>Ga0308159_1000904_pt1 | contig 52091 bp, 37 predicted proteins | sample PhyCR1_FD_201040 | JGI IMG/M metagenome (GOLD analysis project Ga0308159, IMG submission 201040) | Phyllosphere microbial communities from UC Gill Tract Community Farm, Albany, California, United States - DLSLC.R1 | ecosystem: Host-associated > Plants > Phyllosphere > Unclassified | place: USA...
GCTTTAACCACAATCTTTCAACCTAGTACAAACCAAGGCAGCGCCTCCTCTCCCGATTCTTCATCGGGTGCTTGTGCTGCCGAAACAAAGCTTTAACGCTTTTATCCGACATCAGTTCCAAGCCTTGGGTTTTGCTTCTTTTTGCCAAGAAAAAGAAGATAGCCCTTCGGCGGCTAGCCGAGGCAAGCCAGCGCAGCTGGAAAAAATCCCTACAATTTCCCGAAGGGAAATAAACCACACCACCAATTACTTCAAATAACCCGTTAACCGGTTAGCTTTTAACATCTTCAATCCCTTAACTACCATCTCTGCGTTCAACCTTGCTCCTGCCTGATTCGTATGCGTATGATCTTTCTCTGTGAAATAGTTCTGTACCTCTCCTGCCGACAAACTAAAATACCTATCCTTAATTAATTGATTCAGCGGAATAAAATCAACTTTCTCCGCTTGCGCAACCTCCTTCGCCCAGTTTGCATACCTATCATCTACTAAAATTACTTTCCCCTCTTTTACAGGGTTGCGAGGAATGGAAGAACATACAATTGGTGTTGCACCTTTGGCTTTAACGTCATTAATAAACTTCCGCATATACCAACCGTAGGTGTATACTACTTCCTGTTTTTTCTTAATCGGGTTGTAGGTATCTTTACTTTCCATTCCAATTCCGCCAATGGTACCGCGGGCACGAGCCGTATCATCCAGCGGACTGCTATCATTGTGACCAAACTGCATCATTACAAAATCGCCTTTTTTAATTTTCACCAAAACAGCATCCCACAAACCATTGGTTTGAAAAGTTCTGCTGCTGGTTCCTCCCAGTGCATCATTTTCAACAATAATTTTGTCTGAATTGAAAAAGTCGCCTACAAAACTTCCCCATCCCCATAAAGCGCCATCGCCTTTTCCTTTGCCGTTTTTAACGGTTGAATCACCAATTAAAAATAGTGTTGGTTTTGGGTTTTGTTTAAAAATAATACAGGAAGAAAAGATGATTAATGCACTGAATAGGGTGATGCTTAAATATGCTTTTTTTGATTTCATGGTAACGGTGTGTTTTATGTTTTAAACCTCGCAGGTTCAGTTATATCTTTTTTGATCATTTCAAACCTCACAGGCTTGATTTACACGGATATCTTCACACCTGCGAGGTCTAAAAATTAAATTATAACAAGTAGTTCTTCAAATTACATCCTTTTAATGCATTTATTCCTTCCACAACAGATTGGGCATTTACTTTAGCGCCTTCTAAATTGGTGTGGGTATGATCGCCCGGAAAAAATGCCTTTACTTTTTCTGGCCCTAGGGCATCGTATTTGTCTGCGGTTATTCTATTCAGGTCGACAAAATGCGCATTTTCCTGTTGTGCGACTTCTGCAGCCCATTTGCCAAAATCCTGATCTGCGCGGAGTACCTTTCCGTTTCTAAATTCATTTCTTGGAATCATAGAAACCACAATTGGGGTTGCGCCTTTGGCTTTTGCTTCACGCACGAATTTGCGAAGGTACCAGCCATAGGTATGCACCGTTTCTACTTTTCCATCCGGCCAGGTCAATACTTTGGTTTCTTCGCCCGTACCTTTCAGAACCCCTCTTCTTCCTGCCTTCGTCGTATCTGGAACGCTCCCATCGTTGTGGCCGAATTGCATGGTGACAAAATCACCCGGCTTCAAAGTTTCCAAAACCTTATCCCATCTGCCTTCTGATAAGTAGGTTCTTGTACTTCTGCCCGCCATCGCATTATTTTCTACATGGATTTTAGTGGTGTCAAAAAGCGCCGCAATTGGCGTTCCCCAGCCCCAGGTTTCTTTGTTCGAGTTCCGAACGGTAGAATCGCCGATGGTGTGTAAAGCAGGCTTGTTTTGCTGGATGAAAGCGGTTGCAGTAAACATGACTAAGGCAGCCAATAGTAATTTTATCTTTTTTGAGTTCATTTTATGTGTTATCCGTTATATTTTTTAGGTGTGTTCGCATCATTTTTCATTACCTCATGGTTGGAAACTTCGATATTCTACAATATATAGCTGTTGATTAACTTCATATTTTCCATCAGTATCAGTTTAAACAGTTTCTTTTTTACATACATCATTTAAAAGATGAGTCCGAAGCCATCATCAGTTTCTTTAAGTTATTTCTTTCTTTCTACAAGTACAATATGCGGTTTGGGAGCTTTCTTCATTCCATAACCAAAATAAAATCCAGTATGCGGTGGCTGGTTATAGCCAACATTTTGCCAGGCAATACTTAGCCGATACTGAGGATCATGCATCAACGTGTAATTCCGGTGATCCGTTGGGATAGTTGTGGTGTAAATTCTTAAACTTTGGTTATCATAAGATCGCAAAATCAGTTCTTCACGCCAGTCGCCAAAAATATCTGCGCTTAAAGCGGGGGTAGATTTAGTCCAGTTGTTGGAAATGGCACCATTGGCTGTCAATAACCGGCCTCCATGATATTTGTCTATGTGATTGCCGTCTAAAAGTTCGCGAGAGAGGTCATCATCCCAATAAATTAAAAAGTTAGTGGATTGAGGCTGTTCACCAATTCGATTTCCTTTAATATCGTACAAACCATTAGCACCAGACCACCACATTTGCGCACCAACTCTGGTATTGTCGATGTTATCGGCTACGCCCCTGCCCACATCTTCGTCTTCTGATCCATGCCAAAGGATTTCACCTGTTTTCGCATCATAAACTGCGGCTCCTGGTCCTTTTGTACCCTCCTCAATTTCATGCACACCAAAAACTTCCAGCCCTGGTCGCTCTGGATCTAGGTCTGATACATGAAGTGCATCGCCGTGCCTTAAACCTGTAGTATATAAGCCCTTTCCATTATCATCCACACACATGGAACCAAAAATAATTTCATCTTTCCCATCGTTATCTACATCTGCTACACTCAAATTATGATTTCCCATTCCCGAATAAGGGTTTCGTCCATCTTTGGAATCAAAAACCCACCGGGATGTTAATTTGCCATTTTGCCAATCCCATGCCGCCAGCACCGTTCTGCCGTAATAGCCCCGGCACATCACAACGCTTGGATGAATGCCATCTAAATAGGCAATGCATGCCGTAAAACGATCTACCCGGTTTCCGGAATCGTCATTCTTGCCATTGCCACCTTTACCACCCCATGCGCCAATATTCCCGCGGCTGGGAATGTAATCTGTTGTTGCTAAAGCTTCGCCTGTTTTCCCACTGAAAATGGTAAAGAATTCCGGACCATCTAAAATTTTACCGTTTTTATTCCGATAATCTTTTGAAGCATCACCAATTACTTTCCCTCTGCCATCAACTGTACCATCAGCCGTTTTACATGCAAATTCTGCAAGGCCATCACCATCTAAATCGTATACCATAAACTGGGTATAATGTGCCCCTTCCCTGATGTTTTTGCCTAAATTAATTTCCCAAAGAAAAGTTCCATCCACTTTATAGGCCTGAAAAACAGGAGGATCGGTGATACCGTTAGATGAATTATCGCGCCCTCGTCCGGTTTGGTGCAAAATGATTTCGTATTCTCCATCGCCATCCAAATCGCCTACTGATGCATCATTGGGCGTATAACCTGCTGGTGTACGCAGTGGTATGGTTAAAAATTGCTGCAAAGGCGTTTTTGCCGCCAACACAAAAGCACTGCTGGCTTCTTGCTCCTTGTTTGCTATAATTGCCTTAACAAGGTATTGATGCGCTACATTCAAATTCACGCCAGCATCCACAAAATTGGTTCCTTTGCTCAATGGCATTGCATTTAACTTTTTAGGTGCTTCACTCCCCGTTTTGCGGTAGAGATTGAAAGAGATATCATCCAGTTCTGTACCCAGAATGCGCCAGCTTACAAAAACCGAATCTGATCCATTCCGAACAGCGACTACGCCACGACCTAATTTTTCCATTTGCCTTTGGGCATGTACTTGCATGGAAAAGGTAAGCGTTAACAGCAAAAATAATATTGGTAATTTAAGGCACATTGAACTGTAATTTGATGTGGCGATGTTGTTAATTTATTGGACTGAATAATTGACTTTTGCAGAAGCGGCTACTCCTTTTTCTGAAATACCATCGGCCCTTACCACCACATTCCCTTTGTTATCTCCATTATAAAAAGTTACGGTGGCAACGCCATTTTCATTTGTTTTAATTACCGGCGACCAGAAGATTGTGGTTCTTAAATCTTTATTTTTTGTAGCAGGTTTACTGTAATTTGGAGAATAAAAATCTCTGGCTGTGTAGTAACCATTCAGGTTGATGTTGAGCAAATTCAAATTTGCCCCGCCCAGGGCATTTTCTTTTACATTCAGGCTAATCAAGTAGACATCCTTATTCGAATTATCTACCAGATGCTGCACCCGAACCTGATTAATCTGATCCATGCGCAAGCTATAATAATCAAATCGCTGGTTGATCAGCTCTTCTTTTGAATTTATTCTGATCCTGGGCCTGATTTTCTTTCCGTTGGATAAAAACGTAACTCCTTCGTTACCGACCGAATCTACATCATCAGCTGGATAGGCGCCTCTTACCTTTGTAACGATGAAATGTTCCAAACCTTTAAAAGAATAGTCTGCAGGCGTGATATTAAAAACCTGTTCAGGGTCTCCGTACGTCATCATCGTTTCATCAAACAAAACCACCTTTTTATTTTTATCGGCCTTCACTTCTATATCATTCAGACTAATGGAATCGCCAAATTTGTAACTGCGGTTGTAATCCATTCTTTTGCTGATCTCTGCATCGATATTTTTAGCAAAGTCCTGAAGTCCGTTTTTGAATGGTATCGTAACTGGCTTTGACACAGAATCGATCTGCAGCCAGCCGCCCTTTTTCCCTTTATCATCCTGGGAAGATATTTTAATTTGTTGATTTCCATACCAGTTCAATCCATCCAGGAAATAGTTTCCATTCTGGTCAGTTTTAGTGGCATATAATTTTTGTCCGTTAAAACCCGAGCCAAAAAGGGTAATATTCATGTTTGGTAGTGGTTTATTGGCTAGTTTCTCCCTTACCGAGCCGACAATTGTTAACCCAGGTTCAGGCAGGTAAGAAATTTTTAAAGTGGAATCGGCGAGCTTTTTCCAAAGGTAATCTCGCCAGCCCTGCGTTAATAAAAGCAAATCAAGCTGTTTAAAACGGGAAGGATTTTTAGCATCAAAATATTGATCTGCATTTTTAATTTCACCTTTCACTTCCGATTGCAACATCAAATAAGAAACGATGTTAGTGCCGTCGTCAGGGATTAAACCATCAACAGCAGCCAGCGAAAGGGATGTTTTAGCGGGCTGGCCAGAAAGATCGGTAGCTTTAATATTTAAAATAACTTTTTCGCGTGCCTTATAACTGGCTTTGTTCGGTGTAACTGTAAAAGTATTTCCGGTATTGTTGTGAATATAGATAAGCCTTTCGCAATGTGGCCGGCCGGCATCATCTGTCAGTGTAACCACCGCAAGACCTTCCGGAAATCCATTTTTTGGAATAGACACTGAAATCATTGATTTCTCTAATTTAACATTCCCTGTGTAGATGTGATCTCCGGCATGTTTTATAGTTACCGTAAATGATTTCCCAGTCATTTCGCTGAATGCACTTTCGTTAGCACTGATGGTTGCCTTTAGATTTAGAGAATCAGCGGTGAGGTGCAAAACCAAACCTTTATCCAGAACTTTTGGTAGCTGGGCAACTATCTTTTCTTTTCCAAAAACGCCCTCAACCCGGTAATTCTCGTTGGCTTTTGGACTAAATGCGAAGATCCCCATTCCGGCTTCGGTACTTTGAAAGGAGGTGATGGTATCACCTTTAGCAGATATTACACTCCCCTTCGCGGCCAAACCGTTCCCGAGGTTATCGTTGGTTTTAAAAGCAACCAGGCTCGTTAATCCGGCAACTAAAGATCCGCCTTCGGGGAAGAAAGCAATAGATTTTTGATTGTTGCCAGTCGCTCCGCCAACTGGTTTTTTATCTGCATTTCTGGTAGCGTATTTTGCATTTTCATTGAGGTGATTGGTAATGTATATACTCTTCTGAAACACAAAATCATCGCCAAAATTACGCATCCAATTGGTGTAAGCGCGAATGTTATACCAGCCAGAGGGAACAGAATCAAGCTTAAAATCACCTTTCCCTCTTCCATTCTCCAGCCTGATGATCTTCTTATTTAGAATGGCTGAACCAGGATTAATCAATTCCACATACAAATTGCTGCTAGAAGAAGTGAGATTCGCCCCCTTTGCATTGACCAGGTAGGCGCTAAACCAGAGGTCTTCGCCAGCGCTGTAATAGGTCCGGTCTGTTTGTAAATATGCTTTTTCAAAAAACAACTTCATGTTTTTTGGATCTGTCGTTTTTTGTTGTGCCTGGGCAAGAATTGCAGTGCAGACAAGGCAAACAATCAGGAATGCTTTTTTAATACTCATCGTATATTATTGATCAGATGTAACTGAAATTTCGTAAACTTTCCCTGCTGCCGTTTCTAATGTATTGCTGAAATAAACACCCCTTTTCACTTGTTTAGCGCCAATTGCTTTGATACCTATATTGGTCAAAAGGTTTAAAGTGCCCCCATTTTTTGATAAAATTGAAGCTTTGCTGAGCTTTCCGTTTGCCCAATATAAATCGACCACAAAGCCTCCACGTGCCACTAAACCCTTCACACTTCCTGCTTTCCAGGCTGTTGGTAAAGCAGGCAATAACTGCAGTTGATTTAAGTGACTCTGTAAAAGCATTTCTGAAACCCCTGCCGCAGCGCCAAAATTGCCATCAATCTGGAATGGCGGATGCGTATCAAAAAGATTGTTTAACGTAGAATTTTTTAATAATTCCTGGTACATCTTGTAGGAATGATCGCCATCGAGCAACCTTGCCCAAAAATTAATTTTCCAGGCTTTGCTCCAACCCGTGCCCGCATCGCCGCGAATTAAAAGTGTTTTCTTGGCTGCATTAGCATAAACGGTATCAATTAAAGGAGAAATTTCTCTTCCAGGGTGTAAACCAAATAAATGGGAAACGTGGCGATGTTGCGGGTCTTCATCTTCAAAATCTCCATACCATTCTTGCAGGTTACCTTTTTTACCGATTTGAAGCGGACGAAGGCGATCTCTTTTTGCGGCCAAAAGCTTTGCGAAGTCTGAATCTATCTTCAATATTTTTGCAGCATCAATCAGGTTGTTAAAAAGATCACGGATAATGGAAAGGTCCATCGTAGAGCCAATAGTGACCACCTCTTTGCTCCCGTTTGGTAACACATAACTATTTTCTGGTGAGGTTGATGGCGCGGTAACAAGGTAACCATCTTTTTCCACCAGCCAATCCAGGCAAAAAAGTGCAGCTCCCTTCATTAACGGGTAAGCTGTTTCTTTCAGGTATTGCTGATCGCCTGTAAATAAGTAATGCTCATAGAGGTGTTGCGAAAGCCATGGGCTTCCTAACGACCAATTGGCCCATTTCGGATCTCCACCGCCTTCGCCAACCGGATTGGTTTGTGCCCAGATATCTGAGTTGTGGTGTAATGCCCATCCCCTGGCACCGTAATAATTCTTAGCCGTTTTTTCGCCATTAACGGCCATGTGTTTAATCTGCTCAATCAGCGGTGCGGTTAACTCTGAAAGGTTAGTCGCTTCGGCAGGCCAGTAGTTCATCTGGAGATTGATATTCGTCGTAAAATTACTTCTCCATGGCGGCCTGATTGAAGCATTCCAGATGCCTTGCAAATTAGCCGGAATGCCGCCAGGCCTCGAACAGGAAATTAACAAATACCGACCAAATTGAAAATAAAGTTCTTCGAGACCAAAATCTGCTTTGCCTGTTTTATATTGCTGCAGCCTTTCATCAGTTGGTACATCGGCCATTAAACTGCCTGTATTATTGATACTGATAGCCAGTCGGTTAAAATATTTTTGATAATCCTGAACATGTGATTTCTTTAGTGATTCGAAACCTTTTGAGGCCGCATTTTTAAGGAAACTTAAGGCTTTTGCATTTTCATCAACACCATCCCGATCCGGGTAGTGATCAAAACCGTTAAAACTTGTTGCACCAGAAATGATCACTAAAATTTCTGTTGCATCCTTCACATTCAGCAAACTATCGGTGCTCAGTTTACCATCAGTACGGCTCACTTTTACCCGTGCCTGATAACGCATTCCATTATGGCGAAGGCTATCAGTATAAATAAAAGGCTTGGTATCCCGGGGTTCATCAGAAGTTATTCTCGCTTTACCAGTTAAAACAATTTGGTTATTGGCTTCAGTTTTCACCTGATGCTCCAATTGGTCACCCAAACCAAAACTTACATTCAGTGCATTTTTTTGATCAGCCGTTAACCGCATTACGATCACCTGATCAGGGAACGAAGCAAAAATTTCTCTTGTATATTTAACGCTGTTTACGGTAAATGAGGTAGTGGCGATGGCATTTGCTATATCTAAGGTTCGGCGATAGTTGCTAATTTCACCATCAATTTTTTGCTTCAGATTTAGATTAGCGAGCGGCTGGTACATGTTGGTATTGGGTCCCTGCATCTTCTGCATCAGCTTTACGGTTTCGCGGTTATTCCCTGCAAAAAGCTGTTTTCTTACTTCGGGAAGATATTTTATAGCATCGGGGTTTGGGTTAGGATCTGCTGGTCCGCCAGTCCACAACGTTTCTTCATTTAGCTGAATGAGTTCATTTTCAACACGGCCGAAAATCATCGCACCCAGTCGCCCATTTCCGATTGGCAAGGCTTCATTCCAGTTATTAGCCGGTTGTTTATACCACAAAGTTTTACTTAGCTGAGTTTGCTGTGCCTTTAAAGTAGTCTGCAAGCAAAGTGTCAACACCATTGAAGTGAGGTAAAAAAATCTCATAATAATAATTGGTTAGTGAATAATTCTTACTTCTCTTCGCTATGCGAGACATTGATCACCGCACAATTTATAGAGTAAATTTATAAGACGCGTCCTGTGGTATCCTGCTCAAATTAATGTTAAGATGCTACAGTGATCTCTGGAATGTAATCATCCAGGCTTATTTCCAAACATACATAAAAAAGTTACTTAGTATTAAACCTAAACCAGATTCTTCTCTGCACAATTGGCAATTAAAAGTCCGCTTTTAACATGACAAGATGATAGAATTAAGTTTTTTAAAAAATAATCGTATATATGACGTTTATTATCTTAAATCTTTTACTTTTACATTTAGTAATCGACCAAATATTAAACTTAATGAAATCAACCACCACATTAAAACGCATAGGCTATACCTGCATTTCCGCTTTGCTAAGTGTAGTTAGTATCCCAGCTGCCTTGCATGCACAAAACGCAAAAATCATCAAAGTTAAGCTCGATCAACCCATTGCAAAGGTACAGCCTAATATGTGGGGGGTATTTTTTGAGGATATTAATTTTGGCGCTGATGGCGGAATTTATGCAGAACTGATTAAAAACAGGTCTTTCGAATTTACCAAACCCCTAATGGGCTGGACCATTCAGCGCAAAAAAGCGAATGAAGGTGAGATTCTGGTTGTAAATAGAAAAGATGTTAATGCTGCAAATCCACGCTACTTGCAGATCAATAATGAAAATGGCGTTTTCGGTATTGTTAATGAAGGTTTCAAAGGCATTGGTGTTAAAAAAGGCCTTCGCTATAATTTTTCTGTGATGTATCGCCAGGTAAATCCTGGGGTTAAATTGCACCTGCAATTGTTAAATGCCAATGATCAGGTAATTGGCGAAGGGAATTTATCACCAGAAAAAACAGGTGAGGAATGGAGCAAGCAATCAGCAAGTTTTACAGCTACAGCAGATGAACCTAAAGCAAAATTCGCGGTAGTTTTTGAAGGAAAAGGCAAAATTGATGTCGACATGATTTCCTTGTTTCCTGGAGATACCTGGAAAAACCGTCCGCAAGGTTTACGTAAAGATATGGTACAGCTTTTGGCCGATATGAAACCGGGATTTATCCGCTTTCCGGGAGGCTGTATTGTAGAAGGAACAGATTTAGCGAATCGTTATCAGTGGAAAAATACCATTGGTCCGATAGAAGACCGCAAAATGATTATTAACCGTTGGAACACTGAATTTGCCCACCGGGCCGCTCCTGATTATTTCCAAAGTTTTGGTCTGGGCTTTTTTGAATATTTCCAACTTGCAGAAGATATCGGATCTGATGCATTGCCGATCTTAAATTGTGGTATGGCTTGCCAGTTCAACTCCCGCGAAGTCGCTTCTTTAGATGAACTGGATCCTTACGTACAGGATGCCTTAGATCTTATCGAATTTGCCAATGGCGATGTGAACACCAAGTGGGGAAAAATGAGGGCAGACCTTGGTCACCCCAAACCTTTCCATTTGAAGATGATGGGCGTAGGTAACGAAAACTGGGGACCTCAGTACCTGGAGCGTGTGGCAATTTTTACCAAAGCCATTAAAGCGAAATATCCTGAAATTAAATTGATCAACAGTTCAGGAACAGATCCCGAAGGTGACCGTTTCAATTTATTAAATACTTCATTAAGAGCAAACAAAGCAGATTTTATTGATGAGCACTATTACCGTCCGGCAGATTGGTTTTTGAAAAATGCCGGTCGTTATGATAACTATCCAAGAAACGACACGAAAATATTTGTAGGAGAATATGCGGTACATGCAGATAAAAACTACGTAGGCAGCAACCGCAATAACTGGCAAAGCGCTCTGGCTTCTGCATCTTTGATGACAGGCCTCGAAAGAAATGCAGATGTGGTTCAAATGGCTTCGTACGCCCCGCTTTTTGCCCATATTGATGCCTGGCAATGGGCACCCGATATGATCTGGGTAGATAACCTTCAATCTTACGGTACGCCAGATTATTATGTGCAAAAGCTTTTTTCTACTAATAAAGGTACAGACGTAGTTTCGATTACGCTGGATGGTAAAAATATTATTGGTCAGGATGGGCTTTATGCTTCTTCTGTTTTAGACGCAGGTAAAAAAGAGTTGATCATTAAAATCTCCAACAGTTCTGATCAGCCACGAGTGATCGATTTCGATCTCGAAGGAAAAATGAAATTGAAAAACAAAGGTACCGTAGAGGAACTGGCAGATGCTAATTTGAATCAGCTGAACTCATTTGCCAATCCTGAAGCAGTAAGTCCGAAAAAATCTGTAGTAAAACTGAATGGCAAGAAGCTTAACGCCAGTTTAAAGCCTTACTCTTTCAGTGTATTTAAAATCCCTTTCAACTAAATCTTTCTAACCAAATGATAATGAAAAAAACATTCCTCTCATTAGCCTTGCTTTGTAGCGGCCTCTTCGCCAATGCGCAAAAGGAAACCTCGCTCAGCATTCAACCAGCTAGCGACCATACCGTAAGCAAACACATTTACGGACACTTTTCTGAACATTTAGGCCGCTGTATTTACGATGGTTTCTGGGTTGATAAAAACTCTACTATTCCGAATAAAGGCAGAATCAGACTGGATGTAGTAGCGGCTCTAAAAAAAATTAAGGTGCCAAACTTACGCTGGCCTGGAGGCTGTTTTGCAGATGAATACCATTGGAGAGACGGAATTGGTCCGAGGAACCAACGTCCTAAAATGGTCAATACCAACTGGGGAGGTGTAACGGAAGACAATAGTTTCGGCACGCACGAGTTTCTTGACTTATGTAAAATGCTTGATTGCGAGCCTTACATTGCTGGAAACGTAGGCAGTGGAACGGTGGAAGAAATGGCCAAATGGGTAGAATATTTAAACTTCGATGGTGTAAGCCCGATGACGGCAATCCGAAAACAAAACGGCATGGAAAAACCATGGAAAGTTGCTTTCTGGGGCGTGGGGAACGAAAGCTGGGGTTGTGGCGGCAACATGACCGCTGATTATTACAGTGATTTGTATCGGAGGTATGCCACGTATGCCAGAGACTATCCCGGCGCACCGTTAAAACGCATTGCCAGCGGTGCCAATGCAGAAGATTACAAATGGACGGAAACCTGTATGAAAAATATTGGTGCGGGGAGAATGTGGGGACTTACCCTTCACTATTACACTTTGCCAACCGGAAAATGGGATGCCAAAGGCTCAGCAACTAAATTTGATGAAGAACAGTATTTTAACACCATGAAGAACTGTTTGCGCATGGAAGAAATCGTGACTAAACATGCTGATATTATGGATAAATATGATCCTAAAAAGAAAGTTGCGCTGATTGTGGATGAGTGGGGAATCTGGACCGATGTAGAACCGGGAACTAACCCTGGCTTCCTTTATCAACAAAATAGCTTACGTGATGCTTTGATTGCGGGAACCACACTTAACATTTTCAATAATCACTCAGACCGTGTGCGAATGGCGAACCTGGCACAAACCATTAATGTACTGCAAGCATTAATTTTGACTGAAAAAGACAAGATGCTGCTTACCCCAACTTACCACGTGTTCGATTTGTACAAAGCACACATGGATGCAAAGTATTTACCAATCAAATTTACCAGTCCTGATTACACGTTAGGCGACAAAAAAATCCCGGCTTTAAACGTTTCGGCTTCTCAGGATTCTACAGGTGCCATCCACATTTCACTGGTTAACCTTGATCCAAAAAATAAGATCTCATTAAACACTGATCTTGGCGATTTAAAATGGAAAACAGTAACGGGACAAATTTTAACTTCTGCTAACCTGACGGATGTAAACACTTTCACCGCAGCAAATAAAGTTCAAAATGCAAAATTCAACGGTGCAAAAAAATCTGGAAATGCCCTTAAAGTCGAACTTCCTGCACAATCTGTAGTGGTTCTGGAATTAAAATAACTTAATGATGAAATACAAAATCCTAGCCGCTCCCCTATTGTTTGTGGCCATGCTACAAACCGTAACTGCCCAAACGAAATATGAAATCAGTAGCCCTGATGCAACGCTCAAAGTAAATATTATTTTAAAGGATAAGCAACTGTTTTACAGCGTAAACAGAACCGGCGCCGAAGTTTTAAATGCCTCAACATTGGGATTGGTTCGGGGAGATGCAGATTTTTCAAAAGGCCTTGCCGTGCTATCCGTTTCTAAAAGCGAAACTGTAAAAGACACTTACACCTTAAAAAATGCAAAGCGTTTAATCAATAACTATACGGCGAATAAAAAAGTGATTCATTTAGAAAATGGATCTAAAAAGAAGCTTGATGTGATTTTTCAGGTTTCGAATGATGGCATTGCCTTTCGCTATTACTTCCCGGATCGTGATTCAAAAATCAATCAATTAAGCGAAGAAAAAACATCCTTTCACTTTTTTGAAGGTTCCAAAGCCTGGATGCAACCAATGTCTGTAGCCAAAACAGGCTGGGAAAGTACAAACCCATCTTACGAGGAATATTACAAGAAAGAAATCAATGTAGGTACTGCTGCACCAACCGAGGCCGGTTGGGTTTATCCTGCATTATTTAATTACAAAGATACCTGGTTGCTGGTTTCTGAATCTGGTTTAGATGGCAATTATTGTGCTACCCGGTTAAAGCAGAACGCTCCTGATGGAAATTACTCAATCGGCTTTCCAGATCAGCGTGAGGCTTTTACGGGCCAGAACGTAAATCCTGAATCTTCTTTACCCTGGTATACACCCTGGCGCATTATTGCCATTGGAAGTTTAAAAACCGTAACCGAATCTACATTAGGTACAGACCTGGCATACCCTGCAAAAAGCAATATCAATCCAGATCAGTTTCAGCTGGGAAAAGCCTCTTGGAGCTGGATTAATTTAAAGGACAACTCGATCAAATATGATGTACAAAAGAAGTATATCGATTTTGCTGCTGATATGAAATGGGAGTTCTGCCTGATTGATGTAAACTGGGACACGACCATTGGTTTCCCAAAAATGCAGGAACTGGCAGATTATGCTAAATCTAAAAACGTCGGTTTAATTCTATGGTATAATTCTGCTGGTGCCTGGAATACAGTTAAGTATACCCCTAAAAATAAATTAAACGTAAGAGAAAGTCGCTTACAGGAATTTGCCATGCTCCAAAAAATGGGAATTAAAGGCATTAAAGTAGATTTCTTTGGTGGCGACGGACAATCGATGATTAAGTATTACCTCGAAATTTTTGAAGATGCAGCCAAATTTGGTTTGAGTGTAAATTGCCATGGCGCAACGTTGCCACGTGGCTGGCAACGCACTTATCCAAACCTTGTCACCATGGAATCAATCAAAGGGATGGAATTTATAACTTTCGAGCAGGAAAATGCAAACGAAGAACCAGCACATGCAACTACCATTCCTTTTACCCGGAATGTTTTCGATCCGATGGATTTTACACCAATGTCGCTCAATAAGCTCCCTAATATCAATTTAAAAACAACCAGCACATTTGAGTTGGCCCTCCCGGTTCTTTTTCATTCAGGCGTACAACATCTCGCTGAAACACCAGAGGGTATAGCAAAAGTTCCGGCCTTTGTTAAAACTTTTTTACAGGAATTTCCGGCCAGCTGGACAGATACGAAACTAATAGATGGCTATCCCGGTAAATTTGTGGTGATGGCCAGAAAGGCAGGAAACAAATGGTATATCGCAGGCATCAATGGTGAAAACACGGCGAAAGGCATTTCTTTTGATAGTTCGAAATTTGGCAAAAAAGCAAAACTGATTGTTGATGGTAAAGAAGACCTTTCATTTGTACAAAGTGAATTAAATACCGATGGTAAAACAGCAGTAAACATGAAGCCTTATGGTGGCTTTGTAATGGTAGTGGAATAAAGTCTATTATGGAAAAAATGTTTTATACCGTAGCATTGCTCCTGACGTTTTTCGTAAATGTTCAGGGGCAATCTAAGAAAGATGTTTACGTCTTTGCTTATTTCAAAAATAATGGGCAAGATGGTCTGCACCTTGCTTACAGCAACGATGCTTACAAATGGACAGCCTTAAAAAATGATTCTTCATTTTTGAAACCCGCCGTAAGCAAAGATAAATTGATGAGAGATCCTTGTATTATCCGTGGTGCTGATGGATGGTTTCACATGGTTTGGACAGTGAGCTGGAAGGATAAAGGAATCGGTTATGCCCGTTCTAAAGACCTGATCAACTGGAGCGAGCAGCAATTTGTTCCGGTGATGGCAGAAGAAGCAGGCGCACGTAATACCTGGGCGCCAGAGGTAACTTATGATGGTTCTACCAAAACTTATATGATTTATTGGGCCTCTACAATTACCGGTAAATTTCCAGAAACGGCTTCTGCAATGGAGGATGGCTACAACCACCGGATTTATTATGTGACAACAAAGGATTTCAAAACATTTTCGGATACCAAATTGCTTTATGAACCCGGATTCAATGTCATCGATGCTTCTATCGTGAAGGATAAAGGCCGGTTTATCATGTTTCTGAAGGATGAAACCCGCGAGCCTGCACAGAAAAATATAAAAATAGCCTACGCAGATCAACTCACTGGTCCTTATCAAAAAGCCAACGAACCTATTACCGGGAATTACTGGGCGGAAGGACCTACAGCAGTTAAAATTGAAAAAAACTGGCTGCTTTACTTCGACAAATATCGTGATCATAAATACGGCGCCATCTTATCTTCAGATTTAAAAAACTGGGAGGACGTTTCTGATCAAATTTCATTACCAAAAGGGATAAGACACGGAACCATTTTAACCATCACACAAGCTGAACTGAAAGCTTTATTAAAGCAATGAGCCAAAGATATATCTTAAAGTGAGATTGATGATAGTCGACAGATTCATTTCAATACCACATGCCTCTTAAAATTTTTAAATCCTGGATGTTTAAAGAATATACTGGATAAATACACCTAAAACGAAAAAACCGACTGTCGTAAAACAATCGGTCTAACTTCAAAAATTAATCTATACTAAAAAATGTAAAACTTGTGAAAACACCGGTAACATTTAAATCGCTTAACAGTTATAAATGTTAAAACTCTGCTAAAAACGAACCCTCTTCTTACCCGATAGGTTTCAGGATTCTTACATTTCGGACACTTATACGAAGGAACACTCAATTTTAGGATGATTTAATAAGGGAATAGACATTACTTAACGAAAATAACCGTTTTTTGCGTATAAAAAGCTGCATTATAGACCTAACTAGCAGATAAGTCGATTAACAAATGATTTTTAGTGGTTATTTTAATGGTGAAAGATTTATATTTTAAAGTTCATTTCATATATCCGAATAATAAAACTTTGATTAGCAATACAATCCATACACTTTCTACGTTTAGTTGCATATGAAACTGAACAAATATTTATTCTTTGCGATTACATTAGTTTTAATCAGCAACATGCGCGTTTACGCACAATCAGCCAAACCTGCAACCCCGCTGGAGAGTAACCGAAAAAAGATCGATTCTCTGGATAAGCAATTGATTGAGTTACTCGCCAAGCGTGAACTCGTTGTAAAAGAGATCGGCATCTATAAAGCTAAAAATCATATTCCTCCCTTACAGCCTGCCCGTTTTCAGCAAGTACTTCAGAAGAATATAGAAGCGGGTAAGAAACAAGGTTTGTCAGAAGATTTCATTACTGAAATTTTTAACGCTATCCACAAGGAAAGCCTTAAAATGGAAGAAGACATCAAAGCCCTAAATCCATAACTAAGTATTCAACAAAATTATATCCAGGGAGTTTGTCGAAGGCTTTGAACTCAACACCTTTGACAAGCTCCTTGTAAATAGAAATCTGGCTCAAACGCCTACAGTTTATGATTTAATTTGCTGACGTGATCGCAACTTCAGCACCTTTCAGGGATTTGGCTTTTACTTTTAACACCATTTTACCCACTTTTTGAGTAGACTGCACTAAAATCACCAATTTGCCGCTAAAGAGTTTCATGGTTGGCTGGTGGAACATCTCCAGTGATGTCGCATCACCATTGCAAACTGCCTTAAACTTCCCCTCGCCTGTTACTTCAAAATTCAACCTTTCGTTTGTTGTAGGACAAGGATTGCCGTTCTTATCTACTACAGATGCGGTAACAAATGAAATATCTTTCCCATCAGCAACAATTTGTTTGCGGTCCGGATCAAGTACAATGCGATAAGGTTTACCAGCTGTTATTTTGGTTTCTTCTGCAACTGCTTTGCCCTCTTTATCGTAAGCTACAACCTTTAATGTTCCAGGTTCATATTTCACATCCATCCACATTAATCGGTATCGGTTTTGAGGCGTTGCGTTACTCTTCTTTTGAATACCGAGGCTTTTGCCATTTAAAAAAAGCTCTGCACTTTCGTAATTGGTATAGGCAAATACCGGTGTAGTTTGTCCTTCTCTACCTTCCCAATTCCAATGCGGCAACAGGTGCAAAGTTGGCTTTTCGGTATTCCATCGGCTTCTGTAAAGGTAATAGCGGTCTTTTGGAATTCCGGCTAAATCGCACATTCCAAAATAAGAACTACGCGATGGCCAGCTTTCATCATATGGCGTTGGTTCGCCGAGGTAATCGAAGCCTGTCCATACAAATTCCCCAATTACCCAAGGCTTATCATCCTGCATCACAAAGTCATCATCAGGCACATTAGACCAGTCGCAACATTCCAGATCATAAGAGGAACTTTGGAAATCGCTATACATTTTATTCTTCGCTTTCACCACCGGGAATTTATAAATCCCTCTGGAACTTACGGTTGAAGCCGTTTCAGAGCCTAACAACATCCCTTGTGGAAAAGCTTTATAAGCATCATCATACAAATGAACACGATAGTTTAAACCCGGAATATCCAGCAATGCCCCAAAACCAGAAGCCATGGTGGCTTTCACCTGGTCCATACCAACAGTAACCGGGCGGGTTGGATCTTCGCGGTGGAAAATTTCCTGTAACCACTTTGCCCGCTTTACGCCTTCTGCGCCAAACTGGTCTGGCACTTCATTTCCAGAACTCCACATTACAATACAAGGGTGATTCCTGGTTGCCTTTACTAAATTCACCACATCTTTTTCAGCATCTTGCTGGAAGAAGCGGTGATAACCATTTTCAACTTTGGCTTTCGCCCACTCATCAAAAGTTTCTGCCAGGAACATGAAACCGAGCTCATCACATAATTCCAGTTGCTCCAAAGATGGCATATTATGCGAACTGCGAATTGCATCGCAACCCATATCCTTTAAAATCATCAGTTGCCTGCGCAATGCAGCAACATTAATTGCTGTACCCAACGGACCCAAATCGTGATGAAGGCAAACTCCTCTAAATTTACGAACGGTGCCATTCAGGCTAAAACCTTTGCCTGCCACATAACTAATACTTCTAATACCGAAACGGGTAGTCACTTCGTCTAAAAGCTTATTGCCCTGGTACAAGCGTGATACCGCAGTGTAAAGATATGGCGTTTCCGGGCTCCACAAATTTGGATTTAACACTTTAATATTTTGATCTGCTTCATTGCCGAAGAATGTCTTCGCGGTGTCGCTCATCACCAACTGGCCTTTGTTATCCAAAATTTGTGTAACCAGTTTAGCACCGGTTGTAGACAGTTTGGTCTTGATGTTTACTTTCGCAAAAGCTTTATTTACTTCTGGCGTAGTGATGCTCACTCCCCACTGCTCAATGCTCTCTTTATCTTTTGTTATCAGGCGCACGTTGCGGTACAATCCGGCACCGGGATACCAGCGAGATGATTTGGGCTGGTTACTCAAATGCACAGCGAGTACATTCTTCTGACCGGCCAGAACATGGTCGGTAATATCGATATAAAAATAGTTGTAACCATAATTCCACTCGCCAACCTTTTTGCCATTTAGGAAAACTTTTGGTTCACTCATCGCCCCATCAAACTGCAAAATGATGCGCTGTGTTTTTGCACTGGCCGATAAGGTGAAAGTGTTGCGGTACCAGGCCTCGCCGATGTAAGGTAAGGCACCCGTTCTGCCAGTTTTCTCACTCGGCTTTGATTCCCCGTTTTGTACAATCGCAACCATTTGCTTATCGATTTCCTTATCGAAAGGACCTTCTATTGCCCAATCATGAGGTACGGTAACCGCTTTCCATGCACGATCGTTGAAGTCTTTTGCAGACGATGCGTCGTTTTTACCCTTAAAAAATTTCCATCCATCTGTGAGTAAAATTTCGGTTCTTTGCTGACTAAAAACAGTTAACGTTGTGGTAATGAACAGCAATATTAAAAACAGAATTCTGAACGGATAAGATCTATGCATAATTTTAATTGGATGCTGTTGAACAAGTATTTTGATTTTCATAAATGATCAAGATAAAAAGAATATGGTATTAAGCCTTTCGCAAAGCGATGCGTATCGCCGTTTTTACAAAGCTTACTTTAAATAAATAGATGATATGGTTAGGCTGGTGGGTTTTATGTTTTCGCTACTTTCAAAAGTAACTTCCAGTTTTTCCATATTTTTCAGATCGAAATTTCCTTTTGTTGGCGATTGATAATGAAGCGGAAGAAAGCCAGGATAAGGTCGTGGCAATAGTAATTGTTGATCGGCCTTGAATTGGTTTAGCGGCACTTCCACTTCCTGAAATTCCGGACCGGCTGAAAGCATTTTCGAAAAGAAATGGGTACCAGCATCAATCAGACCAACTTTAACCTTCGTATTTTTAACGTTGGTTTTTAGCCGGATGACCAAAGATTTCATCCCTGTCAAATCACTAATTCTTCCCGCAAGGTAATCTGCAATATAAGTCTGAAAGCCTAGAAGCGATCCCTTTTCAGGTGCATTCATTGAAAGTTTCAACTCCAGATTCAAAGGATTTTCAGAAGAAGTGAATTCCATTTTATTGTTCTTCCAATCTGGATTATAGAGATTAATATTGTTACGGTCTGTGGTAGGATTAAAAATTTCCAATCGCGCATTCTTAGCCGCTACGAAGGTTTGATAACTTTCTGTCTCTAATTTATCCCAGGCATAAGGATTGCCTGCGGTATTCGCTGGAAAGGTGACGAAATTTCCGTCAGCCTGTTTTACCATTATTTTATAGCTCAGTAAACCAGGTTTGAGAAACGTAGCAGGGATAGTGGCGCTTAGGTTGTTATCGTGGTTCTTCTTAAAGCCCAAACTTTTCCATTCGCCAATAACATTGTTCAGTTCTGCAAAAATAGAATCTTGGTTGTTTAAACCAAAAACTTCGGCATGAAGCACCAAATCTTGCTGCTCGCTTGCTGTTTTAAACGCAGTATGTTTAATAAATACGCGATTTAAACTTGCTTTTGGTGCTACAAAATCTCCAAGCGAAATGTTCTGGTAAAAATCTTTGGCACTGAATGTCGATTTCAAGCCTTTTCTCAACAATAGATAGGTTCCTGGAGTAATTTCAAATTTCCCATCGCGACAGGTGTTGTTGTAAGCATTCCCTGTATTTAAGCCTTTGATATCAAACTCATTTCCAAGGTCTGGGAGGTTAATTTGCATATTAGATTTATTCCAGCCAATTGCAGTCACCATTTTTTGGGGCGATGCCTTTGCAAAAGGATCGCTAACGGGAACGGCATCAGGCATTACTTCCAGTCGCCACACGCCGTTGGCCACCTGATCAACAAAATAAGCTCCGCTCCCACCATAGTTCACTAAAGACGAACTCCCAACACCGGCAACATGTTCTATTTTGGCAGCATTTAATGGTTTTGTCTGGGTTGAGTTGGTATAATAAAAAGCTTCGGCGGTATTCATTTCGCTGAGCGACTGTTGATAATCTAGTCTGAAATTGCCAAACTTGGTTTCGCTTGTTTGTTCTACCAATCTTGGAAGCTGATGAAATACTTTCGAAGCAATTAATAAACTGATTGCTTTAGATGGTGTATAAGCCAAATTTAAATAGTGTGTTTGGTATTCCGTGTTCCCATAAGCGGTTGCCATTGGATCGTAGGCAAACTGAGTGGCCCATTGAAAACCCGCTACACGAAAGCTTTTCGCCATGGCTGGGTACATAATGGGTGCCATCACATCGCCAGCATCAAACTCATAAACCATTTTTGCCCGGTTTTTAAAAGCTGGAATACTATCGAAAGGAATCTTGTAAGCCGCCACATTCGGGAGGAAGTTACCTTTCAAGGTATGTCCGGCAACTAAACCCGTTGGGTACCATTGAAAGCTATGCCCTTTAACATTCGCCTTTACAATAGCGGCAGCGTATTTTGGAGACTCGCTAATGTTATAAAATATGGGCTTGGTCCATCCTGTGCTTTTAATGGCAGCTGCCATTCTGTTGATGTAGTTTGTTGTGATTTCTGGTGCGCCGCTGTGTTGCGGTTCGTTATTCACCTCTGTGGCTAAAATATCAGCATCTTGCTGATAGGTTAAGCCTGTGTATGGATTTTTATGCTTGAAGAACTGTTTCAGGTAATTTTCCTGTGCTTTGAAAGCTTCTTCATTAACGAGCGCCTTTCCTTTTCCATATTTAGTAGAAAAACTTCCCGTGCGTTCGTCTTTTTCAGGATAACCATTTCCCCAAAAGGCGATCGGCGTAACCAGCGTTTTAATTTTTCTTTTTTTCAGCTCTGCTAACAGAAAATCGAACAACCTTAAGTGTTCATTATTAAGAAGGTTTCCGAGGGAGTCTGAGATTTCGGTATCCCAAACATGTACCCTGAAAGCGTCTAATCCTAATCTGGAAAAATGGTAAACATCATCTTTGATCGCCTGTTCTGCCGTAATGCCTGTTTTAAGAATGGCGCGGTAGCCATAAGCAAATGGTGCGGTATAATTGGTTCCGAAAAAGGCCGCTTCCTGATGGTTTTTCTCCCAACGGATTATGCCTTTGTTGTCTACGTAAATGCCCTGCTTATTTTGAGCCGTCGCAAGAAAACCTAAACAGTTCAAGATGAAGAAAAGTAAACTTCGTTTAATAAAAATCATATGCGAAACAAGCGGTAAAATAGCCGGACCCGATGCGCCCGGCTAAAAACTTTGTATTAATAATTGATGAGATTATCCTTTTTTAATGAGTTGCAAATTAAGGCAAAAACGCATCCATTGCAACTGTGGGTTTTCCAGAATCATCAAAGGCACCTAACTTGTAGCCATTCCAACTGTTATAAGATTGTGGTTCCCAATAAAAAACGCCCAAACCTTTATTGTTGGCAAGCGATTTATTTTTAGCCAAAATATCTTTGATAAAATCTCTACATGCTACCGCATCTGTAACGGGCATGCCAACCTCACAAATCATTACTTCAGTGCCATAACGTGCCACCATATCATTCATATTCGCTAAACATTGCGTGTTTTTGGCAGACCAGTCTGCCGCTGTTGGGTAGAGTGACATACCCACTACATCCCATTTTGCACCATTGGCTTTTAAGCCATCAAACACCCACCTAAACAAGCTGTTATCAAAACCATTGGAAATGTGCACCACTACTTTTGAACCTGGATTTACAGACTTTACGCCATCATAGCCCGCTTGAACCAGTTCAGCAAAGTTTTTCATGTTTACAGATGCCTTTCCGTCGTTCCATAACATTCCATCATTGGTTTCATTTCCAACTTGTACCCACTCAGGGATAATGTTTTCGGCCTTTAGCGCAGTTAAAACAGCAACAGTATGGCTCCTCACCGAAGCTTTTAAGGTAGCAAAATCCTGATTGGCCCAAGCTGCAGGCTTGTTCTGCTGTGCAGGATCTGCCCATGAATCACTATAATGAAAATCGATTAACAAACGCATGTTTGCGGCTTTCGCACGTCTCGCTTTTGCCAATACATCTGCAGTATTATTATAACCTGCTGTTGGATTCACCCATACCCTTAGGCGAATGGTGTTGATGCCTTTATCTTTTAAAATGGTGAATAAATCTTGTTGTACACCGGCACTGTTGAAGAATTTTCGCCCTGCGGCTTCCATTTCAGTAACCCAGCTCACATCTGCACCTTTGGCGTATGTACCAACCGGATCTGGCTCGGGATAGATTTGTGTTTCTCCTTTTATTGTTTTCTTACAGCCCACGCTGGCCATGAGGATGATAGTAAACAAACCCACCCATTTTATATATTTTACTTTGAACATGTTGATTTTATTTAATGGTATAAGTATAGTTTCCATCGCCGGCACTCAAATCAAGCGTTACGGTAAAAACACCCGTTTTGGTTACCGGGATATTGATTCCGCCCCAGCTTGGTGCACCTGCAAACATTAAATTACCTGATGAATCTACTTTATAACTGATATCATAACTGCCATTGCAAGTAAATACAAAAGATTTACCGGCAGTAAGTGCAACATTTGAAGCTTCCAGTTTACCGGTTGCGGCATTAAAATTAAGTGGAGTTGATGTCAGGCTCCAGCTATTGTCATCACCAGAAATAAAGAACTTTACCGGTGTATAACTGATCGTGAGTGCATCAACATCTGCATTAACTTTGAGGTAAGCAGGTGATGGTGTGAGGTATAAATTACCACTATTGAGGTTCATGGTAGTTGCCGTTCCGCCCCATCCATATACTTTGTTTGGATCTAAAGTAGAAGCCAGTTGAAAGGCATCTCCACCGAAACCATCTGCGTTTGGCAAATTGAGGTAGCCTTCGTATTTGCTGTTAAATTTAGCCGAAGTCAGCAAAAAGCCGTTTGTTCTTGTAGCGGGTGTTTTCCATGAATTGCCACCTTTAACCAATAATGCTGGATATTCTACAATGGCTTTATACGGATTTACGGTTAACGTGAGGGTAGAATAAACCGGTTTAATTGTAGAAGCCAGGCCTGTATTCTGATTCACCTCTGCTTTTAACCTCACCGCCAGTGTACTTACTGCGCCTGTAGGTAAATTAAGTTGTACGCTGCTGAGCGAATTAAAATCTGCACCTGTATAAACTTTCGATAATGAACCTTCTGGAAGTTTTACCACTATTGCATTTGCCCATGCATTTGCACCATTGGTATCAGCAGGAAGCGCAAACTCCAGGGAATAAGTTGGCACGACGGTGGCTCCGAAATTTGCGGCATTGAAACTGAAAGTAACCACATTTGCTGCATCGGTTGCAGCGGTGAGCACCACAGCCGAGGCCGAACTTTTAAAACCAAGTGTTGCAGCCGAGGGCACGGAGATCACATTGCTGCTTTCCTCTTTTTTGCAACCGAATATCACGGCGCAAAAAAGAAGTATAATGGATAATTGACTAAATATTTTTTTCATGTTGTGAAGCGTTGATTAATAACCTGGATTCTGGCGAAGGTTTGGGTTAGCCGATAGATCTGTTGGAGGCAATGGATAAAGCGAGAATCTGCTGTTCACTGCAGCTCCGCTTCTTACGCCGCCTTTCCATGCCCATAAATAAGCGGCGGTAGTAAACTTATTGTAACGAATTAAATCCGTTCTTCTAAAAGCTTCATACCAAAGTTCTCTTCCGCGTTCATCTAAAACAAAATCAGTAGTTAAAGCACTTGAAGTAATGTTTCCGGCAGCACTTCCATTATAGGCACGGGTACGCAGTCGGTTTACATACTCTAAAGCCGTGGTTAAGCTTCCGCCTGTCCCCCCTCTCAATACTGATTCAGCATAAGTGAGGTATGTTTCGCCTAAACGGAAAAGCGGAAAATCAATATCAGAGAAATCTTTTGCCACATCTTGGTGGGGCGCTGGCGCTCCTGAGCGTGTTTTGTTTCTGTATTTTGTGCTGGAGTATCCATCTGTAGAAGTATACAGATCGTTTACCTCCAGGTTTTGCCCGGTCATATAAAACTGTGCCCTGCTATCAGTAGCACCCGTTCTGTCTGCAAAAAGGTTAACGAATTGTTGCGTGATCCTCAATCCACCCCAGCTTCCGCTTGAGCCTGAAATATCGCCAGGTACTCCTGCCGGACCATGCATTAAATAAGTGGTGCCACCAAAATTTTGCGTGCTGGCGCCATCATAGTTAATGGTTAAAATGAATTCGTCGCGGTTTAAATGGTTATCTGCAATGGTTAACTCGCGGTAATTATTGTGTAACACATAACCAGCAGTAGTAATTTTGTTGCAATAAGTAATGGCATCTGTATACCTGCCCGTTCCAGTGTATACTTCAGCATTAAGGTATATTCTGCTTAACAATGCCCAGGCTGCAGCCTGATCTGCGCGTCCATATTCATTTGTTTTTGCAGCAGGAAGTTCTGTTTCTATCGCTTTAAGTTCTGTTTCTACGTAGTTAAATAAATCTCTTCGCTGAATCTGCGCAGGCAACGCCGTACCTCCAATTTGTGTAGTTTCAGTTACCATCGGCACATTTCCATAAAGATCCATCAATACAGAATATTGATATGCCCTAATGAAACGCGCTTCTGCTCTGAACCTTCTCACTTCTGTTGCATCTGCACCTGTAATTCCGCGTTTGTTTAAATTATCATCTGATGATTGATTGATAAAATCATTACATAACGTAATCTGAAAGTATGACCGATAATATAATCCGTTGATGATGGAGTTGCTTGATGACCAGGTCATTTCGTGCAGACCTTGAATGCCACCATCACTTTGCCAGGACCATACTGCTTCATCGGTTGTTAATTCCTGCAGATTCCAGTATAAACGGAGGAAGTCTGAGTTACCTTCATCTCTGATGATTTCTGTTGGAATATCCGGCTGACCTACTGAGGCATTCCCGGTAAGGGCAAAGGCACCGTAAACCTTCGCCAGAGATTGTTTGTAACCACCCACGCTGGTGTACACATTATCGGCAATTAAATCGTTAGTTGGAGTCAGATCCAGCTTGGTACAGCCAACCATTAAAATTGATGTACTGCAAAACAGGATCATGATTTGTAAAACACGTAGTTTCATATATTTTTTATTAAAACGGTTCATCTTATTTATGTAAATCGTTAATAATTAAGATTTAAGCCCAAAGAATAGATACGCGGCCTTGGATAAATATTATTATCTACACCCGAGGCTACCTCTGGATCGAGTCCCTTGTATTTAGTGATTACAAACACATTCTGCACACTTGCGGTTAGCTGTAAATTGGCCTTACTTTTAAACAACTGACCAAAAGCATAACCCAAATTGATATTATCCATCCGGAGAAAAGATGCATTCTGCACATAATAATCACTAAATAATTGTTGCGTCTTGAAATTGGTAGCCAAATAGTTTGGCGATGCATTTAATATAACTGGCGTACCGAGTACCTGCGCCAGGTTTCCGCTCTGGCTATAATTATTGTTATAAACATAATTACCCAAATTAGCCCTAAGGGTGAACGACATGTTCCATTTTTTATAGCTTAAGTTATTACTGAAACCCAAAAAGAATTTCGGATCTGCTTGCTTGCCTTTCTTTAAATCGCTTGCAGTAATGGTACCATCACCATTTTGATCTACATAAACGCCTTCAATAGGATTTCCGGCCTGATCATAAACCTGCTCAAAAAGATTAAAGGTGTTTTTTGGTCCGCTAACGGCGTTAATCTGACTAAACTGACCGCCAATTCCTCCGGCAATTTGTCCACTTGGAAAGCCGGGATAATTTGGATCGTTAGGCACTACAGTAAGATTGGTAATGGTATTTTTATTATACGTACCATTTAAACTGAAGTCCCAGTTAAAATCTTTCGTTTTAACAGGATTGAAGTTTAAGGTCATTTCTACCCCCTCATTTTTCATATCGCCAACGTTCACTACAGCAGTTGCTGCAAAATTGGTTCCGGCAGGTTGAGGAATTCTATTCAGTAAATCATTTGTTTTTCGCTGATATACATCAATACTTCCACTAATTCTGTTGTCAAACAAGCCAAAATCTACCCCAATATTAGCTGTTGCAGTTTCTTCCCATTTAATATTGGCAATGTATGCGCTTGGGCGGTACATTTGATAAAAGGTATCGCCAAACTGATACTGCGCATTTAACGCACTTAATCCATAAAATGATAAATAACCATAGTTGTCTATCCCATCCTGCTGGCCTGTAATCCCGTAACTGGCACGAACTTTCAGGTTTGAAATGGCTTTAATATCTTTTAAAAATGTTTCATTTTTGGCAGTCCAGGCTAAAGCGACAGATGGAAAATTACCATATTTAAAAGCTGGCCCGAAACGTGATGAACCATCGCGACGAATCGTTGCTGTAAGCAAAAAGCGTTCGTCGAAGTTATAATTTAATCGCCCAAAATAAGAGATCAAACGATACTGTGGTTTATTAATGGGAAACGCCGGATCTGAATTGGCGACCTTATTTCCTACCGCATCGAAAACCGGGTAAAAATATTGAGTAGTTAAATAATCGTTATAGGAATAACCCGCTGTAGCATCTATTCTGCTCTTGATTGATTTAAATTCTTTTACATAATTCAGGTAAAAATCCAGGACGGTATTTTGCCTGTTGGTTTTATACTCATTGCTTACACCATTGCTTAAAAAAGCTTCTGCAGCATTTGGATTTACGAATACATCGCCTTTACCGGTGGCCACATCGTAAGCGGCATTCACGTTGGCATGGAGTTCTGGCAAGAAGTGAAACTGATAGTCCAGTTGTAAATTGCCAATGCTTCTTAATGGGGTAGCCCGATTTTCGCGTTGTTCTAATAACCCTACCGGATTTCTGCCAATAAGATTGGCAGGTAATGATGAATTATTTGGATCTAACCATTCCCAATAGCTATTGAAGTTTGGTCTGTTGGTATAGGTGGCCTGTGTTGGATCGAAACTTACGGCACCCACAATGGCCGCGGTATTGGCAAAGCGTGTTTTTTGCATGCTGCCTTTTAAGTTCAAATCTACTTTTAGGTGATTATCAAAGAAGCGTGGATTAAGCACAAGCGCCGCTGAGGTTTTCTCCAGCTGATCTGTTCTCAAAATCCCTGTTTGATTCTGATAACCTAAGGATATGCGATAAGGGAGTTTTTTAATTCCTCCGCTAATGCTGAGGTTATTATCGCTAGAAAATCCGTCCTGGTAAATCAGGTCTTGCCAATTGGTGTTAAAACCACCAAGCTGGGCTTTCTGCGCTGCCGTTCCGCTCTGGTTTACAATCGTGCGAATCTCATCTGCACTAAAGACTTCCAGTTGCTTTACAATTTTAGAAATGGAGTTAACGGAGTTAAAACTAACTTTAAAATCATTACTTAACCCTTTCTTGGTCGTAATGATGATTACCCCATTTGATGCCCTTGCCCCGTAAATTGCTGCCGCTGATGCATCCTTCAAGACTGTAAAGCTTTCAATATCGTTCGGATTGATGAAACTCATCGGATTGGAAGCACCCGAAACGGTTCCTCCCTCTAAAGGGACGCCATCAATCACATACAAAGGATCGTTGCTTGCGCTTAATGAAGAGCCGCCACGAATCCGAATGGTACTACCGGCTCCGGGCTGACCACTGTTTGAGGTAATGGATACACCCGCAACCTTGCCCGAAAGCATTTGCTCTGGTGTAGTGATGCTTCCTTTCTGGAAATCTTTCACGCCTACTACAGCCACTGAACCAGTTAAATCCTGTTTTCTGGTGGTACCATAACCCACCACTACTACATCGTTTAAAGTAGAAGCATCTTCGGTAAGGGTAATGGTTAAGTTGGTAGTTTTAGAAACTGGAATTTCCTGCACTTTGTACCCGATTGAGGTAAACACTAAAGTTCCGCTTGCGGGAATTTTAATTGTGAAGTTTCCATTTCCATCTGTAGAAGTTGCAGTAGCCGTTCCTTTTAGTCGAACGCTTACCCCAGGCATACCCAAATTATCCGGAGCCGTTTTTACCACGCCGGTAATTGTAGCCTGCTGTGCAAAAAGAAATCCATGGGTAAAAATCAACAGCAAAAGCATGAACATTCGCTTGTTACCATTGAAGAAAAAAGTAATAATCTGCATAGAAATTTCGGTTAGAATTATGGATACAAATAAAGCCTTTATCTCTCCTTTCGCTTTGTGCTATCGTGCATTCTTTTTGTGCTAATCGTCATAATATCGCCCTATTTGCTTATAAATCATACATTATCGATGCAAGACGGTAAAAAATCAATTACATTTGAAAACCAAAAATCTGAGCCAATCAAACCTGTAAATGATTCGTCAAGCTAGTGCTATTTTGTTCGTTTTCTTCTTCATACACTGTATGAATGGCCATGCGCAAAATCTAAAATTCAAGCACATCAATGTAGAACAGGGATTATCAAACAGCACCGTTGAATGTATTTTTCAGGATCACCGTGGTTTTCTCTGGTTTGGTACACGAGATGGTTTAAACCGTTACGATGGTAACCAGATTGCCACTTTTAAAAGCAACGGTAAACCAGGCAGCATCAGCGATAATTTCATCAGGTGCATCATCGAGGATCGGCAGCATAACCTCTGGATTGGAACTTCAAATGGTCTTAATAAATTTGATCCGGAAAAAAATATCTTTACCCGTTACACCAGTAACAGCCCGAACAGTAATATCATCGCAACCATAATAGAAAACAAACAAGGGATTTGGGTAGGTACTTATGGTGGGGGGCTTTTCAAAACCGATGAAAAAAATCAACGCCTTGCTCCTTTCCCCTATTGGATAAACGATAGCGGACGAAAAGATTTTATCAACGATTTGTATAGCGATGGAAATGCACAACTCTGGATAGCCACTGATGCTGGCGTTGATCTTTTGCATACCACTAATCGAAGGGCAACCACTAAACTAAGTGGCTACAAAATCAGGGTAATTGAAAAGGCTCGAGATGGTTCTTTCTGGATGGCAACGGAAGAAAATGGCCTGATTCACTTTAACCCAAAGGGTAACGCAGTTAAAACCTACCTGCACGAAGAAAAGAACAACAACAGTATCGGCAGTAACCTGGTGCGGGCAATTGCATTCGACAAGCAGCATAACATCTGGGTGGGCGGCATTAACGGTGGATTGAATCATTTCGACCCTGCCACAGATCAGTTTACGCATTATGAGAATAAGGCTGGTAATGCTTCGAGCCTCTCGCAGAGAACGGTTTCGGCATTGTTTGTAGATAAACAAGGTAATTTATGGGTAGGCACACACCGTGGCGGCGTAAATCTTTATAGCCCGCAGGCAGAAAAATTTAACTTATTCAGGCAAGAGCCGGAAAAAAACAGCTTAAGTTATAATGATGTAAGAGCTTTTTATGAAGCCGAAAATGGCGAATTATATATTGGAACAGATGGCGGTGGATTGGATCTTTACAATAAGAAAAGCAGATCCTTCAAGTATTATCGGTTTAACCCTTTTGATGCTAAATCGATCGGCGCTGATGCCATTTTAGATATCACAAATACCAAAGGCGGTTTATTGGTGGGCACTTGGGCAGGCGGATTAAACCGCATGAATGCCGACAGAACGTTTACCCGGTTTAATCACGATGACAGAAATCCTAATTCCATTTCTTCTGATTATGTACAAAAATCTTTTGAAGATAGCGAGCATAATATTTGGATTGGCACCTATTACGGCGGATTAAATATCTTTAACCCCGAAACAAATCGCTTTAAACGGGTTATAGAGGGTGCAAATGGAACGCGCCTGGCTGGCAATAATATTGTAGCTATAAATGAGGATCATGAAAAAAACCTTTGGATTGGCACCGATGACGGCGGACTGAACCGGTATAATCTAAAAACAAAGGTATTTACGCATTACTTTATGGAAGGTGGTAAGAAACCGGATTTGAGGGTAATTTTTGTCGATCGAAAAGGGGAGCTGTGGGTTGGTCAGGCCGGACTTTACCGATTTGATGCACACCGCAATAAATTTACGATTGCTACACAAAGGGCCGGCCTTGCCAGCGATTTTATAAAGGGCATTACTGAAGATGAGCGTGGACATCTTTGGATTTCTACTGCAAAGGGTTTAATACAGTTTAATCCACAACAGCAAACTTTCAAAAAATATAATGCTGCAGATGGTTTGCAGGGTTTGGAATTTGAATCGAATGCATTTCTGAAAACTAAGCGCGGCGAAATGTTTTTTGGCGGCATTAACGGATTTAATTCCTTCTTCCCAAAAGATATTAAAACCAATGGATTTGTGCCTCCTGTTTACCTTACCGAGGTGAAGATTTTTAATAAGGTGATTACGCCGCAGACGGATGAAGCAATTTTAAAAAACGACATTAGCTATACGAAAAGGCTGGATTTAGATTATGATCAGGCAACAGTTGCTTTTCGCTTTGCTGCATTGAATTATGTATCAAGCGAAAATAACCATTATGCCTACATGCTCGAAGGTGAGGATGAAGACTGGATTAATATCGGCAACAACAGACAAGCAATTTACACTAATTTAGACCCTGGTAATTATACTTTTAAAGTTCGAGCGGCGAATAATGATGGAATCTGGAACAAGGAAGGCGTGGCTATTGAACTTCATATCTCCCCTCCTTTCTGGGCCAGTTGGTGGTTTAGGCTCGCAGTAATGGCAACTGCAATTTACCTCGCCTATCTGGCTTTGAGTTTCAGGCGCAGACTGGAACTTCGTAAAATTGAAGAAGAGAAAAGGGAAGAAATTCATCAAACGCAGCTTCAGTTCTTTACTAATATCTCCCATGAATTCCGTACGCCACTTTCTTTAATCCTTGGTCCTATTGAGCGTTTGCTGAATGAAGATACACAAGAATCTTTTCAAAGTTATTACAATACCATCCACCGAAATGCTAACCGTTTGCTCAGGTTAATCAATGAGTTAATGGATTTTAGAAAAACTGCTTCCGGGGCATTGAAACTCAACGTAACTGCAGGGAATCTTAATCTTTTTGTAAAGGAAATTGCAGAAGAATTTAGGGAAATGGCTGCTGATCAAAACATCAGTTTCACAGTAGAAAATGAAAATCTGCTGGCTAATGTGTGGTTCGACCGACAGATTATTGAAAAAATCATTCTCAACCTCGTAAACAATTCACTAAAGTATACACAGGCACATGGGGAGCTAAAAATTCAGGTATTAAATTCATTGAAAGGGATAACCCCACTTTTTGAAAACCAATTGGCTATCGAAAGCGAATACCGAGGTACTGAATATGTGTACTTCCGTGTGATTGACAGTGGAATTGGCATTTCGAAAGACTCGATTCAGCATCTCTTTGAACGATATTACCGGATTACAGAGTCGCACCTGGGTTCTGGTGTGGGTTTAGCCTTTGTAAAAAGCTTAACATTGCTGCATAAAGGACTAATCAAGGTGTCTAGCGGTCGGAACCAGGGAACAGAAATTATTATCGGCATCCCGATTTTAGAAAGTGACTACAACGCCGAAGAACAGTTTAGCCGAAGCACCACATCTGGCGGCACCCGCTTGGAGAGTATTTCTTATCAAAATGGAATGGAAAAACCTGCTTTAGCATTGCCCGCTCAGATTGACCACCAGGAGGCGCCAAGCATTTTAATTGTGGATGATAACGACGAGTTGAGAACCTTTTTGAAAGATACTTTAGCACCGCAATATCAAATTCTAGAGGCTGCAGATGGCATAAACGGCGTACACATGGCGCAGCAGCACTTACCTGATCTAATTATTAGTGATGTGATGATGCCAGGAATGAATGGCACAGCTTTTTGTAAAATCATTAAAGAAAACATAGAAACGAGCCATATTCCTTTCTTAATGCTGACGGCCAAAAACAGTGTGGAAGCTGAAATTGAAGGTGCTGAATCTGGCGCAGACCTTTATTTTACCAAGCCTATTCATACAAACTTACTGCTCATTACCATCCGCAACGTTTTCGAACAGCGACAAAAAGTAAAAGATCATTACTCGAAGAATAAAGAGGTTCAACCTCGGGATTTGGTGCATTCAGAGAAAGATAAACTTTTTATGAATAAGCTGCTGGCGATTATCGATGCACAAATGGTTAACCCGGAAATGGATATTGATTATTTGTGTAAGGAGATTGGCATGAGCAGAACCAAGCTATATCAAAAACTGAAAGCCATCACCGGGCAGTCGATTGGCGAGTTTGTTCGCTCAGCAAGGCTACGTAAAGCGGTTGAAATTATGAAATCTGAAGATGTTCTAATGACGGAAGTAATGTACAGAATTGGAATTCAGACGCAATCTTATTTTACAAAAGCTTTCAAAAAAGAGTTTGGGGTTACTCCAACGGCATATATTCAAAGTTTAGAAAAGAAATCTTGAAATGATCGCTAGCAAGAAAAGATGACTTTCGTTCCTTGCAGAGAAGACTTTCTCTATCGGATCTGTTGTTAAAAGGCTGAACAGTCATAGTCATGTTTTGCCACGGAACCACTGAAACCAAGGAAAAAGATCAATCTATATAAGTTGATATATAAAAAGCATTATGGCTTACCTGGGATTAGACAAAATCAGCATAAATGAGCAAAAAACACTTTAGTGGCTAAGTAAGGGAAGCCAGTGGAGCGGAGTTTATTATTACATGTTAGCAGAGTGAAATTAATTTTGCCACGGAACCGCGGAAACCACGGAAAAACATTCATCTATACAGGTTAGTATATAAAAAACATTATATGCTGTAAGTGGTAGAAGAATCACTCAAGTATATCAGCAAAAACCAATGAGTGTCCAGCTGAAGCAAGCCAGTGGAGCGGAATTTATTGTTAACATATTGCGAAGGTGTAATTATTTTTTGACACGGAACCACGGAAACCAAGGAAAAAGATCAATCTATATAAGTTGGTATATAAAAAGCATTATGGTTTACCTGGGATTAGACAAAATTAACAGCATAAATGAGCAAAAAACACTTCAGCGGCCAAGTAAGGGAAGCCAGTGGAGCGGAGTTTATTATTAAATGTTGCAGAGGTGTAATTAATTTTGCCACGGAACCACGGAAAAATATTCACCTGCAAAAAACATTGAGTGGCCAGCAGAGCAGAAACTAAAAAACGAAATGGCCAAGAAATCGCTATGTTTTAAAGTCTCCAAACCTTCCAAGAATAAAATCGTATCATTTCCGATTGTTTGAAACCAACTGTTTATAACGTTGTTAAAGAGTTGCTGACTTTAACACTCAGTGTGTACAACTCCTTTCATTTCAACAATAAGCCCAATGAAACAAAACATCTCCCGACTCACCCCAGAAGAAGAAAAACTATTTGGCGATTTGATGCCTGAAGAACTGAACGAGGTATTGGATTCCGGTCTAAAACGACGGCATTTCCTGAAACTGATGGGCCTCGCTTCAGCTGGTTTATTGGTGAGTCATATGGTCGGCGCTGAACAACTTTTTGCCCGGTCGATGGAAATGGAAGACATCCCTGATTTGATGCCTGCCGCAATCGAAAATGGAATTAATGTGAGCTTTAAAGTGAATTCGAGCAATAAAAAGGTGTTGATTGATTCGAGGATGACCTTGTTGGATACACTCCGGGAACGGATAGGCTTAACCGGATCTAAGAAAGGATGCGACCATGGTCAGTGTGGCGCCTGCACAGTTATTGTAGATGGCAACCGCGTACTGTCTTGCCTTACACTTGCCGCAACCTGCGAAGGAAAATCGGTGATTACCATAGAAGGTCTGGCGAAGGAAAACGAGTTGAACCCAATGCAACAGGCTTTTTTGAAACACGATGGTTTTCAATGTGGATTTTGCACACCCGGCCAGATTTGTTCTGCTGTAGCGCTGATGAAAGAAGCAAAGGAAGGCCAAGCAAGTTTTCTTACTAAAAATCTTCGAGATCAACCTAAAGCGGTAATGCTATCAGATGATGAAATTGCAGAGCGGATGTCTGGAAATATTTGTCGTTGTGGCGCCTACCCAAATATTGTTGCTGCAATTAAAGAAGCCCAAACCGGAAAAAACATTGAGCAGAACTGGCTCTTCGCCGACTAACCTTAATCATTAGCTTATGACCCCATTTAAGTTTTCAATAGCAGACAATCCTTCAGCAGCCTTAGATTTACTCCATAAAAATAATAATGCTGCATTTTTAGCAGGTGGAACGAATATTCTGGACCTGATGAAAGAACATGTGGCAAATCCAACAGAAATAGTTGATTTAGGCCGCTTGCAGTTAAATGCCATTACCCCGGGAGCCGCAGGTGTCAGCCTAGGTGCTTTGGCTAAAAATACAGCGACGGCCAATCATCCGTTCGTCAGAAAAGAATATCCGATGTTAAGTAAGGCAATTCTGGCTGGTGCGTCAGCGCAAATTAGAAATATGGCAAGCAATGGTGGGAACCTCCTCCAACGTACCAGGTGCAGTTATTTCTACGATATTGCTATGCCTTGCAACAAACGAAATCCAGGCAGCGGTTGCGCCGCGATGGAGGGATTTAACAGAATGCATGCCATTTTTGGCTGGTCGGAACAATGTGTAGCCGTTTATCCATCAGATATGGCAGTTGCACTCTCGGCTTTAAATGCAAGCGTAAAGGTAATGCACAAAAACGGTACAGAACGAGTTATTCCTTTTGCTGATTTTCATGTGCTGCCTAAAGACCATCCTGAAAAAGATAATAGCTTAAACTTCGGGGAGTTAATTACCTCTATTGATTTGCCGAAAAATAATTTTGCAGGCCATTCGGCCTATGTTAAAGTGCGAGACCGGAACTCTTATGCATTTGCACTGGTTTCGGTTGCCGCAGGTTTTGATTTGCAAGGGAGCAACATTACCAATGCACAAATAGCCATGGGCGGGGTGGCACATAAGCCATGGCGGGCTTTGAAGGCGGAAGCGTTCTTGAAAGGCAAATCTGCAACTACAGCAAATTTCGCTAAGGCCGCAGCTTTAGAGATGGATGCGGCGAAACCACTTTCCCATAATAAATTTAAGGTCGAAATGGGGAAACAAACGTTAATAAATGCAATGGAAATCGCTTGGAAAGGTTAAAATTCTGGAGATATGAAAGAGACTAAAAAGATTATCGGACAGGGCATTGACCGCATCGATGGCATTATGAAGATTACCGGAAAGGCCAATTATGCTACCGATTACCCTGCAAAAAACATGGCCTATGCTGTCCTTTTTAAAAGTACGATTGCTGCCGGAAAAATTACCAGCATCAATATTGCTCAGGCGGAAAAATCTCCAGGCGTACTTAAAGTTATTACCCATGAAAATGCGCCTAAGCTGAATGTGAAAGGTGGCCTGCGTGGAGGGGCACTGCTGCAAGGACCTGAAATTACTTTTCACGGGCAGCATATTGGGATGGTTGTTGCCGAAACTTTTGAGCAAGCCACTGCCGCCGCACATTTGATTGAGGTAGAATATCAGCAGGATAACGAAGCGAAAATCGATTTCGAAAAGTTGGCAAAGAACCCCGAAATGCCTAAAGGTAAAGAGCTCGCAGATTTGGTAAAAGGAGCTGGAAAGGCTGCGATGATAGATGCTGAAGTGAAAATAGAACAGGAATATGAAACGCCGATTGAACACCATCACCCGATGGAACCTCATTCAACCGTAGCAGTTTGGGAAGGAGAAAATCTGACCCTGTATAATGGATCACAAATTATTAATGGTGCGCAAACGGCGGCGGCGGCAACACTTAATTTAAAACCAGAGCAGGTTCGCATTGTATCCCCCTATATAGGTGGCGGCTTCGGTTCTAAAGGCGGGCAATGGGCTAATGTGGTTTTAGCAGCTATTGCCGCTAAACTGGTAAACAGACCTGTTAAACTTGCACTGACGCGCCAGCAAATGTTTAATTCGGTAGGCTTGCGACAAAGAAATATTCAAAAAATTAGCCTTGGTGCAACAAAGGAAGGCATATTAACCACTTTGGCTCATGAGACAATTTCTCATACGGCGGTTGATTTTGAATACATTGAGCCTTGTGGAGATTGCTCCAAAATAATGTATGAAGCGCCGAACTCACTCATCTCCTATCGGGTAGTACCAATGAATCTGATCCTCCCTACTTATACCAGAGGACCAGGAAAATCTACCGGCAGTTTCGCGTTAGAATCCGCAATGGATGAGTTGGCGCATCAACTTAAGATGGATCCGATCGCTTTGCGGATTAAAAATGAACCAAAAAAAGATCCTTCCAACGGAAAGCCATGGAGTTCCAGGACGACAGTTAAATGTTTAGAGGAAGGCGCAAAGGCCTTTGGCTGGAACAACCGTAAACAAATTCCAGGAACTCATTTCGACGGTAATGACTTGATTGGCTATGGCGTAGCCTGTGGTACTTATCCTGCCCGTCAACGGGAAAGTTCTGCTGCAATTAAGCTTACCATCAAAGGTAAACTTGTATACGCGGTTGTGGAAATCGCCGCATCAGATCTTGGTACTGGAACAAATACCATTCTTGCGCAAACTGCTGCAGATGGTCTTGGCATTCCGGTTTCCCGGATTACCATCAAACTGGGAGATTCAGACCTGCCACCTGCTGCCGGATCAGTGGGTTCTGTAGGGGCATCAAGTTTTGCAAATGCGGTGAATGACGCTTGCACCAAAATTACGGATGAATTGATTGCAAAATCAGGTAAACAATATTTTGTGAGGCCTACAGCAGCTGACGTGATGACCGCTGAAAACATTGCTGATTTTGAAACACAAAGTACTTCAAAGGCACCTGCAGAAGCTGAACAATACTCGGCCCACAGTTTTAATGCAAACTTTGCGGAGGTTAGAATTAACAAGAATACCGGAATGGTGAAAGTTACCCGCTTTCTGGCTGTAACGGGTGCAGGGAAAATTCTAAATCCCAAGACAGCACGTTCGCAAATTATCGGTGGAAACATTTGGGGTATCGGGATGGCGTTAACTGAAGAGTCTGTAATCGACCCGAGATATGGTAATTTTGCCACAAGATCTTTTGCTGATTATCATGTGCCCGCAAACCTGGATGTTGGCAAGTTAGATGCCATGTTTATTAACGAAGTGGATTTGATTCCAAATAAAATGGGCGTTAAAGGGATTGGTGAGGTAGGAATTGTTGGGGTGGCTGCCGCGATTGCAAATGCCGTTTTTAATGCTACTGGCAAACGAATCAGGTCGTTACCCATTACGCCAGACAAATTGCTGTCCTCGTAAAAGGTGAGCGATTTTATTGGTTATGTAGTTTCATTGTGCTGACCAAAGATCGATTAATTTGATTTACATGCCAAAGTTACTAACGTCAATCGCGCTTATATGATTAGCGTTAGTAACTTTAGCATAACATCAGTGCGAGGCATCTTTCCGGCAATCGAAGCAATCTATCAGGCAAAGGAAGTTTCCTAATGGTCTGTCTCACCTTACCTACCTTGACATTTTTCTTTATTTTAAAGACGCACTGCCAGAATCTATTTCTTTTATGGTGACACCAATCCGTCATATCATCCATCTGAAAGTTCTAAAACAACAAAGGGTGTAAGCATTTAAATACCTACACCCTTATCGCTTTGCAGCGCACACCTCAACTTAAGCAGAGCTTATTGTCCCCAGCTTACCTGAATATTATTTTCCTGAGCATAAGCCTTACCTTTTTCCATTAAAGCGGCATGTTTTTGTTCAAAGGTTGGACCATATTTGGTATCGATAGCTTTTATAATTTCATCTTTTGCGCCTTGTTCTGCCTGGGCATCGCAAAGTTTCGCATAGGCTAAATATTCGTTTTTATAAACGGGAATAACATATTCATACAATTCGATGGCTAACTTTTGAATTTCTTTTTGCTCATCGCCAGATGCTGAAGTCTTCTTTACCTTATCAAGAGACTGATCTAAATATAGAATCTGGTTATTGATCATGGTAACAGCTTCATTTCCTTTTTTCTTACTTGAGGGGATGTCTGGAAATTCCTTTGCTTCATCTGCAATATGTCGTGCTAAGTCAGCACTGGCAAAATCATTAATCGTATTGGTGTTTAGCACATTAATCTCAAAGAATTTTTCTGGCGTTTCAGAGCATGATGATAAGAATAGAAAACTAAGGATTAAAGCAGATAAAATTTGTTTCGGGTAACGTACGTTTAGGTTTTTCATCATTTTAAATTAAGTAATTGCTTGTAAATTTGAGTTGAACCGTGAGCAAAAATAATGCCGCATCCGCCTTTTCTAGCGTTTTGATATCTCCGCAATAGCATGTAATAAATCGTAATCATACTCAAAATACAACTACAAATCACAGCTAAAACGTTAAATTAAGCTTATTAACCTCGAATAATCAAATAGCAGCCAATTTTAAGTTTCTAGTACTGTCTTCGTTTTCCGGCACGATAGTATACATCGGCTATGGTCTTTTGAAAACTGGCGATCAGCTCGGCCCTTTTTACCAGCATATCCATTAACTTCGTTTCGCGCGAATTAATCAGGAACAGATTACTTTCACCCAAGGCAAATTTCTGCAGTTCTCCATTCACCAGCATCCGTTGATTTTCTACATTTTTAGTCAGCAATTTTACCTGTATTTGCACGGCTTTCATCTCCGCAAAAGCAGTCATTACACCCGTTTGGATCTCCCGTGTAGTTTGTTGCAAACCATAAGCGATTTCTGCCTGCTGGATTTTAACTTCCCTTAGTTTCCCGCGTTCTTCCCTCAAGAAAAGTGGAAAAGAGAAATCGATTCCAACTTTATAATTGGCAAGTCTGAAATCGTAATTATCTGGCACATAACCGAAATCTCTTCTTCCGGCAAGGAAGTTTCCTTTTAAATTTAGTTTAGGCTTGAGCATTTCTAAACGATATTTTTGTTCGACTTCCAATTTGGCAGATTGGCTTTTAATTTTTAGAATTTCCGGATGAACATCAGCAGCTTGCAGAATCAAAGTATCCAGTCTGAGTTTGTCGGCTATATTTTCTGTTTCTGCCGCCTCTTCTGGCACGGCATCTGCCGGAAGTTCTTGCGGTTTCCCTTCTGAACTCCAAAGGTAATTGGACAGTAAAAGCCTAGAATTGGTTAATTTAACACTGGTTTCCTGAAGCTGAATTTCCCTATCCTGTAACACTATCGCTGCTTCTACCGAATCTATGGGAGGTTTATCTCCCAGAATCACTTGCTCACGAATTGCCCGGAAGCGTTTCTGCGCCAGCTCCACCCCTTCTTTTGTAAATTTACGCTGCTGAAAAGCAAAATACCAGTTCCAGTAATCTTTCATTGCATTAAACCATACGCTATTTATTTGTGCAACTTTCTCCGCATCGGCATAGCCAACCATAATTTTTGCTTGTCTGAGGGTACTTCTCCGGGCATCAATCAGCAGCCCCTGCCCAAGTGGAATACTGAGACCAACGCCAGATAATCCTGTGCTACTGGTCCGGCTTTCCGGATTATTGTAAACCCCAACGTTCCGATCATAGCCAACGTTTAAGTCGGCACCACCAAGCCATAATGGGACTTTAAGCTCACTATTCCAGTGGTTATAGTAATCAGTGCCGCCGAAAGCTTTTTTACCGAAGGAGGCAATTAATGCCGGGTCGAATTTACCCAGCGACTGGAGTACTTTCGCCTGTGCTTCTTTGCTGAGTAGGCCGGCTTGTTTCACTATCGGATGGTTAAGTAGCACCAGTTCCTGCAAATCCTTCACCAAAAAAGTTGCGCTGGTATCTGCACTGTTCAGCTGCTGGGCAATTACCGGAGTAAAAATACTATTCAGGCTGATGATCAGCATCAAGATCAGGTAATTGCTTCCTCTTTTGATCCGCATAAGTTTATAAGAAAATACTGTAAACAACATTACCGATTATTGATATTATCTGCGGTTGGTGCTTTATCAAGGCTTGGCGGGAAGCCGTTTAACTGCCGCCAGATTTCATACCATACGGGAACAGTTCTTAAAATAACCCTGCCATATACACCAGAACCTTGCCTAAGCTGGATTGGCCAGGGCTCGTCATTTTTGGGAATTTCGCGAAGCTGCCTTACCAAAACCCGATATTTTCCATCAGTACTTACGCGATCAATCACTGAAACCTTGCCTCCGAAGGTACCTACTGCCACGGATGGCCAACCCGAAAACTGAACCGATGGCCAGCCTTCGAATTGCAAACGGACATTGCTACTGTCCAGAATGAGCGGAACATCCATTGCGTCCACATAAATTTCTGCAGCTACCTGTGGTGAAAGCGGCTGAAGTGTTGCAACAGATTCTCCTTCTTTAATATTCTCCCCTATCCCTGCTTTTAACGTTTTAACAATGTAACCATCCTGTGGTGCCCGCACCACGTAAAGGTCTCGCCTGATGTCTACGTTCGACATTTCATTTCTCAGTCTTGCAATTTCCTCTCTTACTGAAGCCCTCCCTGAAAGAGCAGAACTTCGATCTGCTTGAGCTGATGCGAGTGATTGATTATATTTTGCCCGAATATTATCCAATTCTATTTTGGCATTTTCCAAACTCTGGCGTGAACTGTTTAACTTGTTTTCCTGGCTCACTTCTTTCGCCTTGTCTTCCTGAAGTTTCAGCCTGCGGGTTTCAATATCAGTGAGCGAGAAGAGTCCGTTTTTATAACCTACTTCATAACGCTCCAGCCTTGATCTGCTGGTTTGATAAAAGTTCTTTACCGCGATTAGTTCGGCACTATCTATCCTTACTGTGTTTCTTGCTTGCACCACTGTGTTTTCTGCAGCTGAGAGCTGAATGCGCAAGCCATTAGTGAGGGCTGTAATTTGTGCATTAGTGGCCGATATTTTTTGTTCTGCCGCAACCTCTCCTCCGCGTTTAGCAGCCAGTTGTTCATCCAGGCGTTCAGGAAGTTCAGGATTGAAATAGGATTGGTTTGTTTCTGAAATAATGAGGATGGTGTCTCCCTTTTTTACTTGTTCTCCCTCTCGTACTGCCCAGTGTTCAATTCTTCCACCTATTTGGTTTTGGATGGTTTGTGGCCTGTCTTCCGGCCTCAAGGCAGTAACAGTTCCCCGGCCAGAAATGGTTTGTCTCCATGGCAATAATAAAATGATAATAAACAATATGGATACCCCAATCATTACCCGCCCTAACATTCGCGGGCCGCTTGACGAGATGAGGTTCGCCATAGAAAGTGAGGAGTTTTCGTCTACGTTTCTTGCGACTGTTTTTTTTGATTCGTTAACCATTTTCCTGGTCTCCTTCCTCAATTTCAAGATCAGTCACTACTGCCAGTTTTTCACTTCCTGTGACCATATCAAATACGGTATTTAGACTGGTCATGAGTTTCTCTACTGCGTAGGATATTTGTACGATAATTACTTCTGCAGCTACAAATTGTCCGAAAGTCATTTGTCTTTGCACTACAAAATAAGATCCCAGCAGCAAGAGCCCGCCCATCAAAATGGTTCGCAAGACTACTGCACTTGCGAAAAGCCTTTTTAAGATGCTGAAGTGCTCATTCCTTGCCCCAATATATTTAGCGGTAATTTCATCTGTAATAGCCATTACCTTATTCATTTTCTGTGGGTTCCCCCGGTGCGCATCAAGGTCTGAAGCTACACTTTCCAGGTAGGCAACCACTTCATATTTATATTCTGATTCTTCGATACTTGTTGAAACACCCCGTCTGTAATAAATGAGAATGATGATGCCGATGCAGAGGATGGTAAAAATACCAAAGCCTATGAATACGGGATGATAAAATGAAAGCAAAATGGCACTAAAGAAGATGAGTACCGCAGCGGCAACGATGTCAATCAAAAGCTTAGTGAGTCCTTTCTGAATCGTTAACACATCGAAGAATCGATTAACAAGTTCCTGAGGATTTTCTCCTTCCAGTTCCTTTTTTTTAATTCTTGGTAAGCGATAGGCAAAACCGAGCGCAGCTTTGATGAATATCTTTTGTTCGAGAAATTCAACTAAGGTTAGTTGCCCTAATAAAAGTATTCCCCCTACAATAATTCCGATTAGTATTGCTGCAATTAAAATATAGGTGGAGCTGTACATCGAACCGTTTGAAAGCAAATTGAATACTGCGGCAGTTCCAAGTGGCAGCGAAAGCCCGATGATTCCAATTAGACCGGCATAAACAAAAATATAGTTAATGGTGGAACGTTCGGCGTGCAGAATTTCGACAAGGCGTTGCCAGGGTGTCGGGCTGTTTGTTCGGTGGTGCTTTTTCATAAATCTAGAACGTAACAGCATTTTTATAATAATGTTTTGCCGAAGAGATAGAAATATTGTATTGAAAGAAAAATAAATCTTATTATTCCTGATGGCGCTAAGGCGACGGGATTTTCAGGCTATTTAAATCTGAAATTGACAGGCTACCAACCAGGTAGTGAAAATGCAATAAAATGCAACTATCCTGCCCTCGGACTGGGCTTTGACTGGAATAGGCCTGCGGTAGGAATTAGGTTTTCCCGGTAGCGAATAGCAGCGCGATTTGGAAAAGGTTTTAAATTTAAAAAAGCAATTTACATAGCACATTTTTATTCTAATCTCTTAATTTTTAAAGAAAAAACATCGTGCTGCATTCTTCTCTAAATCAACTAACCAATCAATTACCGTATCAATTTCGAAATTTTTTATTCCCCAAGCTCCCATATTGAATTATTTACATTAATAAAATCTAGCTAGATCAAAGCCCATTTCTTTAGATAATTCGTAATAAGACTTTTCAGGGTCAAGGTTCAGATCTGAATATACCTTATTTCTTAATTTAGGAAAATTTCTAAGATCCATTCTTTTAAAGCTTTCACTATAATGTTCACATGAAATTAAGTGATTTTGGTTCTGTAAAAAAGCAGCTTCGTTAGCAAGAACTTCTGGAAATTCAGCACTCCAATCTATCTCAAATTGATCAGCATCATCATATTTTGTGTCAAAATATAATTCACCCCTTAAAAGCTTTACACTACCATTTGAATTTGCTAATATTTCGGGAAATTCAATACACTCATAATCAACATGTTTGCTATCAACTTTACCCCATTTCAAATTATTATGCTTTGAATCTATCCTGTAAATAAAAACTCCATGAATTAACACATTAAAGCTTTTCGGGATATCCTTACTATCATAAATTCCGCTGTATACTTCTAAAAGTAGACAGTCTTCGAAAACATCGAAGTATGATTCTTCACCTGGCTGACTTTGAGCCATTAAATATTGTTGCTCGACATCAAATAAGATTCTACTAAAAATATATTTATTATCTGGCAGTTCTAAATAAAAAACATCACCATGATTTAATTTATGTTTCATTTTAGATAAAAAAAGTAGATTTAACTATTTTTTTCTCCAAGTTTAAAAAGTTGATTCTCCAAATAAAAATGTATTAGTGGAAAAATTTTACTTATCATAAAATCTACCTAAATCAAAACCCATCTCTTTAGAAAGTTCATAGTAAGATTTATTAGGATCAATATCTAAACTAGTATATATTTTATTTCTTAGCTCTTGATTATAGAGTAAATCGCGATCTGTCAAATAAACTGGCCATCTAATATCTTCAGGAATTAGATCAGTTCTTTTTTGAAAGAATAAACTAGAATTTGCTATTGTAAGTGGTACATTCATCATACTTTTATATCCAATTTCATCAGCAACTTCTTTTGTCAAGTTTGTATTAAAGGCCAGCTCCCCCCTACATAATCTTACTTTATTACTTCCATAATTCAGTTGTTCAGGAAAATCTACTTTTGTATAATCTACTAATTTATTGTGTAAAATTCCCCAATTTAAAACATTGCTTTTAGAATCAATATTTTTTGTAAATACATGAGGCAATAAAATTTTTAACGAATCAAAATCATCTATTTTATCATAAATACCATCATACATTTCAACAAGTTGACATCCGTTATAAAACATCCTTAAATAAGGGAAATAATCGTTCGAAAGCTTATTTACGTCTACAATTTTATGGTACTGTTTATCTACATCAAACAAGACTCTACCGAATACATATTTCTCTACATTATTTAACTTCAAATAGAAAATATCACCGAGATTTAATTTATTCTTCATTTCAGAATGTTTATTCAACCCTCAATTAACTTTTACGTCATTCAGATAATAAGGAAACGACCTTTTAATCGCTTTTGATTAATTTTCATTCCAATCAGGTGGAAGCTTCCACGGATTTTTCTTTTCAGACTGTTGATCTTCTTGTTGAGGTTTTTCTTCAATCTTTTCAGTCTCCTCTTTTATGAGTTGAAAGTAGGCAGGATTTTCATTTTCAAATATTTCATCTCCATCCAGTAGATAGGCACTCATGAAATGCGTTTTTGCTTTTTCATAATTACCTTCTTCATAAAAAATTTGTCCTATACAAAACCATATATAAGCATTTCCAGTTCCTTCCGGGCTCATCATTGCCTTTTGATAAGCATTCATAGCTTGCGCTAATTGCTGTTTATTGTAGTAAGCATCTCCCATAGCTACATATAGCCAGGTAGCTGCCTCCCAATCAGTTTTAGGTTCCGGTAAAAGGGCTAATGCCTCATCATACTGCTTCAAAGCAGAAGTAAATTGTTCTTTATCTGCATATTCATCTCCTTTTTCAGATAGTGCTACTATTTTATCGTATATTTCATCAGTTAATTCCATAATTACTATTTAATGTATTTTTCTGGATTTTGATAGAAATCAAGGTATTTAAGATCTTGATCTTCAAAACAGCTACCTTTAGTTTTCTCAAATGCGATTCTGAAATTTTCTAGCGCCGTTTGAAATTTAGAAGATTCAAAATACACTTTTCCCTTTAAAAATTCCCAGTCGCCCATGATATCCTTATTTTTCAAATATTCCCCCAATTTCTCAACCCATAATACTGCATTTTTTAAATCCTTAATTTTTAGGTAATTATCTACCATCCACTCAATAACTCCTGATGCGTCTCCGTATTCTTTTTTTGGTTCTGGAATAATATCCAAGCATTTTTTATAAGTCTCAAAAGATTCATCGTATTTACCATCTTCGAAAAGTTCATAGGCTTCATCGCTTAGCTCATCAAATCTATCATAAATTTCTTCTGGTAATTCTTTGTATTTCTCTATTGTTTCCATGTTGATAATTATTTAAGGGTTTATTGGGTCATTATAAGTTTGTCCAATTTTTGCACCATCACTCCTATTAAAAGATTTATGCTCTAGATAATAATTTTCACTATCCTTCATCCAGTCTCTCACTTCTTTTCCTTTAGGTTTATATCCTTTTTTGTTTGCTACCTTATTCCACCAATCTACCGCATCCCTTTTGTGTGCCATATCTGCGTTGTCCAAATCATACCACTTTCCATCCTTTTTAGATAAAAATTGTTTTTTACCATTTTTTATTCTGGCAGTTTTAGGCTTGGTCTTCAACATGCTTTCAAAAACCTCTCTTCCTGTCTTAGAAGCTTTTCCAGGTGTCCTTCCTAAATACCTCAGCCTTTTACTAATTTTTTTGATTGTACCAGTGATACATTTCGCCGCATTATGTACCAGCCACGCCAATACCCCAACAAAATAAGTGTGCCAGCCCTCTACTTCAAAGTTAAAAACTTTACGCCTTTGGTATGCAAATTACAATCCATCAAAAAAAAGCGACTGGAAGTCGCTTAAGGTTTAATTTTTTTTCCAACCTGGTGGGAGCTGCCAGTGGTTATCTTTTTTTTCATTTTCCAGATTAGAATTTTCATCTGTAGGAGGATTAAGTAAACTGGTGTCAATTCCTCTTAGAAGATCTCCAGGTTTAATAATAGACTCATAATCTAAGAGTTCCTCATATTCTCCATATTTCGGTTTTTTTTTCCAGTTCTGAGAAACATTTACAGGATGTGCTGCTTCCTTATTTTCTTCCAAAACCTTCAACCTTTCTTCTCTTAAAAAAGTTCTTTCTCGAACATTCAAACCTCCTTTTTGTGAAAAAACAATATTGATATCCTTTTCTAAATCGGCTAATGGTTTATCAACTTTATTTCCATAAGAACGCACATAAATTTTTGTAAGAAACAATTTTTCAGCATCTATTTTTTTATATGCCATATAGATGTATTCAAACATTCGCTCATCTAAAAAATAAACCTCTACATATTCTGAACCATTACTAATATATGCATAAGGAAGATCGTTTCGGTAAACCGTTGTTGGATACCAAAGGTTATTTTCGTGTGCATATCTAGCCCAATCTTCCGTAGTTTTTCCGTGCTCTTTCCAAATTGATTTTGGAACATCATCCTTTGACACATTCTTAATGTAATCTAAACTATCTTTTTCATCCATTATAGAATAAAGGACATCATTATAAAGCCTGTGATTTAATTTTATACTGCTTCCCATTTAGTAACCTATATTTTTAAAAATTTCATCTACATTTTCAACTATTGTAACTTTGTTTTTGGCTGCATGCTCTAGTACCTCACTCGATACATCTCCAATCTTATTGACTTGTAAAAATTTCTGACCCTTTAGAGCGTCTCCCTTTAATTTGTTTGCAATTTCCATTCCCTCTTTGTATTTACTAGCAAGCTGATCGATATATTTTTTAGCTGTTTCTGGTGCTATCTTGGATAAATCGGTTGCCTTTCGTTCTATTATTGCAAGATCCGGTATATAACCATCAACTCTTGAAAATAATTTGCCACCTTTTTTTAGCCAGGTTTCGGAAAAGTATTCTAATCCATTATTTCCTGCGAGTTTAAGCATTTCTGCATTCGCTTTTTTATTGAATGCTATACCTCTTAAAATATCAATAGCCCACTTTTCTCCAGCTTTAGCCGCAGCAGTTAAACAAACCTGCGCATTATGCACCAACCAAGCTAATATCCCCACGAAATAAGTATGCCAACCCTCTACTTCAAAGTTGAAAACTTTACGCTTTTGGTTGTTCTATTAGAATTCTCTTATAATAAAAAAGCGACCTTTAAGTCGCTTATGATTAATTTTTGTTCCAATCTGGGGGGAGAAATCCTGTATTACCATTTTTTTTATCAGGTTTATCTTTGTCTTCAGAAGCTTTACTTTCGGCAATCATTTGGTCTAATAAATCATCAAATTCATTACTTTCTTGTTCTATATCTAAATATTTTAAATCTACATTAGCTTTAAGAAAGACTAAAAAATCCTCACTAACGTTCAAATCTTTATTCTCATCTAAAAAAAGATCATCAATATTATTTTTTCCGACTATTTGCAACCAATGTAATAATGGTAATGGTTTAGACTTACTATAATTGTATTCAAAGTTCTCATCTAAAGAAACTTTCATTTGCCTAATTTCATACCCGTTAAAAGAGTTGTTTTCTAAAAGATGTTTTAAATTTTCTGTTACAATGTAACAAGGATAACATTCCATTAAATCATCACCTAGCCAATCTTCCAAATTAATATGAAGTTTTACTACTGTTTTAAATGGTGCTTCCTTTTCTTGAAATTCTGTTTCTGCTCCTAAGCCAACAATTACTTCAGGTTGTATTTTTTTATAATTTTTCATAATCATATTTATCTAGGCCATACAGAAAATGGAGGATTGAATTGATTAGAGAATTTCTTATCAACTGCCCTTGCATAATCTTCAAGCTGTTTTTTTGTTGGAGTTAAATCTGCTTGATCAAATCTTTTATAGAATTTATTCCATTCTTTTCTAATTTTACTTAAATGCAATTCATTATTAATATTCTTTGGTATTCCTCTTAAATTCTCTAATGCATGAATTTCACTTTTAGTAAATAATCCAGGATATTTTTTTAATACCTGTTGTTCGATAGCATGATGCACAACAACCTTTCCTTTTAACCAAGGATTTGCACTAAAAAAGGTAGTATGATAACAAGCATTATGAACCAAATAGCCATTTATACCAACAAAATAACATTCATCAATATCTACTTCAAAGGTATAAACTTTATGTTTTTCATAAGAATTTGTAATAGAGATTACTTTTGAATTCTCCCCTCTTAATGAGAAGAGTAAGTCGCCAATTTCTAATTGTTCCGCATCTTTATATTCACCATTAACAAAAAAAGGATGGTTTTTAGTAGTTGTAACCTCTTCTTTATCCGTTTTAACTTTTAAAACCTCTTCAACAACTTCACTAAATAAACCAGTAACTTCTCTAAGGTTTATAAGATTTTTATCAGCGTTGTAGCTATAGACTAAATCACCTAGTTTTATATCCCTAATTTTTTTGTATCCATTTTTTTCATGCACTAAAGTATCACCTGTAAAGCATGCAAAAACACATATTTTTTTTGTGGCCTTCGCAATATCATCTACATGCTTAGCTACGCCTTTTGCCAACGCTTTTGCACCTTGCTTGGTTAACACTTTACCAGCACTTTTCAGCGCAGCTTTACCTGCTACTTTTAAACCCGCCTTTAACCCGCCTTTGGCTGCCGTAGAAGCTGCAGTAGTGGCGCCAAAGCTTACCAAACCTGCCACATCCATTACTAAAAAACCAACATTTGCGGCTACCATCCAACCGTCGCCTTTTGCCGCCGAACGTACAATTCCTATTATACTACCTACAACGGGAATGAGTTCTGCAGTATCCCACCAGCCCCAGCCTTCATCTTCCTGTTCCTCACTGTGTTCATCAGTCATTCCTTCCAAATCTTCCGGGCTAACGGGGATTTGTCCGCTTGTCATGAACTCGATTTTACCGCCAACACTGCAAGGCAGTTTTGATTTAAACAGCAGTGTTTCTTTTCCTTTAATTTTTACTTTGTAAGTATCTGTCCAGTCTGTTGGTACTGGCGTGCAGGCACCGCCTGTAATACTACATACCCCGAATGACGGGATATTGGCCAATGGAATTTTATCAGCCTTGGTACAAGCCATGCAGCCATTAATCTTAACATTCTGATTGGCCAGCCCCTTAAAAAAATTAGGAGCGGCACCTTTATCACAATGACAAACAGCCTGATCTACAATATATTCTAACTCATGTGGCATAGCTTTTTAGGTTATATCAGTATCACTAGAATTAATTCTAATTGTAGTTGTTCCGTTCATTTTAACATCAGCACCATCTATTTTGGCTTCTGTACTTCCTTTGAATGAGGCTGATGCGGTTGTACTCTCCAAACTCACATCTGTTTTACCGGTTATGGCTACACCCATTGTGGTAGCATCAAGCGTTATACCTTCCGTATCCGCCGTTGCGGCAATGGTTTTCTTTGCACTGATGGCGATGGTACCTTCTCCACCTCCTTCTTCGCCAGGTTGTGCGTTAATGGCAATACTGTTGCTGGCGTTAACAATAAAATCGGTGGTATTAATGGTAAATTTGTTTGGCGCGGTGAGGGTAACTTCTCCGTTCCCATGCATGGTGAGCACGTTGCCACTAGGATCTTTCACATTGATGCTCCCATCGTGATCATTCATAATAATGGTATTTCCACTTCTGGTGGTGAGTGATTTGGTTTGATTGGTTTGACCACCACCTGAACCGATTTTTCCATGAAATATTGACCCCATAACAATGGGCCTTGCAACATTACCTTCTTCAAAGGCAATCACGACCTGATCTCCTTTTTCCGGCACAAATGCAAAGCCTCGGTTTTTACTTACTTTCTCACTACTTCCGGCATCAGGCGTAATGACCCGCAGCCATTCAGTCACATCATTGGTTTTACAAGCCCATTTAAACCTGACTTTGATCCGTCCCTGGCCCTGCGGATCTGCATTGTCGATCACATCCGCCAGTTGCATATCAGGCTGTGGTTTCTTATAACTGGTTACCTGGATGCGTTCAGTTGTGGATACTACACCTTCAAATGTGTTGTGGTACTTGCCTGTTCCGTCAAGATTGTGGGTAATACTGGTAATTAGAAACTGACCTAAACTCTCTGTTGCAAAAGCAACCTCTTGCCTAATGCTCATGGTAATTTCTGCGATGGTGCCGATGCCCAGTTCACAATTATCGCCACTGGCGTTCACCTTCAATAGCTCACTGATGTTTGCCTTTTCTTCATTCTCTACATGGCTTTTAATGTCTCCATTATTGTCTACCCTGATTAACGAAGGCTGATTGAAGGTTTTGCTATACATCAGGTTGGAAGCTTTTATGGCATGGGCCAGATCTGGATTTCCATCAGCCTTTCCACTGCTTTCGCTCTGTAACATTTCATCCTGTTTGGGGTTGTAGGCAAAACGTTTGTTTTTAATGGGTGCAACTTCCATGGCATATTGAAGGTTGTGCACATCTCGGCCGTAAAATAAGGCGATATCTTTTTGCACATCGGGTTTACCAAAGTTGAGTTGCTGCCCATCGTAGTAGAGCCACTCATGGTATTCTCCAGATAATCGGTTCAGGAATTCCCAATCACTTTCCTTGTACTGAATCAGGTAATCGATGCTGGATTGTCGACTTGCGTTCGTTACAATTTTTAAGTCGTTGGCCGGAGTATCGCTGGTAGCCAGTTTTACAATGTCGTTCAAATCCTTATCCAGATAGGATCCCAGGTCTTCGCCACGATCTATTAAAATGGTTGGACTGTAACCGCTCACAATCAAAACGCCATGGTAACCATGACTTTGCGCCAGTTCTACCCGGGTTACCAGACCTGAAAAATGCTGAACTTGTTCTTGTGAATATCCAAAGGATGCAGTTAAGGTTTTACCTACAAAATCGCGACTATCATTCAGGTGAATTAAACCCGGAGCGCCCATTTGATCGTGATTAAACCGCAATTCGAAATAATGGTGGCTGTTGAATGCCTGTTGCAGGCTGAAGGAGGCAAAATGGTTTATTGCCTTATCTTCTATATTGATCTCGGTGATGAGTTTCTTTTCCATATTTGTTTCAAGCTAATTTGCAACAACAGTGAAGAAATTTGAATGCTGCAACATCCACCATGTGAAATGAAAGACTTATTTCACTGACAGGTAAGATTTTCGGCCCCCTCTAAATCAGCTATTTAAAACTAACCTCTATAATAAGGGATGAGAAATTTGGTAAACCGGAGCATGAGGTCGTGTTAATTTATCTATCTAATTGATAATAGCTAGTATAATACATCAAAAAGTGACTGGCAGTGCCAGTCACTTTTTGATGATTTCTATTTTGAGAACTATGCTTTTGGCCAGTCGTTTTCGTGCTCTGCATTACCCAATTTGAGTTTACGCGCAGATACTACGAAGGTCAACGTCATTGGTGTATTATCATTTACAGCGATACCCTCGCTATATTGGATAATGTAACCATCTTCAAAAGTCAATTCTTTCATTTTAGCGTCTTCTTCTCCTTTTTTGAAGACAATCGTGCCTGACTGCGGCTTGTATTGGTTATTCACCATCGATTCGATTACCGAAGTATCTTCTGTAGATTCGATTTCGATGTTAATGGTTCCACCATATACACCTGATGACGGACGACCTTTCGCATCTACGTCTCTGTTTAATGAAAAGCTGCACTGTAATACATCAAATTCCTTTGAACCTAATGTTAATCTGGTTTTAAATGCCATTGTGGTAAGTTTTAATTTTTTGAAAAAATGAATTGTGGTTAGATGGGTTATAAGTTTAGA
>Ga0308159_1000905_pt1 | contig 52071 bp, 39 predicted proteins | sample PhyCR1_FD_201040 | JGI IMG/M metagenome (GOLD analysis project Ga0308159, IMG submission 201040) | Phyllosphere microbial communities from UC Gill Tract Community Farm, Albany, California, United States - DLSLC.R1 | ecosystem: Host-associated > Plants > Phyllosphere > Unclassified | place: USA...
TTGAGCATGTCGCGCATGGAAACAGTTGCCATGATAAAACCTCTATAGTAAATGTTTGGGGTTATGCCTCCACGTATCCCATGCAACCGACCCCGTAAAAAGCTGTCCGAAGACGGCGATTCCAGAGCACCCCGGCGCAGGTGTCGATACGTGTGTGTTATTACTTATTGAATCAATAAGTACACAAATGAGTGAGTATTCGGCTCAGTCACTTTTCATCCGTTGCAGCCAGACCGAAGTCTTTTTGCAGAGACAATACAGTGATTGCCGGCGCGCTTTATACCATAATTCACGGCGTAAGACCAACTAAAGTTGCACAAAAGCGCGGCGGCAGAATGATAATTTGGCAGGTCAGAACGAGGCTGATACCATAAAGCCAAAGTTAATTATTGACGACCCGCAGGCATAAATAAAGGCTGTTGAAATCAGGGTCGTCGAAAACACGACATCAGCAGGATTCTTTCATGGCAATCTCAATCAAAACACCTCAAGACATCGAAAAAATGCGCGTCGCCGGTCGTCTCGCCGCCGAAGTGCTGGAGATAATCGAGCCTTTCGTCAAACCGGGCGTCAGCACCGGCGAGCTTGACCGCATCTGTCACGAGCATATCACCCTCAAACAGCATGCCGTGTCGGCCTGTCTGGGCTATCACGGTTTTCCGAAATCAGTCTGCATTTCCATCAATGAAGTGGTGTGCCACGGGATCCCGAGCGACGACCGCCTGCTGAAAGACGGCGATATCGTCAACATCGACGTGACGGTCATCAAAGACGGTTTCCACGGCGACACCTCCACCATGTTTATCGTCGGCAAACCGACCATTCTGGGTGAGCGTCTTTGCCGTGTAACCCAGGAGAGCCTGTATCTGGCGCTGAAAATGATCAAGCCGGGCATTCGCCTGCGTTCGCTTGGCAAGGCGATTCAGAAATTCGTCGAAGGCGAAAAGTTCTCCGTAGTGCGCGAATACTGCGGTCATGGCATTGGTGAAGGTTTCCACGAAGAGCCGCAGGTTCTGCATTACGATGCCGATGACGGCGGCGTCGTGCTGCAAGCGGGCATGGCCTTTACTGTCGAGCCAATGGTCAATGCCGGTGACTACCGCATTCGCAGCATGAAAGACGGCTGGACGGTAAAAACCAAAGACCGCAGCCTGTCTGCGCAGTATGAGCACACGATTGTCGTTACCGAAAACGGCTGCGAAATCATGACGCTGCGCAAGGATGAGACCCTTCCGAACATCCTGACCCACGACACTGCCGCCGCACATTAAGTTTCAACCAGATTGACTCAAGCCGGCGAAATGTCGGCTTTTTTATGACGTGTCTTGTCGTTTTGTCCTCACCGTTCAATAGGCTGCGCACTTATGTCTGATTCGTTTTTGTCTCGAAACCTGATTCACCTGGCGCTGCCGCTGCCGGTTGAAATCACCCGCGCTTTTCCCGACAGACCGCCCTCCCCTTCTTCCTATCCTGACGACGAACTCAACCGCCAGTCGCTCAAGCAGCACATGGACGAATTCCAGCTGTGGCTCGCCGAGGCGTTTAACTGCGGGCAGCGGGTCGAAGAGCTGGTCGTGGCGCGGGCGCTGTATATCGATCAGATGCTGCAACGGCTATGGATTTACTACGGCTTTGACCAGATCCCCGAAACGGCGATGGTCGCGGTTGGCGGTTATGGGCGCGGCGAACTGCATCCGCTTTCTGACATCGACGTGCTGGTGCTGAGCCAGAAACGTCTGGATGACGAACAGGCACAGCGCATTGGCGAGCTGATTACCCTGCTTTGGGATCTCAAACTCGAAGTCGGCCACAGCGTGCGCACGCTGGAAGAGTGTCTACTCGAAGGTCTGGCCGATTTGACCGTGGCGACCAATCTGATTGAGTCCCGGCTGGTGTGCGGCGACGTGGCGCTGTTCCTGAATATGCAAAAACATATTTTCAGCGACGGATTCTGGCCTTCACCGACCTTCTTCCGCGCCAAAATCGACGAGCAGAACGAGCGCCACCAGCGCTATCACGGCACCAGCTACAACCTCGAGCCGGACATTAAAAGCAGCCCCGGCGGCCTGCGCGACATTCACACGCTGCTGTGGGTCGCTCGCCGCCACTTTGGCGCGACGTCACTCGATGAAATGGTCAGTTTCGGCTTTCTGACCAAGGCCGAGCGCAACGAAATCAACGAATGTCAGAGTTTCCTGTGGCGGATCCGTTTCGCTTTGCACCTGATTCTGAATCGTTACGACAACCGGCTGCTGTTTGACCGCCAGCTCAATGTGGCGCAGTTGCTGCAATATCAGGGTGAAGGCAATCAGCCCGTCGAACGGATGATGAAAGACTTTTACCGCATGACGCGCCGCGTCGGCGAACTGAATCAGATGCTGCTGCAACTGTTCGATGAAGCCATTCTGGCTATCGGCCCGAATGAAAAACCGCGTCCGCTGGATGATAATTTCCAGCTGCGCGGCGATCTCATCGATGTGCGCGACGAGACGCTGTTTGACCGCGAGCCGCAGGCCATTATCGGCATGTTCTATCTGATGGTGCGGCATCGCGAAATTAAAGGCATTTATTCCACCACTGTACGTTTGCTGCGCCGCACCCGTCGCCACATGCAAACACCGCTTTGCATGATCCCCGAAGCCCGCGAGATTTTCATGGCCATCTTGCGCCATCCGGGCGCAGTTAGCCGCGCGCTGGTGCCCATGCATCGCCACAGCGTGTTGTGGGCCTATATGCCGCAGTGGGGCCTCATCGTCGGGCAGATGCAGTTTGACCTGTTCCACGCCTACACGGTGGATGAACACACCGTTCGCGTGCTGCAAAAGCTCGAAAGTTTCGCCGACGAAAATACCCGTCCGCGCCATCCTTTATGTGTCGATCTTTTCCCGCGCCTGCCGCAACCCGAACTGCTGCTGATGGCCGCACTGTTCCACGACATCGCCAAAGGTCGCGGCGGCGACCATTCGGTACTCGGCGCGCGCGACGCGCAGGAATTTGCCGAGCTGCATGGCCTGACGTCAAACGAAAGCCAGCTGGTGTCGTGGCTGGTGCGCTGTCACCTGCTCATGTCGGTGACCGCGCAGCGCCGTGATATTCAGGATCCCACAGAAATTCAGCAATTTGCCGCTGAAATGCAGAGCGAAAATCGCCTGCGCTATCTGGTTTGCCTGACCGTCGCCGACATTTGCGCCACCAATGAAACGCTATGGAACAGCTGGAAGCAGAGCCTGATACGCGAACTCTATTTCGCCACCGAAAAACAGCTACGCCGCGGTGCCCAGCACGCGCCGGATCTGCGCGAACGTGTGCGTCATCACCGTCTGCAGGCGCTGGCGCTGCTGCGAATGGACAATATCGACGAAGAGTCGCTGCACCGTATCTGGAGCCGCTGCCGTTCCGACTATTTCCTGCGCCACACGCCGAATCAGCTGGCGTGGCACGCCCGGCATCTGCTGGATCACGACTCGACCAAACCGCTGGTGCTGGTCAGCCGACAGGCAACACGCGGCGGCACCGAGATTTTCGTCTGGAGTCCCGACAAGCCTTATCTGTTTGCGGCAGTAGCCGGTGAACTTGACCGACGCAATCTGAGTATCCACGACGCGCAGATCTTTACCAATCGCGACGGCATGGCGATGGACACCTTTATCGTGCTGGAGCCTGATGGCAATCCGCTGGCGCAGGACAGGCACGAGGCCATCCGCTTTGCTCTCGAACAGGCGATGCTGCAGGCCTATCAGCCACCACGTGCGCGCAGGCCCTCGCCGAAGCTGCGAAATTTCAGCGTGCCGACCGAAGTCAGCTTCCTGCCGACCCATACCGACCGCCGCACCTATATGGAGCTAGTTGCGCTCGACCAGCCGGGCCTGCTGGCGCGCGTGGGTGAAGTTTTCTCCGACCTCGGACTGTCGCTTCATGGCGCAAGGATTTCAACCATCGGCGAGCGCGTGGAGGATTTATTTATCCTTGCCAACAGCGATCGTCGCGCATTAGATAAGCAAACACGTCGTGAAATTGAGCGCAGATTGACAGAGGTGCTCAACCCGTTCGACAAAATATGATACAAGTAATGCTTGGGACTTTTTTTCAACATCACCAAAATTTCTAAAAGAGAGCTATATGCAGCATTTACAGAACATTATTGAACAGGCCTTCGAACGCCGTGCAGACATTACTCCGGCTAACGTTGACAGCGAAACACGCGACGCGATCAATCAGGTTATCAACAAGATCGACGGCGGCGAACTGCGTGTTGCCGAGAAGATTGACGGCGAGTGGGTGACGCATCAGTGGCTGAAAAAGGCGGTATTGCTCTCTTTCAGAATCAACGACAACGAAGTCATGGAAGGCGCGGAAAACCGCTTCTACGACAAAGTTCCCATGAAATTCGCCGACTACGACGAAGCGCGCTTCAAGCGTGAAGGCTTCCGCGTAGTGCCACCGGCTGCCGTACGTAAAGGTTCTTTCATCGCGCGCAACGTGGTGCTGATGCCTTCCTACGTTAACATCGGCGCCTACGTCGATGAAGGCACCATGGTAGATACCTGGGCCACTGTCGGTTCCTGTGCACAGATCGGTAAAAACGTTCACCTGTCAGGCGGTGTTGGCATCGGCGGCGTGCTGGAGCCTCTGCAGGCCAACCCGACCATCATCGGCGACAACTGCTTCATCGGCGCACGTTCCGAAATCGTTGAAGGCGTTATTGTGGAAGACGGCTGCGTTATCTCAATGGGCGTTTACATCGGTCAGAGCACCAAAATCTTCGACCGCGAAACCGGCGAAATCCATTACGGTCGCGTTCCTGCAGGTTCTGTCGTCGTTTCCGGCAACCTGCCTTCCAAAGACGGTACCTACAGCCTGTACTGTGCCGTAATTGTGAAGAAAGTGGATGCCAAGACTCTGGGCAAAACCGGCCTTAACGAGTTATTGCGCTCCATCGACTAAACTGAAGAAGCGGGTTGATTAACCCGCTTTTTTTTATGGCGTTTTCGGCTTTTCGCGCAGTAGACAGTACAGACCGTTTTACCGTACAAACCGTTTTATCGTACAAAAATAACAGGAAGGTATTGCCATGTATGACAATCTGAAAGGTTTGGGGGTCAATAACCCTGATGACGTGGATCGTTACAGCCTGCGCCAGGAGGCGAACAACGACATACTGAAAATCTATTTCCGCAAAGACAAGGGCGAGTTCTTTGCCAAAAGCGTGAAGTTCAAATACCCGCGCCAACGCAAAACCATCGCCGCAGACAATGCGGGTCAGGGTTACAAAGAGATCAACGAAATCAGCCCGAATCTGCGCTACGTCATCGACGAGCTCGACCAGATTTGTCAGCGCGAACAGGTTGAAGTGGATCTCAAACGCAAAATTCTCGACGACCTGCGTCATCTTGAATCGGTGGTCGCCAACAAGATTACCGAGATTGAGTCCGACCTCGAGAAACTGACCAGCGGACGTTAAATCAATTTTGACGTTTAGAATGATGCATCGAGAAAAGCAGAAAGGTCAGGCGATTTCGCACTGACCTTTTTTTATTGCCCTTGTTAACCTTATGCCGGGTTAATCTGTGTCGCCCATTTCTCGACCCAGGGCAACGCGACAACTTCGGGTTCAGGATGCTCGATGGCATCGATTTCCAGCATGTCGCCCATGCGGTTGGCACCCTGCTCCAGAAGCAGATCGTCCATCTTGTGGCCACCGCCGCAGAAGAAATCGTAGCTGCTGTCGCCAAGCGCAATAATGCCGTAGCGCAGCTCGGGCTGATAACCGACCTTGTCGCGGATGTCGTTGTACAGAGAGGCGATGCTGTCGGGCAAGTCGCCCTGACCGGTGGTTGAAGTGATAATCAGCACAAAGTGATGGCGATAATACTGCCAGGCTTCCAGCGTACCTTCTTCAAACACTTTCACGTCATGCCCCTGCTTCTTGAGCACGGTTTCTGCCTCTTCCGCGACCAGTAGCGCGTTTCCATACACGGTGCCTACGAAAATACCAATCTCAGCCATACCGCCAACTCCCTCAGGTTATTCCAAAATTATTGACTATCCTGACCCGACTCCTGCGCAAACTCAACCCTTTCCAGCTCGCCGACACAGCCCTGCCAGCCAAAACGCTGAATCAGCTGCTGCCAGCGAGTGTCCCACAGCGCCGTGATAGACAACGGTTCGCCGGTGACCGGATGGTCGAGACGCAGGTGGCTGGCGTGGAGCATCAGCCCCGGACAGTCGAAATGCTGCACCATGCCGCGATTCTGCTTTAAATCGCCGTGCGCGGTATCGCCGATAATGGGGTGGCGAAGGTGCGACATATGGCGGCGAAGCTGGTGTTTGCGGCCCGTTTCCGGCTTGAGCTCGACCAGGCTGTAGCGCGCCGTCTCGTAACGTCCGATTGCCACCGGCATCTCCTGCTGCGCCAGCACGCGATAGTGACTGACGGCAGGTTGCGCGGGTTTTTCGCCCTCGGAAAACTTGTCGGCTATTTTGTCCTGCTCTTCGACCAGCGCGTAGTCCACGGTGCCGTCCTGCGGGACAAAACCCCGCACCACGGCGTGATACACTTTGTCCATCTGATGCTGTTCGAGCTGCTGGGACAACATACGCGCCACGTCGCTGGACAAGGCCAGCAACAGCACGCCGGACGTCGGCTTGTCGAGGCGGTGCACGGTAAACACGTGCTGACCAATCTGGTCACGCAGGGTCTGCATGACAAAAACGGTTTCATGCCGGTCGAGCCAACTGCGATGGACCAGCATGCCAGCGGGCTTGTTCACCGCAATCAGATGCTCGTCCCGATACAAAATTTCCAGCATGTCAGTCTTCTATGTTAAGCAAATCGTCGAGGCGTTGCAGCGCATTGTGCAGGCGTTCCTGACCCGGCAGTGCGACTTCAAAATAAGGAGTAATGGCAAAACGGGTCGGCAGATTCGCTTCGGCGGCCAGCAGCGCATGCATGCGTGGAATGAGCACCCACTGCAACCACTGCTCGGCGGACATCGTATCGACTGCGAAAGGCTCTTTACTTTCAAAGGCTTCTGGCTCCGGCGGCATAGCCTGCCATAAAGCCAGATCATGCATAACGTGCTCGATATCCTGCAATATCAAGCGGACCTGATTTTCTGTACTCATCAATCACTCTCTGCATTGAACGCGCTTGGGGGTGAGAAGGCGCGATAAAAAGGGGCAAAGCATAGCACCGAAGCCGCAGCGCCCCAAGTTTCGGCTTTTCAGGCGCGGCTTACCGATGGAGTTTGTCGAACTTTGCTGCTATCCATAAATAAAGCATAGCATTCAACCATCAACTATCGGTTTTTCATACTGGTACTGCAAGCAGGCGACGGGCAAAATAGGCGCACTTTACCTATCTTGACTGTAGGACGCCCGTGAACGCCACTGTAACGCAAAAGAAACACGCCACGCCTGCCAAGGCAATGCTTGCCTCCGTCTCCGGTTATGCCATGGACGGATTCGACCTGTTGATCCTCGGTTTTATGCTGCCCGCCATTGCCGCCGAATTGGGCCTAACACCTTCGCAAAGTGGGTCACTGGTGACCTGGACACTCATCGGAGCCGTCATTGGCGGCGTAATTTTTGGCCCTGTCAGCGACCGCTTCGGCCGCATCCGCGTACTGACTTTTACCATTCTGATGTTTTCGCTGTTCACCGGCCTGTGCGCCGTGGCGCAAGGTTACTGGGATTTGCTGACGTATCGCACACTCGCAGGCGTTGGTCTGGGCGGAGAATTCGGGATTGGCATGGCGCTGATTGCCGAGGCCTGGCCGGTGGAGAAACGCAATCGCGCTTCCGCCTATGTCGGCATGGGTTGGCAGCTGGGCGTGCTGATGGCCGCATTCCTGACGCCGCTGCTGATAGGCACTATCGGCTGGCGCGGCATGTTTTTGGTAGGATTACTGCCTGCCCTTGCCTCTTTTCTTATCCGCCGCACAATGGGCGAACCCGAGGAATTCGTCAAACAGACCGCCACGCAGCAGCAAGACTCGCTGCTGACCCGTCTGCGCCTGCTGTTCAAGGACAAGGCCACCACGCGATGCTCGATAGGCATTTTGATCCTGACCTCCGTGCAGAACTTCGGCTATTACGGGCTGATGATCTGGATGCCGAGTTATCTGGCGAAAAACTTCGGCTTCTCGCTGACCAAATCCGGGCTGTGGACCGCTGTCACCGTCATCGGCATGACCTTCGGCATCTGGCTGTTTGGCGTGTTGTCTGACCGCTTCCCGCGCTGGAAGATTTTCCTGATGTATCAGATTGGCGCAGTGGTGATGGTGGTGTGCTATGCGCAGTTGAAAGATCCCACCTTGATGCTGTTTGCGGGCGCAATAATGGGCATGTTCGTTAATGGCATGATAGGCGGGTACGGCGGACTCATTTCCGACAGTTACCCGGTCAATGTGCGCGCAACGGCGCAAAATGTTCTGTTTAATCTGGGGCGTGGCGTAGGGGGATTCGGTCCATTGGTCATCGGCTTGCTCGCCTCGCAAATTGCCTTCACGGCGGCGATTACGTTGCTGGCGGCGATTTATTTGCTGGATATCTATGCAACGCTGTTTTTATTGCCTAAAAAACAGGGTCATAAAGAGGACACGCTTGGGGCGATTGGTTGACTAAGAGTCGCCTTGTCAACGAGGTGAAACGCGAGGTTCAACGCGTGTAAAAAAAGTTGGGGGTACTGTTTGCACAGTACCCCCGGTTCGTTTTATAGCAATCCAGCTACCTGTGTGCTCCCTGCTCAATCCGTGAAAACTTGTCCAATGGTTATCCTAACCAGCCATCCGTTGCAGCGTCCTACTTTCATCCTGACTGCTCGTCCTTGTCATCCTGACGTCATCCCTTAGTCTTCCTGACCCACCAAACTCCTGTTTTGGCTCTCAATCTCCATCCTGGAGGTGTCCCTTGTTTCATCCTGAAACGTCCTGGCATGCTCCGATGCCGTCCTGACTCATCCTGAGTCTTCCCCTACTTAATGAAGAAGCCATCATCCTGATGTGCTGCTTCATGCCTTCCTTGCGGCAAAGTAAGCATCGTCGATTTTTGGCGTTGAGACAAGGCTAGCGATACGACTTACGTAATCCTTACATACTGGGGAGGAGTAACGAAAACCGTTAATTAATTGATTTTAAGGATTTTAAATAATTCAGGATGAAATTATTAGCATTAAATATAAGAGATCGCTTACAGCGTTTGTAAGAGATCTCTCACAAGGATGTGAGCTAATTTTCCCCTTTATTCAGTCAGGGGATTTGCGGGACGAGCATTGTAAGGAATTCTGCCAGCGAAGACGAGAGAATCGTGCGCTTTTTACTGCCGAACTGTTCAAGTACGACTTCACCGCTGAGATTACATAATGAGACTAGCATCAATTCCGATTCCGTGGTGCCGAGAAAAATCGTCGGCGACAGCTTGAGACGCTTTTGTGTCAGCAGATGGCCAATGAGATTTTCCTGCAAACGAATAAAGTCGTCTTCGCTCCACACCTGTACCAGCGTGAAATCGTGATCCAGATAACTGGCTGACATATCACCGGCAAACTGGGTGGTATAAAAGGCATGGGCTTCGGGGCGAAGTTGCAGATCAAAGGCCCTTTCAACGTTTTCAAGCTCGGTTTTCAAAGGAAAAGGCTGCGGCAACCAGAAGACCTCGTCGTCGCTGCTTCTGATGGCGCAAGGCGATGCCACACCAAACAGCGCTTCGCTGCAAGGCGCACTGCCGGTTTTCTGCTGCCAGAGGTCTACATAGCGCTGAGTAAAACCCCGCAGGGCGTCTGATACATCATGGTCCATATTTTTTCTCATCTTCCGGGTCGGCAGTGCGTTAAACTAGGGAATACGCATTTTGTTTTTGTATTGTACCAATCTCTTATCAAGGTGACAGCATGTCCTCCTATCAGGATAACCCCGCTCTTTCAGAACTGACGCTCGGCAAAGCCACGCCTTATCGCGATCGTTACGACGCCACCCTCTTACAGGCCGTGCCGCGCAGCATGAACCGCGAGCCTTTGGGCCTTTATCCAGACTCGCTGCCTTTTCACGGCGCAGACATCTGGACGATGTACGAACTCTCCTGGCTGAATGCCAGGGGACTGCCGCAGGTTGCCGTCGGCGAAATAAGCCTGGATGCCGACAGCGCCAGTCTTATCGAATCCAAGAGTTTCAAACTCTACCTTAACAGTTTCAACCAGACAAAATTCGATGACTGGGCGAGCGTGCGCCAGACGCTCGAGAAAGATCTCTCTGCCTGCGCCCAGGGCAGCGTGACCGTCAGTCTGCGTCCTCTCCATGAAGTTGAAGGCTCGCCGATTGGCCGCTTTGCGGGCATCTGCATCGATGCACAGGATATCGAGATAACCGATTACGGTTTCAGCACCGACTATCTAAACGACGCGACCAGCGACAAGATTGTTGATGAAACGCTGGTCAGCCATTTGCTGAAATCGAACTGCCTGATAACCCATCAGCCTGATTGGGGTTCGGTGCAGATTCAATATCGCGGCCCTGCTATCGATCGCGAAGCGCTGCTGAGATATCTGGTGTCTTTTCGCAATCACAACGAATTCCACGAACAGTGCGTAGAGCGTATCTTCAACGATCTGCTGCACTTCTGTAAGCCGACGCTCCTTGCCGTGTATGCCCGTTATACGCGTCGCGGCGGTCTGGATATCAATCCGTGGCGCGCGAATTTCCTGTTTGAGCCGACAACCGCGCGACTTGTCAGACAATAATTTCGAGCTTTGCTTAATTACTGAGCTAACGACCAGAGAGCAATGGTAAAAGCCCATGGACAGGGTTACTGTTAAAGAATAACAAGTACGCATAGCATCTTTAACACGGCGTTAATAAGGAGCAACTTTGATTACACATATTAGCCCGCTTGGCTCAATGGATTTGTTGTCTCAGTTGGAAGTGGACATGCTCAAGCGCACCGCGAGCAGCGACTTATATCGCCTCTTCCGAAATTGTTCTCTGGCTGTGCTCAACAGCGGCAGCCAAACCGACAGCAGCAAAGAGCTGCTCGATCGTTTTGAAAACTTCGACATCAACGTATTGCGCCGTGAACGCGGCGTAAAACTCGAGCTGGTCAACCCGCCGGAAGAAGCTTTTGTCGACGGACGCATTATCCGCTCCTTGCAGGCCAACCTGTTTGCCGTGCTGCGCGATATTCTGTTTGTGAACGCGCAGCTCAGCACCGCTGGCCGTTATCAGGATCAGGACCTTTCAAGTTCGGCGCATCTTACCAATCTGGTGTTCTCCATTCTGCGCAACGCCCGTACGCTGCACCTGGATGAAGACCCGAATATGGTGGTGTGCTGGGGCGGACACTCCATCAATGCGGTGGAATACCAGTATGCGCGCAATGTCGGCAGCCAGTTGGGCCTGCGTGAACTGAACATTTGTACCGGTTGCGGACCCGGCGCGATGGAAGCCCCCATGAAAGGCGCGGCTGTCGGCCACGCGCAGCAACGTTATAAAAACAGCCGTTTTATCGGTATGACCGAACCTTCCATCATTGCCGCCGAGCCGCCTAACCCGCTGGTGAACGAGCTGGTCATCATGCCCGATATCGAAAAGCGCCTCGAAGCCTTCGTGCGTATTGCCCACGGAATTATTATCTTCCCGGGCGGCGTAGGCACGGCCGAAGAGCTGCTTTACCTGCTGGGCATTCTGATGGACCCGGCCAACAGCGATCAGGTTCTGCCGCTGATTTTGACGGGTCCTAAAGAGAGTGCCGACTACTTTAACGTCCTTGATGCCTTTATTCGCGAAACGCTGGGCGACGAAGCGCAAAAACACTACACCATTATCATCGATGATCCGACCGAGGTTGCACGCCAACTGAAAAGCGCGATGCCGCTGGTAAAAGAGAATCGCCGCAACAGCGGAGACGCCTACAGTTTTAACTGGTCTATTCGTATTGCGCCCGACTTGCAGTTGCCGTTCGAGCCGAGCCACGAAAACATGGCCAACCTTGACCTGCATCTCGACCAGCCGCCCGAACATCTGGCTGCTGCGCTGCGTAGAGCCTTCTCGGGCATCGTGGCGGGCAATGTCAAGGAGGGCGGTATCAAAGCTATCGAGAAACATGGGCGCTTCAAGCTGCACGGCGATCCTATTCTGATGAAAAAGATGGACAGCCTGTTACAGGGGTTCGTGGCGCAGCACCGCATGAAACTGCCGGGCACCGCGTATGTTCCGTGTTACGAGATCTGTTCGTAAGCGCCCTGCCGCCTACTTTCCTCTCCTTCCCCTGTACAAAACAACAGGGGAAGGCATTTGTTGAGCGATGCCTCGCAAACTTTGTTTTTAAGCACTCATTACGTCACGAGTTCAATGCCAACCCGCCGATTTACTGATAACCTCTCTGCATGAAAATTCACTTACTTATCATAGACGCGCTGAATCTTATTCGACGCATTCATGCTGTTCAGGGCTCACCCTGCGTGGTCGCCTGTCAGAGCGCCGTGAATCAGTTGATTCAGCATTCGCAGCCTACCCATGCGGTTGCGGTGTTCGACGAAGACGACCGTCACGACAGTTGGCGACACCAGTGCCTGCCCGATTACAAGGCTGGCCGCACGCCAATGCCCGACAACCTGTTCGCCGAAATGCCCGAACTGAAAGCCGCCTTTGAACGCCTTGGCGTTGCCTGCTGGCACTCAACGGGTCAGGAAGCCGACGATCTGGCCGCCACGCTTACCGCCAAGGTAGCCGGTGCTGGTCATCAGGTAACAATTGTCTCTACTGACAAAGGATATTGTCAGCTGCTGGCGCCCGAGGTGCACATCCGCGACTACTTCCAGAAACGCTGGTTGGATATGCCGTTTGTGCAATCGACTTTCGGCGTGTTGCCGACCCAGCTTTGCGACTACTGGGGACTTACCGGCATTAGCAGCAGCAAGATACCCGGCGTGCCCGGCATTGGCCCGAAAACCGCCGTTACCCTGCTAGGCGAGTATCCAACACTGGAAGCGCTTTATGAGAATCTGCATGCGGTGCCCGAAAAGTGGCAGAAGAAACTGCGAGAAAATCAGGAACTGGCCTTCACCTGCCGCCGTGTCGCCACGTTGCAAACCAATGTCGCACTGAAAGGAAACTTGCAGGAACTACGGCTCAGAGCAGAGCCGTAGTTTAGAGATTCACACCCCATTCAGGAGCTGACACTGGTCAGTGACTGGAGTGAGCGAGCGCAGCCAACAAAGCTACAGCGTCAAGGACGACGAAGACAATCCTCCAAGTCATTGGCGTTGTGGCAAGGCGGCAAGAGCGTCGAATCCCCGGGAGCTGACACTGGTCAGTGACTGGGGTGAGCGAGCGCAGCCAACAAAGCTACCGCGTCAAGGACGACGAAGACAATCCTCTAAGTCATTGGCGTTGTAGCAAGGCGGCAAGAGCGTCGAATCCCCGGGAGCTGACACTGGTCAGTGACTGGGGTGAGCGATCGCAGCCAACAACGCTACAGCGTCAAGGACGACGAGGATTTAGTAGCGCTCGTCTCTGCGTCCGGGAACCGCCGACCAAAAACGGCGCACATGAACGGTCACTTCTTCGCGATCGTGATACAGCTGCTTGGCGAAAATCTCGACGTTGATGTCTTTTTCCGCCAGACGCGCTCTCATGTGATCCAGAATCTGCGAGACTTCCTCATAACGCTTTTTCATTGGCAGCTTGAGGTTGAAAATCGCCTCGCGGCACCAGCCGTTGACCAGCCAGTCGCCCATCAATGCAGAAACCTTGGCTGGCACTTCGACCATATCGCAGACCAACCAGTAAATGTTGCTACGGGTTGGCTTGTATTTGAAACCGTCTTCGCGGTGATGCGTGACCTGTCCGGTCATCATCAGGCTTGGTGCCATCGGACCATTGTCGATAGCATCAACCATCATGCTGCGCTGTACCAGCTGATAGGTCCAGCCCCCCGGACATGCGCCCAGGTCGACGGCATACATGCCGCTTGCGAGACGTTCGTCCCATTCGTCTGCCGGAATAAAGACGTGAAACGCCTCTTCCAGTTTCAGCGTTGAACGGCTTGGCGCATCGGCCGGGAACTTAAGGCGCGGAATACCCATATAGAACGGCGAGTTGTTGTTGCTGTAGGAGTAACCCACATAACAGCAGTTTGGCGCGATAAAGAACACATGCACCACCGGGCGCTGGGCGTTCTCTTTCTTGCTCAACACGCGCTGCTCGCGCATGGCGGCACGCAGCGGCACCGTCAGCTTGCGGCAGAACTTGGTCAACTCCTTGCTTTCGTTGGTGTCGGCCACTTCCACGCGCAACTCGCCGCCGTTGGTCACAACACCCTGCAACATGCCGACAATCGGTGTAACACGGTCTTCCGGCGGCAGATCTTTCAGCAGTTCGCCGACAACAATCATCTGACGAGCGAAAATCAGCTCGCGAAAAGGAATTTCTTTAGCCAGACGATCGGCATCTTCAAGCTGATAGCACTCAAACAGCACATAGCCGCTGTCTTCTTTTACACGTGCAAAGCCGAAAATCTCCAGCGCGGCCGCTTTGGCGGTAATTTCAGCCGCACATTCTTTCTCGAAGCCAGAACGGCAATAGAGTGCAAGTTTATTATTCATGGCGTTGTGCCTTTTGTCCCAGACGCAGCGCGCCGACTAACATCAATATCCAACCGATCAGGAAGAAGGTTCCACCGATCGGGGTAACGAAGACCCATAGTTTGAGTCCTGACAGCGCCAGACAGTAAAGACTGCCGCTGAACAATACGGTGCCAAGCGCCAGACAGGCGCTGCTCCAGTAAAACCAGATACTGCTGCGACGCTGCATGGCAACGCCCAAAGCCAGTATCGCGAGCGTGTGAACGCTCTGGTAGTTTAATCCGGTCTGGATCCAGGCCATTTCGGCGGAACCCAGTGACTGACTTAAAACATGTGCCCCAAAGGCGCCAAAGGCGACATATACAAAGCCGCTGATGGCGGCAAAAATCAACATTGCACGGCTGGTCATCTTTATCGTTATCCTTAAAGGGCCGCTATAGTTGCGGCTGATCGTAACGGAAACGCAATCTTTCTTGCTCACTGGCGGCACGCGCCAGGATCCACTGTCGAAAGGCGGCTATTTTACCCAGTTCTGCCTGACTGTCATGACAAACCAGATAAAAAGCATTTTTACTGATTAAAACTTCATTAAACGGGCAAACAAGACGCCCGGCTTCAATTTCGGTTTGCGCCATGACATTGTTGGCAAGCGCGACGCCCTGCCCGTGAACCGCTGCCTGCACGACCATTGCGCTGTGGCTGAATATCGGCCCCTGCTGAACATTGATATGCTGCAAACCCAGTTGCTTGGTGTAGGCAAGCCAGTCCCGACGTGAAGCATCGTGCAGCAGCGTATGTCTGGCTAAATCCTCCGGCGTCTTCAGCGGGTTATCGCCCATCAGCAGCGAAGGCGCACAGACCGGCAACAGGTATTCGGCATATAACCGCTCGGTACGCAGACCCGGCCAGTTTCCGCGGCCATGGAAAATCGCGACGTCGACGTCGTCCGATAATTTGTCTTCATCGCGGTCGACGGCCTGAATGCGCACGTCGATTCCCGGATAAGCTGAGTTAAAGCCAGCCAGTCGTGGAACCAGCCACTGAATGGCAAAGCTTGGCGGCAAACTGACGGTCAGTGCGCCCTTGGCGCTGCGCGCCTGAAGCTTGCGCGTTGCCTCGTTCAGCGCCGAGAAAATTTCTTTTATGTCGAGATAATAACTCTGGCCTTCTTCGGTCAATAAAAGCGAACGATTACGCCGACGAAACAGTTTTAAGCCTAAAAAGTCCTCAAGTGACTTGATTTGGTGGCTTACTGCCGCCTGAGTAACAAAAAGTTCTTCGGCAGCTTTGGTAAAGCTCAGGTGTCGAGCAGCCGCGTCAAAAACACGCAAAGAGTTAAGCGGGGGTAAACGTTTAGACATGAAATGGATACTTCTCATTCAGGCCGCGAGCCATAGGCGCGTAAGCGGAATTAGTTATTAGTTTTTTTAATCCGAGACATTATAAATTGTCCATTGAGGATGTACAGGCAAAAACCTATAGTTGCGCAACTTCCAGTGGCCGGAACGAAAAGTAGAAAGGTATGAGGATGCCTTGATGCTTTTGGCTTGTGGTTGTGATGTTGTGTTTGTATTGTCTGGCAATCCAGACGCGTAGCCTGATAGCTACAAAATTTTCACTTCCTGTACATTACCCTGTCTGTTCAAAGTGATTTTTTAGCACCGCAATTTGCGGTGCTTTTTTTTGTCCGGAGCAAGGCAAAGGTGCCGCAGCCTGTGGCCGGACACCTTTCAAGGCTTAGTTGCCTTTAACCATCTCTTTGACTTCAGATTTGTTGATCTGCTGCTTGTTACCATACGCATCCGTGTAGCTGATCATACCGGTATCACTGTCAGTACTTGGTTTACCGTCTGCGACGATGGTGCGACCATCGTTGGTGTGCATCACATAGTTGCTTGAACAGGCAGCAAGGGTACCGGCAAGTAAAACAGCGGAGACTACGGCGAAGATCTTCTTCATAATTAACTCCTGTAGATTAAAATGCTTGAATTCGCGGCTAAAGTAGCCACGAAAATTCGTCAGTCATCGTAATTCAGCATAACAAGCATCTGGTATATTTCCAGTTAAGCATTCCTAAAGGTGATATAAGCCTCGATTTTGTTATATTCGCCTTATTGAACAGTTTTACACGGGACGGCACAAACCTCCGCCCTACCAGGATTTCTATTATCATGACGCCTTTTGATTTCACCGACTTTCGCCGCCATTTTCCAGCGCTTGCGGCAGACAATAGCGACACGCCGTGCTATCTCGATAGCGCTGCAACCGCGCTGACGCCGCAGCCGGTCATTCAGGCGACGGTGAATTATTATCAAAATGCAGGCGCTACGGTGCATCGCAGTCAACACAAGGCGGCGCAGTCTCTGACTCAGCGCTTTGAACAGACACGTGCGCAGGTTGCCGAGTTCATCAATGCGCCGCGTGCAGAAGATATTGTCTGGACCCGTGGTACCACGGAGTCTATCAATCTCGTTGCACAGAGTTATTTACGTCCGCGCCTGCAGCCCGGCGACGAAATTATTGTCAGTCCGTTCGAACATCATGCCAATCTCGTTCCATGGTTGATGCTGGCCGAACAATGCCGGGCGCGTGTCGTTACGCTGCCCCTCGACGATCAATACCTGCCGGACATCACCGCGTTGCCCGCGCTGCTTTCCTCGCGTACCCGTTTGTTGGCGCTGAGTCAGATGTCCAATGTCACCGGCGGACAACCGGATCTCGCCGCCGCCATCGCGCTGGCCCATGCCAATGGCACGCCGGTTCTGGTGGATGGCGCACAGGGCATCGTGCATGAAGCGGTTGATGTTCAGGCTTTGGATGTTGATTTCTATGCTTTTTCCGGCCATAAACTTTATGGCCCGACGGGCATTGGCGTGCTGTATGGCAAAAGCGAGCTGCTGGAATCGATGGTGCCGTGGCACGGCGGCGGCAAGATGCTCACGCAAACCACCCTGCAGGCGTTTACGCCGCAGCAGGTACCGCAACGTTTTGAAGCCGGCACGCCGAATATTGCCGGCGTACTCGGCCTGTCTGCCGCGGTGGCGTGGTTACAGACCTTCGACCGCGTGGCTGCCGAACAATATAGTGTCGCGCTGGCCGAGGCCGCCGAAAAGGAACTCGCCAAGATTGCAGGCTTTCGCAGCTTCCGTCATGCCGGATCCTCCGTGCTGGCCTTTGATATTGCCGGGGTGCATCACAGTGATATCATCGCCCTGCTGGCCGAAAAAGGCGTGGCGTTGCGCGCGGGTCAACATTGCGCCCAACCGCTCACCGAAGCGCTGGGCGTGAGCGGCACCCTTCGCGCCTCCTTTGCGCCTTATAATACCTTGCAAGACGTCACGCGGCTGGTGACTGGCGTGCACTTTGCCCTCGAACTGTTAGCCGATTGAAATGAGAGAGATTATGTTAGCGCCCCATCCGTTTGGTCATGATATTACCGAAGCTTCGCTGGTCGAGAAGTTCTCCGCGTTTCGCCAGTGGGAAGACCGTTATCGCCAGTTGGTGATGCTGGCCAAGGCGCTGCCGCCGCTGGACGCCGCGTTGAAAACGCCGGACATCGAGCTGTCTGGCTGCGAGAATCGGGTATGGCTGGGATACGAACGCCTGGAAAACGGCGGCATTCATTTTTATGGCGATAGCGAGGGTCGAATCGTAAAAGGGCTGCTTGCGGTGTTATTGACGGCGGTAGAAGGGAAAACGCCCGAGGCGATTCTGGCGCGTGACCCGCTGACGCTGTTCGACACGCTACAGCTGCGTGAACAGTTGAGCAGCAGCCGCGCCAGTGGGTTGGCTGCTCTCTCGCAGGGTGTGCAGGACATTGCCCGCCGCTGTCTTTAAGCGGTTATAGCTGAGTCGTGGGCGCACGCTCCGGCACGGCTTCCTCTGTTGCCAATGCCGCCGTTCGCTCCGCTTTGGCCATCATCTTTTTAAGCACATGAGAAACGGCGACAAAACCGAAGCTTGCGGTCACCATGGTGGCAGCCCCAAACCCTGACTCGCAGTCCATGCGTTTCGGCCCTTCGGCAGTCGCGCGCGAAGCACAGACCGACCCGTCAGCCTGCGGATACATCAGCGGTTCGCTTGAGAATACGCAGTCGATGCCGAGTTTCCCCTTGTTATTTTTCTTCACGTTGAAATCATTCTTCAAACGCTCGCGCAGCTTGGCCGCCAGCGGATCCTGAATGGTTTTCGCCAGGTCGGCAACTTCAATACGTGTGGGATCAATCTGCCCGCCCGCTCCGCCCGTAGTCACCACCGGAATCTTGAAGCGGCGACAGTAAGAGAGCAGCGCCGCCTTTGGCCGTACACTGTCAATGGCATCAATCACATAGCTGAAATTGCGGTCGAGCATTTCGGCCACGTTATCGGGCGTAATAAAGTCATCAATGCAGGTCACTTTACACTCGGGATTGATTGCCAGAATACGTTGCGCCATAACCTCGATTTTCGACTGCCCCACATTTTCACGCAGCGCATGGATCTGTCGATTGGTATTGGTCACGCACACGTCATCCATATCAATCAGCGTAATGGCGCCAATGCCGGTGCGTGCCAGGGCTTCGGCGGCCCAGGAACCTACGCCGCCAATGCCAATCACACAAACATGTGCAGCAGAAAACAGTGCCAATGCCTGCTGACCGTATAAACGTGCCGTGCCGCCAAAGCGCTGTTGATAAGCCTCGGAAAATTCGGCTGCCATGTTGTGTGACCTCTCTTTACTTGAAAACTAGTCTGAAAACGGATTTTTAGCGTTGTCGGCAGGCACCAACTGCGAGCTGCCGCCAAGCTGGCTTCCCTGATACGAAGTCAGCAACGGCGCGCTATTTGCAGCAGATTTTAACACCCATACGCGACCATAGTGGTTATAAAATCCTGCGGCGTGGCCAGCTTCAGGACCAATCCCTTGATACATATCGAAATGTTGTCCTTTAATTGCACCGCCTACGTCCAGGGCAACCATCAGGCGCAGATGATATTTGCCGGTAAATTTGCCGGTATTATCAAGTTCGGGCACTTCGGCGAGCAACGTGGTGCCGGACGGGATCAGGGAACGATCGGACGCCACCGACGCTTTCGCCACTAAAGGAATGCCCGCCGCACCGCGTACCGGCGCAAAAGGTTCCGGCTTGAAGAATACATAGGAAGGGTTTTGCTCGAGCAACTCGCGCACCTCTTCCGGGCTGTGCGTATCGGCCCAGTGGCGAATGGCCTGCATCGACATATCCTGACGCGCCACTTCACCTCTATCGATAAGCACCTTGCCGATGGAGCGATAGGCATGGCCGTTTTTGCCGCCATAGCCGAAGAACATCAGCGGACGTCCATCGCCGTAATCCACATAGCCGCTGCCCTGCACTTCCATCATGAAGTTATCCATCAATGAATTGGTGTAGGCGACAATATAGTTGCTGCTCAGCGCACCCGAATAGATAGAGGCGCGATCCGGCAGACGTCCACCGCGCGGTTTTGGCGGCATGCGGTACAGCGGATACTTGAACTCGCCCTGCGGCGTGTAGCGCGCCTGAACAACCGGCGTGTAGTAGCCGGTAAACTGTACGTTACCGAAGTTGTCGGCACCTTCCATCTGATAGGCGCTGATGCCGTACTGGCTCATGGTGCGAGTATCGGCACCGGAGCGCACCCACTGTTCGATTGCCTTGTAGGTGCTGGTGTTGCGGTTATACAGTGCAGAAGAGCCATATTGCACCTCCATCACCTGATCCGCGTAATCTTTCGCGTTTACCGGCTTGCCGTTGGCATTGGGTTCATTGACGTACTCCAGCGCGTTGGTCAGGCGTCCGTCCTTATATTGTTGGCCCCGATCGGTGGGCCGTGAAGAACAGCCAGCCAGCACGGCGATAACCAGCCCACTCAGCAAATATTTTGTCCAACGTCCTTTCATTACTACTCTCTCTTGCTCAGGGGGGAAAATTCTGTGGAAAGAACGATAGCAAAGGGCAATAAGGAAAGGAATTAGACCTTTCAAAAAAATGCATTAACCCAAAGTGGCGGGAATAAGCAGCGTATCGGATAAAAATAGAGCAATAAAGTGCTTTATCTCAATCAAATACAAAAAAGGGTTGCATGATTTCTCTCAGAGAGTATAGTTCGCCTCCATCGGACGCGGGGTGGAGCAGCCTGGTAGCTCGTCGGGCTCATAACCCGAAGGTCGTCGGTTCAAATCCGGCCCCCGCAACCAATTCGATTCTGTGTACGACGAATTGAATAAGCGTTCGATAAGTTAGTGATTTAAAAGTGTATATCGTGTAAAGTAGTTCAGCAGTAGACGGACGCGGGGTGGAGCAGCCTGGTAGCTCGTCGGGCTCATAACCCGAAGGTCGTCGGTTCAAATCCGGCCCCCGCAACCAATCTACAGATTCTAAAAACAGGCACCCTTCAGGGTGTTTTTTTTTGCCTGTCATTCCTGCCCGTTCTCTATTCTCTGCCCTATCTTTTCGCCAACATTCCGCCGTCGTTGAAATAAGCTTTTATCCCTGCGAGGATGGATTCGGCCACCTGCTGCTGAAAATGGCTGGTGCGCAGTTTACGCTCCTCTTCAAGATTACTGATAAAGGCGGTCTCAACCAGAATCGACGGAATATCCGGCGCTTTCAATACCGCAAAACCCGCCTGATCGACCTTATGTTTATGTAGATGATTTACTCTGCCCATTCGTGTCAGCACCTCTTTGCCAAATCGCAGGCTGTCAGTGATGGTCGCGGTCTGCATCAAATCAAACAAGGTATGGTCAAGGTAGCGGTCACCGCTTTTGCTGACGCCGCCGATGTTGTCCGACTCATTTTGCGTTTGGGCCAAAAAACGTGCCGCCGTGCTGGTCGCTCCCTTAGTCGAGAGCGCAAAGACGGAAGAACCCCGGGCGGCGCGGCTGGTAAAGGCATCGGCATGAATAGAGATAAACAGATCCGCCCGCTGCTTGCGCGCCTTTGCAACTCTAACCTTTAACGGAATGAAAATATCCTCATTGCGCGTCATGTAGGCCGTCATATTGGGTTGCAGCTGGATAAGTCGATGCAGTCGACGGGCGATTTGCAGCACCACGTCTTTTTCGCGAGTTTTATGTTTGCCGATAGCGCCGGGATCTTCTCCACCGTGTCCGGGGTCGAGCATAATCACCAGCGGACGCTCGCGCCCTGCCTTGCCATCTTTCTTTTTCTCGGGCGGCAGCGTGCGTGCCACATCGCCGCGGTTGTAATCTTCAAGCAGCGCCAGCAGCTGGTCGTCCCTGTCTCCCAATCCGGTTTTTTCGGGATAGAGATCGACAACCAGTCGATGCCGAAATGCTGCCACCGGCGGCAGCGTAAACAGGTGCGGACTGATGCTCTGCTTGAGTTCAAGCACAATGCGCACGGTAGTGGGAGAAAACTGCCCGACGCGAACCTGTTTGATATTAGGATCACCTGAGTGAATCTTGTTGCCGAGTCCCTTCAGTACCGAGTTCAGCTGCAAACCCTCGATATCCACCACCACGCGGGAAGGATTCTGTAAGGCAAACTGCTTGTATTTCAAAGGCTGGCTGGATTCGAGGGTAATACGGGTGTAGGTTGAAGAAGGCCAGACGCGCACGGCAACCACGTGTGAACCGGCGGCGTGCCCAATGCCGCTGACGCTCAACAACCACGATGCGGCGGCGCTTTGCAAAAGAAGGCGACGTCGAGAATTATGTTGTTCGTCAGGCATGGAGTCTCAAAGATATCAAAAGATGAATAAAAGTAACAAAAAGCGATAGGACGAACTTTAACGAATCCCATTACCTCTGTCACTTACTGGATTGTCAGGTTTTTTCAGTTTTTGATTCATTGGAAATAATTGAATTTGAAAAACAGAGATTTCTTACTTGCCACGAGGCAACAAAAGAATAAAAATACAGAAATTACGAATAAAAATTCAAAAGAGGTTTTGCCGTGAAGGAACGAAGCACTGAACTGGTCCAAGGTTTTCGCCACTCAGTTCCCTACATTAATGCTCACCGGGGCAAGACTTTCGTAATCATGCTCAGTGGTGAAGCCATCGAACATGAAAACTTCACCAACATAGTCAATGACATCGGTTTGCTGCACAGCCTCGGCATTCGCCTGGTGGTGGTTTATGGCGCGCGTCCACAAATCGACAGCAATTTGTCCGAGCATGACTATGAGCCGATTTATCATAAAAATACCCGCGTTACCGATGCAAGGGCTTTGGAGCTGGTAAAACAGGCCGCCGGTTTGCTGCAACTCGACATTACCGCTCGCCTGTCGATGAGCCTCAACAATACGCCGTTGCAGGGTGCGCATATCAATGTCGTGAGCGGTAACTTTATCATCGCCCAGCCGCTGGGTGTGGATGACGGCGTAGACTATTGTCACAGCGGGCGTATTCGCCGCATTGACGAAGAGGCCATTCATCGCCAGCTGGACAGCAATGCCATCGTGCTGCTGGGTCCGGTTGCGGTATCGGTGACAGGCGAAAGCTTTAATCTGGTCTCGGAAGAGGTCGCAACGCAGCTTGCCATCAAGCTCAAAGCCGAAAAGATGATTGGTTTCAGTGCCGAACAGGGCGTTACCAATGAAGAAGGCAATATTGTTTCCGAACTGTTCCCGAACGATGCGCAAAACCTGATTGAAAAGATTGAAGAGCAAGGCGATTACCAGTCCGAAACCGTGCGTTTCCTGCGTGGTGCGGTAAAAGCCTGCCGCAGCGGCGTGCGTCGTAGCCACCTGATAAGTTATCAGGAAGATGGCGCGCTGGTGCAGGAACTCTTTTCCCGCGACGGGATTGGTACGCAGGTGGTAATGGAAAGCGCCGAGCAAGTGCGCCGGGCGACCATTAATGACATTGGCGGCATTCTCGAGTTGATTCGCCCGCTGGAGCAACAGGGTATTCTGGTGCGCCGCTCGCGCGAGCAACTGGAGATGGAAATCGATAAATTCACCATTATCGAGCGCGATAACCTGACTATCGCCTGCGCGGCACTTTATCCGTTCCTCGACGAAAAGATTGGCGAAATGGCCTGTGTAGCGGTGCATCCAGATTACCGCAGCTCGTCGCGCGGAGAAATGCTGTTGAAGCGTGTCGCCAGCCACGCCAGGCAAATGGGGCTTACCAAGCTGTTTGTGCTGACGACCCGCAGCATTCACTGGTTCCAGGAACGCGGTTTTAAACCGGCCGACGTTGATGTTCTGCCGATACAGAAGCAGGAAATGTACAACTACCAGCGACGTTCCAAAATTCTGATTGCTGACCTGTAAGCACTCAAGGTGAAAAAAGGCGGTGTCATCATGATGCCGCCTTTTTTATGCGCCAAAAATCAGCTTTCGGTAAGCCGCTCGACCAGACCGCTGCGCCGCTGTGTAGGCGTGCGGATAGCCATGCTCAGGACTTTTTCGCTGCTGTACATCGACAGCCGTCGTTTGGCGCGGGTGATGGCGGTATATACTAGTTCACGGGTCAGCACCGGCAGGAAATGATTCGGCAACACCAGCAAGGTGTGGTCGAATTCGGAACCCTGGGACTTGTGCACTGTCATCGCGTAGGCGGTATCGTGGATAGGCAAACGGCTAGGTTGCACCGATTTTATCTGTCCGTCGGGCAACTGGAAATACACCCTCAACTCACCGGATTCGCTTCGTAGCGCAATCCCGATATCGCCGTTAAACAGCCCGAGCGCGCTGTCGTTGCGGCTTATCATCACCGGCCTTCCGGCATACCAGCGGCCACCAAGCGCAGTGGGACGACGAATTAACCCGTGGCGCTGCAACATCTGCTCGATGCGTTCGTTTAATCCTGCAAGACCGAATGGCCCTTCGCGCAGTGCGCACAGCACCTGAAATTCACCAAACGCCCGCAGGATCTCGGCGGGATCGGCTTTCTCCGCCACGGCTTGCAGATAAGGGCGATAACTTGAGACGCAGGCATCGAGCAGCGTCTTGAAGTCTTCCGTTTCGTTGAGCGGGAAACTGCCGACATCGGGCAGTGATTGCGCAAGCACGCGACGCGCGGCCTGACTGTCGCCAGCATTCACCGCAGCCGCCAGCACGCCAATCCCTGAACTGGCATCGAAGCGGTAGCTCTTGCGCAGCAGGCAGAGGGTATCGCGAACGCTGGCAGGTTGAGCCAGCTCCACGCCTTCGGCGGCGCAGCCTGTCAGGCGCATAAGCTGTGCTGCGCGGGCAGGACTGTAACCCTGCTCCGCAAAACGGCAAATATCGCCCAGCACCGCACCCGCTTCCACGGAGGCCAACTGGTCACGATCGCCCAGGAAAATGACACGTGCCTGTGCGGGAAGTGCCGCTATCAGGCGCGCCATCATCGGCAAATCAACCATGGAGGCTTCATCGACGACCAGCACGTCGAGGTGCAGCGGATTGCCCTGATGATAGCGCATTCTCTGACTGTTGGGCTGCGCGCCCAGCAACCGGTGCAAGGTTGAGGCCTCCTCCGGAAACTGCGCGCGCTGGGCTTCGGTCAGGTCGAGCTGACGACTCGCCTGCCCCAGCGATTCGGTCAGTCTCGCGGCCGCTTTGCCGGTTGGCGCTGCCAGCTGAATGCGCAGGCGATCGGGCTGCAACTTGACCAGCGCCGCAAGCAGCTTGGCGACGGTCGTTGTTTTACCGGTGCCCGGCCCGCCGGAAATAATGGCAATACGACGTGTTACGGCCACGGCGGCGGCCACTTTCTGCCAATCGATGCTGTCGGAACTGGCCGGTCCGAACAGTTGATCCAGCACTTCACGCAGGCGCTGTTCGTCTACTGCAAGCGTGCCGCCCTGTTCTGCAAGATTCACGTGCAGCGACTGGCCGTCATCGATGAAAAAGGTCGCGACGCGGCCTTCGTCCTGCCACATCCGCTGTAAATATAGGCGCTGTTGCTGCAAGACCAGAGGCGTTGCCTGAGTGCCGTCGCCCACGGAGGGATGCTGCTGCAGCAGCGAGAGCCATCCCTGTGCGTCGGGTGATCCTGCCGCCTGCCACATTGCATGAGCCAGTGCCGGGAAGCGCCCCTCAAACAGCTGGTCGGGCAGCAGTTCGTCGATGCGAAGACAGACGTGTCCGCGCCCCGCTTCGGCACTCAGACAGGCCACGGCCAGCATCATCGCAGCGTCTTCCTGCGCCAGCATACGGGCAAACTGTACGTCCAGAGGGCGCAGAGCGCCTGATGTTATCGCCTGCTCATAAAGGGCATTCATTCGGTATTCTCCCGTGCCAACTGCACGACGGCTTCGCCTTTAAACAGGTCATCCATTGAGGTAATAAATTCTTTGTTGGGACAGTGGCGGAAAATCCCGTTGTCAGGATGCTCGGCATCCACGCCGCGAAGAAAGAGGTAAATCACGCCACCAAAATGCTGTTCATAATCATAACCTGCCAGCCGGTGCCCGAGATAGCGGTGCAGCGCCAACGTATAAAGCTGATATTGCAGGTCATAGCGATGCTGCGCCATCGCGCCTTCCATCGCCGACTGGGTATAGGCACTGCTGTCTTCGCCAAGCCAGTTGGATTTGTAGTCCAGCAGGTAGTAACGTCCGTGCCAGCAAAACACCAGATCGATAAAGCCCTTGAGCATGCCGCGAACCTGCTGGAAGTTTAACGGCGGACACCTTGCCGACAGCGGATCGTGTTGGCGGATAAGCGCGTCGAGATCTACGGGTTTCAGCAGGCCGTCAATCGGCAGATAAAACTGCAGTTCGGATTGCTGTTGCGAACCGTCAAGCATGCTGAGCGACAGGCCGGAATCATCCAGCTCGGTAGTAAGCACGGTGTTTAGCCACCCCTCGAGTACCGCAAGCCATTCGTTGGAATAACCCTGTGCCTCTAGTTTTTCCTGTAGCCAGTCGGGGTCGACAGGCTGCGTAAAGTCCAGCTCTTCAAACAGGCTGTGCAGGAAAGTTCCGGGCGCCGCACCGCGCGGGAAGCTGTGCGGCGACAGTTGCGGTTCGCTTTCCTGTGGTTGCTCGCCTGCGGCATCGACGTCCAGCTTGGGCAGCAGGTCTTGCGCCAGCGCAGAACCGTGCTGTTGCAGACCCGAATAACTGGTAACCCGCCAGAAATCGGCAAGGGTGCGGGTTATCTGCGCCGCCGAAAGCGTTGCAACTTCCACTTTTGGCGGTTCCCAAACAGCCTGCTCGGCAGGTTCAATCTGCGTGACGGCAATATTGTCGCCCACCAGTTCCTGGAGGCAGGCGGCCAGATAATTCGCGTCTCCGGGCTGCCCGTTCTGGATGAGATATCCGAGCGCGCCGAGATGCAGGTCAGTGTCACCCTGCTTTTTGCGCGTTCCCTGAATCAGTGGCGCGACGCCAAGGCTACAGTGGTAAACCGAACGCGTAAGCGCGACATACAGCAAGCGCAGATCTTCAGCCAGACGCTCTTCTTCGGCGAGCTGGATGCTTTGTTCATCTTCACTTAAATCGAGCAGCGCGGCAAAACTCTGGCGATCGTGATAAAGGCCGTGCTTCTGCACGCGGAAATTGCTGATAAAGGGCAGCCACACCAAAGGATATTCCAACCCTTTGGATTTGTGGATGGTCACGATGCGCACCAGATGCCTGTCGCTTTCAAGACGCAGCTGCTGGCTTTGCGCCTGAGTATCGGGTTGTGCCACCTGTTGCGCCAGCCAGCGGACCAGCGCATGCTCGCTTTCCAGCTGTGCGGCGGCTTCCTGCAGCAGTTCGCCGAGATGCAGGAGATCGGTAAGACGCCGCTCGCCGCCCGGGTTGGCCAGTAAATCCTCGGCAATATGGCGATGTGTTATCAGGCTTTTGAGCATCGGCAAGACACCGCGCTGCATCCAGCGCTGACGATAGCCGTCAAATTCGTCGACCAGCTTGTCCCATTTATCTTCATTTTGCGTCAACGCGTCCAGCGTGAGGGCATCAAGTCCCATCAGGCCCGTGGCCATTGCGCTGCGCAGGGTTCTCTCATGCTCGGGCGTCAGCACGGCCTGCAACAGCCAGAGTACATCCATTGCTTCGGGAGTATCGAATACGCTGTCGCGGTTCGAGAGATAGACTGAAGGAATATTCAATGTCGCCAGCGCATCACGAATCAGGCCCGCTTCCCGACGGCTGCGAATAAGGATGGTAATGTCTGATGCTTCAACCGGTCTGCGGTGCTTGCCAGAAATCAGCCAGGCTTCCTGTTGCTGGCCTGCGGTGAGCCACTCGCGAATCTGGCCTGCACAGTGCTGCGCCATAAACTGCTGATAATCGGCAGAACCCACGCCTTCGCCGGGCTGTAACCAGCACTGTATGCCCGGTTGTTTATGTCCGTGCAGCTCAAAGCCGAGAGAGGCATTCTTGGGGGCAGGCTGAACAGAGATAAACGGAATCTGCGCGAACAGAAACGGCGTTTCCAGCCGTGAAAACAGCTGATTGACGCCATTGACCATGGGTACGGCAGAACGCCAGTTGGTGTCCATCGTGTAATGGGCCGTCACTTCGGCACGCGCCTTCATATAGGTGAAGATATCTGCACCACGGAACGCATAAATCGCCTGCTTGGGGTCGCCAATGAGCAGTAAACCACTTTCGGGCTGCTTGCCGTACAGGTTGTGGAAAATACGGTATTGCTGCGGGTCGGTGTCCTGGAATTCGTCAATCATCGCCAACGGATAACGCTTACGGATAGTTTGCGCCAAAATCTCGCCGTTGGGCTGTCTCAGCGCGCTGTCGAGACGACTTAGCAGGTCATCGAAGCCCAGCTCGGCACGCTGGCGCTTGCCCTCGGCCACGGACAGACGTATTTCATCAAGCGCCCGGGCAATGACAAGATCGCGAATGCCAAGCGGCTCTTCATACAGTGAGTCGATAGCGCGGAAAACGGCATGCTGCGGCGGCTGACCCTTCTTTGTTTTTTCCAGCAAAATTGACTGACGAAACCGCTCAAGCTCTTTCGGGCGCGCATAACTTTCGGTTTTCTGCATCGCCCACTCGCCTACCGCGGCGAGCCAGACGGGCAGATAACGGGCGCTGTAGCTGCGCCTGTCGACGTCGGAATGGTTCATCTCTTTTTCAATATCAGCCGCAGCGGCATGCCACTGCTGCTTGATATCGTCGATGCGAGAAATAATGCGCTGATGCCGGCTTTCCAGCGTCTCTTCGCTTTCTGGCGGAAAACGCAGCTGCGGCGCTTCGCCATGAAGATAGGAGGCCAACACAACCAGCAACTCTTCGGGGCCGCTCCACTCTTCGGCGACCGCGCGGGCAATATCCAGAGGCAACGGGTAACAGTATCGCCGCCAGAAGTCGGCACAGGCCTGACGACGTAACGGCAGTTCATCCTGAATCAGCGTTTGCTCGAACAGAATTCCGGACTCGAAGGCATTGTGCATAAGCATTCGCTGGCAAAAGCCGTGAATGGTGTAAATGGCAGCTTCGTCCATCTGCCGTTCGGCGGCCAGCAGCGTCGAGGCGGCTTCTGATAAATCCACGATCTCAGCCATTAAAGCCGTGAGCATAGTATTGTCGCTGGTGCCGCGAATGCAGGCGAGTCGCAACTCGTGAATATTGCTGCGGATACGCCCGCGCAGCTCTTCGGTAGCGGCTTCGGTAAAGGTCACCACCAGAATTTCTTCAACCGTTAACCTGCGCGGAAAGGCGGCTTCGCGCCCTAAACCCAGCAACAGACGCAGATAGAGCAACGCCAGCGTAAAGGTTTTTCCGGTGCCCGCAGAAGCCTCAATCAACCGCTCGCCATACAGCGGCAGTGTGAGAGGATCAAGCTTGTGCGGGAGTATTTCTGTCATTATTTATTAACCTGATGTGGAAAGGTTTTTTGTAAACTGGACGTCGTCGGGTAGGTTTTCCAACCCGTTGGAGCCGCATATTCCGGCGTTTTGCTGTCATTGCCTGAAACCTGCGACAGCATAGCAAAGCCGGTTTGAGCGATAACCGCCTGATGGAAGAAATCGGCCAGTTTTTTCTGGGTCAGCCCCTGAATCACGGCGATCACTTTATCGCGGGTGTTGAAATCATCGTTACCCCGACTGAAATCTTCGCTAAAACGCCCCGCTTCTTCACCCAGCGTCTGCGGACGCTGCTGCATATCGTTAAGCAGGCCCTGCTTATACTGGGCGAACTCGCTGTCTTTCATCTCGCGCAGGCGTTTTTCTGCCTGCGGGTAAAATGCCAGATAACGATCGTATAGGTATTTGGGTTGTTTGCTATTACTTTGCAACAGGAAACCGATGCCCCACTGTTTACCTACCGGCATCGGGAAGGCAAATACGGCATAACCCAGTTGCTCCTGCGTTCGCAGCTGACTGTAAAACCATGGCTGGATAATCTGCCCAAGCAAGGCGCTGTATCCCATGCTGCGAACTTCGTCGAACCCCGTCGGCACGTACACCGCCGCCAGTGCGGAGTCTGTTGAGGTGCCGACACGCTGCATGTTCACCTTTTGCGAATGATTAACCAGAATTCGGCTGCCGCGCCAGAACACGCTGCCCTGCGGTTTCACTTTCGCCTTGATGTCCGCCACCATTTTTTCGACCTGCGGCGCAGTCATGTTGCCATTGACCAGCACTTCAAGCGCGCCGTCATCGAGCAGGCTTTTGCGATAGGCAATCACGTCTTGCAAGGTGATGTCTTTCACCAGCCCTTCACGCACTTCGCGCTCGCTGTAAGGCAACCGCGAAATAAGCTGTACAGGTTGCAGTGCCAACTCGAAGGCCTTGCCCTTGTCTGCGGCGGCGAGACGTTCGAGATACCAGGATTTTGCCTGTTCCAGTTGCTCTTGCGTAGGGACGACTTTCGGATACTCCTCTACCAATTCGCTCAATAAATCAGGTAGATGATCGGTAAAGCCGTTGGCATTGAATTCGAGCCCGTGGTCTGGCGTGGTAGCAAAACTGATGCCGCCGATGGAAGCCTGGTAACTTAGCTGGTCGAAAGCGACACCGGTCAGATAATCGTTCAGCCCGTATAAAACCTGCTTTTTGGCGCTATCGAGCGCGTTATGACTGCGGAAAGCCAGCGTCACGTCCGCCTTGGGTTCGGCCGTAAAATAGCGGCTCGGCATATACAGCACACGCAGCCCTTTCTGATTGACGATGAGTGAAGGTCGCGTCTGCCCCCCCGGCTTGTTAACCGGCTCAAGGTTTTCAGGTATGTAGGGATTAAGTTTCGGCAGCGAAAGCGTAATCTGCGTTTCAAGCTGCTGCCACCGGCTAAAATCGGCCGCAGGCACTTTATCGACCTCATAAGGGGCATCGACAAAATAGGCGGTCTTGTTATGCGGCTCGGACGGGCTGATGAACCACAGACGGGCATTTTGCGGCGTCAGGGCAGCAAGCCGGTTATCGATGGCCTGAGGGTCGAACCTGTCTGTAATATACGGCGAGTCGAGCACGTGATCCACCGGGACCCGCATCATGGTATCCACCAACCATTCAACATAATCCATATCGCGTGTGACGGCCGGATAACGAAAATCCAGTGCCATGACGTGCGCGATTTCGTCGAAATACTCTTTTTTCACACCTTGCGAGCGAATCAGCGACAGATAATTGAAAATCGCGGCGATCACGCGATCCTTTTCGGCCAGGCCTTTGTCGGTCAGTGAAACCGAAATGGCAAAAATCCCCTGATTTCGTTGCACCATGGGGTCGGCACCGGCGCTGATACCATCGGCCAACCCCTGCTTTTGCAGCCAGTCAGACAACGTGTTAGTGCTGCGATTGCCTATCAGATAGCTAATGTAGGTATCTGTTTTACTTCTAAAGGCAGCGCTGTTGTTGTCGATGGCAAATTCAACCCGCAACTGTTTGCGCGGCTCGGCGGGCACATAGTGGATAATGATCCCCTGCTGCGCGGGCGTAACGCTCGGCACAGTAATCGGCGGCACCGTGGCGTTGCGATTGGTAATTTTGCCAAAGGTATCCGCCGCTATTTGTGCAAGTTCGGGCAGCGGCTTGTTGCTGTAGACAACGCCTACCATAAGATTGGCGGAATAGTAGCGATGATAGAAATCCACCAGCGCATCGTGCAGATTATTGCCGGGTTTGTCGCGCAGCGTGTCAAGATTTCCGCCCGCATAGCGGGATCCGGGGTGTGCCGGATTCAGCGTTTCGGCTCTTACCTGCCCCATGCGCATGCCATCGCGGGAACGCGCCATGGTCAACTCGGCATTGACCGCATTACGCTCTTTATCGGCATAGTTAGGGTCGAGTAGCGGTTCACCCACGGCATCGGCCAGCCTGTCTACCGCCTCTTTAAGCGCATCATTTTCGACTTCAAGATAAAAAGCCGTACGGTAAGACGCGGTGCTGCCATTATGGCTGCCGCCGTGCATTTTCAGAAATTCGGACAGGCTTTCAGGTTTGGGATATTTTTTGGACCCCATCAGCAGCATGTGTTCGGTAAAATGTGCCAGCCCCAACTGCCCGTCGGGATCTTGCAGTGAGCCTACCGACACGGCCAATGCCGCAAGGGATTTGGTCGCATCATTGTCTGAAACGAGCAGCACCGTCATACCATTGGACAATTTAACTGCCTGATACTGACGAGGATCGTTCTGACTTTTATGTATTGTTTCTGCGATGGGTTGCCAGTCTGTCGCGGACCAGACTTCAGGGGCCCAAAACGTCAATAACAACAGTAACCCGCTTACACGGGTAAGCTGTTTCAACATTACCTGTCTCCCTTGGTGAAAAATTAAAAACTCAGGTTAAAGCATCGACCAGGGCCGCCCTCTTAACCAAAAGCATGCTAAATGACTCAGACCCCTCAAGAAGCAGATAGTTTTTACCTTTGCTCATTTGCTGCAGGACTCAATTCTTTGTTGAGATTTGTTAACCCTTCAAGGTCATTGATAAAGATTACTATGCCAGATTATGTATGGCGACAGGCAAAAGAAAACGCTCGGCCTCACTGATGATGGCTTCTATGCTTTCGGTATCCAGTTGACGCATGGCACGCTGTACGTAGGGATCCTGCCCCTCACCGGGTACGCGGTCGTTACCCTGCCAGGCCTGTATCAGCTTGTTTGTTGCCTTAGTTTCCCGTTCGGGGTCGCGATTCAGGGTGCCGCTTTTCTTGTCAAAACATTCGTCAAGCCAGGCCCAGCCGCTTTTGTTTAACAGTTTCAATGGCGAATTCATGCCCTGTTTGAAGCCGCCAATCAAAGTCTGTAAATGCTCGGCTGCCACATCGGCCGCAAGCGGGGCATACCGGAAAGCCGTGCCTTTACGACCAAACATACGGCTTTCTCCCATGCCCCCGGCGGCACAGTAAGCCACGTGTTCAACCCACAGCAATAATCCGTCTCGTGCCAGCAGATCGGCTGGTCGCCAGCGCACAAGCCCGTCATCCTGAACCTGATGCAGCCAGCCGTTGAGTTGGCAATCTGCGAGTGAGATATTCAGCTCGATACTGCTGCTGTCAGAACGTTCATCACGTACCTGTGCGGCCAGTTCGGCCATATCTTCACACTGCTTTGCCCAGAAAATCTCGCCAAAGGCACCATAGGGTAATCCCCCCGACGCCTTGACCTGACTGTATAAAATGGCCGGATCTTCTTCTTCGATCAGTGCATTGAGCAGTTGGGTATTGAGCTGATATCGGTTGAGGCTATCCAGAATAAAAGGCTCTTCATCCAGCAGTTCGGTTTGTTCAATCGAAAAGCTCACGTTAAGGCGCATCTGGAAGAAGGCCTTAATAGGATGACGATAAAAACGCAGCAGGTTATCTAATGAAACGTCTGTTATTTCAATGGGCTCCAGCGGCTGATTAAAATCAGCGGCAGGCGAACCCAAGCCACTGGCCGCCGGTAACCACTCCATGGCATAGCTCTGCACAGGATGATGAATATCAAAATTACTGGCATCGAAAGGCGTTCGCGAGTGCCAGTGCTCAAGGTGCTGACGCACATTTTTTTCGCTTTCGTCTGCGTTCAACGCCAGATCTTTCTCCAGACAGTAACTCTGCCCGAGATATTCCAGTAACTCACTGACCAGCACCGACGGATACCGTTCGCTGTTGTCTTGAATGGAGCGTCCGATATAGCTGATATAAAGTTTGTCCTGCGCCGAAAGCAGCGCCTCAAGGAACAGATAACGGTCATCGTCTCGGCGACTCCGGTCACCGCGCTTAACCTGCCGAGCCATGAGATCAAAGCCCAGCGGCGGCAGCGTGCGCGGATAAACGCCATCATTCATGCCCAGTAAACAGACAACCTTAAAAGGTATCGAACGCATCGGCATCAAAGTGCAAAAGTTTATCGGTCCGGCCAGAAAACGCTGGCTGATTCTTTCCTGATCCAGTCTTGAGGCCAGCTCGTCGCGCAAAATTGAGACCGGCACCGCTTCTGGATAACGCGCGGCAACCCCCTGATTGAGAACTTTTTGCCACTGCTGTTCAATAAGTGCCAGTGCGACTTCCGTTTCGCCCTCTGGCGAGAAGAAGGTGGTGAGCAGTTCGTTGCAGACTGGCAGCCAGTCATGAGGTGAACGCGGCTGCGCAAGGCGGATGCGCCACTGGCTTAGCTGCATCAACAATTCAGCCAGATGCCCGGCCAGTTCAGCCGCCAGACCGGTGGATTCATCATAAGGTAAAACGCCCTGCCAGTCCCCTGCGCGACTGTCCATGGCATACCCCAGCAGCATTCGGGTCAGGCCAAAGTGCCAGGTGTGCTGCCCCGTCGCGGGTAACGCCAACTCGCGCACGTTGTCATCGTCAAGCCCCCAGCGAATGCCGGATTCACCCACCCAGAGGCGCAGTAACCTTAACCCGTCTTCATCAATAGAGAATCGCGATGCCAATGCCGGTACTTCAAGCAGCGCCAGTACCTGTTCGGAGGTAAAACGGCTCAGCGGCAGTTCAAGAAGCGAGATAAAAGCCTGTAGCGCAGGATGCGACTGACTGGCCTTGCGGTCGGAGATGGCAAAAGGCAAATAACGGTCTCGCGGCGCATTGCCGAATACGGCCTGAATATAGGGCGCATAGCTGTCGATGTCTGCCACCATCACGATGATGTCGCGCGGTGTCAGCTCGCTGTCCTGCTCCATGAGTCGAAGCAGGTTATCGTGCAGGACTTCGACTTCACGCTGCGGGCTGTGGCAAATATGCACACTGATCGACTTGTCATCCTCATGCAGAACGCGTTTACTTTCGCTGCTGTTCAGGGTTTCGGGAGTCATGCCAATGACCGCGCGATCTTCGAGATCCAGCATGTCCTGTTGCACGGCATGCAGCAGCGAGGCTTCGCCGACATCAACAAAGGCATGAACTTCCTGAATATCTTCAACCTGTGAAAGCAGATACATATGATCACGCCCCAACTTGCCCCATGAAGCCAGTAGAGGATTGCTAAGGTTTTGCTCGCCTTCTTCGTTAAAAAGCTGCTCGGCCAGTTCAGGATCGCGGAAAAGTGATGTTTCATTCGATTCAAGATAGTGTCGACGTTTGCGGCTCTGCAAACGGGCCAGAAATGCATAGTTCTGGATATCACCCCAGTAATATCGGCAAGGATTGGTAAACATCAGATGGATATCGATGTGTCTTCCAAGCGCCTGCAATGCTTGCAGATAAACGGGCGGCAGCGCGGAGATCCCGCAGATAAACACTCGCTTCGGCAAGCCTGGCGGACATTGGTCGGTCTGGTTAAGCGTAGTGATAAAACGCTCGTAAAGGTTGGCCCTATGCCATTCCGGCTGCTGTAGTTCTTCGGTATATTCACACAAAGCTCGCCAGAGCAATGCCTGCCACTGCTGAGAGGCATCAAGATCATCATCGACCAGACGGCCCTTTTCCCAGGCCTTCAGCCACTCGGGGCGATACACCAGATATTGGTCGAACAGGTCCGCTACACGGGCCGCAAGCTGGTGGATCTTCCGCTTGTCGCCATCGTCTGTCAGATAACTTTGCAGCTGCGCGAATTCGGGTTGTTCAAGTTTACCGGGCAGTAACCACATCAGCTTCCAGGTCATCGCATCTTTACTGAATGCGCTTTCCTTGGGAATACCGGGCAGCACCTTGGTGAACATGTCCCAGATAAAGATGGCCGGTAAGGGAAACTCGATATTGGCGGCTATACCAAAAGTTTGCGCCAGCTCCATTTGCAGCCACTGTGCCATTCCGGGGCTTTGAACCAGTATGACTTCCTGCTGAAAGGGGTTGTCGAGTGGACGCCCCTCTATCAGGCTGGTGGTAAGAATTTTCAGCAAATCTAGCTGATTGGAATGGTACACCGTGAACATATCTGTTTCCTTGAGGCCCGTGGGCAACGACTGATTGAATCCTCAGAAACCTGCGACAGCAACTCACCGGGAATACGGATACTTTACCGACCGGTTGCTGCAAAGCAAAGAAAGCAGGAAAACATAATCGTTTTTACTCTGAAAACCGTTTTAAAGAGGGCAAATCCAGCGACTCAACTGGCTTTTATAGCGCAGTGGGGTTTCGACTGTCGCCGTTATGCGCTGACAGTCGGCAGTGACGGCATTCTCTGTTATCTGCGCCCGCCAACCGCGTTTCTCAAGGGCTTTGCCCTTACCCGTTACTGCAAAACTTTCAAGTTGATCGTGTGCTTCACTCCACGCCTGTCGAACCTGCCATTGTCGATTGAAACCATCACTTAAAGACTGATAATAATTCAGCAGTCCCAACAGAGATATCGAGAGTAATAACATGGCCAGCAGCGTTTCAGGCAGACTGAGTCCCTCTTCTCGACACGTAAATCGATTAGCTTTCATTGCAGTTCACCTCATCTTTGAGTGGGCAGAAATCCAGCCAGCCGTTCAACTGAGGTTTTAGACGTGTTTCACTGCCGTCGGGCGTTACCAAAGTCGTAAGCTGATACAAGAAAACCGGTGGTGCTTCAGGCAACACTCTTCCCTCTCCTCTTAAAAGATATTGGCCTTCGACTTCGGCTTTCTTGAGGCAACCTTTAAGGTCTGAAGTCTGCTCGAACTTTTCCGACGTGCTGCGGCTATTCACCCGGCCAACGCATAACCATTGATTCTCGTTGGGTATTGTCCAGTGCCGCTGTAATCCCCAGTTTAACGAAGAGACTGCTAGCTCCCAGGATTGCAGATACTGCTTTTCGCTCCGCGTTAAACTCAACGCCGCATTCAAGTGCTGATTTACCGTATTAAGCCCCAGCAGGCCCAATGCCATTATCATCATGACAGTCAGTATCAATGCGCTGCCCTGCTGCCGATTAACGATGCGTTTATCAATGGCAGTCATTGTATTTTCACCACCGTATGCAGTCGACTTTTCACCGCAGGGCTTTTCTTCCAGTTTGCCTCCAGTTTCAACTCCAGCAGGGCAGCATTGGCCCCGGCATGGATTGCCGACACGTCAAAATGACTAATTTGGACTTCGGCCGGATCAAGCATGCGCTCCCAGCCGCTGCCGTTACACTGGTCTACTCCGCGTTGACTCTCCAGCATCCTGTCTCGAAGGCGGTAACCAAAATATTCGGAGTCGATATGGCCCGGCGGCTCCCAGCGCCCGTTGCGGTTAAGGTCATAGGCCACAATAATGCACGAGTCTTTTGCCTCACCGCTGGCCTGGCCAATCGTGTACGCCTTACCGGCACAGGTACCTGCGCAGAATCCTGCGCGCCGGAAGTCTTTTTGCAGCGTGCGCGATGTCTGCCGCAGCAATTGATCTAGCTGGTAATGCTGACTCAGCTGCTGCGTACGCTGGCGGAGCAGCGGGAAAAATTGCATCGCGCCGAGAATCAGCATGCTGCCAATGCCCATGGCCAACATGACTTCGGGGAGCGTAAACCCTTTTTCATTCAACATAATGGAATGCCCGAAAGCGCGCTGCGTTCACTGCAGAGCCTGAGCCTCCCTCTGGCAGAAAGGATCACACGAACACTACCCGCGCTGTTGCTGACGATGATATGCCCTGCCTGCGCCATATTGCGTATCCCGTAGAATCCCATTATTTTTTCAGAGAAGGCGCGTAAAGAAATATCGGGCAGAGAAGGCCTGAATGCGCTGTTGTCTGCCATCTCACAGGTTGCCGGTTTTTCTCCGCTGCCGACACATCCTTGCGGTCCGTCAATGATCCACAGTAAGCGAGTCTGATTATGTCTGTAAGCCTGTGCCTGCAAGCCGGTCAGATAGATACGAAGCCTCTGAATCTGCTGCTCAAGCTGCAACCTTTGCTGGTGCTCGCGCCAGCCCTGAAGCGACCAGATACTCAGCATGGCTATCAGCCCCAGCGCCAGCATGATTTCGACAAGCGTCATTCCGCGCTCTCTTGATGTAGTGTGCGTTTTCATGGCGTGAGTGTAAGGAACTGGCTGCGCTTGAACAGCGGTATAAAAGAAGTCGCCAGCATGTCTCGCAAAAAATAAAGGCACGTTGCAAGGCACGACAAAAGTTCAGGAATGGGCATTCCAACTTTTCATCCGAGACGAAAAAACGGGTTGGCAGTGACTATTTTTACGGTAGAAATAGAACGCAGGAAGGGAGACAAGGCGGAAGGCAATCACCCGGCACGAACGCCGGGTGATTGATTAGGATTTAGATGGCAACCGGGGCCTTGATAGCTGGATGCGGGTCATAACCCTCAATTTCAAAATCTTCAAAATTATAATCAAACAGGGAAGCTGGCTTACGTTTGATGATTAATTTCGGCAATGCACGAGGTTCACGACTCAGTTGCAAATGGGTCTGTTCCATGTGGTTGCTGTAAAGATGGGTATCACCGCCAGTCCACACGAAATCACCGACTTCGAGGTCGCATTGCTGGGCCATCATGTGAACCAGCAGCGCATAGCTGGCAATATTGAAAGGCAGCCCGAGGAACACGTCGCAGGAACGCTGATAAAGCTGGCAAGAGAGCTTGCCGTCGGCCACATAGAACTGGAAGAACGCGTGGCAAGGCGCAAGCGCCATCTGGTCCAGCTCGCCAACGTTCCAGGCAGAAACGATGATGCGTCTTGAGTTTGGATCCTGCTTTAGTTGCTCAACGACATTGGCAAGCTGGTCAATCTGCTTGCCGTCGGCTGCGCCCCATGAACGCCATTGCTTACCATAAACCGGACCCAGCGAGCCGTTTTCATCAGCCCACTCGTCCCAGATGGTGACCTTGTTTTCACGCAGATAGGCAATATTGGTTTCACCTTTCAGGAACCAGAGCAGCTCATGAATGATGGAACGCAGATGGCAGCGCTTGGTGGTAACCAGCGGAAAACCTTCTTGCAGATTGAAACGCATCTGATGGCCGAAAATCGACAAGGTACCTGTTCCGGTACGGTCGCCTTTAGGCGTGCCTTCATCAAGCACTCGCTGCATTAATTCCAGATACTGTTTCATATTACCTCAAGACAATTGTTTCTGCGGGCGACGGTAGGCCCAGACGAACATAATGATACCAAAGACGATCATCGGGATGGAGAGAATTTGCCCCATGCTGATAACGCCATCGAACAAGCCGAGCTGGGCATCCGGCTGGCGGAAATGTTCGACAATAATGCGGAATGCGCCATAGAAAATCAGGAACAGTCCAGAGACGCTGCCCATCGGGCGCGGCTTGCGAATAAACAGGTTGAGGATGATAAACAGCACCACGCCCTCAAGCAGCAATTCGTAAATCTGTGAAGGGTGACGCGGCAGAACGCCGTACTGGTTAAGCAGCGGCTGCCATTTAGGATCGGCGGCAGCGATCGCCACGTCTTCATCGTGTGAGCCCGGGAACAGCATTGCCCAAGGTACATCGGTAGTGACACGGCCCCAAAGCTCACCGTTGATGAAATTGCCGAGACGACCGGCACCCAGACCAAACGGGATGAGTGGAGCAATAAAGTCTGAAACCTGGAAGAAGGTCCGTTTGGTACGGCGTGCAAACCACAGCATGACCAGAATGACGCCAATCAGGCCGCCATGGAACGACATTCCGCCGTCCCAGACCTTGAACAGGTACAGGGGATTATCGAGGAACAGGGGCAGATTATAGAACAGAACGTAGCCAACGCGGCCACCAACGAAAACGCCAAGGAAGCCCGCGTACAGCAGGTTTTCGACTTCTTCCTTTTTCCATCCGCTGCCGGGCTTGTTGGCGCGACGCACGGCAAGCCACATGGCAAAGAGGAAACCTACCAGATACATCAAGCCGTACCAGTGAAGTGAAACCGGGCCGAGGGAGAAGATGACCGGATCAAACTTGGGAAACGCCAGATAGCTGTTACTCATCTATCACCACAAATTGTATGTTGATGTGCGCCAAAAGTAACTTTTAATCAATAAGATAACAAATCAAGGGTCGTTATCTGATTGATTGACTCAAGGCCAGAGGATGCGAATCATAGCATAAGAGCACAGAACTCTGGTTCAACCGCGAGGGAAAAGATCTGTAAAAAAAAGTCTCGTCGTCATGTAACACATTAACAATTCGAGACTTTCCAGCAAGACCAGAGGTGAAGTGACCCTACTTTCCGCCGCGGATAAGTCCTCCAAGGCCTCTACGCTCCATAAAGGCTGCCGTCATATGACGCACTTCGGCGGTGAATTGCGCCTTGAGCGCATGCTTTGCCAACTCTTGAGCTTCAGTGACATCAATCTGGCGAAGCAGGTATTTAACACGCGCGATACTGCGTCCGTTCATGCTGAGATTGCGATAGCCGAGGCCGATTAAAAGTAGCGCGCCCATAGGATCTCCCGCCATCTCACCGCAGAGGCTGAGATCGATACCTGCCGCTTCGCTGTCGCGTACGATTTGGTTGAGCACACGCAGCATGGCTGGATGCAGACTGTCATAGAGACCCGCAACACGGGTGTTGTTACGATCGACCGCCAGCAGATACTGCGTCAAGTCATTGGTACCAACCGATATAAAATCGACTCTGCCAGCCAGCGAAGGCAGCATGAAAATCATTGAGGGCACTTCAATCATCACGCCGATACGTGGTTTGGGCTGCGCATAACCCAATGCCTCTTCGACTTCGCGTCCGGCACGGTCAATCAACCGGCGCGCTTCGTCAATTTCTTCGAGGCTGGTTATCATCGGTAAAAGAATGCCAAGATTGCCGGTCGCGGCGTTGGCGCGCAGCATCGCCCTGACCTGAATCAGGAAGATTTCGGGTTGATCCAGCGTTATGCGAATCCCGCGCCAGCCAAGACAAGGGTTTTCTTCGCTGATGGGCATGTAGGGCAGCTGTTTATCCGAGCCGATATCCAGCGTTCGTAAAGTGACCGGCTTGGCCGGAAACAGTTGCAGCATGCCCTGATATTGCGCCACCTGCTCTTCTTCCGACGGGAAGCCGCTTTGCAGCATAAAAGGAATTTCGGTGCGGTAAAGCCCGATGCCGTCGACACGACCACCAAAGCGCTTTTCGTGGTCGGCACTCAGGCCTGCGTTGAGCATCACCTGAATCCGCTCGCCGCTTTGCAGTTTACCGGGTTGTTCAACGTCGCTTTCGGCGCGCTCGCTCAGCTCCATCTCTTCGCTGATGAGTCGACGATATTCTTTGACCAGCACGGGTTCGGGGTCGATAAGCAATTCACCGCGATAACCGTCGACAATCAATTGGCGCTGATTCAGCAACGATGGCTGAATATCGGCACCCATGACGGTCGGAATACCCATCGCGCGAACCAGTATCGCGGCGTGGGAGTTGGCCGCGCCGTCGCGCACGACTACGCCCTTAAGGCGATCCTGCGGCATTTCGGCCAGCAGCGTGGCGGTCAGCTCATCGGCTACCAGAATAAAGTTTTCAGGCCATTGAGTATCGCCCTGCGCCGTGTCGTCAAGATGAAATACCAGACGTTGTCCGAGCGCGCGAAGATCACTGCCACGTTCGCGCAGGTAAGTGTCCTGCAGGCTGGCAAACTGCGCGGCAAAGTGTTCGACGACCTTTTTTACGGCCCATTCGGCTACGGCACCTGCATCGATTTCAGCAAACAGCTCACGTTTAAGCCGCGCGTCATTTAACAAATGCGAATAAAGGTCGAAAATGGCCGCACTTTCTTTTTGCGCACTGGCGGTAAAACGTTTGCTGAATCGGCGGAACTCGGCACCCGCGTCTTCCAGTGCACGGGTCAGGCGCTCGCGTTCACGCACCGGATCAAGCGTTGAGGCCATGTAGATATGGTCGAGCGAAGGCTGATTGCTGTCCTGCCAACCCGTACCGATAGCCACGCCCGGAGAAGCTGGCAATGCCTTGACCCGAGTCTGACGAAAACGGCCGTATAATACGTTGAGCTGCGCCTGCGAAAGAATGGCCGCCATCTGCGTGGCCAGCGTAACCATGAAAGACTCTTCGCTCTCATCGAACTGGCGGTGTTCACGCTGCTGAATAACCAGAACGCCCAACAGTTGACGGCGATGAATAACGGGTACGCCAAGGAAAGATCGAAACAGATCTTCTTTTACCTGGGGAATATATTTGAAACTGGGGTGGCTCTGGGCATCGGCAAGGTTGATAGGCTCGGCCAGACGCCCGACCAATCCAACGACACCTTCATCGAAAGCGAGTGCGATAGTGCGCCCACGAGGCTTTTTCAAGCCTCGCGTCGCCATCAGGTAGTAACAACGTCGATCGTTATCTGCGAGATAAATTGAACACACTTCGGTGTCCATCGCCAGGCAGGTTTCATTAACCAGAACATCCAGTGCATCATTCAGGCTGGACGCCATCGCTACCTTTTCAACAATTTCCCGCAACCGCGTGAGCATTTCTTCGTGACTTAGCCTCTTTTTCGACGATACGCGGGAGGCGTGCGGTTAACCGGCACCTCCTGCATTGGCATCACAGTAGTGGAAAACTCCTTCATTACCCGGCGATAAACGTCACGTTTGAAAGACACAACCTGACGAACCGGATACCAGAAACTCACCCAGCGCCACCCGTCAAATTCGGGCGTACTGCTGCGTTGCATATTGATGTCTGCATCATTACACATGAGCTGTAGCAGGAACCATTTTTGCTTTTGGCCGATACAGACCGGCTTTGTATCCCAACGCACCAAACGTTTTGGCAATTTATAACGTAACCAGTTGCGAGTCGAAGCCAGAATACGAACGTCTTTTCTACTTAGTCCCACTTCCTCAAACAGTTCACGATACATGGCTTGCTCGGCAGTTTCGCCGGGGTTGATTCCCCCTTGCGGGAACTGCCAGGAGTGCTGTCCATACCGGCGGGCCCATAGAACTTGCCCCTGCTTGTCACAGATTACGATACCAACATTCGGGCGGTAGCCATCATCATCGATCACCGGACTACCTCGATAAGCTTTAAATGCATAGATACTCTGATTGTTTCATACTACCAACAGGCGGTAAACCACTGCTTATCACTCAGTTCAAATGGGGAAAAGCGGGATAACTTATGCAAAACAGCAAAGTTATAAACAGACCTTTCCCCGTTTCGGGAATTTTATTCACTTTTTCTGTGGATAGGTATGTGAAGAACATAAGAGTAAGAGGGGTAAAACTAATTGGACCCTAACTTTATACCCACGAAAAAATAAAATTAATCATTTAAATTACAATAAGATAATAAGATATCCACCGGCTTGACGCGCCGCTGACCTCACGTGTATTTGTAGAGAGATCCTAAACTGGCGAAAGATCACACAATGTTGATTTTATCCACAGAGAAAACTCAGTTTCAGGTCATATATGGGACAAAACCTCATAAAAACCCCCTCGTCAAGCCTGTAAATGGAAACAGTGTTAGGTTTTAAGCTGCTTATCCAAGTTTTCTGTGGATAAGTAGGTGGAAGATCCTGTTCATTGTGCCCTTCAACGGGTGATCAACTCGACGAACGGGTATCGCCCTACGCGATTTAGGGGAAAAAAACCTGCGACAAATCATGCTATTATTCAGCTTAATCACAGTGCATGGATTTTAATTTTTAATTGCGCTGCCTGCTGTACATTTTTTAACCAATTCTGGACGAGTGTTTTATGTCGATTCCCTTACCTGCCTTCGAACCTCCTCATGACGAACATACGTTGCTTTTGCGCGCCCAGTCATTGGCCGGTTATACACTCGGAGAGCTTGCAGAGCGGGCTGGCTTGCCTATTCCCAAGGATTTGAAAAGGGAAAAAGGCTGGGTCGGCATGTTGCTGGAAGTGTATTTAGGAGCTAGTGCAGGAAGTAAACCGGAACAGGATTTCCCCGAAATCGGCGTTGAACTGAAAACGATCCCTATCGACAGTACGGGTAATCCGCTGGAAACCACCTTTGTTTGTGTCGCGCCATTGACGGGTAACAGTGGCGTAACCTGGGAGAGCAGTCATGTTCGTCATAAATTGGCCCGCGTGCTGTGGATTCCAGTGGAAGGTGAGCGGCAAATTCCGCTCTCGGTACGTCGTATTGGCACGCCATTACTCTGGAGTCCTTCGGTAGAAGAAGAACATCAGCTGCAACAGGATTGGGAAGAACTGATGGATCTTATCGTGCTGGGCAAAGTGGAAAGCATAACGGCACGTCACGGTGAGGTATTGCAGCTTCGACCCAAGGCGGCCAACAACAAGGCCAGAACGGAAGCCATTGGCGAAAAAGGGCAACCTATCATGACGTTACCGCGTGGCTTTTACATCAAGAAGAACTTTACCCGCCAGCTGCTGGCGCGTCATTTCCTGCTCTGAAATCTTTGAAGGCGGCGTTGTCAGGCCGACCCATTTCTTTGCTAATCTTATCAAAGGGGTCTATTTCGGACTGAATCCAGAGGTCATGCTATGAAAAATGCTATCAGGCTTGTCGGTGCGGTAGGTATTGCGTTTACATTGATGGGATGTTCCAGCGATTATGTTATTGCCACCAAAGACGGCAACATTATATTAACCGAGGGCAAACCCGAACTCGACAGTAATACGGGCTTGCTGAGTTATGAAGATGCTCAGGGTAATGAACGCCAGATCAATAACGATCAGGTCTCGCAAATAATGAAGCGCTGAACGGCTTTATCCGTGCCTTACCTTGTTTTCCAACAACAATACCGGCTTGAAGCAGGACGGTATTGTTGTCAGACGCCGTCTCCCTTTCACGCAATATGGCGCACGTAGCAAAACGAGCGCTTTCCCCGTTTGCCCTTCCCCCTCTGGCATCCGTTGTATATAGTCAATCATGCGTGGCTGCTCCGATACGCGCTTTTTTGGTTATAAAAGACTGTGCTACGCGCCGGCGAAGCCTCTGCGGCCCCCACTTTCAAGCGCAGCCAGACATTCTCAGACACTAAGGAAGACAGGCAATGCAATATCACCGTATACCCCATAGTTCTTTAGAAGTGAGCGTACTGGGATTGGGCACCATGACTTATGGTGAACAGAACAGTGAAGCCGAAGCTCACCAGCAGCTCGATTATGCCCTCGCGGCAGGCATTAACCTTATCGATACCGCCGAGATGTATCCGGTTCCTCCGCGTCCCGAGACGCAGGGGCTGACTGAAAGCTATATAGGAAGCTGGATCAAGGCGCGTGGTAATCGTGAAAAAATCATCCTCGCGAGCAAGGTTGCCGGACCTTCGCGCGGCAACGATGCCTCTATTCGTCCGGGTCAGGTGCTCGATCGCAAAAATATCCGCGCCGCGCTGGATGCCAGCCTGAAACGCCTGAATACCGATTACATCGACCTGTACCAGCTGCATTGGCCACAGCGTCCGACCAATTTCTTCGGCAAACTGGGTTACACCTACAGCCCGGATAATTCGCCAGTCACGCTGCTGGAAACGCTGGAAGCGCTGAATGAGCAAGTGCGTGCAGGCAAGATTCGTTATATCGGAGTCTCCAATGAAACGCCCTGGGGCGTGATGCGTTATCTGCAACTGGCCGAAAAACACGACCTGCCGCGCATCGTTTCCATTCAAAACCCGTATAGCCTGCTGAACCGCAGCTTCGAGGTCGGTTTGGCGGAAATCAGTCAGCACGAAGGCGTTGAGCTGCTGGCCTATTCCAGCCTGGCATTTGGTACGCTGAGCGGCAAATACCTTAACGGGGCAAAACCGGCCGGGGCGCGTAACACCCTGTTTAGCCGCTTTACCCGTTATTCTTCGCCGCAATCACAGGCGGCGGTCGCCGAGTACGTCGGTTTGGCGCAGAAACTGAATCTGGATCCCTCGCAGATGGCGCTGGCCTTTGTTCGTCAGCAACCGTTCGTGGCCAGCACCTTGCTGGGCGCCACCACGATGGAACAGCTGAAGATTAATATCGACAGTCAGGATCTGACGCTGGATGAAGACGTTATCAACGCGCTGGAAGAGATCCACAAACGTTTCACCATTCCTGCGCCATAATCGGCGAATAATGACGAAAAAAAGGGCGCTCGATGCGCCCTTTAACTTTGCGAAAAACTAGCGGCGTTTCTGCTTGATTTGCCAGGCCCACAATACGGCGATGGCCAGGGCAAACACGACGCCGAATCCTACGCCAATGGCCACCACCGGTGCGCCCAGCATCACCACTAGCGAATAGAGCCCCAACATCAGCAACATCGCCGTGTTTTCGCCGAGATTCTGCACCGCAATCGCATTACCTGCACCGACCGTCTCTTTGCCAAGATGCTGTAAAAGGGCATTCAAAGGCACCACAAAAAAGCCGCCCAGCACGCCAATCAGCGCCAGCAGGACATAGGCATTGAGCATATTGTGTTGCAGGCTGAACAGCACCACGACCACGCCGATACCGATGCCGGCCGGCAGACAGCGTTTAACGGTTTTTAACGTAACCAGACGTGCCGCCGCGCCCGCGCCCAGCACGATCCCGACGGCGACCATCGCGTTCAAAAGCGTCGGCGTGGTGTTATCGCTTATCCCCAGAGCCACCGGCACCCACAGCACCAGCAGAAAACGCAGCGTAACCCCAGCGCCCCAGAACAGGCTGGTTCCCACTAAAGAGAAGCGCGTGTCGGCATCTCGCCAAAGCGTGTTACAGGCGCTGAAAAAGCGGGAAGACATGCGGCGTGGATGCCAGGATTGCCCCGGTCGCGCAGCCGCCAGTTTTGGAATAAAGATATTGGCGGCGACGGCAGCGGCATACGCCAATCCACAGATAATCAAGGCTGCCGTAATATGCCAATCTGCCAATGCGCCCCCGGCAACCGAGCCGAGCAGAATGGCGGCAATGGTTGAAGACTCCATCAAGCCGTTCGCCTTGACCAGCTGATCGCCCGAGGTGATTTCACCCAGAATGCCGTATTTGGCCGGGGAATAGGCCGCCGCCCCCACGCCCACCAGCGCATAGCCGAGAAAGGGATTGAAGCCAAAGCAGATAACCAGCGCACCCAGCAGTTTAAGCCCGTTGGCGACCATCATGACCCGTCCTTTGGCGAAGCTGTCGGCAAACTGCCCGACAAAAGGCGCCAAAATGATGTAGGCCGCGACAAACGCCATTTGCAGAATAGGCTGGCTCCAGTCGGGATAAAGCTCTTGTTTAATTAAGGCCAGCGTCGCAAACAGCAGCGCGTTATCGCCGAAGGCCGATAAAAACTGGGCGACAATCACGGCAGTCATACCGCGCGACATCAGGGGAAACTGGCTCCCCAAAGGCTTGCTCATGCTTCATTCTCCGGTTTTTCTGCCATTTCGCGCAGGGTCACAAAGTCAGGTTTTCCGCTGCCGAGTAACGGCAGGGCTTTTACTACGCGAATGTCACGCGGCACCGCAAGTTCGGGAATGCCCATTTCGCGGGCGCTTCTGGACAGTTGATCACGCTTGAGTTCGCTGTCGGTCGTAAACAGCACCAGCGCTTCGCCTTTGGCACTGTCGGTGCGCGAAGTCGCCGCATGCTGTGCGTCGGGAGAAACATTGAGCGCCAGCTGTTCCACGCTTTCGAGTGAAATCATTTCACCGGCCAGCTTGGCGAAACGTTTTACGCGGCCGCGAATGGCGCAGTAACCCTGTTCGTCGAGCGTGACGATATCACCGGTGTCATACCAGCCCTGTTCGACCTCACCCTGGGCATTTTCGGCCGACGGCGTCTCGAGCACGCCGGGATTTTCGACCCGCAAATAGCCTTTCATGATATTCGGGCCGCGTAACTGCAATCGCCCGCCCTTGTCGATGCCTTGAACGGGCAGCAGACGCGAGGTCATGCCCGGCAAGATTTTGCCGACCGTATTCACCTTGGCCGCCATCGGCACATTGATAGCCACTACAGGGGCGCATTCGGTTACGCCATAACCTTCGAGAATGCGCAGCCCGAACTTGTTCTGCCAAATCTCGCGGGTACTGTCGGAAAGTTTTTCGGCGCCTGCAACAACATAGCGAACCCGTGCAAAATCATAGGGGTGTGCGAATTTGGCATAGTTGCCAAGGAAGGTCGAGGTGCCGAACAGCACGTTGCAGTTCTGGTCGTAAACCAGTTCCGGCACAATGCGGTAATGCAGCGGACTTGGATAGAGAAACACGCGGGCACCGGTCATCAGCGGCGTAAACAGCCCCACCGTCAGGCCAAAGGCATGGAACAGCGGCAGTGCCGACATAAAGCGGTCACGCGGGGTAAAGTCGGCAACGGTGCGGATTTGCTCGACGTTGGCCAGCAAACTGGCGTGCGAGTGAACCACCCCCTTGGGATTGCCTTCCGAACCGGACGTAAACAGCACCAGTGCCGCATCATCGGGTTGCTGCGGGAGCATCGCCTTGCGGGGGAAAATCAGGTGATAAAGGATCCACAGCTTGTCTTCCCGCGTGACGGTATCTTTAAGGTCTTCAAGATAGACCCACTTCACCTCGGTCACCTGCTCCGGCAGCTGGGTCAGCTTGCCTTTCTCCAGAAACTGTCGGGAAGTGACGATAGTCTTGATTTGCGCCGCTCTGGCCGCGCTTTTCAGCCCTTTTGCACCAGCGGTGTAATTAAGGAGAGCCGGAATGCGATTGCGCATCGAGGCCCCGAAAATCGCCGCGGCGGTGATGGTCGCATTGGGAAGCAACATGCCGACGTGCTCGCCCTCCTCGGTGAAGCGCTGAAGGATGCGGCTCACGCCGAGAGATTTCTTCAGCAGCCCCTGATAACTGTCTTCCTTGAAGGCGATATCGGCGATACAGGGTTTACGGCGACCATAACGGGTCTGGGCCGACAGAAAGGCCTGATATAAGGTTTCGGGTGGACGAGTCGCCATCCGCGCTTCCATCATCATGCTGTGCAGATGCTGACCCGCCAGCATGCGGCGGTCGCGGGCGCGAGGAGCATCGGGCATCGGCACCGTCTGTGCCGGCAGAATATTAAGGGTAATTTTCGGGAACCAGCGCAGCTTGAAGCTGCCGAACAAACGGCTGAAAATCGTGAATTCAGCGCCGTCGATGCGAATGGGGATCACCGCCGCCTGCGATTTGGCGGCAACGAATCCGGCACCGTCATAAATTTTCATCAATGAACCGGTGACGGTAATGCGCCCCTCGGGAAACACGATGACCGGACGCCCCTTCTCGATTTCGCGCATCAGGCGCTTGATAGCCATCGGTTTGGTCGGATCCAGCGGCACGAAGTCGACATGAGGCTTGAGCCAGCGCATATACCAACTTTCGGTAATGTTGGAATAGACGGCAAACACCGGTTTTATCGGCAGAAACAGGACCAGCAGCACGGCATCGATAAACGACACGTGGTTTGGAGTCAGCAGCATCTTCGGGTAGTTGAACTGCGCATGGGCAGGCGTCACAGTGACGCGAAAAATCAGCTTAAAAAATGCGCGAAAAAATGAATATAACAACCGATAGAGCATTCCGTTCTCCTCTGAATTTGTGCCTATCCGAATGAGAACAGGCAGTTAACGAGGTTAGCACAGGCATGCTTTCTTTGACGACAGCTAAGGCAATATCAGGAAAAAATCAGAAAAAAATCAGAGACAAAAAAAACCTACGCATCTGCGTAGGTTGGTGCAAATTTAATCGGTTTCAACATGCAAAACATGCTGGATGATTCACCAATCAATACCTCTGGGATCACCCACATTAGAGAAGTGGTCGGCAATGCACTACCTTTCAATCGCAAGAGTTCTGCGCAAACTGCAACCAACTGTAAGAATTGCCGCACAGGATGTAAGGAGCAAGTTTTAAAGTTGTTAACAGAATGAGTGAGATTCAGGCGGGCAAGGTGCGGGGCGCGGGCAAAAAAAAACCTACGCATCCGCGTAGGTTGGTGCAATGTCAATCGGTATCAACACACAGTGTATGCTGATGATTCACCAATCAATACCTCTGGGACTGTTAATGTAGCCGCTGGCAGGCCGCGCCGACCAGCAGGCAATCGCAACATTAAGCCGCAAAGTGTAACCAGCGGTGAGATTCAGACAGCCGATACTTCCACCAGACAGCTCATGGCGTTTGGCCCCTGCGTCAGCCGCGAGGTGCCGATGTCCAGCGTCAGAACATTCGGGTTACCCGCCTGCTCCGTTTCCTGCCAGGTCTGGCCGAATCCCGGATTAAACCAGGCGCCGGTCGCCATCAAGACGACATGGCGGGTAATGCCGTCATTAAGCGAAATACCGGCCAGACAACTCCCGCGCGCATTGCTGACTTTAACCCGGTCACCGTCTTTGAGCTGACGCGCCGCCGCGTCTTCCGGGTGCATGAACAGCGTCTCCTTACCGGCGGTCTTGTTGCTTTGTGCAAGCGGCGTCTGGTCAAGCTGACTGTGCAGACGATCTTTCGGCTGGATGGAAATCAGATGCAGCGGCCAGCGTTTGGCCGTTTCCGAACCTAGCCACTCGACAGGCGGTTGCCACTCTGGATGCGGCGCAAAATCTTCATAGCGGTAATCGGCGATTTTCTGGCTGAACAGCTCGATTTTTCCGCTTTGCGTGCCGAGAGGATGGGCGCGTGGACTTTTGCGAAAGTCATCGAAAAACACGTAATCCTTCCGGGGTTTCGGCAGCTCGACAAAGCCGCGCTCCCAGAAGGTCTCGAAATCCGGCCACTCGACGTTTGTACCCGCCTGCGCCTGTCCACACCGGGCATAAATCTGGCGTAGCCAGGCCTGTTCGTCACGCCCCTGCGTATAGGCTTCGCGATACCCCAGCCGCTCGGCGAGATCGGCAAAAATATCGTAGTCGTTGCGCGCCTGATGCTGCGGCTTCACCGCCTGATGCATCGCCAGCACAAAGCGATCGCGGGAAGACCCGCCAATATCGTTGCGCTCGAGCGAAGTGGTCGCCGGTAACACGATGTCGGCCATGCGAGCGGCGGACGTCCAGACATTGTCCTGCACGATAACGGTGTCGGGCTTTTGCCAGCCCTCGACAAGCCGGTTGAGCTGCTGATGATGGTGAAACGGATTACCGCCCGCCCAATGCACCAGATGAATATCGGGATAGGTCAGCGTTTCGCCCTGAAACTCGTAGGATTGACCCGGATTAAGCAGCATGTCGCTGATTCGCGCCACCGGAATCGACAACCCGGAAGGGTTGGGGCCGGTACTGACCGCCGGTCCGGGCGTATCGAAACGCGGATTGCCGACGCTGTTCATTGAACCATGACCAAAGGAGAAGCCGCCGCCCGGCAACCCGACCTGCCCCAGCATGGCCGAGAGCGCAATCATCATCCAGTACGGCTGTTCGCCACGGTGCGCGCGCTGAACGGAATAGGAGCAGGTAATGAAGCTGCGTACCCCAATCAGCTGTTCAGCCAGTCTGGCAATGCGCGCCGCGGGCACGCCGGTGATGGCACTCGCCCACTCCGGCGTTTTCGCAACGCCATCGGTTTTTCCGTCCAGATAGGCGGCCAATTGCGGATAACCCACGCAGTGGCTGGCGAGAAACGCACTATCCTGCGCCTCTTTGCGCTGGATTTCATAGGCCACCGCCATCATCAGCGCCACATCGGTATTGGGGCGAATCGGGATCCATTCTGCATTGACGAACTCGGGGCAGTCGTCGCGCATCGGACTGATATTGATGATGGGCATGCCTTTCCTTGCCATCTGCTCGAGCGCGGGTTTCAGCGTGTGTTCTACCGCGCCGCCCGAGGCAACCTGCGCGTTTTTCAGTGCCAGTCCGCCAAAGGCCAGCAGAATGTCGCAATGTTCGACCACACTCGGCCAGGTGGTGACTCGCCCCGTGAGCGGCGTGTAGGTCCCAATCACATACGGCAGGAAAAACTGCGCGGAACCCCAGCTGTAGTTGCCCTGCTGGTCAACCCCACCCCCGCCGCTGAAATAGAAGCGTCGCACCAGCGAACGCGCGTGGTGTAAACGGCCGGCCGATGACCACCCGTAGGAACCGGTAAAAATTCCGCAGGCGCCGTAGCGATCGCGTACGCGGCGGTTTTCGTCGGCCACCAAATCCAGCGCGACATCCCAGTCGACCTCGACGAAATCTTCTTTTCCGCGCAGCGTTCGGTCGCTGTTTTCACGTTTTTGCAGCCACGAGCGGCGCACGGCAGGTTTGCGGATTCGTTTATCGGAATAGAGCAACGCCGGGATGGACGCGAGCATGGGTGAAGGGTCGGCATCCGCAGAATAAGGTTCGCAACGAATCAGACGGCCGTCTTCGACCACCGCCGTATAGGCTCCCCAATGGGCCAACTGCGGATAACGTTTAATGGACATGTTTTTCTCTTGGCAGGTGTGGTGATAGACCAGTTCGGATGACCTACAAAATAGC
>Ga0308159_1000908_pt1 | contig 51863 bp, 37 predicted proteins | sample PhyCR1_FD_201040 | JGI IMG/M metagenome (GOLD analysis project Ga0308159, IMG submission 201040) | Phyllosphere microbial communities from UC Gill Tract Community Farm, Albany, California, United States - DLSLC.R1 | ecosystem: Host-associated > Plants > Phyllosphere > Unclassified | place: USA...
ATTCGCGAGCTCTCGTTCCTGAACAACGGCGTGCACATCAGGCTGACCGACCAGCGCACCGGCAAGGAAGAAGACTTTGCCTTCTCGGGCGGCGTGAAGGGCTTTGTTGAGTACATCAACAAGAACAAGACCGTGCTGCACCCCACCATCTTCTTTGCCACCGGCGAGAAAGACGGTGTGGCCGTAGAAGTGTCGATGCAGTGGAACGACGCCTACAACGAGCAGGTGCTCTGCTTCACCAACAACATCCCGCAGCGCGACGGCGGAACCCACCTCACGGGCCTGCGCGCCGCCATGACGCGCGTCATCAACAAATACATCACCGACAACGAGATCGCCAAGAAGGCCAAGGTCGACACCTCGGGTGACGACATGCGCGAAGGCCTGACCTGCGTGCTGTCCGTCAAGGTGCCCGAGCCCAAGTTCAGCTCGCAGACCAAAGACAAGCTCGTCTCGTCTGAAGTGCGCCTGCCCGTGGAAGACGTCGTGGCCAAGGCGCTGAGCGACTTCCTGCTGGAAACGCCCGTTGACGCCAAGATCATCTGCGGCAAGATCGTTGAAGCCGCCCGCGCGCGTGAAGCCGCCCGCAAGGCCCGCGAAATGACCCGCCGCAAGGGCGTGCTCGACGGCATGGGCCTGCCCGGCAAACTGGCCGACTGCCAAGAGAAAGACCCCGCGCTGTCAGAACTCTTCATCGTCGAGGGTGACTCCGCAGGCGGCTCTGCCAAGCAAGGCCGCGACCGCAAGTTCCAGGCAATCCTGCCGCTCAAGGGCAAGATCCTGAACGTGGAGCGCGCACGCTTTGACAAGATGCTCTCCAGCCAGGAAGTGCTCACGCTCATCACCGCCATGGGCACCGGCATTGGCAAAGACGACTACAACCTCGACAAGCTGCGCTACCACCGCATCATCATCATGACCGATGCTGACGTGGACGGCTCGCACATCCGCACGCTGCTGCTCACGTTCTTCTACCGCCAGATGCCCGAGATCATCGAGCGCGGCCACGTGTACATCGCCCAGCCGCCGCTCTACAAGATCAAGCACGGCAAGGAAGAGCGCTACATCAAAGACGACGTTGAGATGGCCGCCTACCTCGTGCGCCAGGCCCTGGACACCGCCGTGCTCGTGCGTGCCGACGGCACCGAGATTGCCGGCGACGCCCTGGCCGAACTCGCACGCCAGTACCAGCTCAGCCGCGGCGTGATCGAGCGCCTGTCTCGCGTGATTGACGCCGACGCCCTGCGCGCCATTGCCGAAGGCGTGTCTCTGGACCTCAGCAGCGAAGCCGCAGCCGAAGCCAGCGCCCGCACGCTCAAGGCCCGCCTGTTGGAAATGCAAGGCAACGCCAGCAACGCCAACGGCGGCGCCACCGCAGACGCCTTCATGCAGTACGACGAGAAGAGCGAGAAGTACCGCGTCATGGTGGTACGCCGCCAGCACGGCAACCAGCGCCTCAGCCATATCGACGCAGACTTCGTGGCCGGCGCAGACTACGCCGCCCTGTCGGGCACCGCCGCCACCTTCCAGGGCCTGATTGGCGACGGCGCCAAGGTGCGCCGCGGCACCGGCGACAAGGTGCGCGAGCAGAATGTTGCCGACTTCCACGCCGCCATGACGTGGCTGCTGAGCGAAGCCGAGCGCGGCGTGAGCCGCCAGCGCTACAAGGGCCTGGGCGAAATGAACCCCGAGCAGCTGTGGGAAACCACCATGGACGTCACCCAGCGCCGCCTGCTGCGCGTGCAGATTGAAGACGCCATTGCCGCGGACCAGATCTTCACCACGCTGATGGGCGACGACGTGGAACCGCGCCGGAACTTCATTGAGAGCAATGCGTTGGTGGCGCGGAATATTGATGTTTGATAGCGGCTGTAGATAAACACATAACCTGAGAATTTGAGACCCATAACCTGAGAAAGTTATGGGTCTTTTTTATTAATAGCTCAGATTTATGGAAGATTCGTCAACCCGCACTGGCGAGGAAATGAAGTTGAATTGGCTTGGCCATTTCGCCTTCTTGCGCTGCCAAACCAGGCCGACGAGTAACCCGCATCCCCAACCGCGTGCGTAATCCAGCCTTTTGACCGTGCGTCACAGGCTTTCCGCGCTCTGCAGGTATGTAGGGGCGGTGCCATCAACAAAGTATTCGATTTCAGTAGGGCACTGTATATTTGTACAGCTCAAGAGGCGACGTGTGGGGGCGTTGTTGCGAGCTATCCGCGTTCGCGGTCCGTTGCCGTGCCGGGTCGGGTCGGCGGCATGCGACTCACACTCGATTGCATGAAGCAAACATGGCTATCGCAGAACAGTCGCGTGAGGCTCGATAGAATCGCACACTTGATGAGAGGTCGAATAATGAGCGGCGGGCAAAGCAAAATCGAATGGACGGAGCGCACGTGGAACCCAACAGTTGGTTGCACGAAAATCTCCCAGGGCTGCAAGAATTGTTATGCCGAGAGTATGGCAAAGCGCCTGCAAGCGATGGGGACGCCCGGCTACGAGAACGGTTTTCGGCTGACCGTGCTCCCCAATCGGCTCGATGAACCTCGGAAGCGCCGGAGTCCAACCGTCTACTTCGTAAATTCGATGTCGGACCTCTTCCATCAGTCGGTTTCGGACGCCTACATATCGCTGGTCTTCGATTCCATCCGAGACTGCCCCCAGCATACGTTCCAGATTCTCACCAAGCGCGCGGAGCGTCTCTCTGCATATTGCAGTCGTCACGACGTGCCACCGAATGCGTGGCTTGGCGTATCCGTGGAAGACCGCCGTCACGGCGTACCTCGCATAGACCATCTGCGACGGATTCAGGGCGGCATACGTTTCCTTTCCGTGGAGCCGCTCCTGGAGGACCTTGGTAAGCTGAACCTCCGAAATATTGATTGGGTTATCGTAGGCGGAGAGTCAGGCCCGAAAGCTCGCCCAATGGACGAAAAGTGGGTTCATCGGGTCAAGGCTCAGTGTGAGAAGCAGGGCGTGAAGTTTTTCTTCAAACAATGGGGAACCTGGGGCAACGACGGCATTCGGCGTTCCAAAACGGCAAATGGCCGCCTGCTTGACGGCCGTACTTGGGACGAAATGCCTGAACGCGCTGTCTGTATCTGACGACTAGCTCAGGTAAGGATTATCTGCCTCGAGTGTTCAATAACATCCGTGGGCAGGTAAATCTTAGACGGTCGGCGCTGGCGGTCGTTCTTCGTAGACACAGCGATGCTCCCCGCCGCATGCATGCTCCGTAGAACTCTCTGTAGGCGCGACTCATCGGCCATAGTGTTCGAAATATTTTCTTCGAACAGCTGAGCGACGGTGACTGGCTGCCGCTTATCTACAAGCAGCCTTCCAAACTGTTCAGTCAGTGCTTCCACGCACTTCTGCTCGCCGCTTTGGTCGAATAGTAGCGATGACTGCCCGCTGTAGTCTTCGTCCTGACGTGGGTTGTAACCAAGCATGAAGAGGCCTGGTTCCAGTTCATGGCCAAATTCGCTGGAGTGCTCCCAATGCAGGGCCTTCATGACGTCATGGGCTTTGTAACGTTGGGACAAGTGCACAAGCCAGTAGCTCCACGAATTCGAGGCCTGCGGGCGTACAAAGAACAGCGTCATGAACTTTGCGTCTGTCTCAACCTTAATGCCATGAGCGATGTGCCGTTGAAGCGATGTGCGCCAGTCCTGCGCGGTCTTCAAACTCTTCAACCGTTCCCACGGGATGTATTGCTCTAGGTCAATAGCGCGTACGGGTTTGCGGTTCCGTTCGCTGTCGCTGAGGAACGTCATAAGCGAGTCGACGTTGAAAGTGAGAATGACCTCAGCACCAGGAAGCTCCGACATCAGCCACCGTATCGTGCGCATTGGTACAGCGTGATAGTTGTATTGGTCTAGCAAAAATATGGACCGACAACCATTCCGGCGTGCTTTGATTCGCGCGACAATATGTGGCAGTTCATCAAGGAAGCTCGAGTTGCGCAGCCGCACCTTTCGGTAATCGCTGTCCGCTATCGCTCCTTCGCCACGTCGCTTCGCGAGATGTTGATGAAGATACTGGGCCGAATCATTGTTCTTCTCGACGAAGAAAAATTCCGCATCCACTTCCCGTGGGGTGATGGTTCTACCAATGTTGATTTTCGCTCGCGCTTCACGGACGGCTCGTAGCATAAGCAGCGGTGTCCCATCAGTCGAGCCCCCCGTAGTGTCGCTGAGATACTCCCCGCCACCTGCGAAACCATCCACCAGCGACAAAGTAACCTTCGGGATAATGGCCCGGGACATTACTGTCTCGATGTAGCGGCTCACGTAGCTTTCGATTATCGAATGCTTCACGGCGCTATGCTGGTCAAGGACGGGTGGGGGGAGCCCAATGTGCCACTCGTACTTGTCGTCAGTCTTGGCCATAACGCGCTTTTTTTGGGGGGGGAGCTCGGTTTTTTTTTAAGGTTAGCAGGTTTTGGGTTTGCTTAAACAGCTTGACATACTATTTGAGCTCGCGTGCAAGCGCTAAAAGGGAGTTGGAGGCGTGAAACTAAAAAAGGCAGACGAGCGTATCTACGACCCTGAGGATGGCCTGCCCGTGATGAAAGTAGGCGCATGGTCCGAGGAAAAACATGTTGCGCTCTCGCGCTATGTCGATTCTGCCCGACAAGCTCGAGCAAAGTGGGGGTACGCCTCGTTCATCGACCTTTTTGCGGGGCCAGGGCGCGTTCTGAACCGGGATTCAAAAATCATGTCCGACGGCGGGGTTTTGTCGGCATGGCGTAGGGCGCAACAAGGCGGGGCGCCATTCAACGAGGTTTTCATCGGAGACATAGACACGGAATCCGTGCTTGCATGTGAGAAACGCTTGGTTGCAGCGGGAGCATCCGTGCGAGCCCTCGTTGGGAGTGCAGCAAACACTGTCGATGAAGTTCTGGCGGCGTTGCCGAACGGACTGCATTTCGCCTTTCTTGACCCATTCAACATAGAGCATCTCGATTTCGAGATTATCCGCAAGCTCTCGTCGCGCCCCAACATCGACATCCTCATCCATTTCAGTGTGATGGATGTTCAACGCAATATTGGTGGCGACTTCAAGTTGTCGAGCTCACGGCTAGATGCTGCAGCACCGGAATGGAGGGCCAATTTGAACCTGGATGCAGTACCGAAGCACGAGAGGGTCAATGCATATTTGCAGTATTGGGAATCACTCGTATCTAACCTAACCACAATGCAGGTCGCGAAGAACAAACCACTGTTTGTCAATATGAACCGGGGGCCGCTCTATCGGCTCATCCATTTAAGCCGACATCCATTGGCCCAGAAGCTGTGGAATACAGCCGCAATCCCAGGTTCGCCGCAGCAGTCGCTTCCGGGTTTCTGATGTCTTCGTTGATGCGCCTGGCGCACGACATGCTGGAGCAGTGGCGCTACATCAGGGCGCCCCGACGCCTATTCGTATCCGTCAGCACGGGTGTAACTGCGTCAATCTCTTCAGACGAGAAAGGCGCAATTGTGTCCACTACTCTTCAAGATGTTTTGTGAAGCTCATGGGCCCGGTGGAATGTCAGGTATGGCACATGAGCTGGCTTGAGACTACGAATCATCCATTCGGAAGAGACCCCCAGATGGGCTCTAGCAGCATATGGCAATGTCTCGGCCACGAGCAGGCCGCCCTGGTCCGAGAATGAAATCCAACCGCCATCGAACAAGGCGTCAATGTGTGGAGCGAGTAGGAGGCCATTGAATACATCAAGCCTCTCGTCGTCATTTTGGCATTTCGCCCAAGGCTTGATATGTGAGGCTCGCAGTAGGGCAGGTACGGCGAGGCCAGTAACGCAACAACGCCCCTGCCAGTAGTCCATCAGAGCATTTCGAAACAGGTCTTGCCCCACGCGCTGTATCACCAGGCGTTCTGCCTCTGTAGTTTGCGGCAGCCGCAGCTTCTCGCGTCGGAACTGGTCGGCCACTCGGTTGGGTATGGTCCGCGCGACGGCCGAAGCGCGCTGGAGCGCGGCATAGAGTTGGTCCAGGTCGGCGACGGAGACGACACCGCCGTCAGCCTCATCCGGCAGTAATGCAGCCGAAGCAGAAACGCGGAACCTGCCTCCCACGACATGCACAGAAACCGTTTCGGGAAACTGAGCAGAACGCAGCTCCATCCCGCCATCATTCAGCAACACGGGCGTGCGCTCAAAGCCGCAATCCGCGGCGGCCTTCTCAAGGCGAAGGCGTTCTAGCGGCGTCATACCATGTCCCTAATAGCCTTTTGTGTCGGTCCTCAGCCTGTTCCACTCAAGCGAGCGGGTGCGCCAGTGGCTCTCAATGTGCTGCGTGAAATCTGCGCGAACAAGCTTGGCTCGGGCATTGAGCCAAGCGTCATCCTCAGAGCGAACCACCACACCTTCCAGCGGACTCGTTGAAAACGCACTCCCTCCCTGCAGCACTTGCTTCAGGCTGCTGAGCGAGAGCTTTCCTCGGTCCAGTGTGGGCACAGTGGATATACCTAGGGCGCTCGCCCACTGATTGCGTCTCGCGGTTGACCAGAATCGCCGTTGGCTCCGGTCGTAGACATCAAAAAGCAACCACCAATCCGGAAGCCGGTCGTAGCTCAGTGAATGCCGTGCTGCGCACCACTCGCCGAAGGCAATCAGGTTTGAACCCAGTGCCTTAGTGAGCTCCTCCTCGTGCATGGGCATCCATGAGCGCAAGCGGCCGAACTGGCCCGTGTAGGGCGCTACCAAATAGTGGCTTCGGTTCTGAATCAGGAGCTTTCCGTCAGGTGAGACCGAAAATCCAAGGTTGGCTCCGTCAAGCTTCTCCTCAACGACCGTATCCGACGCCAGCAGCTTGTGCGCCTCTTCAGGCAAGAGAACCTTGTCGTCCCGTGGTTCACCGTCACCGAGCCAAGTCAGGTGTGGGGTGTGGGGGAAGCGAAACAATTCCTTCACAGCTTCTTCGCCTTCTTCTCCATCCACTTGTCGTGCAGCCAGTCCCCGAGAAGATGCTCGGTTTCCACGCCTGCCGCCTTCAAAGCATCTGCGCAGTCCAGCCAATCGGTATCGCAGGCATTGGTGAGCTTACAAGGCCGAGCATCGTCATCGACCGCAATGGTGGCCGCGACCATCTTCCGGTCATCCAAGTCAGTCACACTTGCCGCCAAGGCTGGTGGCAGCATGGCGTGGTCGTGTTCATCGACCTCGATGCCGACCCAAACCACCTCGCTTTTATCTCGCTTGTGCATTAGCGCGAGCCAGCCGTAGTCTTGCTCAGTGAGCTTCTTCCGATACTCAGCGCCGATATGCCAATCCCAATCCAGTACAGCATGGCGTTGTGCGTCCTTCTCGAATGCCTCCATCCAGGTCAGCACTTGCTCTCGAAGCTTGGCTTCGTTGACGGGCGTTTCGTTCTCGGAGAAGGGTGATGCGGTGTGAGCCGCGCTTGCCACGATGAGAACATTGGTATCCACTACTCGGCTTTCAGGCATTACTGGCAGCCTTTCGCATGCGTTCTGCACGCGCTTTGGCCTGCTCTCTTGCCTCGCCGGCCGAATCTCCGAAGAAGTGTTCGGGCCAGGGCTTGATGGTTCCAAATGGGTCTACTTCGAGCCATTGCAGCTTGGCGGCTTGTCCCTCTCGCTCAATGAAATACATGCAAAGGTCTCGGGTTCTCACCGTTTCGCGCGCAACCAGAGTCTGCATGCGCCGCAGCAAGTGTTCGGAGTGGGTTTCAACAATGAACTGGACGCCTCGGTCCCGACTGACCGATGCCAGCATTTCGGCTAATTCTGTTTGCGCCACGGGGTGCAAGTGGCTCTCCGGTTCTTCGAGCATAACGATGCTGCCACGCTCGGCAAAGAGCGTCGCGACGACTACTGGTAATACCTGCGACACGCCCACGCCCACATCTTTCAGGTTGGACACCTCGCCGTTGCTTTCCACCAGTAGTTCATAGCGTGCCGAGCGCCCGAGCTGGCGCACCTGCAAATCATCTGCGAGGCCCATACGGCTTAACCATTCGGCGGTGCCGTTGAACAGCGCTGCTGCGGCAGGCACAGGCAAGCCGCGCTTCGCCGCATCTTGCTTTGCCACGCCGCTGGCAATCAACGCGTCGACTGCTCGACCACCATCGTCGCCGACGGAGCCGGGGGCGCGGCCGTTCCAGAGGTAGTCGCGCTGCGCCAGGCGCCGAACTGGCCCAAGATAGATGACCCGCCTTAATTCCTCCAGCAGCATGGGCCCTACGGACAACACATGGTATGCCTCAGCGCCAAGTGCATGCGCTGCCGAATCGGAAAATGAGAACGACCGCTGCGGCTTGAATGCAGGAGATTGTTTGGACCAGTGACGGGCGCCATCCGGCAGCAACTTGTAGGCGCCATGCCGGCCCAACTGCGCCGTGAAGCCCAATCCTGCGCTGCCAATGCGTAGGTAGGCCAAATCGGCACTGCCACCACGGCCTTGCACATACCGAGCTGTGAATATTCCCGCTCTTGCTCCGAGTTCCTCCGTCCGCCAGCCGAATTCGATGCCAATCTGCTTGGCTTTGACCGCCTCGGTGGCGGCTCCGTGACGACACAGTACGTCTGCAAACTGGCCAAGCACGACGGAATCGCCAGAGTCTGGATTACCAAAGTTGAGGTCTAGGTTCGGGTCCTGGCTCTTCACGGTCTGGCGTACCAGCAACAGGCTCTGGATGAGACTGGATTTGCCGGAGGAGTTTGTGCCGAACACCAGAGTCAGTGGAGCGAGCTGTACCTGGCCCGTGGAGCGCCAAATCTTGAAGTTGTTGAGCTTGAGATGGGTCAGCATGTCAGTGAGTCTTTCCTTGCTCAAGGGTATCCCACGCCGACAGCACCAGGCGTCTAGTCCGGTACTCCCCAAAATCCCGTATCTCGCTATTCTTGAGCACTCGGAAGGTTTCGCTTGGGTACTCGGGTCCCATCACGTCGGCAGGGTCGAGGATGTAGCGCAGTTCATCGCGCGTCAGGCCATACAGGCGCGCGTAATATGCGTCCAGCTCGGCGCGAAGTTGGGCGCGGCGCTCAGGGTCCCAGATGAAGGGGCGACCGCGCTCAGCAGCGGGCCGCGGGTCATAGGTGGTGAGGTCGTCGGCCCAGGGCTTCAGGTCGTGCGCGGTGTAGGTGAGTTCGAGCACGCGAGGGACAATAAACGCGAGGTCGGCTGACGCATATCGTTCAGGAGGTAGTAGTGGCAACTGCTTGAGGACGAACTGGGACATGTAAGTGCCCATCTTCAGTCGCGCTACATAGTCAACCACTAGAGAGTTGAGGTTCGCAAGAAGTGTAGCGGGAGGATGGTTTGCCGTAGACATTAGCAACAGATTGTGCTGAGCCGCTGCCCTCGGAAATACAGTCGCTATGAGGGTTCTCGAGTTTGTTGTTGCCGTGACACCCCGCCAGCCCATTAACCACCTTGGGCTGCGCTTGTCCATCCATTCGTCAACAAGGTTTCGCAACGCACTTACCAAATCGGCTGCACATAGCACATTAGCCAAGGCCGTGAGTTCTTCTTCGGTAAGTCGCGCGTTTGCGTTTTGGACTGCCCACTTGGGGAACTCTGCCAGGGCCTTTCTCGTTGTTAGACCTTCGGCGCGCAAAACGTCGTTGAGACGCGGGAACCGAGCTTTGAGCTGCATCTCAGTGGGTGCAATGTGCGGCTGGGCTTGGGGGGGCGTCCAGCCCTCGGCTAACGGCGGCCCGCCAGAGGCATATTGGAACAGCTCGCCTGCCACCCACTGGGCCAGCGCACGCAGGAGGTCTGCCAGCGCCGCATCCCCGGCTTCAGGCTGGGCAACCGACTGAGCTGTGTGCAGTGCTAACCAGGCGCGCGCTAGGCGTGTGGGCACACGAGCGATGCGCGCTAGTACTTCGCGCTCGTCTACCCAGTAGCGAGGGCGTATTGTGAAGGCAGGGTCAGCCTTCTGCTCTAGGCCAACATCAACGGTCTCCAACTCAAGGGGGCCGCTTCGGGCTGCTTCGACGTAAGTTGCCCAGCGATGGTCGAACTGGTGAAGCAATTTCGGTTCATACAAAGGTAAGGTTCGACGATGCCCAAAGTCGGTGGGTACGTCGCGAAATAGCCCACTGTCGTTGGACATGTGGAGCATCGCTTGGAAGGAAAGGCCCCACGGGTTCTGTTCAGGACCGACATGCCCATCGTCATCGCAAAGGCCTTCCTGAATTAGTACTGGCGTTGCGCGGTAGAGCTTTTTTGTTAGCTCGGCATCGAGTTCGCTACGAAACACCGGGCAGGTGCGAGTGTTGGGGTTGATAAGGGCGAAATCGTCGACCGTTAAACTGAACAGACGGCGCCTATCTCCGAGGTCATTGACTTGGGATAGACCAAATGCGAGACGTATTGAAACTGACGCGCTTCTCGGCAAAGGACCGAGCGTCAGTAAGCAGAAAAGTTTTTGGTTGAGTCCGACGTCTCGGAAGTAGACCGTGTTATCAAAACCGAAAATGGTGTCGAGGCGGAGCCGAACTGCTTCTTGGAAGAATTTCTTAGTCGAATCATCCGTTGCAATACCTGATGGGACGATAAATCCCGCCCGCCCGTTTGGCGCCGTGGCCTGCAGGAAAGTCTCTGCAAACAATGCGTATGTGTTGACATCACCCACGCCAGTGAGCGGGTAGCGCCGGCCGCCGTGAACATATAGGCTCGCCGCCTCGGCGCCACGCCGTGCGGCGATGAAGCTGGCATACAGGTCTATCTCGGCACGGTTGGGAGGTGTCAGGCCTTCGGCGCGCTCCTGGTCAGGATTTAGGTTGTGAAGTAGCACGCCTTCACGCAGCCATTCGATGCGTTGGCTGCGCTCAGCCTTATTCTTGGCCATCGCCACTAGCGGACTGCGGCTGGCGAAAAACTCTTCTTCTTGCAGCTTGATACGCTCCCAGGGTGGGTTGCCTAGCATGACCGAGAAGCCCCCCTTGGCCGCGACCTGTGGGAACGCCAGCCACCAGTGAAAAACGCTGTGCGCGCGGCAAAGGCAATGCGAGAACTCTTCCAGGTCCGCCTTAGACGGTTGGCCACTGAGAGCCCCCCACAGATAGCCCGACAGGGGTACTTGTTCGTGCGTGTTCGCCAGTTTGGGGGCAAGAAATGCCGCCACGTAGGTGTCCGCTAGGCGTGCCAACTTGGACCGCTGCGCAATGGCCTGTGCCGCCTGCCATGCCGCGCGCTTGGCCACGATGTTCTCTGGCGTGTCGTCGGACAAAATATCCATTGCCAGTGCTTGGACGGCTAGCCCCCCCTGAGTTAGCAAGTCGCCGGAGGCAATCGCTTGCCAGCTCTTGAGGTCAGCCTTGTTCTGCTTTTTCAAGGCGGACGCCGTGGTCTTGTCATCGCCGGAGAGTGCGGTGTAGGCCTCGTCCGGAATGCCATGCTCTAGCACCTGGGGGTCCAGCAGACCCAGCAGGGCGTCGCCTACCTGAAGGTGATGGTCCACAAAGGAGAGAGGGCGGTCGGGCGAGTATGCTTCCAGCCATAGCGCCGTCTTAGCCAACTGAATTGCCATGGGGTTCTTATCCACGCCATAGATGCAGTGACTGACCACGTCACGGAGCGCGTGGCGGTAGTCTGTGGGTGTGGGAGCGCCACCCGCACGTTCTGCAAAGGCACGGTGCAAGGCCACCTCGTCGGCCAGACGACGAGCTGCCGACAGCAAAAAGTGGCCACTGCCGCAAGCAGGGTCACAAACGGTGAGGCTTAGTAGACCTTCGACCGGACGCTCAGGATTGGCGCGGACCGTGTCCGCAATGACGGGCTCCAGTGCCGTTTTGATGAGTTCCTGTACCAAACTGTCCGGTGTGTAGTAGCTACCGGATAGTTTTCTCGCGTTTCCTCTCGCACTGCCTTCAGTCTCCTCATCACCCACAAAAACAAAGCGTGCAGCTGTTGGTTGAGAAAGCATTTGCAGGTAAGGCTCAAGCTCTAGCAAGCTCTCGTAGACACTGCCCAGTTCCTCCGGCCCCATGTCCCGGTAGTTGACGCGGGTCAGGCCGCCGTCGGTTCGGAACCAGCCCAACTCGAATACAGCCGTCAGCAACCAACGATTTTCCAACTGTGCGCCATCAAGCCACGTGCACTGGTCCGCATCGAAAAGCCCTCCGAGCGCAGGCAAACCAAGATGAGGTTCACCTTTCGCTAACGCGCCGAAGGTGATGGTTAGGGCCTGCCACAGGTCCGAGTGCCGGTCGTGCTGGCTGCGCCGCACCGCTCGCTCTCGCAGCCAAGTCATCGAGTAACCTGAGAGGTAGCGCTGCCGGACCTCGGGTGCGGCATCAGGAGTGAAGATGAGGCGGTGCCCATTGGTCTTGTCAATTCTGTCTTCTACGGTCGACAGAAAGATGAGTCGATAAACGAGGCGCAGAAGTTCCTCAAAGAAAGCCTGGCGGCTCAACGCACCGACCTCGCTATCTAGGCGCTGCAGCGCTGCCCGCAACTCGCCGTTGGCGGGATGCGAGAGAAAACCTGTACCAAGCGCGCGCAAGGCGTCGGCTACCTGGTAACGCAGGTTCGTTCGTACGGTGACGCCGGCTTCTTGGCCCGCCGTTCTCCAGCGTTCCCACACGCAGTCGGTGGGTTCTCCTGGGGGGCTGATAAATCGGCTCGCATGGGCAAGTAACCAGAAGGCTGTGAAATCAGGATGGAGCTCCTCGGTAAAGAGCGCTTCTAGGTCGACTTCGACATAGGCCGGGCGAGTCAAGCTGGGATTGTCGCGCAGGATGCGCAAAGTCAGGCCGTTCGTGACAATGCCCCACAGGGCGGCATCGGAGGCATTGAGGGCCTCTTGGGCCAGCATGTAGGGGCTGCGTCGGCGAACTTTGCCCGTGTCCGGGTTGGCCTCTCCGAAACGCTCCGTCGCAGCGTCCAACGTTTGGTCATGTGCTGCGAATACAAGAGGCACGCGACCACCATCTGCCGCGTGACCTATGGCGTAACTATGACCCCCGCTCTCGATTGCTGCGCAAGCAAAAACATCCGAAAAATGCAGCACGTCTCGCATCAAGGGCAGCAGCAATTCCCGGACGGTTACTTCATAGCCGTTAACATCGGTGCGCTTGCGAAGTGCCTGGAAATCTTTCCACAGACTCAGGGCAATCTTGAAGTCACGTCCTATCTCGTCGCGTAGCTTGAGACCCTTCGAGATTCGGTACTGTGCCTCGGTTTGCTCAGTCGAGCTCGGGTCCTCCAAGGTGGTCAGGCGGGTGAGTTCGTCGGCGGGGATGAGCCCGCCCTCAATGCTGATGGCAGGATATACCAGGGTGGTGATTCTCTTGTGTGCCATGGTGTTAGGCCCCCTCGCCATGGGCGGCAGCGGCTGGAACCAGCACATACACGCCCATGACATCCACGGGTAGGCTGGCGGTGACTTGGTAGGTACCCTTCGCGTCAGCAGCCTCGCGTACGCGGCGGTGGTCTTGCAGCAGTTCCTGGGCACGCGTCTTGGCGATGACTTCCAGCTGCGGCTGCCATGCGGGCAACGCATCAAGCGCCGTTTGCAATTGGCGGTCACGCAGGGCGGTCGGCATGTTGCGGGTGGCTTCGGAACCTAGCAGCGCACGCGTTTGGGCAGCGGATAGTGGCTCGAATGCCGCTGCTCCTGCTGAGGCAACGGCCACGGACTCCTCGCAGAGAATGAGGCGAGTTTGATTGCCATGCGCGACGCTGAGTTGGTGGCGCATACGTAGCAGCAGGACGGTAGTCTTGAGTTCGACATTCCCAACGAATGCAGCACCGGCACGAGCGATTGCGCTATCGTCATCGGCGCCATTTGCGGCATCGAGAGCCCGCTCAAGCAGCATGTCCGCTAACACCACCACCAGCGGGTGGGTACGGTGGATGAACGTGGCGCCCTGTGCAGCAGGTTGATGAAAATCAATGCGCAGCGTGCCTTCAATGCCTTCCGCGCTCAGGCGCTCACGAATCGGCTGGGGCAAGTACTCGGTCAAGAGCTTGAAGTGCCCACGAACAGGTTCCAGCGCCGCGCCCAGCTTAGCGGTTGCGCGATAGACGAAACGCTCAACATCATCTTCACCTCCCAGCACCGCAGCCGATTTGCGCCATTCGGGCAGAACGTCTTCGGGCTTCAGGCGGCGCTGTGCGAAGATGGAACGGTTCTGCTTAGCTTTTTCTTTGGCGCTTTGCCATGCCAGTTCAATCTGCTTGGCGGGCTCCCCAAATAGGTCGAGTTGTGACTGAGCATTGATGGCTTCACCCTTGCGCAGGAGAACGGCGTTCAGTAGCGCCTGTGTTAGCTTGCCCTCGTCATCAGGCATGGGTACCAGGACCCCCAATTCCTTGCGGATGCTTTCAGCCTTGCGCAGGATGACTTGGAGGACAGCGCCGTCCACCGGATTGTCTTCGCCGTACAGCATGGTGCTGCGAACTTCACGAGCCTTTTGGCCGAAGCGGTCCACACGGCCTTCCCGCTGTTCGTGGCGGGTGGGGTTCCAACTGAGGTCATAGTGAACAACCGCAGTGAAGAGATTCTGAAGGTTGATGCCTTCGGACAAGCAGTCTGTGGCCACCAGAATGCGTGTCTCGCTCTCGCCCAACTGTTCAACGGCTGCTTCGCGCTCGCCGGGCGTGAGCTCCCCAGTCACGGCCGCGACCGTAGCCGCCTTGAACTGGTTGCGCAGGCAAGTCGCCAGGTAGTGAGCCGTGGCGATGTATCGGCAGAATACGACTGGCTGGAAACCTTCTTTCAACAGCACCGCTAGGTGCTCCTGCAGCTTGGCCAGTTTGGGGTCGTTTGGGCTGCCAGCCAAAGCATCTGCCGCAGTGATAAGCTCCTGGAGCCGCTGGGAGTCTTCGGTCTGCGCAGCAGGCTCGATGTCATCGGTCGAGAGCGCGTCGTCAATTCCGTCCAGCACTCGGTCGCTAGCCTGCAGTTCCAGGTCTTCGAGGGACAGCGTTTCAGATTCGCCATCGTCTAACTGAACACCGTGCAACCGTGTGCGCAGCGAGTTGACGGCGGCAGCGGGCGACGATGAAATGCAACGCAGCAAGGCTAGCGCTGCCCACCAATTCATTCGCTGCTCACGAAGGCCCTTCCCCTCAGCGCGTTCGACAAGTTCGCGAGCGTAGACCAACACATTGTTGAACAGTTGGCCCCATGCGCCGGTTAAGCGGTAGGTTACTTCCGCCGTCATGCGGTCTGGGAACATCGAGGTATCCTGCCACTCAGCGATGTCAGGGCGTCGACGCTGGATGAAGTGGCGCGACAGCTCCTCGCGCAGGTCGCTGCGCTGGTTGCTTGGCAAGTCTTTGAGTTGCGTGAAGTCGGTGCGAAGCAGCCCCAACAAGTTGAAGAACGCATCTTCGTCGCCGCTGTGCGGTGTAGCCGTCAGAAGGACCAAGTGGCGGTTTGCGTCTTCAGCCAGGCCCTTGAGCAATTGGTAGCGTTGTTGTCTGCCTTGGCCGCCTTGCGTGCAGGTGTGCGCTTCGTCCACGATGACGAACTCTGGACAGAAGCGCTGAAAGGCTTCACGTCGGCGCTCGGACTTGATGTAGTCCAAGCTCACAACAGTGAACGGGTGCGCGTCGAATACAGATGTTCCGGGTGGCAGGTCACGCTCCAGCCTGTCCGCGGTATTTGAACGCACCACCACCGCATGGATGTGAAAACGCTCGGCCAGTTCACGCTGCCATTGCTCACACAGATGGGGTGGGCAGAGCACGGCCAGACGTTGAATCTCCCCGCGGTCTAGCAACTCTCGGGCAATGAGAGCGCCCTCAATTGTCTTGCCGATACCAACGTCGTCGGCAATCAACAGGCGCACTGTGGGCAGCTTAAGGGCCATCAGCAACGGCACGAGTTGATACGCTCGGGGCTCAACCGCGATATTGCCAAAACTACGGAAAGGCCCCGCGCCACTTCGCAACTTGAGCTGCAAGGCATCCAGCAGCAGTTGGCTGGCCGAGTGGTTGCGAGCTTGACTGACCGCGGGCCAAGGGAACGTTGCCGGTTGAACCGGTTGGCGCTCCAACGGCAGAAAGATAAGAGTCTCGTCGCGCTCACCGCCGCCCAAAGGGCGTAGGCGCAGTGTCAAGGTGTCAGACTCGGGCAGCACTATCCACTCGCGGCCGCGTGCGGAAATCAGGCTTCCGGGCAGAAATTCTGGCAGGGGTGCGTTCATATGGACTTAATTTTTGCCAGGACCAAACAGGTCCGCATTGTTCTTGAAGATGTCCGGCCACGCCGTAGTCTCTTTGGGAAACCGCACGACCAAATAGCCCAGCTCATCGAGCTTGCGATTGATGTCGGCATCCTTCTGCTTCTGGCCATCGACATCGTGCTGGGGACCGTCGATGAAGACCGCCAAGTGGAGGTCGTCGTAGAAAAAGTCCGCGCAAGTGCCTGCAGCCGCAATCGTATGTTGACCGTGGTCCGGCTTGCGGTAGCCGTGTTCAGCGACATGAGCCAGCCAGGCCTGCTCCAGACTGCTGCCGGCTGTGCGTGATAGTTCAGCGTCATGTTGCTTGGGCGTACGACCTTGCGAGCCACGAACTGTGCTGACCTGCGTTAAGCGACAGAGAATGTCCAGCAACACGCCACTGGCATCCTTGTCTTTACGGTCGATGAGCGAGTGGTCCGGCTGGTTGTAATACGAGAGCAGGCAACGATAGCAACCCGCTTCACAAATCGGGTTGCCATCACGGTCGAACTCTTCGACCAGTGTCTCGTTTTGCCAAGGTGCACCTTGTTCGGGTGGAAGGAAGTGCATGACCTCCAGGGCTTTGGCCGCCACGGCCGATATGGCGGTGGGCTCTGTCGCGATTCGGGTCAATACACCTGCGCCGCCTTCGGCGGCCTCGAAGAAGAGAATGGCCTGCCGGTTGTCGCGGGTGGGTAGGGGCTCGGCCATCAACTCGCTTTCTTCAAGCTGATAAACCGCCTCAATGCCGCGTTTGAGCGCGTATTGCAGCGTGGTCAGCGTTTTTGCTGACAGTTCTCCTAGGCGGTAATTGGGACGAACGACGAGGATGTTTCGCCGGTCCTCCACATAAGGAACGATACGTTGTGGAGGTGTCCTATCCGGCGGTGCGTCGGACTCGCTTTCTGCTTCACCATTGCCGTCATTTTCGTCACGGACCCAGTGACCTGTGGACGGATTCATCATGAAGCCTCGGATGTTCTTATTCTTGCGGCGACGCATACCGAAGTTCATGCGCCAAACGGTAGCCGACTGCGCGTATTGCAACTCAAGGAGGGGGCCCTGTTCGTCTTCAATATGCGTCCGTTCGACATTTTGGGAATCTGCACGTTCTCCATCCGCAAATTGCAGCGTCGTCTGCATCTCATAGCCCTGACGCATCCGCTCTTCTTCGTTTGCCGTAATACGTTCAACCCGCTTAGTCGAAACGTTTTCAATGCGATAAAGGTCTTTGACCTCTTGTGCCCCATCTAGTGACGCCCCGCAGGAGATGCAGCGGTCGGCATCTCGTTGTGAGCGGAAGTGACCGTAACCACAGGATGGGCATAGGCGAGCCACTTCCGTGGTCAGGCGCGAGCTACCGCTGATTTGGTCCTCGCCCGTGATAGTCAGCAGCGCTTTGGTCACCCGATATTGACTGCCCTCGTGATAGATGAGGCTGTAGGGACCAAATTCTCCGAGTGCCAGGAAGCGCGGGCGGGATAAGAAGCTCTCGCGCCCGATGTGACCACGGCGGGCTGGTAGGTAGGCTAACAGAGGCAGGCGCGGGAAGTTATAGCCTGGCAGGAAGCCCTGGCTGGCCATGTATCGGTAGGTATAAAAATCGCTGTTGAAAGCACTGTCACCGGCCAGCAACAGGTCGCGCTGCTTACGCGCTTCGTTGTGCCGCTGCTGAGCTTCACGCCGTTCGCGTTCACTTGCCGCTGGGTTGTTCTCAATCTTGAAGTTCAGGTCAATGGCTTGAGCAGTTGCCCGATAGAGGTCTCGCCAGCGTTGCAGTGCTTCGTGGAATTCGACGTACGCACGCTGGAAAACGGTCTCGGCCCACTCCTCACTAAACCAGGGTGCTTTCTCTGGGGTCAGTTCGCCCCTCAGCATGTCCAGTACTTCAAGGCCGCGCTTGTGAGCACGCAGCTTCGCCTTAGGTTTATCAAGGTCAGCCGCCACCTCCTCTGCAATAGGCAGCCTCTCCGGCTGGTTCATGTCCAGCAGGTCACGTACGCTGTTGCCAAGCTTCTTGCCAGTCTCGGCAAGCCAGATAGCGTGCATGTGGCTTTTGATGAGCTCACGATTGGCCAAGTCAAGCGTGGGCGCATTGACCTGGCCATGGACCATGCGAACCGGGTCACGGAAGTAGTATTGGTCGTGCGGGCTCTGCGCTGCACAGTAGGTGATGACCAAGGCGGGCTGCCCCGCCCGCCCGGCGCGCCCACTGCGCTGGGCGTAGTTGGCTGGCGTGGGTGGAACGTTGCGCATGTACACCGTGTTCAACGAGGAAATGTCAACGCCCAGTTCCATCGTGGGTGAACAGAACAGGACAGGTAACCACTCCAGTGATGTACCGTTTTTGGCTTGCCACTCTGCCTTGTCCTTATCGGTGAAACGGAAGCGAGCTTCCCGCTCCAGCCGGTCTTCCTGCTCGACCTGTGCCGTATGTTCGCGGGCCTCAAAGTCGAACAGCTGATGAACTGGGCTGTCCAGCAACGCCGCGATGTTCCGATACAGTCCTCGGAAAAATGGGTTGTCGTCGGCTTGGCGGGCGCTTTGGCCCGAGCCCTCCGTCCAAACGAGAGTCGACCCGTTCAACTGCCAGCCGGTCAGCCCGACATCGGTTTCTTCCTTCCGCACCAGACCGTAAGACTCAGCTGCCTTCAATAGCGCGGTGACGACATCTGGATAGGTCTGGTCGTTAATGTGCCGGAAGTATGGGTTGGCCCCACCCCAGGTGCTGCCTTTGCGAAGCTCTTTGCCAAGACGAGAGCGGCTGGAGCCGATGACGAGGAAGTCGTCTACGTTTTGTCGGCGGCCCTTCCGGTCCGTTTCCTCGCGCGGACGCGCTGTGACAAACCACTTGGCGGGCTGCGGACGCTCGTCTTCTGTGAAGCCCCAGGGCTCGCAAAGATTGGCGTAACTCTGGGTGCGCAACTGCTCCAACTCAGTGCGGTCGAGATACCGCGTGGCAATGCACAGCCCCTGCCGCATGTAGTCAAACAGCGTTCGCAGCACGGCGGCGCGCTCTGCGGGACGAGCGGCTTGCAGTACCTGGGGGGCATCAGCCCATTCGTTGTCATCGGCGGCGAGTTCGTCGATGTCCTGGTAGTCGATGCGAATCAGCCCCAATTGCTCAAGGTTGGGGTTATTGAATCGCCAGCCTCGGCGCAGGTCAAAGTAGCTGCGATAGCCCAAAATGCCGCGCATGGCCTCCTGCACTTGGCGTCGCGTATTGCCCTTGACCTCGGGCTGCTGCATGTACTCGGCGCGTACACCTGGGTCGTCACGATGGAAGCCCAAAGCTTCGAAAACAGCGTTGGCGACCTCTTTCTCGCTCAAAACTCTCGATGGCGACTGTTCCACCGCAGAGAGCAATGCGGAACGCGTCAGAAGCACTTGCAGGAAGTCATTGAAATGCCCGGCCTGCAACGCAGCGTCTTGTCGGTTATCGGAAAAACCCAGGACCTTCTTCGCCGCGAAGTCCAACTGCTGGTCTTGCTCATAGAGGTAGCGAAGCGCTGACAGGGTCAGCATGGTAGTGGCTGAACTGCGGCCCTCGCCTGACAGAGACGTTAGCCGCAGAACATCCTTGCCGGAAGTGGTGTGGGTGGCGCCGCAGACTGGACAAAAGCGGAATGCCCCCGGAATGAACCAACCATTCAGGCCCATTCCGTCTGTGATAACGCCATCAGGGCGCACTTTGACTGCTTGAGGAATGAACTTGCGCTTGTCCGGCTTAACGCGCCACTCGCCATCCGTACGCTCCTCGACCCAGCCTTCTGGGTATCGCTCAGGGTCGGATGGGTCCCAGCTTTCTAGACCAGGAAGCAGGAAACCAAATTTAACTTCTTCATCGTCGTGCTGTCGCTCCTCAATGCCGCGCACGTTAAAGGCGCGCCCCTCCGGAGCTTCGGCGTCCCAAACGGGCATGTACTCCTGGCCGCAATCTCGACAGAAGTGGACGTGGTAGTAGCGACGGGTCCGGTCGGTATCCCCCGCGACGAATTGTTGACCTTCGAGGGTGATGGCGCGTTGGCGAGGCGCCTCCAATGTTGCGTAGACCTTGCCACCGCCTGCGATGAATTGGTGAAGTTTGAACGCAAAGAGCGACTTGTCCGCGCTGTCTTTGACGGCGTAGGCAAGCAACATGAATTTCTGTAGATAGCCAAGGCAGATTTCGACTGGCTCACCCGACGCGTCGTGCAGCAATTGGGCAGCTTCTGCGAGAGTCAGGGGGCGTGCACGCCTGGGCTTGTCGTCCTCATAGGTCAGGCCGAGGGTCAGCTCCACCCAAACTGACACCGGATGCGCTGCCAGTGAAGCAAAGTCAGCCTGGTCGGGAACGCCCGCACGAATGGCGTCGCCCAAGCGAGTCGAGACGGTCGCGATGGTTTCATCTTCCGGCGTGGTGCGACGAAGCGTCTCTGTGATGACGTTGCGGTCCGCGATTCGGGTGCCGAACAGCCGCGAAGCAACGTCTGCTACCACGCCGTTTCTTGCCATCTGAGTACCTTCGGTAGCCATCGTGGCCGATGTACCGATGCAAATGAGGTTCTCCGCTAGCGCCTCACGAACACGGCGTACCAGTAGGGCCACGTCCGCTCCCTGTCGTCCCCGGTAGGTATGGAGTTCGTCCAGCACCAGAAAACGCAAGCCCTTGGCATTGCGCATCACTGCCTTGTCGATGTCGTTCTGCCTGGTCATCAGGAGTTCGAGCATCATGAAGTTGGTTAGTAGGATGTCGGGCGGGTTTGCAGCCATAGCTTGCCGCTCTTCGTCGGACTCTTGTCCGGTGTAGCGCCCGAACGTGACGGCACGGTCCGCCGGATTCGACCCGAGGAATTTCTTCAGCTCCTCCAACTGCGAGTTGGCCAGAGCGTTCATCGGATAGATGACGATGGCCCGGGTTCTGGGCGCGGGGTCGATAGCCTTGGCTTTGATGCACGCGTCGACAACGGGAATAAAGTAGCTGAGAGACTTACCGGAACCTGTGCCGGTGGTCAGCACGTAGCTTTCGCCAGCGGCAGCCAAGCTAATGGCCTCCGCTTGATGCTTATGCAGCGGCAAGGAGACCCCAGCCGATGATAGTGACTTGCTAAGGCGGAAGATGTCAGCGCACTGGGCGCTCAATTGACCGGCGGCTACGAGTTCCTCGACCGTTCCTCCGGACTTGAAGTTCGGGTTGATTTGGATGAGCGGCTCTGGCCAGTACTTCTGGCTGGCGTATTGCTCATCGACGTAGTCCCGAATGTCGTCGGCGCGGATGCGCGTGAAGCTGCGAGTGAACTGCTCATATTCGGAGACAATGTGTTCGCGAAACTGAAAGACGTCCATCTGTTCTCCCCAGTGAACTTAGCGGCTCTGCGGTCGCTTGGTCGGGATGGCGACACCGCGCTCGACGCAGTGCTCTCTGACGAGTACCTCGATGAAATTGGCAATCGTTCGGTGTTCTCGCTCGGCGGCCAATCGAATCAACTCCTTCAACTCGGGCGTGACCCGAAGGTTCAGGGTGTCGGACTTACGTTCCATAGGTTGGCTCGCTGGAGAGGGGTGTACCGCAATTGTAACGCTGATGTGCGCCGCATCGATAGTTCGGCAGCGCGGGGGGCATTTCTGTGCGGTGCTGGCAATTTGTGTCGAAGAACGTTCTGTCTATGCCAAGTTCAAGAAACCTAAACGAAGTTCGAATTCCCGCAGACATCCGCTTCGAAGATGCTTTCCATCTTCTGCTTGGTCGGATGGTTCATGCAATTGCAAGACTGGATTTTCATGTCGGCCTGCAGCTGCGCTACTGGGGGGGGCGACGAGGACACCAAAATTCAATCACTTCTGAAGCCTAAAACAGCAAAGCTCGATGAGCGCCTGAAGGCGCTGGAATGTTTGATGCGCGCCGCGTGGGTGAACACGGCAGCTGCAGGTCAGAAAGAGTTCAGCCTCTGGTTTGAGCGTGCCCATAGAGCAAGGGTATTTCGCAGCGATTACGCCCATGGCCGTTGGGGCGTGCCAGGAAGACATCTACCTGGAGAATCCGGGAGATTCTCTGATGCGACACCATTGCTGGTCTTTGTGCCGCTGCACTGGGACATGTCACCGGGTCGAGAGGACGAATCGATTGCGATGACGTTGGACGAGTTCGCTGCTCAGGTTGGGGAAGCAGAACAGCTGTCAGGCCAGTTCCAGGACCTGGCGACGAAGTACGGTGAGCATCTCCACGTCGGGAAAAGACCGAACAGCTCCAGCAGGTAACTATGCCGCGAAATGGAGGCGGCGCGATGTTGAAGCTTGGAGGGGGCGCGTCGTACTCGTATATCACTCATCTCGCAGATTGCAAATGTACGCTGGTGCTCCTTGTGCCAACACGCCGCGCTGTGCGTGCACGATGGAATCCGCTCAGGTCGGCACAGAAATCCCAGACATAGTTTTCGGCTTGAAAATTCCCCTCGCGTTGACTACCGTAAGTCCGTCTCAGCGCAATGTTGGGATGCTGTATCGAGAGTGAACCTGCCTTCGCAAATCTGACGCGCTTCCGCGGCGAACCCTATTTATGAGAGGGTATGGCGCAGGAGCGGCTGATGAAGCAGACCACTTTCTGGCGAGCGAAAGCTCGCCGCGTCCGGCTGGAGACCGGCGACGGCATTCGGTTTTTTCCTGCCTCGCTAACTGCGCCCATCGCCTGTCCCGCGTTATGGACCGACCTTTGCACTCTGCCGCAACTCCCGGGTTCGGCCGGCCGGCGTTCTCTTGGGTGCCCTCCTCCGACGTATTGCCAAGCGCGAGTTGCCGTCCCGCTTGTCACCCACCACACCGTTTGTTCTGGCGCACATCGTGCCACCCACCGCAGCACCGAATTTCCGCCTTGCGCGCCCCAACCGTACAGCCATGTAACGTTAACGTTACAAGCGCGTAGAGCAAAAAAAAATTTCATTCGGGAATGCTATCTCGTACCAACGGATATTCGCGAGACTGGCTGTAACGGCGGGCAGACCACACCTATTTTTTGGCAAAACGCGTCCGTAAGTTATGCAGTCGAAGACTCGATTGACTGCAGGATGTTGAATAGAAACAGCTTCCCAGATTTCCCCTACCGGCCTGGCCTCGCAGGTCTTTTCACTCACGTCACGACACGTGGCCACAGCACTGGCCGGCTAAGCGCGGCAGGGCGAGGTGCATTGTGAGCCGAACGTCTGCGCCCTACGGTCGTCGGGGCAGGTTGAGCGCCGCCAACACCGGAATCCGTCAAACGGCATCAACATACGGCAATGCTAGGTTCGGCACGTACAGTGAAAAAGCTGGCGGCCATATCAACGTCGAGTCCGATGCGGACCGCTTCGTCCCACAGTTGCTGACGATTGACCCGCGCGACAGGGCTTTTCAGCCGCAGCCATTTGGCGTCGACCTGATAGACCAACGCATGCTGTTCACGCGGGGTCCGGTGCGTGGAGCCTGGCACAAGCATCGCGATGTACCCGGCGCGAAGTTCTCGGTGCGGGCGCTGTGCTCAGACCTGGAGCTGTCGCCAGGTCTGGTTCCCGTTTTGCTTGTCAATGGCGTGCTCACGGGCGACCTCGCTCATCACACCACCTGCGGGACGCTCGAACTGTCGCTGGCGCACGGAGACCAAGGCCATCTCTGCCTGCTTGAAGGAGTCGAAGCATGATTCCTAAGCTGCTCCTCCACGACCGCCTTGCTCCGCCAAAAAATCACGATGCATTCTGGGCGGTACTCGATGCCCAATCACGTGGGGCTGCGTCAAGGTGTTCGATGCTGCCGAGCGCGCAGACCGGTACATCAAGGTCACCGACATTCATGACGACATCTACGCAGGCAAACGGACGCTGCTTCGCGCGGGCAAGCCGCGTTTCAGTCATGCGGCGCAACGGGAAGAAAGGGCACTCCATGAACGAACTCGACATTGACCCCGACATGAATGTGTGTGGCACACCTGGGCAACTTGTTGTTGATAAAGGCCCCGAAACCAAGGGCGGACGCATCCAGAACCTGGACCGGCTCGGCGCCCACGTGAAGCACTGTAGAGCCAGGGCCGGGCAACAAAAGGCTGTTATCGAACGGCTGAATTGTTCAAGCCGGACAGAAACGACCGGCTCGGCGCGCGGCAACTCGCTACCGAACTTGGACGATTTTTGAGAGGGTATGGCGGGAGCAGGCGATGAAACTGGTCTGGCTGCGGGCGAATTTTGCGACGTGGGTAGTCCTTCGCCTAACCTCCAATACTCTGTCCCGGTTTGAAGGGGACGAGTGCGATGGTCTCCACGCCCATCGCGCGCAGGCAGGCAATCAGGAAGGCTGCCGAGAACCTCTTGCGATTGATTTTGCGGTTTATCTGGTCCGGCGACTCGTAGATGCCCTGCGCCTCCAGCATCCGCGAAAGCTCTTTGTAGCGAATGCCGCGCCGTACCATCTCTTCCTCTACCAGCCCCTTCGCCTCTTCTTCCCACCGCCCGTACGCCTCAGCCGGCAGCCGACCACGTTTCTGTGGGAGTTCTTCCATCGTTCCCCTCGACCTTGTTCGAGCCTCTATTCTTCTGGTGCCGCGATTCTCTCACGGGAAATTTCGGTCGTATACGACTGGCTCCATTTGGGGGAGCACTACACGTTCTCTGCAAGCCATTTTTTTGCGAGAACAGAATGCTGACCATAACCCCACAACCCAGTTTGCCGACCCGACGGGCCGCAACTGCAACCCAGACGACCAGCCTGATTAGCAGCCGGTCGCAGACTCCGGACGGAGGCGCGAAATGAGAAGCGCACCGTCCTATGGCGTTCGTAGTCGCCGGAGCGCTGAGAACGCCGGCGTCCGGCTTACGGCCCGTACGTATGGCAAGGCTCGCATCGGCACATATGCCGAAAAGGCCGATGGCCACATCACTGTCGAATCCGACGCGGAACGCCTGGTCGCGCATATGCTGTCCGTTGACCCGCGCGTGCGCTCTTTCAGGCAGCAACCGTTTACCGTCGACCTGGTCGGAGAGCGGCTGCTGTTCACGCCCGAGGAACTGTTAGAAGCGCGCAGGATGCGTGGCGGTCGCTCCGGGGAGGCGGAGTACACACCAGACTTTGCCACCGTTCAGGCCGACGGCCTGCAGCGCGCGTACGAGGTCAAGCTCCAGGGCTTCGAGGGCGACCGTGGGTACTGGGCGAAGGTCGAGCGGGCCAGGGAAATCATGGAGGCGCATTGCTATCCGCTATTCACGGTGGTGGTGCCTGCGAATGAACGGCACCCGGTCGTCGTCAATGTGCAGTTGTTGAAGCCGGCGATAGCACGTGCTCGCGAATACCTGACGCCGGACATCATCGACCGGGTCGAACGCTATTGCGAATTCGGTCCGGTGCTACAGCGAACGCTGTGCGCCGAACTCCAGATTCCGACCGGCCTGATTCCACCGCTGCTTGCTAGGGGCGTTCTTCAGGCCGACCTCGCGCATAACCATATTTGCGGCACGCTGGAACTGACAGCCGCATATGGTGACTTGGCCCACCTTTGTTTGATTGAGGAGCTGCGGCCATGATGTCCGACCTGCGGGCTGGAGACAAGCTGGCGCCGCCTGGCAAACCTGACAGCTACTTCGAGGTGCTGGACGGTCGCCTGCATGCTGGCGCCATCCAGCTGTTCGACGCCGAGAAGCGCGAGGCCAGGTATGACAAATACGATGACATCAGCGCCCGGATTTCGGAAGGCAGTCTGGTCCTTCATCGGAAGGGAACGCCGCGCGTCAGCGTTGCCGCCCAGTACGACAAGCCGGAATTGCACAGTAAGGTCCGCCTGCTGAACGACATACTGCGGCGCATTGATGCCATCCGGGACCAACGCGGTCTGTCGTTTAACGCAGCGATACCGCTGGCCCGTGACGCTTACCTGATGGAAAACGCAGACAAGCCACTTGTTTGCGCGTTTCCGTCGCCCGCAACCCTGTATCGGGCTCACACGAATCAACTGCTGGGCCTGCCGGTTCTCAAGGGTGACAAAAATAAAGGCAATGCGACGGCCAGATATTCAAAAGACCTTGTCGAATTCGTCAAGGACGTCATCCAGGACCAATTCCTGGTCACGGAATCCAGGTGGACGGTCCTCGACCTGACGAGATACGTCAACCGTGAGGCTCGTCGGCTCGGCTTGCATGTTGCCAGCCACGCCATCAGCCGCAAGTTCGTGTGCGCCAGGATTGATGACCTGACCGTCGATGCCGAATACGACCGGATGGACCCGCTCAATAGGGTCGCAGGTAAATCGTTCGCGAAGAAGCGTATCCGGGCGGCGTTTCCGTTCGCCCGAATTGAGCAGGATGCTCTGCACCTGCCGTTCGTTGTAGTAACCCCCCATGGCATCGCCCGGACCATCTACCTGGTTCTCGCAATTGATGTCTGCACCGGGTATCCGGTGGGATGGCATCTTGTCATCGGTTCGCCGCGCGAGATGGATTCGTTGTTGTGCCTCGAGATGTATCTGACGCCCGCCAAGGCAGCCCGCTTCGCGCAGCTTGGCATCGCACACGCGCCGAACATTTACGGCACGCCCGCACAGGTCATTTTTGATAATGGTCCGGAGACCAAAGGCGGAAGAATCATCCGACTCGAGCGATTAGGAATGGATGTCAAGCACTGCAAAGCAAAGGAAGCTCAAGGTAAGCCATTCATCGAGCGCCTGAACAGGTCACTTAAGGAAGCACTGCAGCGTCTCCCGGGATGCACGCGCTTCGAAGGAAAAGATGGCAAGCGCGACCCCGAGGCGCTGGGCGACGAGTTGATGAGCGTCGAAGCACTCGAAAAGTGGATTGTTGGGTGGCTCTATAGGGACTGGGCCAACACCCCGCTCGAGCGGCTGCGTTGGGACGAGCTCTTGGTCGATTCGGTCAAGGGAAAGACGCCGCTTGAGCGCCTGGCCTACCAGACCGAAGAAATGGGACAACCCATCACCCTGCCGCCTCCGCGCCATGAATGGATGGCGGCACTTTTCGAACACCAAAAACGCACGTTGAACGCCAAGACGGGTATCTCGCTCGAGCATGGGTTTAGGTACAACGGCGAAGCGAAGTCGTATCTGCTGGCCAAGTACGGCGACCATGCGGAACTTCACGTGGTTTACAACCCCGACGATTTTCGTCAGGTGTACGTGTACGAGGGGAATGACCTTCCGCTTGTCCCACTGACGCACGACCACGTTCGTCCGGACACGCCGGCGTGGACCTTTGCTGAAGCCAAAGACCGGTTCGATTCGGGCATGGCTGACTGGACGGTCCCGGACGAAAAGGTCCAATTCGAGCGGGAGATGGACGAGGCGGTCACCGGAAACGCGAAAGCCGGTAAGCCCAAGGCTCGCGGCAAGCGTGAGGAAAACAGGGAAACCGTGCGCCGCGCCAAAGACAATTTAGCTGTCCAGCGGGCCATCGACCGGCCGCTTTCAGTGGCAGCACCGTTTGGACCTGCACCTTCGACCAATCCGTCGTTGCCGGCGGAAGATTTTCAGTCTGGCGTCTTCTCATACGACGACGCGCCGTCGATGAACATTGTTAACAGAAACACTGGAGAAAAACTGCTGTGACGCCAGCCCAACAATTGCGCAAGGACATTGAGGAATGCGAACTACCGCATCTCATGTTCGTGGAGCACCTCACTGCGCTCAAGCGTCGCATCGATGACGCTCTCGCTGGCTTTTCACCAAAAATCGTTCGCGTTCCTGGTCCGAGCCGTGTGGGCAAATCATCCCTCATCGCCAAACTGTCGCGTGACTACCCTGAAGCCCGCATTGAAGGGCGGCGCCATGTACCTGTCTTACTTGTTGAGGTGCCTCCATCCGCAACGGCCAAACTGCTTCCTAAAAGTGTGCTGCGTGCTTTGGGCATACAGGTTTCCGGCAGCATGACGGCGGGCGCGATGTTCGACCTGATGGTGGAGCAACTGCGCCTGGCCCGCACACGCGTTGTGATTTTCGACGAAATATCACACCTCGTTGATGAAGGCTCGCGAGTGCCTCCGCGCGCGGCCAGCGACTGGCTCAAGACGCTGATGGACACCTGCAACATGACGCTGATTCTCTTCGGCATTCCGCGACTCGAGCGGCTTTTTGCAGCAAATGAACAACTGCGTAACCGGGCTTGTCCCGCGCGCATTTTCTTGCCGTACGACGCAAGCGATGCCGGACAGATGGAGGCATACAACTCATGTGTCGCGAATTATGCGCGCCTGTTCGCTGCGGCAGGCTATCCCATTGACGTGCCCGCCCGCGTGTTGACGCAGCAAAGCTACCTGCTTACCGGGGGCCTGATTGGGGTACTCGCGGACTTCATGCGCGAGCTTGCGAGTTTGATGGCACACGAAGCACCGCGCGCCATTACATACGCTGATTGCCAGAAGGCACTTGAGGATGTCAGCCACGCGGGGTCGCCGCACAGACTGGCATTCCAGGACTGTGGCATCGACGACGCGGGCGTGGAGCCGGCGGCGCTGAAACAGGCATATGTCCACGTCCTGACCAGTAACGCGGCGTCCGTACCAGTTCGCAAAAAGAATCGGAGTTAAACAATGAGCCTTGTCCTCACCAGCGCACCCAGGGACGACGAGTCCGGGATGGGTTACTACCGACGTCTCGCCGCCGACAATGCGCTTTTCAGCTGGCGCGACCTGGCAAGTACGGCAGGCGTCGAGCGGAACCGCCGTGCCTTGCTCACGCGCACGGACGACGTCGCCTGCAATCTCGGCCTGGAAACTGAATGGACCGAATTTGCCCAACATCAGGACAACCTCTGCCGGGGTTGGGGACGTCTGCACCGTGCGCAATCTGACACCGTGTGTCCTGCTTGCATGGCTGAATCGCCTTACCTGCGAAGCTGCTGGGAACACGCCTATGTCACGGCGTGTCCGCAACATCGAATCCTGTTGGTCGACCAGTGCAACGCTTGCGGGAAGCATCTTTCACCGGAGCGGCTTTACATTGGATTGTGCTCGTGCGGTCACGACCTGAGCAGTCTGCCACGTGTACCGGCGACCCGCGCACAGCAGTGGCTGTCGACGCTGATTGCTAGCGACGGGCAGCAGTCTGGCAGTATCAAGCCGCTTGTGCACGGCATGGACATCAACGTGCTGATGAAGGTCATCCGCACGCTCTGCCAATACCCGGACCCGACACGTTCCGGGTTGCCGCGCAATGCGGCATTGCCGAAATTCGTCACTGAAGCGGTCGAATTTCTCTCGCCGCTCGAAGATTTGCTGGTCGATTGGCCAATGGGGTTCCGGACCCACGTCGAGCAGCGCATCGCCGCTGGTCGCAAGGATGCCCGCACGCTGAATACGTTGCTCGGCGACTGGTACATCAGCCTGCGCAAGCTCTGCCAGGGAACGACGCTAGAGCCTCTCCTCCAAATCATCATCGACGTCGCTGCCCGGAAGTCCGATTGTGTCCTGGGCCTGGATTCGGCCAAAGCTATGGCCGAGGACGCGACCGGATACATGCGCGCGTCGGATGCTGCAAAGGCTATCGGCGTCAGCGTTTCACGTCTGCATGACTCCATTGCTGCGGGCGAGTGCGAGCACCGTGCACGGCGCACTGGAACGCGTGGTCAGCTGTTCGAAATTCCGTGCGCTGAGGTTGAGCGCATCCAGCGACAACGCGCCGGGTGGATTCCCGACGTCGTTGCCTGTGAACTGGCGGGCGTTACGCCCATCGTGCTCGAACGCATGAAAGCAGCTGGGGTAATCCGGTCAGACGTTCGCTGGCGCGAAGACCTGATGAAGGGTGGTCCGGTCGAGCGCCAATCCATCTCGGATTTACATGAGCGTGCGGAGCGGTCGGCTCAATCCGTTGTGGTGGCCGATGATTCGACGCTCACATGGGCGGAGTTGACGAGCCGGCGCATGGGGGACAGACGGGCAATCGAGTCGCTGATGCAGGCCATCGCAGGAGGTAAGGTGAGAGCCGTCGCCTGCGGTCGGACACTGGGCGAAATGTCCTTCCTGAGAGCGGACGTGTCGCAGTATTTCGGCACTCCGCTGCTCGAGGCCGGTATGTCCATTCAGCAGCTTTCGAGGCTTACGGGTTGGAAGTGGGAGAGCATTTCCCACTGGATTGATGAGGGCTTGCTGGATGCGCAGTCAATCGAGCTGCGTGGCCAGCCATGTCGCGTGGTGCTGCCTCATCAGCTGTTGTCATTCCGGCAAACTTACTTGCCCCTTGCGGACTTGGCACGCGGCATGGGCACCAAGTCATCCGCGTTGTCGAGACTGTTGTCTGGCATCGAGTTGGTCGGTGCGCAGCAGCTCCCAGGTGGAGCCGCTCGCGGTGGGCTGATTCGCATCGCAGAGTTGGGCCGCTTGGCAGTTCTTGGGGCAAGGGCTGGGCAGGACCTGTTCGTATCTGCATCGCCGATGTGATTATGTTCTCCCGGCGCTTCCGGTATCACGTGGTTTCATTGCTATTGAAACGTCTCAACCTCGATGAAACCGCCGCTACTGGCTAACGAAAGGGCTACGGCCACCGGGGCTCTGTTCTGCCGTGGGCAACACTTCGCGTAACCAGGCTTTTGAGAGGCGCGACATGACGCCGCGACTGCAAGACATTCTCGGCAAACTTTACAGGCCGCCGACGCACGGGACTCGTCAAGTGTTTGCGTTGTCGAGGTCAGACGCCGAAAGGCTATAGGAGTAGTTGAAGAGGTCCGCGGCTTCAGATGTGCTCCTCTTGCTTTCCTTGGCCTCGGTCGTGACGACTACCAACAAGCGATGTTGGGCGTGTATGAGTATCAGGATGTTGCTCTCGTGGTCGACCTGTTCTTGTGGACCTATCGTCGTTCGGCGAGCAAATACGAGATGCTGAAAGAGATTTGAGGTGCGTATGGCACAGCGACTGCAGGATGTCCTTGGCAAGCTGTACAGGCCGCCGCTTGATGGTGTGAGGCAAGTGTTTGCGCTATCGAGGACGGACGCGGAAAGGCTACCGCAGCTACCGTCGATTGCCGTTATTTCCATCACCGCACCAGAGCGCCCACCTGCAAATCTCGGCGGCTTCGCTCATTTGCTGCGCATGAGCTTTGCCGACGTGGACTTCCTCAACCCGAATTTGTCGGAGCGCGCTCGCGGCAAGCTTGCATACGCCTTCACTGAAGAGCAGGGGAATTCCATTCGTTTGTTTATCGAGTCGCTGCCCGGGGAAATCAGGTCTGTAGTCGTTCACTGCGAGGGCGGGTACTCGAGGTCATGCGCAGTTGCCGTCGCGCTGCATAGGCTATATGGCTTCCATGCAGAACTGCCGCACCTTTCGCAGGCAAATCCGTCGATTGTGCGTGTGATGATGGGCGATGCTTGCGGGCGCCGCGTCCGGACAAAGCCCAATCGCTGAAGCATTCACTCAGCGCAGTCTTGTTGCGGGAATGAGCGAGAGGCCAACCGAGCCGAGCATGTAGTGCGTGCACTTACGGATTGGACGTGGTTGGCGTTCGTTGCGCTTTCCGCATGTAAGGCTGAACCGGGAGATGGCTCATTATGTTTTGCGCCTACAAGGGTTCAGCCAAAAAACGTATGCATACCTTGATGGTTTGTCTACGGGTGGTGAGGCTGAGCCTAGCCCTCCCTGGCTAGATTGCCTGGGACGCACCTTCACTCAGCCGCCGCCCTGACTACTACGGTATGGAGCCGGCCTCGCCCGGTAGACTTTCGTTCCACGCCTCTGCCTTCGCCAGCGTGCCGGATGTCTCAGAACTGCCCCCCAGAATCCGGTATCCCCTGCGCGCTGGTGCTCGTACCTCGCCCGCGCAGGCGGCAATGACCACATCACCGAAGCCCATCAGTTGGATGGGGCGGCCCCGCTGTCTGGCGGCATTCCGCGCGGCGGACAGCATGTTAGCGCCTTGCATCAAAGTATATGTGCCGTGGTGGAGCATGATGTGCGGATTGAAGCCTGTGGCAGTGTATGGCCCCATGGCATATCAAATGTGGCGGTAGTCCAAGGCCTATTTTTTTGGGTTGCGGAAAGGCTCGCGCTGCTTCGCTCGACAGATTTCAAGCTCTCGCGAGAGTGCGTCGATTTCTGCCTGCATGCTCGCCGCTCTCTTGAGCAACTGGCTCACCCCGTACCAATACTCGTAGCCGAGGTCTCCTTCCGCTAACGCGAGCTCATGGAGCTTGCGGAGTGCGATGCCCAGGTCGATTTGGTTCTCGGATGCCATCGTCGTGCTCCCCTTTTTTTGCGCACCAGGACCAGCTTCGCTTCCGGTCCACGTAAGGTCATTCTAGGTGCCAAAGGCATGAGTGGCATCGCCCGCGCAGGCGCGTAGAGAGTGGCCGAAGAGAGCTTCTTTCTGCAGAGTGTTTGGGATGGAAAGTGGTCTACAGCCATAATAAAAATACTGTATATTTGTACAGTATTTGTGGCCAATGGTATCCCCGTCAATGCGTCGCGTCGGAAAGTGGCGGAGAAACCTCCAACAGGGTTTGGTGAGGGCCGTGGACGGCGCTCCAGGGCTATGCCGGCAGGGGCTCGCTCGATAGACAGCACTCTGCGGGGCCCGTCTGGGTTCCCTCGGAAGGAAATGATGCAAACGGTACAGGTGGTGCGTATGCCCTCGCGGATGGCAGGGAACGACGAGACTACGATAGGCAGTTCGCGCGCTGGTAGTCGCGAGGAGGCGCTACGGCTCGTAGGCTCTGGTGGCGTCGCAGTCGTTGAGCTGGACTACGAGTCTGGCTGGCAGGATGCAGTTGAATTAGGCCGGCTCGGCCGGGCCATTGGCGTGCGCGTGGAATTCCGTGGTCACGAAAGCATCGCAGTTAAATCACCGGCAGCACTGGTCGCCGGCCTTGGCCGCGCGAAAGCTACGTTCCGGCAACGGAACCTCTATTGCCAGTTTGACTTAGACCGATTTGCGGCAGGCGAGCTGGAACTACTGGAGGCAAAAGCGGAACGCCTGGGGGACTACATTTTGGGAGGTCATCTACTTCGAGAGGTCGACGTGGTTTGGTCTGACTAGACCCGAGGACTTCCATCGCCGACCCCGCGAACCAGATTCCCAACTCAGCCGCGACTCTCGCACGCTGCAATGATTTTGCCGGCTAGCTCGGTGACGCTTGGACAGCGATACGCGGAGTACCGGTCTGTGGTCGCTCGGTTCTTATTCGCTCGAATGACCCACTTACCTGAAATATTTCCTGCAACCTCAGGGAGCTTCTCCATCGGAACTAGCCATAGCGCCTCGAAGTTCGAGAAGTCGGGGCTGATAAGGGCCGCAACGAGGTAGGTGTGTCGTGTCGCACGAAACGTTGCTTGCCGCACGCCAAAGTGAACGACGTTTCCTCTTTCTCGCGTTCCTGCTTTGTACAGCGTGACGGTCCGGCACTTCAGTTGAATAGCTACTGAGTTTCCGGTCTGCTTGTCGTAGAACAGCACATCAAGACCGTCATCATCAGCATACGGCTGAAAAGGTGACAGCCTCCCATCGCTCGCTTTCATGACGGCGTTAACCAGAAGGTTTTCGCCGATGGTGCCGATTTGCGTCGAGGTTAAGGCCATGCTTCAGTCGTCCAGTAGCTGCCGTGCGTGAAGGCAAACTTCGCTGAGTTCCGATGCGTTCGAGGCCATCAACTGAACATTCCTTCACGTTGAACATGAGCCTGCGCGTTGCTGCAATCTGCGCTAGGAATCTGCCCCGCGGGGGTTAGTGAGAGAGCGCCTATCGTAGCGGCTTACCTGTCTTGGTGAATCTGTCGAACGAGTACACATGTTCGGCAGGATATTCATCGCATTTTCCTACAAGGCGCCCGGGGAACTCTCGTCGACCGTCGTGCAGATGGACCGTCTCTCCACATCTTGGGCAGGGAGCCGAGTACCGCACCAACCGTATGACGCGGACGTGCTGCCCGTCCTCCGCCGATTCTTTCGCTGCCTCAAGTTGTACGTGGTGGTCGCGGAACGACAGGAGTACGTCGGGAGCCATGATGATGCGCAAATCAATCAGCCTCCAAAAGGGGCTCAGTAAATCGTAGCCCAGCCATCCGACCAGAGCAGCGGACAGAATCAGCGTAACGATGTCTCCAGTACGTATCCTCGCTGACTGAGTTGTCAGCGCGAGCCACAGCAGGATAAGCAGCGCTCCGACGACCACAATGCCGCCGACGCCGTACAGGAGGAAGGCCACACGCCGCCATCCCTTGAGTGCAAAGCCAGTCTGAATGAGCGGTTTTACCCAAAAGGCGGGCTTCAAGGTCAGGTCTGGCACGTAAGCGATACCGCCCGGTGCGGGCGCTACCGGCTTAGTATCCGACGCGGGAAGGCTGAGAAATTCGATGTCGTACGTGGAGTTATTTCCAGCGCCACCTGCACCAGCAGTCTTCCTGGGCCACGCGTAAATCGATAAACCGGCCTGCCGGGCGAATTCCTGGATGCCGGTCTTCCATTCTTCGAGGCGCTTTTCAAGAGTGCTCCAGTTTCTAGTGAGCCAGCCGGTGGCCCGCTCTGCTGGCACCTCGTGTCCAGCCATCCCTGCGACGTTTGCTGAGTTGTAGGCAACTATGGGTTTGCCTGCATGCAGTCTGTGCAAGCTGTCCTCGGCGAGCGCGAGTGCGACCCTCAGCGGCTGCGTCTCCTTTCCGTGGAGTCTGAGGAAGCCCAAGAACGCTTCAAGCGCAGCCTGCCTTTCGTCCGCATCTGTCTGGTTCGCCTCAGTGTCTACGTCTTTGATTTCAATGGAAATATTTCCGTCGCGCACAGTTTTTTCCACTGTTGGTGACTGTTTTCGATGACCTTTGCTGACTAGGCTGGCCTCGTTATCAACACAGGAGGTCAACATGTTCGAGCGAAACGGAGTATGGACGTTTTCTATTCTGGGTGTGTCGGTTCACGTACGTGAATTACCCGCAAACAACATCGCAGTGTTCCACCCAATCTGCGAGCCCGTTCGGCAAGTGGTCGAGCCGATTTGCCGGGGACGTGGGCGCTGGAACCCGGAGTTCAAGAATTGGATTGTGTTCGAAACATTTAAGGACGTCGTATTGGCAGAGCTCGGTCAGATTGCTGCCGGTGGCTGACCCTCATGCCGCGGGCGGCTAGGGCGACGCCGCCGGCAGTCATTGAGAATAGTTTTTCTTTAATCAGAAATAATGTTTTTTTAATTCGACTGCCCCTCCCTTCTGAGCGATGCGAACGAACGGTATTTTGTCGGTGAGCCTGTAGGGAAGCGAGTTCGTTGTGCTGAAGCCCCGCGAACGTGGGGTATTACGCACGGCTGCCGAAGCCCTATAACGTCTCCCTCAAAGAATGCGCGCAGGGCCGATAAATCAACCGTCTGCAGCACGGCGTGAATGTCGAGCTACACCAGGTTTCGCTTTGAGCACCACCAAGGACAAGACCCTGCCGGCCGGTACCGATAACTGCACTGCGGGTCGACTCGAATAATCCGGTCAAGAAATACAACGATACAAAACACCTCGCCTCAATGTCCTCTGTTTTGCGCAATGCAGTTGGGAAAAAACTGTTCAGCTCCCTCGGTGAATTGCTCGTGGGCAATCACCTTGAACAACGCGAACTCACGGTTTCCGAAGAGCGCCATGAGCGCTATATGGCAACCTGCCTGGTTACCTGGTGCTTCGACCATGAGGTAACTGAAAACACCGTAGCCGGCAATGCGGCCATTGCTGAGCGACATTTTGGCTACAACGCGTCGGCGCTGAATGTGCACGTGTCGAGGCTCTGCCGTGAGGCACGCAACAACCGCGAGTTACGTGGCCGATTCATGCAGCGCATTGATACAGACGAGGCGGATTCGCTGGAGCAATCTAGCCACAATCAACTCGTCCATGATTTCGGTGCCTTTACCGTGCACCGGACTTGTCAGCCGTGCGGTGGTGACGGCCGTGTCAGCTGCTCAGGCTGCGGAGGTAACGGGAAACGACGCTGTGGTAGCTGCGGTGGGGGTGGCACACAAACACGCATGGTGACCCACACACGCTGGAATGGTCGTCACAACGAGACATACACTCAATCGGTGTACGAAACGTGCGGCGGATGTGGCGGTTTTGGCAAAGTCGTGTGTACAAGTTGCGGTGGGTCCGGCAAGCAACGCTGCCGTGCCTGTGATGGACACGGTCGCTTCACCGACACGACTCGCGTGAAGGCAATCGCCAAGCCTGCCTGGCATGTGCCGATACTATCTGGACTCTCGGGGGCTGCACTAACACAAGCGCTGCGCCGATATGGCCCTCGGCATGCTCGGCAACTTGTGGCACTCGAACTCGCTGAAACTGGATACAGCGACGAGGACAGCTGGGTTGTTCGCTACGTTGGTGAGGCCGAGGTTGTTGAGCTTGATGTAGGCGTAAAGAAGACCCCGTACATGGTCGCAAGCGTCGGCTCTCAAGTAACGCCAATTGTTGCGCCCCCCATTTTCGACCAACTGCTGGCAACAGAGGTGGCGCATGCCGCCAGCGCTCAAAATACGAAGCGTCTTTCCGGTCGGCAGGCACGGCGCCTGTTCGGAGAATACTGCGATGTCCCCGTGTTGGATGCTGGGCTACGGGCGATTGCGAAGCTGCCCAAAGACCAACTGGGAGACCCCGGCATGACTCTCCAGGATGTTGCCCGAGGATTCATCTCTGCAGATGCGTCTGTTGCTATTGGCCAGTCCATCCGAAGAGTTTTGGACAAGGTATCACCGGCCAACTCGAAATTTGCGTGGGGCATCGTCGTGGCCGCTCCCATCGCATTCGGCTTTGGCTTGGCCGCCGACAGCTTCTACCTCCGAACGGACTTGAGCGCGGGAAGTGTTGTTGGAGGCATTGCACTTGGCGTCATTGCGGCCATACTCGGGACGCTCGTCGTCTCCCCCGCGGGCTGGGCGCTCAGTGCAATCATGAGCAGCATTGCACGCAGACAGGTACCCGCCTCGTATCGCCAACATGGGCGAAACTGGGCGCCGCTAAAAGGAGCGTGCCTGGCAGGGGCTGCCGCGGGTGTGCTTGGTGCGGGCTACGGGGTCCTTGGCACATATCAATGGGTACCTCGCATCCGGGATGCAGCCGCACCAACAGCGACTTGGCTCGTCCAGCATGCCGCACCCAATTCTCCATTGCACTTTCTTGGCACCTACTGGCTTCCTCCAGTGGTTGCAGCTGCGCCCGTCCTGCGGCAAACGGAAGTGGAGATGTATCGCGACGTACAGCGGTTGCTCATTGCGCGAGGCTATTTGAGGGGACAGGCTGATGGCAACCCCGGGCCGCGAACGCAGGCAGCCATCACCAAGTATCGGGAGAAACAACACATCTACGGGCCACTGTCGACCGAGCAGCTGTTAGTTCATCTACGTACCCACTGAAACCTACGACGCGCTCAAAAAGATAACTCGCTACGGGTTCGTGTAGCAATGAATCTGCTTGGTCGCCGTGTTAGCAACTCCCAATCTGTCAGGAAATCCACGTGTCCAACACTCTTACCGCGAAAGAACAGACGCTAGCGAAGATTTTCAGCGATGAATACGTGTTCACCATACCGGGCTACCAGCGACCTTACTCATGGGGCAATGACCAGGCTCAGGAACTTCTTGACGACCTGCTGACTGCACTAGAGTCGGCGCCGGAACAGCTTGGGGATGCCGTACCGTACTTCCTTGGCAGCATTGTTCTCATCAAGAACGAGGCTTCGCCCGATGCTACGGTCGTCGATGGTCAACAGCGTCTGACTACGCTAACGCTTCTGCTTTCAGCCATCAGGACCACAATAGACAATGGGCTTGTGCAGGCGGGTATCACAAAGCGCATCTACGAGCATGGCGATGTCGTGTCCGCCACTGCAGCCAGCTACCGTCTGTCGCTCCGTGAGCGAGACCGAGATTTTTTCCGTCAGTACGTCCAGCATGAGGATGGTCTGGACAAGCTCATTCAGCTCAACTCGACACTGCCGAGTGCCCAGGAGCGTCTTCGCGCCAATGCCAAGGTCTTTATGACCGGACTTGCTAAATTGAAGCAGTCCGATTTGACACGGCTGGTCCAGTTCATTATCACGCGCTGCTACCTCGTCGTGGTGGCTACTCCTGACCTTGATTCTGCTTATCGAATTTTTGGTGTTCTTAACAGCCGTGGTCTCGATTTGAGTGCTACGGATATTTTGAAAGCAGAAATCGTTGGGGGAGTCGAATCAGGTCTGCGTGACGCGTACACGAAAAAGTGGGAAGACGCCGAGGAAGACCTGGGACGTGACGAGTTTGGTGACTTGTTCAGTCATATCCGTATGGTGTATCGCAAAGCCAAACCGCAGGGGACCTTGCTGAAGGAGTTCAAGGAGCACGTTACGCAGTCAACCCAGCCGCAGGCATTTGTCGACACCGTACTTCTTCCGATGGCACGAGCGCTTGCCGCGCTCCGCGACGCCGACTATGCCAGCACGATGCACGCGGAACTCGTGAACGAACATTTGCGTTGGCTTAACAAGTTGGAGTTCAAGGACTGGTTGCCGCCTGCCCTGGCATTTTACGTGCGGCATTCCGAAGAACCGGCGCTGATGCTGGCTTTCATTCGCGACCTCGAACGCCTTGCGTATTCGATGCTTGCGCGAAAGATTGGGGTCTATGGCCGCATTGAGCGCTTCTCTGCATTAACGGCGGCCATCGAAAATGCCCAAAATCTCTTCGTTGAGGTGTCACCCTTGCAGCTCTCTCCGAGCGAGCAGTATGAAACCTATTCGGTGCTAAACGGACCGCTGTATGACACGCACTCAGCGCGTGCAGTGGCGCTACTGCTTTTGCGCCTAGACCGACTTTTGTCTGACGGCGCTGCTGTGTACGAGCATGACGTTGTCTCGGTGGAGCATGTGATGCCGCAACAGCCTGCTCCGAACAGCCAATGGGCGACGTGGGTTCCAGACACAAAAATCTATCAAAGCTGGGTCCATCGACTGGGTAACCTGGTGTTGCTGAGCCGCAAGAAAAATAGCTCCGCGAGCAACCGCGAATTTTCCTGGAAGAAGGCTTCATATTTCACCAAAGGTGGCGTCTCCGGCTTCGCCATTACGACTCAGGTGTTGCATCGTTCGGAGTGGACAGTTGACGTCATGCAGACGCAGCAGAATGCGGTGATGAAGGTGTTCGAAACGCACTGGCGTTTGGAAGACCGCAAGAGCAAGTCAGAGGTCACCAAGGAATTGCTGGCCGAGCTCCCGTCGGATAACGATGGCATCTACTTCGAGCTCGAAAGCGCCAAGCACGGCCTCACCGCCGTGGCGCGGAAAAGCACCGGCGCGTTTACCGTTCTCGCACAGTCGCAAGCGCGGTTGGACTGGTCGGGGCAGCCACATTCATACCAACAGTTGCGAGAGAGCCTGCAAAATTTCGGCTCCCTACAACTGTCGCCGGACGGGTCCCATCTGGTCTTCACGCAGGATGTGAACTTTGTCAGTCCTAGCGCTGCATCCGCTACGGTCCTGGGCAGAACTGACAACGGGCGGAACTCATGGAGACTCAGGGGGACGACGATTACCTTTGCCGCCTGGCAAGACAATCTGCCGGCCAGCCAGCCGCCAGGCGAGACAGAATCAGGTAACCAGTGATTTTGTAACGACGTAAGTTCGTCATGAATCCAGCGGTCAGGCGCCGCTCTAAACTGAATAGACGGCCTTCTTGAAAACCTCGAATGCAAATTTGAGGTTCTCGTCTGTCGGTGGCTTTTTGCGCAACCACCTGGTTTCAATGCCGAGGTACGTGGCCCAGTGTATGCCCTGCGTGAACTCCCTCCAGCTATCGTTTTTCGCGGCGAGCTCAACGTATTGATTTACGAGGAGATACTGATGTGCTCCCGCACAGTACTGGGCGCATTCGTACGCTTCCTGGATGTACAGGAAGGCCTCCGCGTATTCTTGTTCGCGATAGTAGTAGGTGGCTCGTAGCCAAGGGACCATCCACGGAAGGGTTTCCGTGAGCCCACGATTTTCGAGTCGGGCGCGATAGGCCTCAATGCTCGAAATGCTGAGGTCACTGGACTGTCTCAGGGTGAATCCATCCAGCAGGAGTTCTGCAAATCCGTCAGGGATGGCGTGTAGAGGCGCAAAGGCATCGGGGCGCTCAAATTGGAGCGCGCCAAGTCCTCCGAAGGCCCGACTCGCCTCAATTGCTTCGTCGACAGTGAGGCGGCCGTCTGCCACGGCCTGGCTCATCAGGTCCTGCCGCGCAACAAACTTGTGCCAATAGTCGGTGACAACCTCGAACCAGACCGTATCCCACTCGCTTGGCGGGAGTTGCTCGCGAGCGATGAGCTGATGAACGAACTTGTGAACTCGTTGAGTATCGTCAACTATGAGCTCGGCGACCAAGCAATGGCGGCTGCAGAACTCTTGCAGCGTCTCAGTCCCGAAGTGCTTCAGAACGAGCGTCGCGACGTAAGTCGCGGCCCGCGACAGAAATAGCGCGGTCCGGATGCTTACTTTCTGCTGTTCGGGAAGCGCCGGCAACCCTTGCTTGGCTCGAAATCTATCGAGCGCTTCGAACGACTCGTCGAAGTTCCTGAGTAGTGAGGACCAGGAAGGAAGGTTGCGGCCTGCGAGCCAATTTTTTGCACTTTCGAGGTTCTTACCGAGAAGCGCCATATCCGCGTCGTCCGGGCAATGGAAGCGTTGGATTGAGGTTCCGGCGAGCTCGTACGCCCAGCGCATGACGCGTTCGAGAGGCCACTGCCAGTCATCACCGTCTTGTTTGGGTAAGTACCAGAAAGGGTCTGCTGGCACCTGAAGGTCGTCGGCTGCGACGTTATAACGTTGGAGATGCTTGGCGACCGAAATCGCCAACCTGGGGGCGGCGCTCTCCAGTAGAAACCATTTGGCAGTCTCGGCCTTTGGGAGATAGGTGCCCTCGGTTCTCAGGGCGTGCCGATAAGTATCGAACAGGTCGAAAAAGACATCCCCGAACACCCAGAACTGGCGCGGTGGCAAAACACCCGCGACGAGATAGCTAAGCGTCACGAGAAGCTTGCCGAGGTTCGGGTCAAGTTGACCGACCTCTTTGGCCAGGCGCCTCAGCGCCGTCTGGGTCGATTTTTTTCTCACATCGTCAAAGCTCTCGTCTTTCTCATACTTCCTGGGCAGAACCCCGCAAGCATCGAAGACGAACTGCAGTACTTCACCTTGAGTGGGGAAGCCAACAACCTTCATGATATGGACCCGTGTCAGAAAGCAGGGGCCCCGCGGAAGCGGGGCGTTTGGAGATTACTTGCCCGTCTGGTTCGGATTCAACTGTTTTCCTCGGTTCCCATGCACCTTGGCATTTGTGGAATTCGTACCGCTCGTCCCCTTGTTCTTGTTAAGTGAGTCCGCGCGGTGGTTGGCTTGCTGGTTTGCCTGGCTTTTCATGTCGAGCTTCCGAGTGGTGAAAGGAGTTGTCATGCTAGAAAGTCGCTCGGACGAGGGCCAGGTGAATATTGGCGACGAAGTTTTTCATGCACGTGGTACTTCTGGACAGGGCTAGAGGACCACGCTGGATTGCTGCTGGTCGAGAGAAATGGTTGCGATGATGGATTCGAACTCCACCATCAAATCCGGATGGCGCTGAGCAACATACAGCCGCGCTGATTCGTTCTCAAGGAGCTTGGCGAGATACCCTTTCGCAAGCACCAGATTCAATACGTCTTGACCGTAAGTCTGTTCTACCAGCTTGTACTGCCCCTGCAGATTGCTCATCTCCTGTTCCATCTTCGCCATCTGCTCCGGGCTGACTCCAGTCAGCTTGCGCGGTTTTTTGCCCTCCACAAGACGCGCCGCCGGCGTGGCCACCAACAACGCCTCGGCATAGGAGACTGACACGTTGTTCGCGGCCACCATCAACTCCACGCATTCGACCTGGCGTGTGGGCTTCATTTTGCGAAGGGCGCGAACCAGCTCCGGTGAGAACTGACGGTCTCCGAGCAACTCGGCGGCTTCGGGGCAAATGCCGTCGAGCAGCGACATCTTTTTTATAATCTGCGACACATCCACGGAAAGCGCTTTCGCCAATCGTTCGGGCGAGACGCCTCGGTCAATGACGCGCCGAATCATGTAGTGCTCCTGGATGGTTGAGAGCCGATTGACACGGTTGTTATACGTGTAGCTCTCGTCATCGGTCGCGACAAGGCAGGCCGCCCGCTCGTACCCCAAGTCCTGGATGGCAAGTAAGCGCAGATGCCCATCGAGCAGAACATGTTGCCCGGACGTCTGGTCCGCCGGCGTTACGGACAGCGGTTCAATGAGGCCGACCTCCTCAATGGAGGTTTTTATCTGCTTAAATTTACGCGACTCCGTCACGGGCGCCGGTATCCTGCGCGATGGCAAGATGCTGGTGACCGGCACTGACAGCGGCTCGGGGATGAATCCAAGCGTTACGCCAGTCATGCGGCGCTCCCAGGTGGCCAGACGCGTTCGGCAAGATACTTCGGCAGGCTAGCCAGGCCCTCCGCGCGCAGCAGGTTGACGAAGTTCTCGTCGGCAAATAGTTGCCTCAATGCACCGACCACAAATAGCAGCCGCTGTTGCGTGAACTCGGCTTTTCTCACCATGGCCTTCTGACGTTCTACCTCGCGCTCATACGTCCGCACGAGACTCGATGTCGTGACGGCGGCGGACTTGCGCGTCATGTTGTGGGCCGCGCTTCGCCCGAGTGTTTTTCTGCGCTCGATGACGCGGCGAGCGTTCATCAGTTGCTTGCCCCGCAATTTGCCCGACTCGTAGGCCTCCTGGAGTGCCGCCTGGATTTCAAAGTCGTCGTCGCCCGCGCCAACAATCGCGAGGGCCGCGTTCAAGGGGACGAGCCCCTTTTCCACCGCAACCACAAGTCTCTCTTCCCCCTGGCGCAGCAGCGTGAGGATGCCTTGAACGTAAGTCGGCGTAAGACCCGTCTTTTCGGCAATGACCTTCGGCGGGTATCCCTGCTCCTGCAATTGCCGAATGCCGGCCAGGCGTTCGAGTGGGCGACACTGCCTGCGCGCGATGTTTTCCGTCAGGCTCATGACGAACGCGTCCTCGTCGCTCACGCTTACAACGAGTGCGGGGATAGTCTCTTCGCCGAGCGAGCGGAACGCCTTCAACCGTCCTTCACCGCATACCAGCAGGTACTTCTCGATGCCACCCGCCGTCGCTCGCGGCGTGACCACGATGGGCTTCTTGAGGCCGATGGTCTTGATGTTGTCGACGATTTCTTTGAACACTCGACCATTGCGCTCTCGCGGATTGATGACTTCAATTTGGGCGACGGGGACCATCCGGATTTCGCCGAGCTGCTGCGAGTTCATGCCACTCTCCTGAGCCGGGCGCGCGCAGCCATGCCATAGAGGTAGTCCAGCGTGTCGAAGCGATAACTCTCGAACTCGATTGGATTCTGGTCGGCGAGGTGGATGCGCGGTTGTCCAAAATCCAGACGTGGCAGCAGGTAGTAGTCCAGCGCTGAAGTATTGGTTTGGTCGAGCCGCACCGCCACCGTGATGTCCGGCAGGAGGCTTGTATCGAAGCGCACCTTCCAGTGATTGCGGCCATTGTCATGCGCCTGGCAGCGCGAGAGCACGATGCAGGCCGTGAACTCATCATTGACCGTCAGCAGGTCGGTCGCCGGGTCGCGTATGACCGCGCCGCCCAAATCCGCGATTTTCCGCTCCGTCTGCGCGAGGATTTCAGGATGCAGCTGCCGCAGGAAACGGTTGGTTTCAATGTATCGATAGTCTCGTCCAGGCGTAAAGCCGACGGTTTGGTAGGCGCGAATCAAACTGCCGAATCGGTACACGTAGACGGATGTCGAGGGCATGCCATCCGTTTCATCAATCACGACGCCGGACAAAAACCCGCGGCTCCGGTACAGGTTACGTAGTCGTTCGATGAGCTCCTCATTTGAGTAGCGACGCGCTCTGGCTCGCATAATGCCTTGCGCCGTGTAGAACGTTTCGCTCGGCACAATGCCCTGAAATGCGCCTTCCTTTCGAATCCACATATCAGGTGTGTTGGTCACGCGTAGTTTTTTCAGTTTGAACGACACCCGGTTGTAGACGTTGTTGCCGATGTATTTCTCGTTCGTTAATACCTCCCGCACTGTGGCTCGTGTCCATTCCCGGTTCAGGTCCGTCCGCACACGCATGCCATTCAGCCGAGCAGCGATTTCATGTTCGTCGAGCGACTCATTGATGAACCAGTCGTAGATTAGGTTGACGATTCGCACCTCGCTGTCCGGTCCCGGCATCAGGACGACTCGGTCGGTTTGAAGGCTTTTGCGTTCGCCACGGCACAGCTCTGCCTTCATGAGACCGTGCTCATCGACCAAAACCCGGCGCAGCCCGTAGCCGGCGGGTCCTCCTTGCCGGAAGCCCATCTCAATCAAGCGGCATTGGCCGGCAAACACCTTCGCGGATAGTTCTCGGCTGTATTCGCCGGCCATCGCCCGCTTTACCCCTTTCACGATGGTCGAAACAGGGGAGCCATCGTTCTCGAACTGCTCGGCGCAGTACGCCACCTGGATGCCAGCGCGGCGGCAAATGTACTCGTAGTACGCGCTCTCGTCGGCATCCTGGAAACGCCCCCATCGACTCACGTCATAGACGAGGATGACCGAGAAGTCGGCCTTGCCATTGGCCACATCGGCGATGAGATTCTGCAGCGCCTGGCGCCCATCGATGCGGAGCCCGCTTTTGCCCTCATCGGCATATGTGCGGACGATTTCGAATCCGCGGCGGGCTGCGTAGTCGCGAATTTTGTCCCGCTGGTTCTCGGTCGAATACTGCTGATGCTCAGTCGACATGCGGACATACTCCGCCGCCCGTCCTCCTGAGGAGCCGGCTACAACTGCTGCAGCAGCGGTATTGGATGACATTTTTCACTCCGCAACTCAGGCGTAGGCCGCGGCAGGCACCGAGGGTGTGGGGCCTCATGCTCACGCGCCACGATTTCACATCAGGCGGTGGCGTTCGAAAACGAACTTTGGTGAGGCCAGCGTAGCAGGCACGGCGCCAATGAGAATCACGTCATCTCTTTGCAATCACAGCGGTGGGCCTGTCGGCGCAGACAGCACCGCGATGTGGACGGTCCACGCGTCCATCTTTGCAACGCTGCTTTCATCCGCATGAGACAGCACGTAGAAGCCTGAACCCAGTGGCCAACGGCGCCCGATGACGTCCATCTTTGCAATCGGTCTGCAACTCCGCCGCGCATTGCGCATCCGCTGCATGCTGCGGTTGCGCTCTCGGTACGCGGGATGTGCAGCTCGATACTCGCGCCAATAGTTTGAGTGGCCGGCGCGCCATTTCGCCTGCGCCCAGGCTTGGTTGTCGCGGTAGTCCTGGTCGATGCGGAGCCGGTGGTTCTGCCAGTCGCGCCGGCGCGCGCGCTGGCAAGCCTTCGATGAGCAGTAACGCTGGTGGGGAACATGCGGCAACGGGAGGAACGCATTGCCACAGGCGAGACATAGGCGGGTCGATTTCATAAGCCACCCTCCAGGCCGGGTTGCGATGGGCGGGTGGGACGGGTGGGTCTCGACCGGCCACGGAAACCACTGGCCTGAGACGGGGTAGAGATGGGGGAGACAACTCGGTAGCTGCCTCGCCAAACGACCATCGCAATTTGCTAGACGCGATAGTGGGCCAGTCGCGGAAACTTAGACATTTCCGGAGCGCCGGCGTGCATCGAAGGAGGGTTCGCTCACGAGTGCAATTTGCTAAAATTGCCTTGTTTCAAGCGCAATTCTTGCGGCGGCCAATACAAACCTTGGCGACAGCTGCTGATGGGATGGCTCCGTTCCATCGCGCGCTCCCGCGCGCATCGAAGCTAGTCGGGGAAGGAAGTTCTCGGGTTATGCGTCCACTTTCTCGCCTTTTGCTTCCCCGGTTGGCTTGAACCCCTTGTCCCACAAGGGGCAGTTTCTTGGGTTATGAATCCATCTACAGCGGCTGTAGATAGACGCGTAAAAGCCATATGGATTCAGAATTTCAGAGGAATCAGGTCTCTTTATTGGTGTCCAGGTCCAGGGGTGAACTGCCTAATCGGCCCGGGCGACAGCGGAAAGACATCTCGCGCCCATCGCACACCAGCATGCCCTTGAGACCTTTGCCCTGCACGTTGGCCAGGAAGTGCCCGACAAGGTGGTGCGCTACCTTCGCGGACAGTTCTCGGCTGTACTCGCCAGCCATCGCTCGCTTTACCCCCTTCACGATGGTTGAGACAGGGGAGCCGTCGTTCTCGAACTGCTCGGCGCAGTACGCCACCTGGATGCCAGCGCGGCGGCAGATGTATTCGTAATACGCGCTCTCGTCAGCATCCTGGAATCGCCCCCAGCGGCTCACGTCATAGACCAGGATGACGGAGAAATCTGCCTTGCCATTGACCACATCTGAGATGAGATTCTGAAGTGCCTGGCGACCGTCGATTCGGAGACCACTTTTACCCTCGTCGGCATACGTGCGGACAATTTCGAACCCGCGACGGGTTGCGTAGTCCCGAATTTTGTCGCGCTGGTTCTCGGTCGAATACTGCTGATGCTCAGTCGACATGCGGACATACTCCGCCGCCCGTCCTCCGAAGGAGCCGGCTACGACTGCTGCACCCGCGTGATTGGATGACATTTTTCACTCCGCAACTCAGACATCGGCCGCGGCAGGCACCGAGCGCGAGGGGGCCTCAGATTCGAGCGCCACGGCTTCACACCAAGTGGTGGCGTTTCAAAACGAACTTTGGTGAGGCCAGCGTAGCAGGCACGGCGCCAATGAGAATCACGTCATCTCTTTGCAATCATGAGGGTGGCCCCGTCGGCGCAGACAGCACGGCGATGTGGACGGTCCACGCGTCCATCTTTGCAACGCGGGCCTCATCCGCATCGCACAGCACGTAGAAGCCTGAACCCAGCGGCCGACGGCGCCCGATGACATTCATCTTTGCAATCGGCTTGAAACCCCGCCGTGCATTGCGCATCCGCTGCAGGCGTCGGTTGCGCTCTCGGTACTCGGGATGTGCAGCTCGATACTCGCGCCAATAGCTTGAGTGGCCTGCGCGCCATTTCGCCTGCGCCCGGGCTTGGTTGTCGCGGTAGTCGTTGTCGATACGAAGCCGGTGGTTCTGCCAGTCACGCCGACGAGCGCGCTGGCAAGCCTTCGACGAGCAGTAACGCTGGTGGGGAACATGCGGCAACGGGACGAAGGCGTTGCCACAGGCGAGACATAGGCGGGTCGATTTCATAAGCACCCTCCAGGCCGGGTTGCGATGGGCGGGTGGGACGGGTGCGTCTCGACCGGCCACGGAAATCACTGGCCTGGGATGGGGTAGAGATGGGGGAGACAACTCCGTACCTCCCTCGTCCAACGGCCATCGCAATTTGCTAGAGGCGACAGCGGGCCAGTCGCGGAAACTTAGACATTTCCGGACCGCTGGCGTGCATCGAAGGAGGGTTCGCTCACGAGTGCAATTTGCTAAAATTGCCTTGTTTCAAGCGCAATTCTTGCGGCGGCCAATACAAACCTTGGCGACAGCTGCTGATGGGATGGCTCCGTCCCACCGCGCGCTCCCGCGCGCATCGAAGCTGGTCGGGGAAGGAAGTTCTCGGGTTATGCGTCCACTTTCTCGCCTTTTGCTTCCCCGGTTGGCTTGAACCCCTTGTCCCACAAGGGGCAGTTTCTTGGGTTATGAATCCATCTACAGACGGATGTAGATATCGTCGCGAACCCTGCTGGCATCACGTGCGCGGGCTGCTCGTTCATCCAGGCGCCTCGGGTCACGCTGACGACCGGCACGCCAAACTTCGATGCGCTGGGCAACATTTCCAGCATCTCGGTCCAACAAGGACAAATCACCGTCAACGGCGCGGGCCTCGATGCGCGCGGCGCGCAGCTCGACCTGCTGTCGCGCGCCATGGCCATCAACGGCCAAGTGTGGGCTGAGCGTCTCAATGCGGTGGCAGGTACCAACAGCATTGACTACGGCAGCGTCACGCCGACCGCGATTGCGGGCGTGGGCCCTGCACCGCAGGTCGCCATCGACGTCGGCCAACTGGGCAGCATGTACGGCGGTGGCGCCACGCGGTTGATTGGCACTGAGCAAGGGCTGGGCGTCAACATCGGCGGCAACCTGGCTGCGCTCACCGGCAGCCTGAGCCTGGCCGCCAATGGCGATGTCACCATCACGCCGACGGGGCGTGTGCAGAGCGCGGCGGACGCCAGCATTTCTGCAACCAATGTCAGCAACCAAGGCGTGATCACCAGCCCTGGCAACGTGACAGTGTCTGGCAGCACGACCAACACGGGCACCGTGGTTGCCGGCGGTAACGCAACCATCACCGGGCCGCAAATCACCAACAGCGGCACGATTGGCGCGGGCGTGGATACGAACGGCAATGTCACGCAGCCGGGCACCGTGGCATTGAACGCAACGGGTGCAGTGCGCAACAGCGGCAATCTTCTGGCGGGTCAGAGCATCGGCGTGACCGGCGCGAGCATTGACGCGAGCAACGGCAACGTCGCGACGCAAGGCGCGGTCTCGCTGTCCGCCACGGGCGATGTGGCCACGCGCAGCGCGACCATTTCTGGGGGCAACGTAACCGTCCAGGCCGGCGGCACGCTGGACAACACAGCGGGTAGCCTCTCGTCGAACACTACGCTGCAGGTGGGCGCTCAGCGCGTCGTCAACCAGAGTGGTCTGCTGGCTTCGACCGGCAACACGAGCATCAACACTGGCTCGCTCGACAACACCTCCGGTGCACTGGGCTCCAACAGCGGCAGCCTCACTATCAACAGCACCGGTGACATCACCAATGCCAAGGGCAAACTGGTTGCTGCGCAAGATGTCTCCATCACTGGCGGCAGCTTGGGCAACCAGGGCGGCACGGTGTCGGCCCAGAACCTCTCCTTGAACACGGGGGCCGGCGCGGTCGACAACACCAGCGGCACCGTTTCCGCTGCTGGCACGGCAAACGTTACGGCCGGTAGCCTCGTCAACCAGGGCGGCACGCTTGCCGCCGCGGGGAATGTCACTGCAAGCGTGGCCAGCCTGGACAACACCTCGGGCGTGCTCGGCTCTAGCAGCAGCACCTTGAACGTCAACAGCACTGGCGCCATCACGAACGCAGGCGGCAAGTTGGTCGCTGCGCAGGATGTGACGCTCGCGGGCGCGAGCCTTGGCAATCAGGCTGGCGCGGTTTCGGCGCGCAATCTGGCGGTCAACACGGGTGCGGGTGCTGTAGACAACACGGGCGGTTCGATGGCCGTCTCAGGCTCGGCCAACGTCCAGGCTGGCAACCTCGTCAACCGTGGCGGCACACTCGCCGCTACCGGCGATGTGACCACGACGGTCGCCAGCGTGGACAACACCGGCGGTGCGCTAGGCTCCAATACCGGCAACCTGACCGTCAACAGCGCAGGTTCAATTGCCAACGCGAACGGTGGCAAGCTCATCGCCGCGCAGGATGTCACGCTGAATGCAGCAGCGATTGGCAATCAGGCCGGCATCGTCTCTGGCCGCAATCTGTCGCTCAACGCCGGAACAGGGGCCATCGACAACACCAACGGCACGGTGTCGGCATCGGGCGTGGCGAACGTTCAAGCCGGCAGTCTGGTCAACCAGGGCGGCACACTTGCCGCCAATGGCAATGTGCACGCTACCGTAGCAAGCCTGGACAACACCTCGGGCGTGCTTGGCTCCAGCACAGGCAATCTGAAGGTCGACAGCAGCGGTGCCATCACGAGCACGAACGGCAAGCTGATTGCCGCACAGGACGCGACATTCAATGCCGCCAGCTTGAGTAACCAGGGTGGTGCCATCTCGGCGCGCAACCTGTTGGTGAACACAGGCGCCGGCATGGTCGACAACACCAATGGGCAAGTCTCCGCCTCCGGCACGGCAGACCTGACAGCAGGCAGCCTCGTCAACCGTGGCGGTACGCTCGCTTCCGCCGGGGACATGACGGCCACCGTGGCGAGTGTGGACAACACCGGCGGCGCACTCGGTTCCAGCAGCAACAACCTCGTCATCAACAGCGCGGGCAACATCGCCAGCGCAAACGGCAAGATTATTGCCGGGCAGGATGCGACCCTCAACGGTGCAGCCGTGGGTAACCAAGGCGGCACCATCTCCGCACGCAATCTCACGGTCAACACCGGCACGGGAACGGTCGACAACACCAACGGTACGGTGTCCGCCTCCGGCGCGGCCAATGTGACGGCTGGCAGCTTGGTGAACCAACTGGGCACGCTGGCCGGTGCAGGCAATGTCACTGCAAATGTGGCGAGCCTGGATAACGCCTCCGGCGTACTGGGTTCCAGCGCTGGCGCCCTGAACGTGACCAGCACGGGCAACATCGGCAACGCGGGCGGCAAGCTGCTCGCGGCCCAAGACGCTACGCTCGCTGCGGCCAGCATGGGCAACCAGGCTGGTACGGTCTCTGGTCAGAACGTCACCCTCAACACGGGCACGGGTGCACTCGACAACACATCAGGCAAAGTTTCCGCCGCGAACACGCTGCAATTGACTGCCGGCGCGGTAACCAACCAGGGCGGCACGCTGGCCGCGACTGGAGATGTGCGCGCCACGGTAGCGAGTCTGGGCAACACCGCCGGTGGCATTCTCGGCTCCGGCCAAGGCGGGCTGACGCTCACCAGCACAGGCAACGTCGCCAACGCTGGCGGCAAGCTTCTCGCTACGCAAGACATCCAGCTTCAGGCCGCGAGTTTGGGTAACCAAGCCGGCACGGTGTCGGGCCGCAACGTGACCGTCAACACCGGCACTGGGGCGCTGGACAACACCGGTGGTGCTATCGCCTCCACGGCGGCGCTCGATGCAACAGCGGGTGTCATCACCAACGCCAATGGCGGCGTGATGCAAGCCGGCACGACCCTGACGACCCACAGCCAATCGCTGGCCAATACCAAAGGCGCGGTGATTGGCAACGCGGTGTCGGTCAACGCCAATACGCTGACGAACCAGCAAGGCACGATTTCGTCGAACACGACGCTGGACGTGCAAAGCCAGACCTTGACCAACGACCAAGGCAAACTGGTTTCCAACGGTGTGCTGACGGTCAATACCGGCACGCTCACCAACGCCGGCGGCCAGGTCGCCTCCAACAGCGACGTGACGGTAAATGGCGCGACGGTCGACAACTCTGCCGGCCTGATGCACTCCGGTGGCACGCTCGCCGTGTCCGGTGCCAACCTGCTTAACAAGAACACCAACACGGCCACGACCGGCATGGAAGGCGCAAATGTAGCGCTCACCGCCACGACGTCGCTCGACAACACGGCCGGTGTCATTCGCTCGGATCTGAACACGCAGCTCACGGCGCCGTCCATCAACAACACGCAGGGCTCAATTCAGTCGGCTGGGACGGTTGGAGCCAAGGCGACCGCCGCGTTGACCAACACCCAGGGCAACCTGAACGGCACCAAGAGCGTGGGCGTGACGGCTGGCCAGATGAGCGGTGACGGTACCGTGCAGTCGCAAGGCAGTGTGTCTCTGAACCTGCAATCGGACTACAACAACAGCGGCACGCTGGCTGCTGGGCAAGACGTGTCCGTTACGACCACGGGCAACGTCACCAACTCGGGCACGATGTCCGCAGGCCGCAACCTGGCGGTGTCGGCCAACAACATCACCAACACGCAGAGTGGCCAGCTGATTGGCACCGTATCGAACACGCTGACTGCGCAGGGCACGCTGTCCAACGACGGTCTCATCGATGGTGGCGCGACCGTCGTGCGTGCGAACAACGTCGTCAACACGGGCCGCCTGTACGGGGATTCGGTTTCGATTTCTGCCAACACGC
>Ga0308159_1000911_pt1 | contig 51829 bp, 52 predicted proteins | sample PhyCR1_FD_201040 | JGI IMG/M metagenome (GOLD analysis project Ga0308159, IMG submission 201040) | Phyllosphere microbial communities from UC Gill Tract Community Farm, Albany, California, United States - DLSLC.R1 | ecosystem: Host-associated > Plants > Phyllosphere > Unclassified | place: USA...
ATACACATCGCTACAAAAATATTGGTCTATCCAATTTAATTGCAATGCGGTGTGCGGCATTCATTAAGCTAACGTGGCTATAGGCTTGTGGAAAATTCCCCCATTGACTACCTGTTTTAGCATCAACATCCTCGCTGAAAAGCAATAAATGCTATAATTCTGCAGGCTAAATATGACAATTACAAAAATCCCGCAAATTTAAGAAGATCATCACGGAAATAAATCAGCGGAAATCTTCTAAATCTGCGGGAAAAATTATATTCATCGCTACAAAAATATTGGTCTATCCAATTTAATTGCAATGCGGTGTGCGGCATTCATTAAACCAACGTGACTGTAGGCTTGTGGAAAATTCCCCCATTGACTTCCAGTTTTAGCATCAACATCCTCACTGAAAAGCAATAAATGATTACAATACTTAATGATATTTTCAAATTCTTTAATGGCTTCATCAACCCTACCTACACAAGCCAGTGCTTCCACATACCAAAAAGCGCAAATTAGAAAAGTAGTTTTAGGCTTTCCAAAATCATCAGCATGCAAGTACCTATAAAACAAACCATCTTCTGTTTTTAACTCCTTTTCCAAGGCAATTAAATGATCTTTGGCCCGGTCAGAAGCAGGATCAAGATAATTCATCATAATAAGCTGTAAGGTACTGGCATCTAAATACGGGCTTCCCACTGCATTGGTGTAAACCTTACGTTCAGGATCATAACAAGCCTCAATATGAGCCGAAGCTTTATCAATCAAGATCTGAGCCCTATCTTCAAAATCCTGGTTGCCTATTGTTTTTGCCATTTTCAAAGCTGCCTGCGCACCAGCCCACTGAAATAAATTACTATAACAATGTACATTGGCTATATTTCTGAATTCCCAGATTCCGGCATCCTTTTCATCAATCGTTCTTTCAATTTTAGACAGCACGCTTTCAATCCATTTAACAGAATCACTGCGTTCTGAAAATACAAAACGATGATCAGTATAAAGTGGCAGCATCGAAGTTAGAACTTGCCCGTAAATGTCATTCTGAATATGTTCGTAAGCCTGGTTACCAATCCTGATGGGTTGTTCACCCTTATAGCCTTCTAAATGGTCTAGTGTAGTTTCAATAATTTCTCTCTCACCTGCTATACCGTATAAAGGCTGATAACGTTCATCTTCATTGTGAGAAATATCAGACAGGTAATTGAAATACTTCTCCATTTCTTCAAAATGACCGATATGATTTAATGAGGTAAGCACATAATGAGAATCTCTCAACCAGCAATAACGATAATCCCAGTTTCGTGTACTACCTGGAGATTCTGGCAAACTCGTGGTACTTGCGGCAATTATTGCTCCTGTATCTTCATATTGATGAATTTTCAAAACCAGTGCAGAACGAATCACAAGCGGCTGATAAAAACCAGCAATGGTAGAATGTTTGATCCACAATCTCCAGTAGCCAATGGTTTCCCGCAGAAAGTTTTCGGCAGTACTCACAATAGGTGCTTCAAGATCTTGACCATAAGTCATAATAAGGTATTTGGTCTCATTAAGCACAAAGGCTTTTTCATCAATAATATAAGTTAAGGAAACATTCGTACTTAACCTGATATTTTCATCACAGCCCAAATAATCAATATGATTGCTTCCACGGCTGGCCCTCATTCTGCCTTTACCATAATCGCAAACAGGTTGACACTTAATCGTAATCCTTGGATTTCCTTCCAATGGCTCAATTTTTCTAATGAACATGAGCGGTTTAAAATACCTTTCATGCAGGCGAAAGCGTGGCGCAAAATCTGTGATGCGATATTTTCCGTCTTCAGCGGTGATTTCTGTTCTTAATACATTTGTGTTTTCGATATAATATTGTGTAGAGTTATACTCCCCATGTGGCAAAATTGAAAATTCTCCGCCTTTGTTTTTATCTAATAAACTTCCAAATACGAAGGGGCTATCAAAACGAGGCCAGCACAGCCAAGATATATCAGTGTTTTTATTTACATGTGCTATAAATGCACAATTTCCTATTATTCCGGTTTGATAAAGATGCTGTTCAGCCATAAGCTATTTTAAGTGTTTATCAACAAACAAGCTTATGCTTAAAATGTTGGCAGGAATGTGAAATACCTGTTTTAGTAACTATAACGTTTAATTAGATTAAAATAATATTCACACGTTAAAGCTTACTGTTTTTAAAAAAATTTCCTCAACCAACTGGCTCACAATAGTTAAATAAAAGTCGATTTTGCCAGGCAAGATTTCCATTCAAATAAATTTTCTAATATTTCCAAATCGGAAAACAATTACTAACTTAACACAGTTATCTACACCAAATATTTGATGGAAATTATACATATAAGCGCCGAGTGTTACCCTGCTGCTAAAGTTGGCGGATTGGCTGATGTAGTAGGGGCTTTACCTAAGTATCAGAATAAAATTGGCCACATTGCCAAGGTGGTTGTTCCCGCATACGATACAAAATTTATCCGGGAGAGTGAGTTTGAAGTAGCTTATGATGCCTGGTCTAATTATGGCAACAATCATTTTCAGTATAGAATTTTAAAAGAAAAATCTAACAAACTAGGCTTTGACTTATACCTGGTTCATATACAAGGACTAACCGACAGGCCAAATGTTTATGGATATGCAGATGATACCGAACGTTTTGTTGCTTTTCAGATTGCTACATTGGATTGGATTGCACAGTGGGAACATCGCCCCGATGTGATTCATTGTCATGATCACCATACAGGATTAGTTCCCTTTATGGTGGCAAATTGCCTTAAATACCAATCTATTAGTAAAGTACCCACTGTTTTAACCATTCACAATGCACAATATCAAGGTCAGTTTGGCTGGAACAAACTTTATTACTTACCAGCTTTTGATTTATGGAAAGGTGGATTGCTAGGTTGGGAAGATGCTATCAATCCATTAGCCGCTGCCATTAAATGTGCCTGGCGGGTAACTACAGTTTCGCCAAGTTATCTGGAAGAAATGATGGGTAATGCACGTGGGCTGGAAAGTTTATTGCGGCAAGAGCGCTGGAAATCTGTTGGAATATTAAATGGGATCGACAGTGAAGTCTGGAATCCTGAAACAGACCCCATGCTTGGAAAAGGTTACAATTTAAAAACAGTAGAAAGTGGAAAAACAGCAAACAAAAAAGCGCTATGCGATGTTTTTCAACTGGATTCTTCAAAACCACTTTTCACCTTTATTGGAAGATTAGTGGATGAAAAGGGTGCAGATTTACTTCCGGATATTTTTTATTCCGCATTACATCAACATGGTGACAAGATTAACATCTTGGTTTTGGGCTCTGGAGATGGTTGGGTGGAAGGAAGGTTAAATCAAATTAAAGATTATTACAGTAGAAATTACAACGCATACATTGGCTATAATGAACAGGTTTCACACGAAATATATGCAGGTGCTGATTTTCTATTAATGCCTTCAAGGGTGGAACCCTGCGGTTTAAATCAACTTTATGCATTGCGATATGGAACGGTTCCTATTGTGCGCAGAGTTGGTGGATTGAAAGATACAGTAATTGATATTGGTGATGGCGGTTTTGGGATTTGCCATGATCAAACCAGCGTATGGGATGTAACCCATGCCATTAATCGTGCTGTTGAATTATACAATGATAAAAAAGCTTTTAAAGCTGTTCGAAAAACCATGATGAAAATAGATCATTCATGGGATAAGGCAGCAACCAATTATATAGAATTATACCAAATATTAAATCAAGCTTAAACATGACTGACAAAGTTTTAGGCGTTATCCTTGGCGGTGGCCAGGGCTCTAGATTATCGCCACTTACACAAACACGTTCTAAACCTGCAGTTCCAATTGCTGGTAAATATCGTTTGGTAGACATTCCTATTTCCAACTGCCTGAATTCAGGAATTCACCGCATGTTTGTACTTACACAGTTTAACTCAGCGTCGTTAAATAAACACATTAAAAACACATATCACTTTAGTCACTTTAGTACGGCATTTGTTGATATTCTTGCAGCTGAGCAAACTGTTCAAAATGCAGGCTGGTTCCAGGGAACAGCAGATGCGGTGCGTCAATGTATGCATCATATTGTTTCACATGAGTTTGATTATATTCTGATACTTTCTGGCGATCAATTATACCAGATGGATTTCAAGGATATGATTGAAAAACACATTGAAGCAAATGCCGAAATTACAATCGCAACTATTCCGGTAACCGCTAAAGATGCTACAGATTTTGGTATCCTGAAAGCAGATGAGGAAAACATGATTACTTCCTTTACTGAAAAACCTAAAGTAGGTTTAGATGCTTGGGTTTCAGATACAGGAGCAGAAATGCAGGCTGAAGGCCGTAATTTTCTAGCCTCAATGGGGATTTACGTTTTCAACAGGGAATATTTAATTAATATCCTGAATGAAAATGAAGAGGAGAAAGATTTTGGTAAAGAGATTTTGCCCCGGGCAATTAACGAAAGTAGGGTTTTAAGTTATCAGTATGAAGGCTACTGGACTGATATTGGTAATATTTCCTCATTCTTTGAAGCCAATTTAGGCTTAACAGATGAGATCCCTAAGTTCAATATGTTTGATAGCAACCATACCATCTTTACCAGAGCGAGAATGTTGCCACCTTCTAAAATATCTGGTACAACACTAGAGAAAGCTATTATTGCTGAAGGTTGTATAGTTCAGGCCAGCAGGATTGAACATGCAGTATTAGGCATCAGAGCACGGATAGGAAAAGACACTGTTGTTACCAATACCTACGTAATGGGCAGCGATCGATATCAAACACTTGAAGAAATTCAGATGGAAACAGATATGGGGAATTCGCTTATTGGTATTGGCGACAGATGTTACATCAACAATGCTATCATTGATAAAAACTGTCGTATCGGCAATGATGTTAAAATTAATGGAGGAGCGCATTTAGAAGATTGTGATCATGAATTATATGCTGTTAAGGATGGTATTGTAGTGGTTAAAAAAGGTGCAGTATTACCAAGTGGAACCATTATTTAAAATCAAATCACGATTATAGTATAAAGACCAGTTTGGATATCCACACTGGTCTTTTTTTATGATTCATATTAAATGGACAAGATTTATTTTGATTCGTAACTCCATAAAAAAAACCGCAATGCTTTCGCACGCGGTTTTAGAACAAATCAAATAATAGGTTATAGTTGATATTAGTATTCTTCAGCAATGATTTCGTAAAAATCTCTAATGGGTTGAAACTGGGGGTGTAAAGAAACCACATCACCAAATACTAAAAGTGCCGGCGCCTGAATTCTTTTATCCTCAACAACTTCAGCAATCGTATCTACAATCCCTACAGCAATCTTTTCGTCTTTTGAAGATCCATTTTGAATGACTGCTACAGGCAATAAACCTTTATTCTCACGTTGAAAAATAGCCGCAATTTCCTTTACTTTTTCAATTCCATTTAAAACTACTATAGTTGCTTTGGTTTTTGCTGCAACGTATAAGTCTTCAGAAATTTCTCCTTTTGAATTGGTACCGGTTACCGCCCAAAAACTTTCACTTAAGTCCTTATAAATCATTGGTATTTTTTGTAAGCTTGGTGCACCGGTTGCACTCGAAATACCTGGGATAATTTCAGTAGGAATACTATATGACTCAGCTACATCAATTTCTTCATAACCCTTAGCAAAAAAGAATGGATCGCCACTTTTCAAACGCACTACGTGTCCATAATTTAGCGCATAGTCAATAATTAATTTATTTACAGCATCCTGTGAAAAATCTTCATCATCAGTACGCTTACCTACATAAACTTTTGGAATACCATCTGGCGCATAACATAATAAAGCTTCGTTCACATTTGCATCATATAAAACAACATCAGCTGTTTTTAATGCTTTAACGCCTTTTAAACTGAATAAATCCGGGTCGCCAGGACCAGCACCTACCAGTGTAATTTTTGGTTCAATGTTCGCTTTTTCAACTTTATTTAAAATCATGACAGAAAAGATTAGCTCGTGATCATTTTATTAATTAATCAAATATACAAAGTCTATAGAAATTGTAGTAATTTATTTTGAAATAAATTTGATTTAGTATTTTTTGCAATCGTTTTTCGTTTACGCTGGTCGGGATTTATAGTTCTGACTGATCTTCCTAAGGATTTTTTAATCCTTAACCTAAACTTAATTCGTTGCGAATTAATTCAAATTGATAAACTGTCAAAAATTAAGCTTTGATTCATTATGGTGGATTAAAAATCCACAATTACAGAAGTCCGGAAAAGATTTCCGGACTAACGCAAGGTTGTTTCGTCGCTAAAAAGCAATGACGGGTTCTTTAATTCTTTAATTAGTACCTTAGTTTCTTTGCTCATCAAACGTCCTTGCGAGAACATTCTCCGATTTTTCATCGGCAATGTTCGTGGCAATCTCCATCTGCGTTTTGTTAGCAGCAATGAGATTGCTTCGTCGCTGAAAAAGCTTCTTGACGATGAAACGAAAGCTTCGCTTTCTTCTTTCGTTCATCGTTGATTATTTTAAGTTGATTGCTTCAGATTCGTTTTTTCAGCTTTAGTCTTTCCCTCCTATTTACAAGGAACCTCAATAAAAGTAAATTTCCCTGCGTCATAGTTAATCGGCTTGCCTTTAACAAAATATGATCTGCCGAGTGTTGTTTCAATTTGCGCTACGCCCATTACCAGTTTTCCATCCTTTTTTAAAAATGCCAGTGGGTTAGTATATGCTTTTGTAGTATCACTACCCGTATTAAATCGGTAATCAACCAGCAGCGTATCGCCATGAAACTTACCATTAATCTCACCTTTATTTTGTGGTTTATCTGCATATTTTACCAATAATGAACCTGTAACTTTTCCAGAAGATAAGGTTTTCAAAATCATGGCTGCGCTATCTTTTTCGAATGATGATGCATAACAGGTTTCACTCATAACAGAATCCTTTTTTGCTGAATCAGCTTTCTTTTCAGACTGGTTACAGGCAAAAATAAATGGAACAGCAGCAAAAGCAATGTATAGAAGATTTTTTTTCATGATTATAAATTTAAAGTTTCAGATTAAAATATACTAATTAGATGAAAAATATTAAACGTTTCCACAAGCAAAAAAATTACTTTAATAAAAAGGCAGGGCAATCAAACTGATCCCCTGCCCAAAGTATTCTAGATGTAAACTATTATTATTTAATGATCATAGTTAAAGCTATTCTACAGCTGCCCTAAACATTAATGCACCCACTGTTAAATTCGTACGACTATCAACTAAAATAGCAGAGCCATTGGCACGATTATCATCATATAAATCAAAAGCTAAAGCATCAGCTGTTTTTAAAATCACTCTTCCGATATCATTCAGCTTAAACTCATCTGCCGGATGTTTTTCTAAGGTATTAATATCAACTTTGTGCAAAATTTCACTGATTTTACATTTTGTTACCTTGCTGTTATGCTGAATTAAATACATGATCGAAGTATCTAATGCACGACCATCCATCCAACATAAATCGGCCTCTATTAATTTAGACTCCTGTGGCAAAGCCGATGCGTTTACAATGGTATCTCCACGACTAATATCTACATCGTCTTTTAAATGAATAGTAACCGATTGTCCTGCATGTGCTGCAGCTGGTGCCTGATCAAAAAACTCAATTTTTTCTATGGTTGAACTTGCCCCTGAAGGCAAAATAGTAATCTTATCGTTTAAGCTAAAAGTTCCGCTTAAAACCTGTCCGGCATAGCCACGATAATCATGTAATTCTTCAGTTTGAGGTCGAATAACCCATTGAACAGGCATCCGGGCCAACTGAGATTTATCTAAATTATCCGTATCAACCTGCTCCAGAAAATGTAAAAGGCTTTCGCCATTATACCAGTCCATATGCGCTGAATTTTGAACGATGTTATCACCTTTCAGCGCACTAACCGGAATATAAGTAACATCCTTTAATTTAAGCTGTTGTGCTAAAACCTTATATTTTTCGATGATTGAACCATAAACTTCTGAACTATAGTCTACCATATCCATTTTATTGATACACACCACAATGTGTTTAATTCCCAATAAAGAAACCAAATAAGAATGGCGGATAGTTTGCTCAACTACTCCATTTCGGGCATCAATTAAAATGATGGCCAGATTGGCAGTAGAAGCACCGGTAACCATATTTCTGGTGTACTGAATATGTCCTGGTGTATCGGCGATAATAAACTTACGTTTTTCGGTTTGAAAATATTTATAGGCCACATCAATGGTAATTCCCTGCTCACGCTCGGCTCTTAAACCATCTGTTAATATGGCTAAATCTATTGTTCCATCATCATTTTTACGGTTAGAACTTTGTAAGGCTTCTAACTGATCAGCTAAAATAGAATCTGTATCATATAACAAACGGCCGATTAAGGTACTTTTACCATCATCAACACTGCCTGCTGTAAAAAATTTTAATATGTTCATGTTTATTAAGTATTAAGATATTAGTATTAAGTATCAAGACAAATCACAGTCTATCACTTCCATACTCATACTTAGTTTATTTAAAGGTTAAGTTTTTTTAGCTTGCACACAGTCTTGATACTTGATACTCGCTACTTGATACTCCCTTAAAAATACCCACCCTTTTTCCTATCCTCCATTGCGGCTTCTGATACCTTATCATCTAAACGTGCACCACGCTCAGAGATTTTTGATGCACTAATTTCGTCAATAATATCATCAATTAAAGTCGCTTCTGATTCAACTGCGGCCGTGCAAGACATATCGCCCACTGTCCGGAAACGCACTTGTTTACGAAACACCACATCATCATCATCCATATTTAAGAATGGAGATGCCGCCATTAACTGACCATTTCTGGTGATCACTTCACGCTCATGTGAAAAATAAATGCTTGGCAATTCAATTTTTTCTCTTCGGATATAATTCCATACATCTAATTCCGTCCAGTTACTGATGGGAAAGACTCTGACATTTTCACCCTTATGAATTTTACCATTGTAAATGTTCCAAAGTTCAGGGCGCTGACGCTTTGGATCCCACTGTCCGAATTCATCGCGAACAGAGAAAATTCGCTCTTTCGCCCTTGCTTTTTCTTCATCTCTACGGGCACCACCAATACAGGCATCAAACTGATGTTCTGCAATAGTATCTAATAAAGTAACGGTTTGTAAAGCATTTCTACTGGCATTCTTGCCTGTTTGCTCAATCACTTTACCTTGGTTAATTGATTCCTGAACGGAGCCTACAATTAATCTTTCGCCAATTCTTTCGATCATTTTATCCCGGTAAGTGATGGTTTCTTCAAAATTATGACCAGTATCAATATGAACCAATGGGAAGGGAAATTTTCCCGGACGAAAGGCTTTCTCAGCTAAACGGACCAAAGTTATAGAATCTTTTCCACCAGAAAACAGCAAGGCAGGCTTTTCAAATTGCCCGGCCACTTCACGTAAAATGTGAATTGCTTCAGCCTCCAGTTCGTCTAAATAATCAAAATTATATGTGCTCATTTATTAAGTTTTGATTGATTGAATTTTGAATGAGGGAATTTACTTTAATAGTCTGCTCTTCAAATATTCAATTGTTATATCATTTGTTGTTTTGTTCGTACTTGGTTTTGATAGGACACGAACCGATGTTAAACTAAACCCTGCTATTCCAAAAGGGGAAACCCCTCATATTTTGCTATACTTTTCGCTTTCACCTTTGCGCTTTTACCTTTGAGCTTTTATCTCTTCCGTAGCATGCAATCCACACTCCTTTTTACTCTGGTCTTCCCACCACCATCTGCCTGCTCTGAAATCCTCGCCCGGCTGAACAGCTCTTGTGCATGGGGCGCAGCCGATGCTTGGAAAACCTTTATCATGCAAGGTATTATAAACGATATTATTTTCTTTAATGTAACTTTTCACATCATCAAGATTCCAGTCAAAAATAGGGTGAAATTTAATCAATTGATTTCCTTCATCCCATTCTAAATCATGCATATCTTCACGATTAGGACTCTGCTCAGCCCTGATTCCAGTCACCCAGATATCATTCCCTTTTAACGCTCTCTTCAAAGGTTCAATTTTACGAATATAACAGCACTCTTTTCTATTGTCTACCGAGTCATAAAAGCTATTTGGCCCTTTCAAATTCACCATCTCCTGCAACAATTCATTTTTTGGATAGTATGCATGGATAGGTTGGTCATATATCTCCAATGTACGGTTCCAAACATAATAAGTTTCGGGAAAAAGACGCCCTGTTTCTAATGTAAACACTTTAATTGGAATATGATTTGAAAAAATGAGATGTGTAATGGCCTGATCCTCCCAACCGAAACTGGTCGAAAAAATTATCCTTCCGGCATATCTATCAGCCAAATATTTCAATTTATCTATGGTACTTAAACCAGAAAGTTCCTGGTTAATCTCCGCTAAATTCCCCATCACTAAATTAATTTTAAAATAAACATAATCACACTGCGCAAGCTCACGATCATTACAATAATTCCAACTGCAACCATAATGGTCTTAGCTGAAATTTTGTTAGAAACTTTTGCAGCAATTGGCGATGCAATTGCACTACCAATAATCAAGCCGACAACAGCCTCCCAATGCTTGCCACCCAACATGGTAAAAAAGGTTAATGAGCTTAAAGTCGCAATAAAAAACCTGCTGATTTTGACTGTTCCCAATGAAAATAATGGATGACGGCCACCTGCTATTAAGCTTGATAACACGATAGAACCCCATCCGCCGCCAAATGCGGCATCAATAAATCCACCTACGAAGCCCAAAAGGCCTATTTTCTTGATTTTTTCATCAGCTTTTTTTCTCTTGATGTTAAAAGCCTTCATGAGAATGACACCGCCCAAAAACAAGGTATAAACTGCTACAACTGGCTTAACGTATGCAGCATAATGTTCTAAAGACGACAAAATATATGCGCCTAAAACCGCACCTACAATAGCTGGTATGATTAAAATTTTAAATAGTTTCCAATTTACATTGCCCATTCTGTAGTGCATCCAGCCGGCAATACCATTGCTCATTACCTCTGAAATGTGGATGGCCATACTTGCTGAGGCAGGAGGTAACCCCATTGCCAGTGAAAAAGATGCCGTGGTAACGCCATAAGACATTCCAATGGCTCCATCTATGAGTGCAAATAAAAATCCAGCGCCCAAAAACCAATAAAATAATGGATCTATATGAATTAAAAATGATTGAAATTCAGGCTCAGTATTCCATAAAGAAATACCAATAGCGCCAATCAGCAAAATAGAAGCTAACCAGATTAACCACTTAATATTACGTTCAGCAAAACTCTTTTTAGGGTTGATAAGACTTTTCGTAACCTTATTCAGCTTTTTAACTTTTGCCGAAAAATCGCCAGTTAAGGTTTGGCGAAGTGCGCTCATGTTCTGTAAAGTTTCATCCAGTTCTGCCGGAATGCCTTCGTTTAAAATTTGTTTTAAACGCTTGGCGATGGTTGGCGACTTTCCATTGGTAGAAATGGCAATTTTTAAATCACCTTTCTGCACAATAGAACCGAGGTAGAAATCGCAAAGTTCTGGTTTATCTGCAACATTGATCAGCAAACCTTTATCATGCGTAACCACCCTGATTTCCTCATTCAGGATATAGTTATTGGTAGCTGCAAAAACTATATCAATATCTTCCAGATCGGAAACGTCAAAGCTTTTTTGTTTTACCTTAATATTAGGATAGCTGCCCACCAATGCATTAACTTCGTCAGAAACCATTTCTGCAACAATTGTGATTCTTGCCAGATGACTGTTATTTACAATTGCTGTTAACTTTTCAAGGCCTATATTTCCTGCACCAATCAATAAAGTATGCAACTTGTTCAGCTTTATAAAAACTGGAAAAAGCTGATTGCCTTTTTCTTCTTCTGAAAAAGACGCTGCACAATCATCTGATGGGTTAGGCAATATTTGCATATTGTTTCACTAGGTTTTTAAATGATGGATGTAAAGAAACTACTTCACCAAAAATTAAAAGTGCAGGTGCTTTTATATTTTCCTGTTGAACAAGACGCTCAATCGTTTCTACTACACCTACAATTAATTTTTCGTCTGCTGATGAACCATTTTGAATCACTGCTGCTGGTAAAGCGTTGCGACCTGCTGACTTGAAAATCTCAACAATTTTAGCTAATTTTTTTAAACCCATCAATACTAAAACGGTAGCATTTGATTCTGCAGCCTGATAAATATCTTTAGAAACTTCACCTGAGGTGGTTGTGCCTGTAATTACCCAGAAGCTTTCGCTCAGACCTCGATGTGTAACTGGAATTTGTTGTAAGCCAGGAACACCAATTGAACTGGAAATACCAGGAATTACATCAACAGGAATGCTATAAGATGCCGCATAATCCAACTCCTCATATCCCCTGCCGAACACAAATGGATCTCCACCTTTTAAGCGTACCACATGCCCATAATTCAAGGCATAATCAATCATTAGCTTATTTATTGTTTCCTGCGGATAAGAGTGTTCACCAGAACGTTTACCTACATATACTTTAATGGCTTCTGCTGGTGCATGTTCTAATAATGCCTCATTGGTTAACGCATCATATAGTACTACATCTGCAGCCTGTAATGCCTTAACACCTTTTAAAGTTAACAAATCAGGATCTCCGGGACCTGCACCTAAAAGTGTAATTCTTGATTCTCTATTTTGATTAACCATAATTTTTTAAATTTTTGAATGATTGATTTAGTGAATGTTTTTCTAACGATTGTATTATTTGCATATTCACTCATTCTGTCATTCACTCATTCTATCATTTCACTCATTCTGTCATTCACTCATTCTATCATTTCACTTTTACAGCTCTTTTTTCTTTAATTTGATTTAAGAAATTATCTGCCTGGCTGAAATAACTATTGGCAAATGCTGCAGTAGGTTCATTCTTATTTATCTGTAAAACCAGATCTGAAAAATTGGTTGATAGATTAAATTCACCTGTTTCCACATAGTGATTATCAAATTCCCTGATCACGCCAACTTGCGTACTGCTGTTTACCCCTTTATCTAAAAGCAAAGATTTTGCTGCGCTTACGAATGTGCTGTAAGTATGATAAATGGCATCGGCATAAGCACCTTTTTCTAAATTCTGTTTCGCCCATCCAAATTTTTCATCAGCTTCTAAAAGTAAAGTTGCTACCAAATCAATCACCACTCCTGCACATTCACCTACACCAATTGCGGTAACAAATTGCTCTACATGTCCCCAGTCTACAAACTCCTCTTGTTGAAGATTTGTTAAATCGGCCAAAGGCTTTAACAGCTGATAAAAATGATCTTTACCCTTCCGGTCATAATATTGATGGAAGTTTTCGTCCGCTTCATTATTCGCTTTAAAATCATTTAAAATAAAATGCAAAACACTGGTAGCTCTTTTAGAGGGCACTTTAATTACCCTTTCTGCAACGCGGCCTACTCCATTTCCAACAGTTCCACCACCAAGCATGACCTGAACTGCCGGAACCACCTTGCCTTCTGCTTTTACCGAACTTCCGTGGAAACCAATTTCTGCCAAACCATGCTGACCGCAAGAGTTCATACAGCCGCTGATTTTAATTTTGATATTCTTCTCGTATATAAATTCCGGAAAATCAGTATAAATCACATCTTCCAAAACTTCAGCTAAAGTCATTGAATTAGAGATCCCTAAATTACAGGTATCCGTTCCAGGGCAAGTGGTAATATCTGCCAGACTATCAAAACCGGCTGTAGTGAAACCAATTTTATTTAGAGCCGCATATAATGATGGCAAAGCTTCTTTTCGTACAAATTTCAGCAGTAAACCCTGATTTTGAGTGATTCTAATTTCATCTGCCACATAAGGTTTAATGGCCTCTACAAATGCTCTTGCTTTATCTGTTTTGATATCACCAACCTGCACTTTCACATAAACAGAATAAAAACCACACTGCTTTTGTTCTACTACATTTGTAGCCGACCAATGCTTGTAATGCGTTTCATTTAATATTTCCACTTCACCATAGTGCTTTTCTAAAGGCATTGCAGGCTGGGGTACCGTATCTCTGTCTATAGCATAGGTTTTTACTTTATTGGCAATGCGCTCTTCAGCAACCAAACGTAAAACTTCTTCTAAACCCAATTTTTGCACTAAATATTTTAATCGGGCCTTATTTCTATTGCTCCGTTCGCCATAGCGATCAAATACCCTTAGTACCGATTCAGTAAAGGGAATTAACTGATCTTCAGGTAAAAATTCATGAATTGGGCTGGCTAAAAATGGCTGTGCGCCTAAACCACCTGCAAATAAAACCTTAAAGCCACGCTCGCCATTTTCATTAATTTTTGGAATAAAACCCAGATCATGAATGTAGCTGAAAGCGGTATCTTTATCGCTCGATGAGAAAGAAATTTTAATCTTCCTGCCCATTTCCTGGCAAATCGGATTACGTAAAAAGTATTTGAAAACCGCATGAGCGTAAGGTGATACATCAAAAGGTTCATCTTTATCTATACCCGAATTTGGTGAGGCAGTTACATTACGAACGGTATTTCCACAAGCTTCACGAAGTGTAATATCATCTTGTTCCAGTTTTGCCCAAAGTTCTGGTGTACGGTCTAAGCTTACATAATGCAACTGAATATCCTGACGGGTAGTCAGGTGCAAATTTCCGCTTCCATACTCATCTGCAATATCTGAAATACGCAACAATTGCTTAAAAGTCACCTTTCCAAATGGCAATTTAATGCGAATCATTTGTACGCCAGGCTGTCTTTGTCCGTAAACCCCGCGGGCTAAACGTAAGCTCCTGAATTTTTCATCGTGAATGGTGCCATCGCGGAAAGCTTTAATCTTATTCTCTAAATCAATGATGTCTTGCTCGACAATATTGTTTTCGAGTTCTGTTCTGAAACTTTGCATATGTGTTGTTAGCTTTATTCAAAAAATGCTCCTCTTTTTACTGAGAAGCATCCAATATTTTATACCTATAAATTATTTAAATACCCTCTTCTACTTTGTTTTACAACAATAGTACATCGATTTGGCTCGGGCATTTTTAATTATAGATTTGATGTTCATTTGCCAAATATATAAAGTATATAGGAATAGTAGTAATTTTTCTCAAAAAAGTTTGTAGATATATCAAATAGTTCAGCTCCAAGCAGATAAGCTATTATTGGATAATAACCTTTTTTACTCATACCTGTGAGCTTATCTGAACCTTATATTACTTAAATGGTAAAAAATAAGGCTCAATTTAAATTTACCATATAAGGCATGTAAGAAAATAGAAGAGCTGTCTCACCACAAATCGTCATTCTGAACTTAGCGTTATTCTGAATTCATTTCAGAACTTAACTTAAGAATAAAGATGCTGAATCAAGTTCAGCAAGATGCCCTAAGGATTAATGAAATTTAAAGGGAATTATAAACTATCAATTCCCAATTTCAAGGTATCTTCACGGCCTATTACATCGGCAATGCTGGTTTCGCTAAGTACTTTTAGTGTAGCATCTCTTACATCAATAAACGCACTTCTGATTCCGCAGGTTTTCTCATCCTCGCATTCATCACATTTGTGATAAAAATTTAAGCTTGCACAAGGCACCATTGCAATTGGGCCATCTGTAACACGCATTACATGTACCAGGAGAATTTCCTCAGGTTTTTTATTCAGACTATAACCGCCACCTGCTCCTTTCTTACTGTATAAGAAACCAGCATTACGGAGGTCTAATAAAATTTGCTCCAAGAATTTTTTAGGTATATGCTCCTCTTCTGCAATCTTAGAGATCTGCATCGGTGGTCTTTCTACATTTTTACCAAGTGCAACAAGTGCTTTAATGGCGTATTTGGTTTTTTTGGATAGCATATATCTTACAAAGCTACTAAATTATGTATAATTATAAAATAAGCTGTAATGGCTGTCCTATTTTAGGAGATAACTTAGAATTCAGCCCTGAAAGTAAATGAGTTTAAGCGTTTTTGTCCTTTAATCAAAGTTGCGTAAAAATGATCTCTTCAAGAAACTCACATCTAAAGTTGCAGGTTTTAAATTTAACTTTGCCGCTTGTTTATTTAAAATGAAAAGAAGATCTGGTTTGTTGCCAATATTAATGGTGGCTTTAATTTTTTTTATCCTTAATGCCTATGTACTTTCAGGAATTAAGGTAGTTATCCAGCAAGAATGGTTAACGCCGGCCTTTTGGGTATTTATTCTTGGTTTAACCGTTGCATTGGTTTTAGCCATTGCCAAAATGCGTAAAGGTATTAATCAGTTTTTCACTATCGTAACCCATGCATTCTTAATTATGCTGGTTGCCGAAACGGTGTTTGCCATCTTTTTATTCATTGGTGATCTTTATCGGGTAGCAAGTTCTATTCCTACAAACTTTCAGCCACAGGGTTATCATATGGCCGAACGAAGTTATTATTGGGTAGATGTGGCTTTAATAATGTTTGGCTTAACCGTATTACTTTTTGCATTTGGAATAAGAAACGGAAAATATGCCTATCGGGTCATTAAACACACTTTATATTTTGATGACTTACCACAAAGTTTTGATGGTTTTACCCTGACTCAAATTTCTGATGTTCATGCAGGAAGTTTTACTAAACCAAAAGAAGTGCAAAAAGGCATCGACCTTATTAATGCACAGAAAAGTGATTTATTTGTATTCACTGGTGATCTGGTTAATAACGCAGCATCTGAAATTGTTCCTTACATCCCCCTATTTTCACAGATTAAAGCACCATTTGGGCAGTTCTCCGTTTTAGGAAACCATGACTATGGAGATTATATCAAATGGCCAACGGAGGCGGAGAAAGTGCAAAATTTAAATCAGTTGAAAGCATATCATCAGGAGTTGGGTTTCAAGCTTCTTTTAGATGAACATGTGGTACTTGAAAAAAACGGAGAAAAAATAATCCTTGCAGGCATTGAAAATTGGGGTGTTGGTTTTGGTGAGCGAGGCGATTTAAACAGAGCACTTCAACATACTGCTGTGAACGATTTTAAAATTTTGCTTTCACATGATCCTTCACACTGGGATGCGCAGGTTAAAAACCACCCTTCAAAAATTCAGCTCTCACTGGCAGGCCATACCCACGGAATGCAGTTTGGCATTGAGGCATTTGGCATTAAATGGAGTCCGGTAAAATATCGATACAAACACTGGGCAGGTATTAAAACAGAAAACAACCGATATTTAAACGTGAACAGAGGTTTCGGATTTCTGGGCTTTTCTGGCAGAATTGGTATCTGGCCGGAAATTACCGTAATTGAATTAAAAAGAAAATAAACTTATCTTTCCTTTTAATTTGATTTCCCATGAAAACTAGCCTGATTCTTTTCCTTGCCTTTTTATTTGTAGAAACACCTACCATCGATAAAGATAAAAATAGATGGAAACCTTATTATACCAATGTAGCTCCAGCAAAGACTGCCGATAGTTGGTTTTTACCTTTTAAGGGCACTGACCGAAAGAAAATAGCAAACATTAAAATCATTAGTATTTTTGGCGATCATCGATATAGCTATTATAAAGGCCATATTCATACGGCTATTGATATCAACCCATCTACATCAAAAACTAAGCTGATAGAAGTATACGCCATGGCGAATGGTGTGGTCTGTTCTATCCATTTAGGCGAAAATCAAAAAACTGTTGTAGTAAAGCATCGGCTGAAGAATGGCACAATTATGTTTACCAGCTACAAGCACCTCAGTGAGGTTTATGTGAGCAATGGTCAGTCTGTAGATCAGGATACTAAACTCGCCCGCTTATTTACCAAGGAAGAAAGTAAAAAATATGGTGGCGATTATCACCACCTGCACCTGGAGATTAGAAAAAAATTTGATGATTATGGCTGTGCCAGTTGGTTAACCATGAATAAGACTCAGCTTGATGACCGCTTCTATAACCCGCAGGCATTTTTAAGAACCTACCTTAAATAAGAAGACTAATTAAAATGACTTACTACTTTTTAAATAAAGAAATCAGTCTTTTCACTCCTTCCGCTACACCAACAGCCAATAGTCCTGCCACTAATCCGATGGCAAACTCTTTGATTGTTGACATTAAGTTAGGCAGGAAATGATGTAAAAAATCGATGTTATGAACAAAAATACCGCCTGAAACTAATATCAATGCCACAGTTCCTGCAATACTAAGCATCTTAATAATAACAGGTAAAGATTTGATCAGTAAATTCCCCAGCGTCGAAAAAAATCCTTTATTATTAGCATGTTTCACCAGTTTATAGCCTGCATCGTCCATTCGTACAATTATTGCTACAATACCATAAACACCCACAGTGGCTAAGATTGCCACAACTGAAACCGTAAGAATTTGGAGGGTAATACTCTTATCCAACACGGTGCCCAGCGCAATGATTACAATTTCAACCGATAGAATAAAATCTGTGGTTACTGCCGATTTTATTTTTGCTTTTTCTGCTGCTTTATCATCCTGTACAACATCTTTAGCAACTTTTCCATGTGCATGTCGATGAAAGAAATACTCAATGATTTTTTCAACACCTTCATAAGCAAGGTAAAACCCACCCAAAATTAATATATACTTGATGGCGATGGGAAAGAAAAAATTTAACAGTAGCGCAATCGGAACGATAATGATCTTATTGATTAATGATCCCTTGGTTATAGACCAAAGCACTGGCAATTCACGGGATGACAGAAAGCCTGTAGCTTTTTCTGCATTCACCGCCAGGTCATCGCCCAAAATACCAGCAGTTTTCTTGGTGGCAATTTTAGCGGTAACCGCAACATCATCCATTAAAGCAGCTATATCATCTAAAATTGCAAAAAAACCTGAAGCCATATTGATCTGATTATTTAAGGTACGCAAAATATACATTCATTTTAAAATACCACGAAAACATAAAGAGATAATGGGCAATAATTGTTTTAAATTTCGTTTCTTGCCCTAAACTATAACCTCAATATCCATTACATCAGAAAAATTTAAATAGCATATTTAAGAGTATGCAAATCAGAGAGTGATTTTTCAAACTCTTTTTAGTTTCTTATCCCAATGGAAGCTAAACAATATAATTTAAACTAAACTTTGCCTGTTTCATACTGTTGTATTTATATAAAAAGGATGATCATGGAAAACGAAAAAAATAAAACAGAAGAATCAAAAGAGAAAAAAGTTGGTGTAATTCCAGCTGATGATATTAAAGGAAGCGATGCAGATGGTGCCTATACTGGTGATGAAGAAAGCCCGGAAGAAATGGCAAAACAGCAGCTTGGCGCTGATGCGGAATCAGATGATAAAACCGGGAAGGATAAGTAATTAATCAGTTAACTATACTGTCAATGGATGCATTTGATTACCATATAATAACTCTTACATATGAACAAAATAACAAATTTAATAGCAGGATTTGCAGGTGCTGTTGCGCTGAATATTTTGCATGAAAGCTTAAAAAATAAAAGTTCAAATGTACCTCGTGTTGATCGCTTAGGCGAAGAAGCACTTGGCCATGCATTAGACTTTTTTGGTATAGGCGGCAAGCGGGGAAAAGCTTTATATGGCCCAACACTTGCCGGAGATTTAATTAGTAATACCATTTATTATAGCCTGATTGGCAATGGTAATGTTAAAAATGTTTTTACAAGAGGCGTTGTATCTGGTTTAGCAGCAGGCTTTGGAGCTGTTACACTTCCAAAGCCAATGGGATTAAATCCTGAACCTGTTGCGAAAAATAATCAGGTAAAAGTGCTTACTGTAGCTTATTATCTGGTGGGCGCATTGGTAACAGCTACGGTAGTAAAAGCTTTTAGAAAATAGAACCATTGGCCTGTAAGCTTTAAACCAGCTAAGGGTTTATCTCAAAGCAGTAGCCAATTTATATCAGAAATAGACTATTTCTATTTCTGATATTTAAGTGGTTCTAGTTCTCACGTAATGCTACACGGGTTCCATTATTCCTTTTACAAGTAATTTCCACTGTGGGTATGAAAAACCTAATTTGGCTGCACCGCCTACCAATAAGTTTCTGGCATTATCTAAAATACTCTCTGTATCAGTATTCGCCATTTCATTTCTTCCGTGTTCTTCTGCCTTAACCACCATTTGCAATCGGCGAACAATAAATGTTGAGGTAGCCTCTGCTTTCAAAAAATGTGCGGGTGAGGTATTTTCAGCCATCGGCTTTACACTTGGGCGAACCTTAACAGCAAGTAACTCTTCTTCAGCATCCTGATGTTGGATGATTTCCTCGATTCTTACCCAATCAAAACCTTCACCAGATTGAGTTCCTGGTCCAGGGATATCAATTCGGATATAATCACCTTGAATACCTTCACGGTGTACTTCATTCCCATGTTCATCAAAAAGTTGGAAGCTGGATAAACCCGATATTTCGCCCCATAGATTAATATTTAATAAACGGCGGCAGGCTACTTCAAAAAATGCAGTTGCATCATTTATTGTTTCAAAATTGCGGCTTTCTTCCACATCAATTTTACTTCCCTCCTGCTGATCCGGAATGCGATCATAGCGCTCTTTTGCTTTCATATTAAATTGTTTTACATGTTACGATTAATAAAACAACCCTCAGGAATGAAAAGTTTAACATTTCCGACATAGTTTGCTTGTTGAAAATTACGCCCCATAACTCATAAATAATAAACCAATGATGAATGAACGCTTAAAATTAAGAAGATTAAAATAGTCAAAACCTTATTCTAATTTATGAAGTTCTATTCATACATCATACTATATAAAACTATGGCAACGACAAAAACAACTGCTAAAAAAGCAACCACAAGTAAAACAGCACCAACCAGTAAAGCATCAACAAGTAAAAAGGCAACTACCAAAACAGGCAAAATGGAAGATTCAGAATTTCATGAATTTTTTGTTGATGAATTGAAAGATATCTATTGGGCAGAAAAACATTTAGTAAAGGCACTTCCAAAAATGAAAAAGGCAGCAACCAGTGAAGAACTTATTGCCGCATTTGAAAAACATACAGAAGAAACGCAACAACATATCCAAACGCTTGAACAGGTTTTTGAACTATTAGGAGAAAAAGCAGCTGCTAAAAAATGTGATGCAATGGCTGGATTGTTGGAAGAAGCAGAAGGCATTATCTCAGAAACAGATCAAGGTACAATGGTTCGCGATGCAGGTTTAATTCTGGCTGCGCAAAAAGTAGAGCATTATGAAATTGCTACCTATGGAACACTTAAGGTTTTCGCCGAAAACATGGGCCATCAGGATGTAGCAGATTTATTAGGCCAGACATTGGAAAATGAAAAAGCAACTGATGTAGCACTAACTGAAATTGCAGTAAGTTCTATTAATGCTGAGGCAGCGGCAGAATAACCAATACCATAATTAAAATACCATAAACGGCATTTCGCTTTGAAATGCCGTTTTTTTATATAATTAGAAAATTTAATGAGTAGGTTATTTTCCTGCTATTTTAACAAAGGCAATTAAAGCCAGTGAAGCGGCAATACCTGCAATGTATTTTCGATGCGCTTTGGGTTTACCAGGAATTCCCCAACCTCCATGAACCGCATTACCATAAGGAACAGGTGTAAAGATATTTCCGTTTGTGGTTGGAATTGAATCTGCTCTTTTAAGATAACCTTTAATCACTGCACCAGCCATAAATTGTGTTAGCGTAGGGAAAAGTACTGCCGAAAGGCGAAGTAATACTGATACACTTCCCACCATTTTTTCTTTCTTTGGCTTGTCTGCCAGATCAACAATAGCTTGTGCCAGGCGTTCAGGATCATAAACTGGTGGAGCAGGTTTTAGGTATTTACCTGTATAATTTGCCGCATGCTGAATTCCCGGGCTATCCAAAAAGGCCGGGAAAGCATCGCAAACATGTATCTCAGGATAAGCAGACAATTCTGCTTTTAACGCCTGCCCGAATCCCCTCAAACCAAATTTACTCGCTGAGTAAGCAGCACCCATTGGCACTGCTAAAAACCCACCTATTGAAATATTATTAATCAAAATCCCTTTACCTTGCTTTTTGAAATAAGGCAAAACCGCATGTGCGCCATGCATATATCCTAAAAGATTGGTTTTCATTACTTGAGCAGAAACTTCCATAGGTGTTTCTTCAAAAGCGCCCACCGCGAGTATACCAGCATTATTTACCCAAACATCTATACCGTTGCCAAATTCATCAGCTGTTGCTGCCACGTTAATTACGGCATGATAATCGGTTACATCCACTTCCATGTATTTCACTTCTGCGCCGAATATTTTACATTCATCTGCCAACTCTTCTAATACGGCTAAATTTCTCGAGGCCAAAACCAAGCGCTCTCCCCTACGGGCAAATTGTAGTGCAATTGCCCTTCCCGCTCCGCTCGAAGCACCGGTAATCACAACTGTTCGTTTTTTAATCTCCATATTAAAATAACCCGCTTTGGAAAGAGATTGTTTTTGAAACCTTTGTGCCTGCTTTCCCTTCACCTAAGTTTAATAGCATGGATTTATTCTTCCATTTGTAGGATGAAGATTCATAACCGATCAAGGAATTATCTTTTTAGCCCTTAACTCATCAAATAATTTATAAAACATTTGTTCTGTATCCATAAACTCATGAAAACCGAGGAGCCTTGCCTTGTTCCCGTCTGAGAAAAAATCATAATTCCATGAAAATACAAAATCGCTAAATGCCCATGATGATACCTGTTCGTAGAGATGCTTTTCTAAACCATATTGTTCCTGAATATTTGCCCATAGCGCTGCCTTATCTGCCATTACAGTTTGCAAGGGTATGGTTAAAGGCTGGGCAACTTCCATTTCAAAATAACGGGCAATTTTTGGCCATAAATCATTCCATCTGAAAAGATCGCCATTAGTAATATTAAATGCCTGATTGGCGCATTCTGGATTTGTTGCTGCCCAAATGGTTGCTTTGGCAAGCAGGCCGGCATCTGTAATATCCATTAATTTATTGTAGGCACCTGGTTTACCCGGAAAGCGAAGCGGAAGCCCCAGTGCTTTCGAGATTGTTGCATAAACAGCTATGGCCAATACTAAATTCATCGGATTGCCAATTGCCGTACCTCCCACTACCGAAGGACGCAAGGCAGACCAAGACCAGCTTTTTCCAATTTGCTGTTTCTCTAAAAACATTTGCTGGTCTACGTTAAATTCGGGTGGCATATGGCCACCATCTGTTTCTTTCGCAGGCGTTTTAAAAGGACCTAAATGTGCCCCATAAACTTTGTACCCCTGCATTAGGCTGATGTGGACTAAACCTGTTGCCACTTTTTCGGTGGTTGTTACCACATTGGTTAACATAGCCAGGTTGGGCGCTACCAATGCAGCCCATGTGTCTTCATGCTGATAGGCTGCATAAAAAATATGGGTAATGGCTGTTAAACCTTTTAGCTTTTCTTCACAATCTTCTGCATCTAAAAGATTTACGGACAGATAAGTGGTTTTAGCGTTATTTTTCCCTCCCCGCCTTGATAGTCCGATGATTTTCCAATCTTCAAGACTTTCCAGATACGAAATCAGATTACTGCCGATAACGCCATTTGCACCCACCACAAGTGCCATGTTTTCTTGCTTCATATATAATTACTTTAATTAGGTCGGCTTGTGCGACAAATCAAAGTTCCGCTGAAAAATAATTTGGCTATATGTATCAATCTATGATAAATTTGTACTTATCTATGATTAAGCGTTACAAACAGTTCGAACCCCTTAAAATTTCTGATTTTGAAGTAGCCGAATGGCTACACCCTGCTCATCAGCATAACCATTACGAATTAATTTACATTAAGCATGGATCTGGTTGCCATTTTATTAATTCGGTTCAAGTTGATTATAAGGGCGGTGAAGTTTTTCTAATCGGTCCCGAGGAGGCGCATTACTTTGTAATTGAGAAAAAAACACGCTTTATTTACCTGAAATTTATCGATCTGTATCTTTATCAGGATGGAAATTTTGATCATCCGGGCATCCGTCATTTAGAATACCTGATAAAAAGCCGGGAGACACATTTATCTGCTTTTGTTTTTGACCAGCAAGATCAGTTAAGCATCAGTATACTTTTTGATGTCATTATATCATTAAAGGAAGATTTGCTGAAGAATGAGCAACTGATCTGGATGCAGGCACTTTCCATTGCTCATATTTTACAAAGAAATATGCCTGAAATCAAATCAACAGCACACCGAACTGCCGACCTTCAGGCTATGTTTTGTTATATCCATAAAAACATCTACCAGCCCGAAAAACTTAAGGCAGAACTGATGGCTGAGCAATTTAAACTCACAAAAGATTACATTGGCCCTTATTTTAAAAAAAATACCGGATTTACGCTTCGTGAATACATTAAAACCTACCGAAACCAATTAATTAAACAGCGCCTGGCCAGTGGTAAATTTAGGTTAAAGCAAATTGCAGCAGAATTCGGTCTTACTGATGAAAGTCATGTGAGCAAACTACTTAAACATTAACGCGAATTTTAATCGGGCAGATATTTTTACACTTTAAACAAAAACTTCTATCCTATCACTTTTTTAAAGAAAGATTCTTTTTAATTCGACTAAGTGTTTCAGCTGCAATACCCAGGTAAGATGCAATCAGGTTTTGAGAAAGGCGTTCTGCAATTTTCGAATTTGATTCTATTAACTCCAGATATTTTTCTTCGGCTGTATGTGTTACAGAACTCATCAAACGGCGCTCTTTCGTAACGATGCTATTTTGGTAAAGAATTCGAAAATACCGATCCATCACAGGCACTGCTAATGTAAGTGCTTCATAATCTGCTTTGGAAATTAAAAGCAGTTCACAATCTTCAATGGCATCGATGTTAAATACTGCCAGCTCTTCTGATAAAAAGCTGTTAAAATCAGAGATCCACCAGCCCTCCCAACCAAAAACATTTATATGCTCGTTTCCCTTCCCATCAACATTATAGGTTCTTAACAAACCTTTAACTACAAATGCAAGGTATTTACAAACCTCACCTTCTTGTAAATGATATTGGCGTTTTCTTAATTTTTTAGGCACAAAAAAACGAGATATAGCCAATTTATCGGCTTCCGTGAGCGAGACTTTTTCTTGAATATGGTTAAAGAGGATATTGAACATAGGTGATGATGTTGTATAATAACAAAGGTAATTTTAAACCCTCAACAATATGCTACATTATTATACTGAAAATAGATTGATCTAAATCAATTTTACTTTTTGATACAAGTCATCATCATTATAGCAGCATTGCTTTAAATTTGTATAGCATAAATGAGGCCTGACAAATAGCCCGGTCACATAATATTTAAATAAAAAATTATGGAAAATATAGCTTTGGTAGTAGGTGCAAGTGGCATAACAGGAAGTAACCTGGCTGAAAACCTGATTACAAAAGGTTGGGAAACTTACGGATTGGCCCGTAACCCTAATACTGAAATTCAAAATCTGAAGCCTGTAGCAGCAAACCTATTGGAGATTGATAGTCTTCAGTTAGCACTAGCTGACATAAGCCCAACACATGTTTACATTACCACCTGGATGCGAAATGACACCGAAGCCGAAAATATTCAGGTAAATGGATTAATGGTGCGCAACATTCTGGATGTTTTATCAGAAAAAAAATCCGTAAAACATGTAGCATTGGTTACCGGTTTAAAACATTATTTAGGCCCATTTGAAGCCTATGCATCAGAAGGTTTTTTACCTGAAACACCTTTACGTGAAGAACACCCACGACTGAACATTGAGAATTTTTATTATGCGCAGGAAGATGAGGTTTATGCAGCTGCCGAAAGAGATGGCTTTACCTGGAGCATTCACAGGCCCCATACTGTTATTGGGCAAGCTGTAGGCAATGCCATGAATATGGGTACAACTTTGGCTGTTTACGCCAGTATTTGTAAAGAAACAGGCCGTAAATTTATCTGGCCAGGTTCAGCAGCACAATGGAACGGCTTATCGGATGTGACAGATGCCCGCATATTGGCCGAGCAATTAATCTGGGCATCAACTACCGAGGCTGCTCAAAATGAAGCATTTAATATCGTAAACGGAGATGTTTTCCGTTGGAGTAGATTATGGCGCAAAATAGCAGATTACTTTGGTGTGGAGGCTGTTGGATTTGACGGTGAGATCCATCCACTGGAAAAAGAAATGGCCAATGATGGCGAAAAATGGCAAGAAATTGCTCAAAAACATGGACTTAAAGAAGCTTCGTTGAGCAGATTAGCAAGTGCGTGGCATACAGATCTTGATTTGGGCAGACCAATCGAAGTGATGACCAACATGGCAAAAAGCAGAAAATTAGGCTTTACCGTTTTTCAGGATACGGAGGAAACCTTTTATGAACTTTTTGATCAACTTCGTGAAACGAAGTTAATTCCTTAGTGATCAGTTATCACTTCAATATGTTCAAAGTTACCAACTCTACAGGCAGAATGCTTATTGAGTTGGTAACTTTATCTGAACACGAAAACCCAATCGCTTTTTATAAAGCTGTTCTGAATGAAGTATCTGTTCCGTAGGATGTACCAGCCGAATTTGTTGCATAAGCACTAACGTAGTAAGTTGTGCCACTAGCTAATCCGGTAAGTGTACTGCCCGCAGCGCCTATTCCCAAACCATTATTGGTATAGCTGTTGAAGATAATAATTGGTAAAGATATACTTGAAGAATAGCATAAACCTTTTGATATAATTGTACCTCCGCCATCTGCAGTTACTGATGGGAAATACTTGCAGCATTTCTGCTATTGTTAATTGATCATGCATTTTCAAAAGTAATTTGATTATCTCTTTCAAATAAAATTTATAGTATGCTATTACTGTTTAAAGGATTAAAAGCTAGAAACCGGCACACGGAACAAACAGATTTTCCTTTATCTTTAGAATGAATTTTACAGGTTTAAGCACACCTCTATTGATACTGATCTAGCGTTTGGTGCAGTTGCCCTCTGTACTGGTAAATTTCATCAGGAGAAGTAATCAGAAATTTCTCTCCGGCATCTTTACCGTTAGCAAAAGTTTCGAGATATTTATTGGCTGTATTAAAGTGAAACCTGCAGATTGGCTTTCTGTTGTTATCATCAAGCAATACACCAAAATAAGATTGCGTATCTCTGGCGGCGATTCTGGAAGATGGGATGCGTTCCCGAAGGATGGCTTTTACAATTTGAAACGCCTCTGTTTCTTCTTCAGTAGTAATAATTTTATTGTCTGTTGTTTCGTTAATCGGCGTCACCTTGGCTTCTTCCGTTTTATCGATGGTTTCATTAATGCTCAATGCAGATTTTAACCTGGAACTGATGGACTCATTGATGGAAAGTACAAGTGCTTTTTTAGCATACTCTTTAAAAGTGACCATTCTGCTCGCCGTGAGTGGCTTATCGAAGAATCTGTTTACTAATAATTTAACCAGTTCATCAGAAGGATGTTCAATTTCGTTTTCAAATTCCTTTCGGATGGATTTAATATATTTAAGGCTTTCGGCTGAATCAAGAATGCTTTCCAGGCTATATTCAGTTTTGGTAAAACCTTCTAAAATTTTAATAGAGCTGTCTTTCAGGTCTTCAATATCAATGGTGAAGAATGGTTTCTCATCCATAATATTGGGTTTCTCCAAATCCATGTAGAAATTATAAATGGTACCATTGGTTAAAACGCCAAACCTGGCTTTTGAAACATGGTAGTAACGATGGAGTTGTGAATTATGGGCGTCGGCCTTTTCTTTCCAATGCTTACATTCAAAGATGAGGATAGGCTCTCCGTTTTTCTTGATGACGTAGTCGATTTTCTCCCCTTTCTTAGTGCCAATATCACAGATATGTTCTGGTATCACCTCAGTTGGATTGAAGATATCGTAACCCAAAATCTGAATAAAGGGCATCACAAATGCATTTTTTGTAGCTTCTTCGGTATTAATCTGGTCTTTCAACCCATTTACACGCTGGTGTAATTGTTCAAGCTTTAATTTCAGTTCCATTCTGTTGGGATAAGTCTGTTTATAACAATTGGTGATTATCCAAAAGTAGATAGCAGTCTCAGCCTTTTCTTACGGGAAACCGTAAACCAAACTTATATGGAATTTAACTTACGAAGTTTCAAAGGCCTGAGGGTGGCAAAACTTCTTAAGTTTTTAAATCAACCAAATAAGTTTTTAAAACCTATAAGATAATAAGGTAAGTGACACTATATTAGTAATACTAAAATACGATATCAATGTTTACCGTATGATGAATAATCAGATACTCAAATCTTTCTACCTGCATTTGGTGAGATAGGATTTGATGATGTAATTGTTCAAATTCTATCCTTAACCTGGCTGGCTCCTCAATATATTGTATATCTTCTCCTTTTAAACACAACTTTTCATTGACCATAAAAATCGAAAATTTTCCTCTTGTAGTGTTTCTTTGGGTAGTAGAAAAATTCAACAAGAGTACCGTAATTGTAATTAATACAGACGCATTAACATTTATATTTTCTATGCCTTTTTCAATTTTCAAATGAAGTGGCGCTTGTTTAGGAAACATGATCTGATCCATTTTAATCAGGTTTTTGACTTGTGTTAAGTCCTTCTCCAATTTAGATCCCTTTTGAGCATCCGTATTCATATAATATCGGACTAAGTTTGTAGAATAAAGGGATAATAAAGCAAGGCTATCATCCTGATTAGCCAATTTTAAATAAATAAAATTTAAACAACTAAACAGATGGTGCATATTCAAATGTGTATGAACTAGATCTGTCTGGCCTCTATGCGAACTGCCATTGCCCCCTGAAGTTGATATCTGACGATTAAAATAGGAAGCTAATAATTGTTCTCTTTGATTTCTTTCTTTAATAAAACTGACTAAATAACAATAGCCAAGTGCACATAAAATGAAAAACACACCACGATAAAGGTATCCTGAAAATATTTTAATACTAATTAAAGGTACTTTCTTATCTACTTCGCTTAATGAATAGATAGCAGAATCAAACAGAACTTTAACAATGATATAAACTAACAGGCTCAGTATAACACCTAAGGGAATCCGCCACCAATCATGTTGATCGGAGCGCCATGCCCAGTTCGAAATCATCCCGGCGAAAGTATAAAAGAAGGTAATATTGGCAATAGCATGAACAGACAAAGCCATGAAATCCGGAGTTTTAAGCTCCATGCCCAACAACAATAGGTTTTCATAAAGCATGAAAACCAGCCAACACACCACATGAATGCGGTAGCGTTTTACATTTATAAATATTAACCTCATTGCATTCATATCCAATTTAGTATAGCCAATACGCCTTGTGGTCATTTTGAATCTTCTTTAGTTCCTAATTCAATTAGGTTAGCGTAGGAAATTAGCGATGCCATTTCCTTCCTAATCATTTAAATATATATTACCATGAAAAAAGCAATGCCTATATTAAAAGCAAAGACAGTTTTTGTTTTTAAATCAAAGAAAAGAGATATCTCTAAACCATCTACCGACACTGGTATTACAACAAGTATATTAACAACAACATGATCACTAAATGATTTATCTTCAAAAACTGGTTACGACCGGTTTTTGAGGATTCTCTGCTGGATATAATTAAAAAAGGTGGTTCGATATTGAGGACTAATAGGGGCCATGTAATCTTTATGCAGATAAACCAGATTTGCAGATACATTCTTTACCGCATTTAATCTGATAATGTGAGACTTATGTATTCTCATAAATCGTTGGTCATTTTTAAGATCAGCCATGACCTTGCTAATCCCTGCATTTGCAATATAATCACCCGTCTCTGTAAAAATGTGAACCTGATTTTTCTCTGCACTAAATAAAATAATACTTGCTATTTCTATTCTTAAATACTGTCCTTTCACACCAGCCAATATGTATATCCCGTCATCAGCCAGATTACCCATCGGCTTTGCATTTTTACATTGATAAAGTCTAAGCTGATTAATCACGTCAATCAAATTAATTTTCATAATGGGTTTTATAAGATACTGCAACGCATTAACTTCAAATGCTCTTAATGAGTATTCCTGAAATGCAGTAACAAAGACAATAAAATTTACTTTTCCCTGAATGCGTTTCGCCAGTTCCAAACCCGAAAGCAGTGGCATATTAATGTCTAAAAAAGCAATATTGATAACCTCATTTTGCTGAAGAATCTCAGCCAAGGCCAGCAATGGATCTGTAAAACTCTTTTGAAGGATAAGTCCTTCATGATCACTGATAAGTGTAGATAATGCCTTAACCTCGTCATGATCGTCATCAACAACAATGCAATGTAATATTTCATCCATGAATAAATAAAATTGAAAGCATGAGGGATGTTAATAAAACAGGGAGAACCGTCTACTTCACTATCTTTTCTTTTGCAGAATGAAGAGTAGTGACGGGTGGTTAAATTTAAAAATTAAACCAGGGTTTCCAAAAAATGAGCTTCGAACACGCTTTTAATTCTGATCAAGAAGCTAAAATTTCACTATTCCCGCCCATAAAACACCACATATATTTATCGCTTTGTACTTTAAATAGCATTGTTTAAAGCATCAATATGACTGTTGGTACATACAAATACGTATTTACACAAGCACACCCAAAATTTAAGTTAGAAAACAACGATTTTAGTTTAAGCAATCGAAAATAATATGGATTGCCAATTTAACCGGGAGGAAAAATCTCAAATTAAACAGAAAGGAGGAAATAAAAAAGCTGAAAAACAAGATGAAACATGACCAGTTCATCGTACATCACACCAAAATAATACTTCAAACTAAAATTAAACATTACCATGAATTTAAAAAAAATGAGTTTAGGCCTTGTAGCCCTTGTAGGGTTCGGCCTTTTAATCACAATGAATGCTTTTACCTCAATCTCTAAACAAAATTTTACCTATTGGCAATATGAGTCGGGAAGATTAAACGAGATCCGCGAAGGTGCAAGCTATAGTCCGATTGCAGCGCCAGATGCAGCACCTTGTGAAAGTGGCGCTGATCTTCCTTGCGTATTGAAGGTTGATGCAAGCATCGATACTCAAGATAAGCTCAATACTTACCTGCACGATACAGTGACTTTTCCTACCTCTAGTGACATTACCAATGCGGCCATGTATAAAAAAGAAGCCGAGTAAGTTTAAGTAAGTTATTGATTAAAATGCCATCTAAGTTTTGATTACCTTATCGGGTCTTTCATAGTCTTGGATGGCATTTTTAGTGTTACAAATAGTTTCAATTGTAAATTTTATTTAGGGTTTTGCTGCATACCAGTTAAAGCAATCACATCTTCAGGCAGTGGCAAAGCATACCGCAAACTATTTGGCGCTAAAATAGTTTGCTCACCATTTACGGTTCGGCTCAATACAATCCCATCGCCCTCTACATTCCAGCGTTTAATATCTCCCCATCTTAAAGTTCTAAAGACCAGTTCCTTCCTGCGTTCAACTTTAATTAAGGCCAGTAATGCTGCCTGCGTTAAGTTTACATTCGGCACAAAAGTGCCTTTACGGTATCGGTTAACCAAGAGGCGATTTAAATCCGTAAGTGCTTCGTTAATTTTGTTCTGTCTTGTTAAACATTCTGCCCTGGTTAACAGCAGTTCATCTGTTGCCACGCCATTAAATACAGAAGGCCCGCCAGCGTAATAGCCTTTAAAAATATAAGCGCTACCACTTGCCCTGAAAAATACTGTTTTCCGGAGGTCGTTATTGCCATAAAGATTATAAAGTTCAGGACTAATTAATGCCCTGGCCTGGCTTCCTGTTGCAGTAGCTACAGCCCGGCTATCAAAAAGAACTTCTGCATTTTGTTGGGCTACCGGAAAGTTTGCTGATGCATTAAGGGTGTTAAAATCCATCAATGTTTTTTGAATCTGCAAGGCACTGTCAGCGTATAAACCAGCTTGTACATAATTTCTCATCTGCAGGTATGTTCGGCTTAATAAACCATAAGCAGCTGCCTTTGATGGCCTGATGACTGAAACATCTTTAACCGGCAAATCTGCAATTGCAGCTTTCAGGTCGTTAAGTACCTGATCATAGCTTTCTGCCAGACTGGCCCTAACGGAAGTTTTGTTAAAGTCAGCATCAAGTCGCAGTGGGATCCCCAGATCAGTAGCTGCTGAACCCTGATCATAAGCCTTCGTCCAGATGCTGATCACATTCAGGAAAGCCTTTGACCGATGAAAGAGAGATTGCGCAACAATGTATTTCAGTTTAGCATCAGGATTAATAGGGCTATTTTTCTTTGCAACCGCATCCAGTATAGCGTTACAGATATACACCACTTCATATGAAGATGCCCAATAGGAAGAGAGAGGTGCAAAATTGTTCTCCGCTTTCCAAAGGTAAAGGTTTCGGTCTTGCTCTGTACGGGCATTAAACACATCATTTGTTACATAATAATCATCTGTACATGAATTGGCCACACCCGGATCATTGAAGTTGATTTTTAAATAATTATCCAAAAGTGCCTGCATATCTTCTGTTGTTTCAATGGTAGATAATTGTTGATCAGGCTTTTCATCCAGGTATTTTTTACACCCCTGAAAGCTGATCAGGCTGAGGAGAAGCATTGCTGGGTATAGTACTATTTTTTGATATCTTTTCATGGTTTTATTTTTAGAGGTTAATCCTGCATCCGGCAGATAAGGTTTTGGTAGGAAGTAGTGTAGTCGGACTAGCATAGTCCGGATCAATCCCTTTATTATTGGCCCTCCAAAGGATGCCGAGGTTGGTGGTGTTGAAGTAGATTTCGGCTGAGTGAATGGTTTTTCCAAACCAGTGATCTGGCAATTTGTAACCGAGGTTAGCATATTGGAAGCGAATGTGATCGCCCCGCTCTACCAAAACTTCAGAGCCTGCATAAAAAACATCACGGGCAGAATTATTAGGATAAATAAAAGCGGGTACGTTTGTATTTAATTCATCACCTGCCTTCTGCCAGCGCAAGCTGTAATCACTGTGTCCAATTCCACTGCTCACCAACCTGCTGTAACTAATACTCTGCCGTCTAAAATAATAGCCTAATTTAAAGCTTATACTCATCTGCAGGCTGAAGCCTTTATAACTGAAACGGTTTTGCAAATTCCCGAAAACTGTTGGCAATGCAGAGCCAAATAATCTCAACTCATCTAATGAAGTGCCTGTTTGCGTAATGCTGGTATAATCTTTACTAACTGATCCCTTCAAGTAAGCTATGGGGTCACCAGTGGCATCAAGCCCCGGGCTTTTAAATGCATAAATGCTATAAACCGGGCTGCCTATAATACCGCTAATATTGGCTGTATTACCACCTACCCAATCATATGCATTACTGGTCAGCAGGTAATAATCAGTTACCTTGGTTTGGTTGGTGCTAAAGTTTAAAGTACTCTGCCATTTTAATTTACCCTGGGTATTAAGACTATTTAACTGAACATCAATTCCTCTCCCTTGCATCGCGGCTACATTTTTAGTAATGAAGTTGCCTACACCGGTGGTATAATCTATCGGATAAACACCTAGCAAATCTTTTCCACGTTTAATGTATCCATCAATACTACCAGATAAGCGACCATTTAAAGCATTAAAATCTATCCCCAGGTTAGTGGTTTGCACGGTTTCCCATTTCAAATCAGGATTGGCTTTTTTATCAATGGCAGCATATGGAGATTGTGTGTACACCGATGTTCCTCCATATTGGATTGTAGTGAGTCCAGCCTGGTTTGGGTCGGCATTACCACTAAAGCCATAACTCAGGCGTAATTTCAAAAAATCAACAGATTTGATATGGTAGAAGCTGGCTTTAGAAATAATCCAGCCAATACCTGCAGACCATAAAGGTTTCCATTTATCATTGGTATTTACACCGAAAAAATTCGTAGCATCCCGGCGTGCACTTCCGTACAACAGATATTGTTCCTGATAATCATAACTTAAGTTTCCATATACACTTAAATAACGGTTTTGTGTTTGGCTGATGCCTTGCCGATCGGGAATATAGGCACTACTCCCGGTAACATAATTTGGAAAAGCGGTAGTGTAATCTACTGGGGTAATGCTTAAAGTATTGGTATTAAAGCCATAGCTTCTAAAATTATTGCCACTGCCAAGTTGCTCCCTCCGTTCGGCACCTGCCATTACATCAATACCATGCATAGCAATTCTCTTGGTATAATTTAACTGTGCCCTTAAATCCTGTGCCTTTAATAGAGAAGCAGATCGATCATCAATTGCACCCAACGGAATCTTATAAATTGGCGTACCAGTATTATTTATTTGAGTAAAGCTATTAATCAGATTCCGTGTGGTATAGCTACCCAGTTCTTGTAAAAGATTACTACTGCCAGATTGCCTTTGCAGGCGGTAAAGAAGTGTCGCCGAGAAGCCATTCCATTTATAATTTAAACCCGTATTAATATTTAAATCATCCTGATGGCCTTTGGTACGCTGATATTCATCATTGGTAAGCGGATAATAATGCCAATCCAATAACTTGGATGCAGATAAACTATTAATATAATTCATACTGTAATCTTTTGCTATGGGCAAAGCATTGCCATTTTCATCGGCAAAGCTGGCATAAGGATACAGGCTGCCACTGGCTGAGGTAATGCTGCCATAGGCCATTTTGCCAGTGGTACTATTGCTGCCAGTGTACAGCAAACTTACATCAAACTTCAGGTTTTTTAATAAATCAAGGTTCAAAGCATAACGCAAACTTAACCGGTTACTAAGGGCATTTAATTCGGATCGGCTGTCGTCATAACCTGCTGAAGCGGTCCACCCGAAACCCTTTCCACCAGCTGCAGCTTGCACATAATATTGCTGCGCATAACCGTTTTGGTAGAAATATTTTGAAAAATCATCCCGTACATCCTGATTACGATAATTGGCTATACGGGCATCCTTCTCTGCCTGGCTAATGGTGTTATTGTACATCAATTCTACCACTGGGCTAAGCACAGGTTTGTTCAGGCTGTTATAATCGGTTTGGTAAAAGCCTTTTTTAAAAAGGTTAAGTTCCACATCAATAAAATCGCTGCTGCTTATTTGCGGTAACCGATATAAATCTGGCCCTTGCTTAAACGTATTATTCAGGTTGGCACTAATACTTAATGGCTGGTTATATTTTCCTTTCTTGGTTTGAATAACAATTACCCCATTCCCGGCACGGCTACCCCAAATAGAGGTAGCGGCGGCATCTTTCAAAATGCTAATGCTTTCAACATCATTAGGATTAAGGTTCGCCAGGCTTCCTTCATATGGAAAATTATCTAAAATCACCAGTACATTCCCTGGGCCGCTAAAAGTACTTATGCCACGTATATTGATGCGATCGCGACTAAAACTTTCCCGATCTATACTTAACCCATTACCTACAGCTTCTAATCTATTCATAATGCTACTGCCCACTTGTTCGGCCAGTACCTTGCCACTAATTTGCTGGTAAGCACCTGTTAACTTTTCTTTCCCCAATTTTTGATAGCCTGTATTTACAGTTACCTCATCTAATTGATTGATAGCAGGTTTTAACTTAAAAATGAGCGATTGCCCCGTAAAATTAATCAGCGTATCTAACGTACTATAATTTAATAAGCTGATTTTAAACTGATGTGAGCCGTTGCTTAAAATCAGAGAAAACTGTCCATTGCGGTCACTTTGGTAATTTAATTTAGCCTGATCAATGTTAATAATGGCATTTGCCAATGCGCCAGCATCAGCCTCACTAACAATTCTTCCTGTAACTGATTTTTGAGCCATGGCGGGTATGATGCTGCCAAGTAAAATCATGAGGACGCTAATATAATATTTCATAGTTTGTTTGGTTTAAAATGTAGTTTTTAGCTAGTTTGATTTGGCTCCTTCTTTTAACCGCTGCTGGCGGTCAAGGATAGAATTAAGGTTACTTTTATGCATAAATTCACTTCCGCTTGCAGCCAGAAAGTAGCCTCCGGCTATCCATATGTAATGCGGCACTGTGGTATGTTTAAAATATTTGCTCAACGTAGTATCTGCTACCACAGTGATCAACTGATTATTAAAACGTTTCATGGTTAGCGCAATTTTTTCTGGTGTATCGCGGGTGCTTTTGGCATCTACCAAAAGCACCACAGCCTGCCCCTCGTACTCCTTTTGCAGGCTATCAATGTATTTAAACTTGTGGGTACAGCTGCTACACCAGGTTGCCCAGAAATCGAGAATAAGCAATTGGTTTTTATAGGCTGAAAGACTTTGCCGGGTGGTTTTGCCTTTTGCATAAATCATGTGTTCCTGTGTCCAGAAACTTTCTGGCAATTTACCTCCAACTTCCTGCTGCATTGCTCCTTTCACCAGCTTTTGAGCCTGCGCTGGCATAATATAAGTACATAATAAAAGAAGCAGGAATATGGAGATTTCTTTACTTCGTTTAAGCCACTCCAGTTTAATTTCAGCAAAGGATAGCTCGGCCAGTAAACTGAGTTCACGAGATTGCTTAGAGCGCTTTTGCCCTTTGCCAATTCTTTCCTGAAAAATTGGTGGCGTTTGGTACCTGGCAATTTGATGGGCTATAGTATCTTCAGCAATGCGCTTTACACTGTCTGTTCTAAAATTTTTGAGGCATAGCAATACCCTTACGGCTTTTGCCGTTATTTTTTTAATCATATGTTTCGTTTTTAATGCAGCGCCATCCCTGCTTTATTTTGCGCTATGCTGCCAACTGTATTTATTTACAGCACAAAACAGGGTGCCACCAGGTATTGAATGAATGTATTTATATCTAAGGCTTTATTTATACGGTTAAAGATCATGTTAGCCGCATGTTGCATACAGCACAATTAAGCAATCCTTTCATATTTATTGATTAATAACCTAAAAAGTGTTATCCTGCAATTAGCACAGAATAACAACATTTTTAGGGTTCGCCTTACTTTAAAAGCATGCATAATTAATATAGCATTACTGCATACCTATTTCTTACCAGCTATAAATAACTGATTAATTATTAGCCTGCGCTATATTGGATCTTTGGCTGATTACCTTTTCTTAGCCATTTACCTAAAGTTAAAAACAAAACCTGGCTGCTTAACCCTCTATTATACCTCTAAAATAAGAGTGTAAAAGCAGCGCAGGAATTGTACTCCAAACTAAACAGGATTTTTAGGTTTTAAAGGCAGCAAATAATTAAATGGGCACTTTTGGGGATGGTTAACATAAATGGGATGTTTAGCAATGCATTGGAACGCAAAAACAATTGCCGCCCTGGGATGAGACGAAGAATTAAATTGCAGCTGTTTTACGTTTTGGTTCATACTTATATTGATCAAATACAAGTCTCGCCATTTACACCTTTCACAATACATGTGAGGCTGCAAACCATCACTACTTTAAAGTTCTCACGCCTTACGTTGAAATGGAATTACAGCAGCCCCACATCTATTTCGATGTACAAATATATACAACTACACATAGATATGGGTATTAAACTGCTGCCCTGCTTCAACGGCGTGAGATTTGTAGTTGCAAGACTTTTATTAATACCTAATTATAATACACGAATATAGCTATTTCTGTATGTTATTCCAAATTTGGAATAACAAATAATTAAATATTAAGGTCTTTTTGTTAATAATGGCTGAACAGTATATTGACAAGGAGATTTTAATACTTATCAGGGCTAGGCTGTGGGCAATTTCGAAAGCGAAAAAAATTACTTTAGAAGATATTCAGGATAGAACCGAATTTAGCTATAGCCAGGTTTACCGAATTGTGCGTGGAGACAATAACATTTCAGTAAGCGGATTATTTGCCGTGTGCAAAGCATTAGAAGTTCAACCAAATGAGGTAATTAATTTCGAAATTGAAATTCCAAAATATCCGGAAGTAAGGAAACTGCGCAAAGGATAGATCTCAATTAGCCTTATAGGTTTTGGAAACCTATAAGGTTCAAATTTACGATTCCATGCATAGTCCTAAATAAATTTCGTATCAAATTAGCCTGTTTAAAAATAATACTAATAAATTAATATTTATGGCAATTATTATTCTTTAGTATAATCAGGTTTTTTGGGAATAGTGTGCTTTAAGTATGCCTACGGTTATGGTATCCTTATAAAAAGCAAGTACCAAAGCGTTTGCGCTAAACTACCAAAAATTTATAAATGAGTAGATTGTTAAGGCAAACTCTACAACATGGACTACGAACAATTATCTGCTTTTTTAGGTGGCACGATTGGTAGCCTAATAACTAAAAGCACTTTAGATTATTTTTGCTGATCACTCACTAAATGACAATAAGCCATTTTGAGTTAAAGGTTTAATTTTTAGATAGAATATCATTTAGCCAAGCAGGCACTAAATCCTTATCTCTTGGAAAAACATTTAAATCATCAATATACTTATCGGGGCTAGGATCATATTTAAACTCAGGCTTTTCATCATAATTAAAATCTATATTAAATTTCCCATCGCTGGTCACGGATATTATGCATGTATACCAAGCACCCTTATTAGGAGATAACTTATATAATTCCTCTCGTAGTTGTTTAATTTTTAGTGTTACGTCTTCTCCATTTTCTTCTGGATCAAAAGAAATTATTTTCCCGTTTTCCTCATAAAATGATTTAATAGATATCATTTTATTTATAGCATAAATATTTAAAGTAAAATTGTCCCATTCGTCTGATGGGATATTAGAATTTGAAATTTGAATTATTTCGTTTATAAGATTATTTGTGATATCCATAAGTTTTATTCCTTACTCAAACGCTCAATTTCATCGTTTAATTCTTGATCCCAAATAAATTCCATATCGAATTTGCCACTTGAAAATAATGTGAATATCGATCGGTTCCATTTGTTATTACCACCTTCGGTTGTTATCGCGTGAAGTTCAATTAAATCAAACGTTAGCTGAAAATCAAATTCTTCAACATCAATTTGTTTTTGCTCTTCCAAATTAGTAATGTAAGTCCCTGAATTAGTCGTCATTCCTCCTAACACTTCAATGTTTAAGATAGCTTTTTGCCAATCTTCTTTTATTACTGTGTTAATGTTGCTAGCAATAGCTTCGTAAATTTCGTCAACTTTCATTATGATTTAATTTCTGTTGTTACAGATGAAGTATATTAATACAGAATTATTTAGCCATGTCTTTCCGAGGAAATGATAGTGCATGAAATACCTAATAACCTAAGAAGTTTTAATTTTTTAATAGAATATCATTCAACCAATCAGGGGTAGATTCTTTATCTCTTGGAAATTCTTCATTATCTAAAACATAATCACTATCGTCTACCTCCATTTCAAATTTAGGTTTATTGTCGTAATCATATTCAATTCTAAATTCGCCATCTTCTCTCACAACCAACTTTACATTATACCATGCTCCTCTACCGTTCTTACCCCTAAACCATTCTTCTTTGCTCCGGGCAGCTATGCCTTTTCTTTTGCGATAAGCCTGGTAGGCTTCCTCAATTTTTAAAAAATGAGATAAATGAAAAAAGCAGCTAACGCTGCTTTTTAACTAATCATCAGAACCATCTAATAAATTCCATTTGTCTTTTTCTTTGGGTTCTTCTTCGATAGAATATTTATTCCAATCTATTGGTTCTGGATTTACTAAGCTTTCTATAGAATTAATTATGAGCCCTTCTTTGTGCCTTAGTATGAAAGCTTTTATAATATGAAAAGGAGAATACAATACATCCTTTTTAGAGAGACCTTCTAATACTGGAAAACCATAATATAAAGAGTTATTTATTTTGTCCAGATTACATTGCCATTTTAATTTAAAATTCTTGACGATAACTTCTCCTAGATAGGCAGCTATATAATCATATTCATCATCATCTATTGTGATATTTTTTTTAAGGATATACTTTTCTATCTCTTTTAAACTATCAAGACTGAAATCAAGTTTTAGTCCATATTTTTCAGTTCTAGATTCTAAATCTTCTATATAATCATCTACATTAAAAATAAAATTCTCAAACTTTTCTTTTAACTCATCTTCAGATAAATTTTCAATATTCATAATATTTAATTTAAGGTATTTGTGATCCAATTTTATAGTCTATTCCATTAGCCTTTAATGATTCCAAAAATTGTTCTGAAGCGCCCTTTTCCAATATATATTCAATTTGATATCCCTGCCTAACCATAGTAGCATCTTTCTGAATGTCAATTTGAGCTTGTTTCGTTAAACTCATTTTTCCAGTTTTTAGTTGTCCTGCATACATTTCATCAGCTTTATGTATATCAATTTGCCTATTAGTGTATGGAGTTTTGACCGTTTCACTTTTACCACCAAAATGTGTTCTATATTTCTGCTCTTGTTCTAAACCAAACTTAGCATTTTTCATATTTGTATCATACTGTTTGCTCCATCTAGTATAATGCCATTCACCACCTCTTTTTTTATAAGCTTCCCACCTCGCCGCTTTATGCTCAACAGTACCCGCTATTAGTTTAGGCTTCTTTGCTTTTGCTGAAACCACCGCCCCAAGTGTTCTCGCCTTTTTAGCTTCTTCTGCTGCTCTTGCGGCTTCCAAAGCTTTTGTGGTTGCATTAGCCTCTTCCGCTATTTTTGCTGCCTTTGCCACCTCGCCAGTTTTAGCTAGTATATTGGTAGTCTCACCAGTTTTAGCCGCAACATTCGCAATCTCTGCACCACTCACGACAGCCTTGGCTTCGCCAACGCCAGTAAACATTAGCCCGACTTCAAACCCGGTCTGTCTGACAATATCGCTTGGTTTGATTGCAACCTGTAATTAAAAAAAAATACCCGCCCCACGTCCCCCGGGTTTTGTTTTGCAGAATACAGCCTTCAAAAAGAATTAATATTGATAAAATATCATCCGCATCTATCCCCCATTCCTATTGCCTTCCTATTGCATGATAGTTGCATGTGAGTTGCATGTTATTCAATCTTAAATATCAATTAAACCTTATAGATTTTTAAAACATATAAGCTTTGTTCGCTATTTATCATGTTGCCAGCAGAAACCTGATCCATTCCCACTTCTTTTACAACGGCTTCTTTTTTTAGTTAAGGCTTTGCACTGGCCCATATAATTAGCTGCTTTAGTTTTGCTGGCACCACTTCCAGCAAATGCATTAATGGTTCGTACGGTTTTGGCAGCACCGGCACATACACCACAACTACCACCAGCACCACAACGTTTACATGCACTACAATTAGAGCACGCTTTACAAGGACTATCACCGTAACAGGTAGAAACCGTTGGTTTTATAATGCTTTTAGGTGGTGCGGTATGAAATAGTATTAAGCTTAACACCATAAGGATGATTAATTTCAAAATAGAGCGTGATGGGGATGTATTGGTTTATAATTGATAAGTTAGCTGTAATTGTCTAAACCCACAATACTGATAAATGTGTATTGTTTAAATAACTTTATAAGGTTTGGTTAACATAAAATTACACCTGCCTAATGGATTAATTTTATGGTTTTCCATAATGCAGGTTCTACCTTATCTGGCTATCGCATCATTTAAACCGATCAGGTTTTAAAAACCTACTCGGTTTAGTAAGGCTTTAAATTTCATTTATATAATTGTAAATTAGGATAAAAGAAATGGCTATTGCGTTAAATACGCCACTAAACGAGTATTTCGCACTGTTGTAAAATAATTAACTTGCACAATCTAATAAGGTAATTCTGTCTATATATTATATCTGCTATGGTAAAGGAATAATACCATTTAAGCTTATTATTATAAAATTCTTTACAGAACTATTTAAAAAATTATTATACATAAATGCAAAAACCATTACCTCTTCAATAATGTTAAAAATTATATTAGCCGAAGACCATGTTATTGTTAGAAATGGCATTAAGCTATTGCTAGAATATCAATCATTGGTTGAAGTAATAGGAGAAAGCAGCAACGGCCAGGGTGTATTAGATCTTATCGCCACAGGTGTTATTCCCGATATTGTAATACCGATATCAATATGCCAGAATTGGATGGGATTGGATTAATCAAGGCTTTAAAAATCTTACACCCCTCAGTAAAGGTGATCATCTTATCAATGATTGTTAGTGAAAAATATGTTGCACAAGCCTTTCATGAAGGTAGCTATGGCTATCTTTTAAAAAATGTAACAGAAGATGAACTGATGTTTGCTTTAAAAACCGTCTCAAATGGCACCAAATACTTATGTGTAGAACTCGCACAAAAACTACTAGATAAGCTTATTGGTAACATATCTGCGCATAGTAAGCAGGTAAGCCACCAAGTTGACTTAACCATGCGTGAAATTGAAGTTTTACATTTGCTAGCAGAAGGTTATACCAATCAGGAAATGGCAGATAAGCTATTTTTAAGCAAACGCACCATAGAAGGCCATCGGCAGATATTGATTGATAAAACCGGTTCTAAAAATACGGCAGCATTAATTAGGTTTGCATTTATTAATGGCTATCTTCATTAATATAAAGTTAGCCTAATAAGATCACTACCTGTTACCATAAAATAATAACAAACAAGGGTATATATATACTTGTTCTTTATCTACTCTTTGGCTTATATCATTATAGTATTTTCAATAATTTAAAAAATCATTCATAATTTAATTATAATATGCGGTCAGGATTTATTATTTCAATAAGCAAAACGGTAGGAGTTGGATTAATCAGAGACTCTAATAACCAAAAAATTAGATTTCATATAGATGATACCAAAGGTGTACCTATCAAAGGAGACTTGGTAACCTTTGAGATCTGCTTTAAAAACTGGTGTTTAGTGGCTACTGATGTTATTGTTTCGCAACCAAATAAATAATGCTAAAAATAAAATGATAGAAATGCAGCGCTCATCTATGCTATTTTACATTAAATGCATGTTACTATCCACATATTTTTTTCTTCAAAACAAATCAAAATAGTTTAGTCAACTTGTTTCGGAATAACAATATTAATTTGAGTACCTGCTCCAGGTTTAGATGCTATATTAAATATACTACTTAACAGGTTAACCTTATATCGAATGGTTTGCAGGCCAATGCCCATAGGTGAAATATCAACAATTTCAAATCCTTTTCCATTATCCTCAACCTCTACATATATTTCATTAACATACTCTTTTATGATAATGCGTGCATAACTCGCTTCGGCATGTTTTATAATGTTCATCATCAGTTCCTGAACCATCCGGTATATTGCTGATTCAATAATAGGATTTATCCGTTCTTCCAATCCTTGAATTGCGCAATAAAACTTAACGGCATTGCTTAATTGAAGGCAAATATCTTCTATTGCTGCCTTTAAACCCAAATCTTCTAATAGTAAGGGGATTAAATCATGTGAAATTCTCCTACATTCAAATATAGAATCATCTAACAGATTCATAGCGTATTGTAGTGCACTTTCATTACTTTGACGTTCATTTTCAGCATCAAATTTTATTTTACTTAAACTTAATTTAGCACCGAATAATACCTGTCCTAAACCATGGTGCAAGCTTTCTGCTATTCTCCTCCGCTCCTCTTCCTGGGCATTAAGAATCACTTCTGCAATGTGCTGCCTTTGCTCCTGCTGTGTAACCAAATTTCGCAATCGCTCTAACTCTTTTCTTTCTGAAATATCCTCAATAATAGTATAACCCAGCATTTTAGATTCATCTTCAATCAGTATAGTGGTTACATGTACCCATACAGATGTATTATCCTTCTTAATTAAACAAGTATCAATACTAAAGGAGAGTAGATCAGTAGTCCACAGTGTATTTTGCAGTTTTTTCCAGTCTTCTTTAAATTTTCATACCGATAAATCCGTTATTTTTTTACCCAGCAATTCTTCATAAGTATAGCCCAAAATATTTAGCAGAGCCTGATTTACCTTGATAATACGCAGATTATGATCAATAATTTTGTTCCCTAAACTAGATTGCTCAAAGATGGTTCGAAATAGATTTTGACTGAGCTGGTATTCCTTTTGAAGACGATCCTTTTCCTGCTGATGAATTGCCGTCTGTTTGATCAGTTCTTTCAAGGAACCGCTTTCGTCCTGTAAGTGCTGAACTAAATTTTGCATAATTTAAATAGGTGATGACCCGCAAGATACAATATCTTTTTGCGCTTCGGTAAAGCCCCAAATTCCAAATTTTAAATTGATAACGTAGGGAATTGTATACCTGTTTATTAAGTAACATAATCTACAGAAGTAGATTTTTATAAGCACCTAATCAGTTAAATATCTAAATCAATGAGTTTAACACTAACTAAATCTGATTTTAAACTATTATCGCCCTTATATTAGAATAAAGTTGATTAAGTAATCATGAAATGAACATCTACATCACTTTTAGATTCATTTCATGATTAATTATTTAATTGCATGTTTAACAATTAACAACCAAAATAGTCACATTTAACAAGACTTGTCCGGCGAATATTTATTAAATAGGTTATTCTGGAGCATCTTCATTAGCTGTATTTGGCATATTGCCCGCCTGTCCGGGATTTCCCTTTTCAGGATCTGCCCTGGCCTCTTCTGATCCGAAATCACCTTCCCCTACTTCACGGCTTAAGAATTCAGCATCACTTTGTACCTCATTAATTTTGCTGTTTTCATTACTGCGGTGGCGGGGAACCTGGTTATCAGGCATGTTTGACCGATCTGGTGATTGTGTAGATTTTGGGTCCCTTAAATTTTCATTATTTCTTTCTTGCTCTTCCATATCTCATAAGTATATAAATCAATAACAACCAATTGTTCATCAGGTTTTACCAAAGTTCCACACTTATGCTTTATAATTCTATCTAATCTCTTATTTAGAAAGATGAAAGCGAAGAAGTGCTGTAGAACCCTATCCGCCTAACGGCACCTCTCCACTGAAAGGGAGAGGGTGAGAGAAAAATAAATCACTCGGAAACATTGTCCTTCCGACCGCAGAGGAGGAATCTTTGAACCTTGTTTCCGAAATTGATGGTGATCAAACCCCTATCCGCCTGGTGGCACCTTTTGGAATTGCGATTCCAGTTCTGTGTAGAAAGAAGTCAGTAGATTAAAACGCAGGGATCCTTCGTGCCTCAGGATGATAGCAAGGAGGTAAGATTGTGCAATTCCACCGCGATTTTTCATCGCCGCTTGTGCTGCCGAAATAAAGCTTTAACGAATTTATCCAACATCAGGTCCAAGCCTTGATTGTTTGCTTCTTTATCATCAAGGATAAAGAAGAAGCCCTTCGGCGGCAAAGCAGTTGTACCGATTTTTCATCGGTAGCCGAGGCAAGCCAGCGCAGCCAAAAAACAGCCCCTATCCGCCTAACGGCAACTTTCCACTGAAAGGGAAAGGGTGATGAACAGCGTATTAAAAGGAATAAACAATTATCCAACGCAGTTTAAAATACGCTAATTGATTTTAAGCTAAACTTCAATCTACTAAGCCTTGTTCTTATCACATTACCAAAGGTTAAACATCATCTTATTTGTACAACTAAAACATTTACCACGGAAACTAAACCATAAATTATGTTAGCAATGAATTACAGAGGCCCGTTTAGGGTCCGGGCAGAACAGCGTCCAATGCCAGAGATCCTACATCCGGAAGATGCAATTGTACGTGTAACCCGAACATGTATCTGCGGATCAGATCTTCACCTATACCACGGAATGGTACCAGATACCCGTGTTGGCTCCGTTTTTGGACATGAATTTACAGGCGTTATTGTAGAAACAGGTCCTTTGGTAACCAATGTAAAAATTGGCGATCAGGTATTGGTACCTTTTAACATTGCCTGCGGCAAATGTAACTTTTGCAAGCAGGGCCTTTACGGAAATTGCCATGAATCAAACGCCATGGCTACCGCAGTAGGGAGCATATTTGGCTATTCACATACAGCAGGTGGCTTTGATGGCGGACAGGCAGAGTACGTGAGGGTGCCATATGCAAATGTTGGACCAACCGTAATCCCGGCAGATATGGATCCGGATGATGCTGTTTTACTTACCGATGTAGTACCTACAGGTTATCAGGCTGCCGAAATGGGTGGAATTAAAGAAGGTGATACCGTAGTGATATTTGGAGCAGGCCCAATTGGCATTATGGCTGCCAGGTGTGCCTGGTTTTTCGGCCCTTCAAGGGTAATTATTATCGATCATATTGATTACAGATTGGAATTCGCAAAAAACTACGCCAAGTGCGAAGCCTATAATTTTAAATCAATGGATGATCCGGTGGTTTTTATTAAAAGGATTACAGATTGGTACGGTGCAGATGTATGCATTGATTGTGTGGGTTGTGAAGCAGAAGGTAATGCCTTGCAAACCTTTACAGGTAAAATGACACTGATGCAGGCCGGATCTGCTACCGCATTTCAATGGGCAATTAATTCAGTAAAAAAGGGCGGAATTGTATCTGTTGTAGGTGTATATGGTCCACCATTTAATTTTGCACCAATTGGGAACATCCTGAATAAAGGCATCACCTTGCGGGCAAATCAGGCCTCTGTTAAGCGCCTTTTACCCAAGTTAATTGATCATGTTCAATCAGGCAGATTAAATCCAAAAGGACTAATCACGCACCGCATTCCATTGCAAGAAGTATCTGATGCCTATCATATCTTCTCTTCCAAGCTAGATGAATGCATCAAAACCGTACTTATACCTTAACAAAAAACACTTATGAAAACGGAAAACACCAACATAGATTACCGGCAAATTCCAGGGTGGGGAATGGATATTGATCCTGATAACGAACCCACCTACCCGATGAAAAATTACACTGGAGATGACCATAACCGATTGAATTATGAACGCTCAGCACAACAGCCTGTAGAAATTGAATTGCTTAAATCAATTGAGCGACCTGTTTACCCGGTGGTATTTGGCACAACTGTTCCACCATCAGGCCTGAGCGGAATCATCAGGCGTTATGCCTTTAAACATAGTGAAGATCGCTACCGCCACTGGATTCCTTTAATTCTTGCTGACAGGATTAATGCCTGGGAAGGAATTATTGAAGATTTAGGCAAGGGTGTTTTTCCAAATATCCTGGCAGAACGTGGCATTAAAGCAGAATTGAAATACAACGCTGCTGGTTTAGCCAAAAAAGTGCTGGTGGCTGCCGTAGTCGGCACACTATTGTTCACCTACCTTTCTAAAAAGAAAAAGTAGTTAAAAAGATAATATTTATCTGATTTCAATACGTTGGGCTTGTTGAACACTATTTTATTGGTTCTCAACAAGCCCAATGATTTTAACAGCATCAATACCTTAATCATAAGGTCTAACCATTACCTAATAATTTACAATAGTTGTAAAATGCTTAATAAAATTTGGATTAGATTAAGGGTATTTTGCTATTAATTAAAACTAAATATTTGCTTTATTTTTCTTTAACAATAACCCGCAATTACCAAGCAAAATATTTAACTCTTATTTTCAAACTAAACAATAGAATTGTTGTTATTATAATTTAACAATCATATGGCTAAAATTTTTGTACTGGAAGACGATAGGGATATACGGGAAGTGGTAGAATGGATTCTGGTATCTGAAGATTATGAGGTAGTTTCTTTTGAAAATGTAAATGATTTCATGAGAAGAGACATCAGAGAATTACCTGATCTTTTTATCTTAGACGTGATGTTACCAGATGGATCTGGTTTAGATGTTTGCAATCAGTTAAGATCTGAAAGTTTGCAAGATCATATCCCCATTATCATTATGAGTGCACATGCCAGTTTAGAGCAGGTAAGTAGAGGATGTAAAGCTGATGCCTTTATACAAAAGCCATTTGAACTGGATTTTTTTCTAAATAAAATTCGCACTAATATTCATATTTAATATTCTCATCTACGCCATCTCCTTTCCTAATGATTAAATCCTTCATTGTATAATTATATTGTTTGTATACAATTTTATCCTTTGTAATAAATAGGACATAAATAGATAGATACCTTTACCGCCACCTTTTTTTATTATCTTGTAGTTAATAAATCTACATTAACAGCCTCTATGCAAAGTAAAAATCAGCAAATTACTGCCCTCATTGAATTGAATGATGAACTGGAAAATTATTTCCGCAATACCATTATTCCTCAGCTATTTGTAGATGCCAATCTGATCCTGCGAAAATTCACACCTCCAGCCATGAAGCAGTTTAAACTTCATCACCAAGATGTTGGAAAGTCTATTACAGATATAAAAGATAACTTTCGCTTTCCTACCATCATAGAGAATATTGAACATGTAATTAAAACAGGCGAGTTACTTGAAAAAGAAATTCAAACTACTGATATGCGCTGGTACCAGATGAACATACTGCCATATCTGGTGCAGAAAGGAAATAAGAACAATGGGGTGATTATTACTTTTGTAGATATTACCCTTAGGATTCGTGACCTGAAAGAACAGGAAAAATTGATTATGGAGCATGAGCTTTTATTGGATACCATTTCGCATGATATTAAAACGCCATTAACCAGTTTAACGTTAACCATCGAAATGCTCAAGAAAACGCCAGAAAAAGGAATGATAAAATTCCCGGCTTTGCTTGAAAAAATAGAAAATGGCCTTCATAAAATTAAGGGGATTGTTACTGAACTAACAGATTCACGTAAAACAGATCAACATTATAAATCTGTTGAAGAACTGCTGGATATTGAACAAATTCTTGAAGATGTTCGGCTCACGCTTGCTCCACAGATTTTGGAATCAAATGCTTCTATCCGCTGGGATATAACTCACTCAGAAGTTTTATTTGTGCGCCGGAAACTTCGAAGTGTGTTGTATAATTTAATTAGTAATTCCATTAAGTACAGAGATAAGCAACGCAACCCGGAAATCCTCATTAAAACTTTTACAGAAGATGATTTTTTTGTCATCTCGGTTGCAGATAATGGCAGGGGTATTAATAAGGAAGATACAGACAAAATATTCACAAAATATGAAAGAATTTCTCGTGATGTAGAAGGCACTGGCGTTGGACTTCACCTGGTGAGGGAAATTGTTAACCTTTCAGGAGGAAAAATTGTAGTAGATAGTACCCCTGGAAATGGAACTACATTTAAAATTTATCTCAAAAACCATCAATAGGAAATCGCTTGGCGATACTGATTAGAGATTTGCTTTAAACATGAGTGAAAATAACCCATCATCATTTTAACTTAATGAGGAAGTTGGATGATAAAGGATGTAGCTTCTACATCAGATTCAACACTGATTCCGCCACCGTGTGCCAATGCAATTTCTTTCGCTATATAAAGTCCTAAACCTAAGCCTTCTTGTCCTGGCCTTACTTTCCCTCTCGAAAACGGCTTAAACAAATGCGGCAGAATATGGGTTGGTATCGGTATGCCGGAGTTTGAAACAATTATTTTTTTACCATCAGCAGACTCATTCATAATCACCCTGATTGGCTTGCCCTTTTCTCCATGAGTTATGGCATTACCTAAAATATTAGAGAGTAATTGTGCAATTCGCTTGTAATCTGCCCTTAAAGCTGAAGATAAGGAAATGTCTTTTGTAATTTCAATATCAGGCCAGGCCATGCGCAGCTCCACAATTACCTGATCAATCATTTCATCCAAACTTAACTGGTTCTCATAATTGAGCTTAATTCCTCCGCCAAGTCTGCCACTCGCAAAATCAAGAATATTATCAATTAATCCTTTCGTACGTGTAGTTGCATCGTGGATAATGGCTGCCAAACGTTTATTGCGCTCATCAAGATCACTGCGCAGCTGAAGTTGCACCGCATTAGAGATAGCATTCACAGGGTTTCGAAGATCATGACCCAGCATGGCAATAAATTGTTCTCTGGTTTCAGCGCTGCGTTTTTCAATCTTAAGCACCCGCTTACTTTCGGCAAGTTCATCTTGTGAATCTAAATGAAATCCAATCAGTTCGGCAAAGAGCGTAAAAGTTTTAATTACCTTAGAATTATTAACCTGATTCGGAACCCGGTCAATAGCGCAAAGCGTACCAAAAAAATCACCGTTTCTTAGCATTACAGGAACTGAGATATAACTTTGTAAGCCATATAATTTGGGGGTATGGTGATCCTTATAAAACGGATCTTCATTAAAATAATCGATAGCAACCACTTGATGGTGGTACATAATTTCATTACATATTGTGGTTTCGAGTTGAAGCGATCCCCCAACTTCCAAACCAAAGTCGATTTTATCCAGCGTAGCGCAGGCAATCCACGAATTTTCGGTTACCCTGGCAATCGCTGCGAAACCCATTCCTGTAATTTCACATGCTACCTCCAGTATATTTGCAACGGAAGGGATGCGCAAAACTCGCTCAATATCTAATTCAATGTTTGGTTTTTCTGTTTTACTCATTCATTACTCCTGAAAAAAAATACAAATATCACAAAAAGGTATAGTAAAGTTAATAAAATCTTGTATAATTTATATTTGTTTAATTTGATGTTAGATTCTACAGACAATTACCGTTGTTTGTATTTTGTAATTCAATTACAGCAAACACCACTTATAGGCTGGAGTTACAATAGGTGACAAATGATCAACAATCATGGAACAAATCAGAAAATATTTTGAAAGAAATCTAAAAATGAGTGATCAGGATTGGAAAGCCTTTTCATTAAAAATAGAACGCTGTGAATACCCTAAAAAGCACCTGCTTTTAAAAGCCGGACAAATTGAGAAACACCTGTCTTTTGTAGAAAAAGGTATTATCCGGTTTTACCTGCCAAAGGAAGAAAACGACCTGACCTTTACTTTTGTTTTTGATGATGGTTTTGTAAGTGCTTATGATTCTTTTCTTACCCAGCAAGCTTCTGCATACCATGTAGAAACTTTAGAAAAAACCATTCTTTGGCGCATCTCCTATGATGACCTGCAAACTATTTATAAAGAAACTGAAATTGGAAACACCATTGGCAGACATGCCAGTGAAGATTTATTTCTAAAAAAGTCTAAACGAGAGCTTTCCCTCTTAAATGATACCGCCGAGCAGCGTTACCTGAAACTATTTTCAGAACAGCCGCAACTCATCAAACAAATACCATTAAAATATATCGCCTCTTATATAGGCATCACACCACAAGCACTTAGCAGAATCCGTAAGCGAATTTCTTAACTTAGGTTCATTGTTCCATGAGGTAAATAGCCTCACCTTTACGAAAAAAAACAATGAAACCTTTACTCATTTTACTCAGTGTATTTGTAATTGCTATAGCCATGAATAAGATTTTCAGGGGGAACTATGAATTTGCATTCTCCGGCAAAATCGCCATGTCGGTTATGTTGCTGTTTACCGCCTCAGCACATTTTGCCTTCAATGATGGAATGGCCATGATGCTACCAGACTTTGTACCTTATAAAGCGCAGGTGGTTTACCTTACAGGAATTATTGAAATTGCCGCCGCTATAGGTCTTTTTGTTCCGGCATTCAGCGTAATGACAGCCTGGTTATTAATAGCATTTTTTATCCTGATCCTTCCATCAAACGTATATGCTGCAATTAAGCATATTGATTATCAAAAAGCAACTTTCAATGGTAGTGGGCTTAATTATTTGTGGTTCAGAATACCCTTGCAAATACTGTTTATTGCCTGGACTTATTTATCAGCAATTAAAAACTGGCAATGAAATTTTAAAGGGATATAAAAACACACTCGATAATTCTTTTACCCTAAGATGGATTAATAATATGCCTTACAATACTATTTAAACAGGTGATTTATATTTTAACCAACCCGTCCTTTGTGTATCTTCTGATACATCGGAGGGAATGGCGATCGTAATTCCCCTCTTTTAGAGCTATCGTGTGGACACAATTAATTTATAAAGATCTTTTGCCCGCTCTTTGCCGCGGGGGCATGGCAATTTTTCACGGTTAATATTGTTTTTAGCGGTGTTCAAGAATGCTGCGCATTTTGGAGCGCCA
>Ga0308159_1000912_pt1 | contig 51801 bp, 46 predicted proteins | sample PhyCR1_FD_201040 | JGI IMG/M metagenome (GOLD analysis project Ga0308159, IMG submission 201040) | Phyllosphere microbial communities from UC Gill Tract Community Farm, Albany, California, United States - DLSLC.R1 | ecosystem: Host-associated > Plants > Phyllosphere > Unclassified | place: USA...
GTAATCTATCGTCGGTCATCGGGATCAACTCCTCGGTGGGCGTGTGAAGTATGGTAACTCCACCTTACCGATGAGCCCGGTGGCCACCGAGATCGAATTCGCATGGGTGGGGCATGCCCCACCCATGCGATCGCCTCAATCTACACCGGAAATTACACCACGAGCGCGGACGCTAACTGGACACAGGTAGACCACAAGCGCGATCAGCGCCTGCGCATCTTCCGCCTCCAGCGCTTGGGGGGCGCCCAGGTGTCGGGGACGCCCTGCCTAGAGTTCAGTTGCATTTTTCCGTTTTACATTAGCGGCGTTGGGCCGCGGCCTGGTGGGCGCGCCGCCAGCATGACCATGCGCTGATGTAAGCGGGTTTGATTGACGCTGGGAAAGGGCAGGCACTGAAGCGCGTGCATCAAGGGTATCCCAAACTTGCAACGGCAGGTCCTCCGCGCTCTGCATAGCGTTCTAGTCTGCGTCCCTACTGCTCAGGACATACAGCCCATCACAGCTTTCAAAGTCTTATCAGCCTGGATCCAGAGGCGCGGGGACACCCCGCACCTCAGGCTGTATCATAGCGAACTCGACAAACCCCGAAGGCCTGGCACCCAGGGCCCGAGGATTGGGAGTGACGTGCCTGCATTTTCATCTCGCGCCTTCCTGCGCGGCAGCACGCCGCCGACAATCGCGGGCTTATGCGGCGTTAGACACGAGCCAGGCGCTGCGCGGAATATGGCTATGCTCGTGTACCAACCGCGCTCGCCCGCGCGCTTGCATGGCCAAGAATCGTACGGCACCCGGTTTCGCCACAACGCCGCCAGGCTAACGTGTTCCATCGGCCCAGGAATCGAGGGTTCTGCCGGAAAGGAGGAGCCATCCAGCGTCACCCGTCGGACCCCGGGCAATGGCGATGTAGGCTGCCGGCCTGTGTGGCGCGGCCGGCGCCCAGGCGAGCCGGGCCGCTTTAGCCCAAGCGATCTTCGCTGCGCCAGCGGCGCAGACACCTTCCGGCACGGGTCAAGCCCATGATCCTATCCTTTCATCCTCCCGCCACACCACTTTGCAATCGGGCTGCGCATAGGGCGGAGAAATGCATGCCGGCGACAACAACCGACGGTCCCAGCGCCTTTGCCACCATTATCGCTCACAACACCGCAAGGCGCGGTAGCCCCGAGAGGAGACTACCCAACCGGCCTACGTGTCCCGACCGAACGCCAGGGCTGCCCGATGCGGCTTTCAAGCCTGTCACGCAGGTACCACAGCCACTTCACGCGGCGCTCCGCAATGCCGCGAAGGCTGAGCAGGTCGCCGCCGAGCCAGGGCAGAAAAGGATTGCGGCGCGCGTACGACCATATTTCCACCCGCTCGCCAGGACGCGCCGACGCCCCGCGCGCATGGAAGCCCACGGTGTCGGCCACTACGAGCGTATTCCCGGCAACCGCGAGCACCTCGGCGGTGTTCAGTTTCATCGCGGCGAGAGCGTCCGCATGAACACGCGGCGAGCCTCGAGCAGAAAGACGGTCGGCCGCACGTGGGTTCGCCAGCGAGCGGCGTCGCTCCCAGTCGAGACGCTCTGGCGTGAAGCGATGTGAGCCACGCACGTACGTAAATGGCCCCTCATCCGGCATCACTGGGTTCAGGAACAGCCACGCCTTTAACGAAGAGTGAAAGCTGTCCGCGTGCAGCATCTCCTGCGGATCGGGCTCATTCCCCTCGAAGTGGCTGACGATAGTTTGAATGTAGTGCAAGGGTGTGGTGCGAAAGCCGGCGACATAATGGAACAAGGCCACCACATCCTGCCGCTCGAGCAGCGCGCGCAGCGCTGGGATTTCGGCAAGCATGGCCGGGTCGACCGCCAGTCTGCGGGTGATTGCATCACCCTGTCGCATCTCGCGCGCAGGCCCTTCGTAGGACAGCAGCGCATCACGCAGCGCGGGGAACTCTGCAGACGGAACAATATCCGGGATGGCAACAAAGCCATCGCGGTCGAATGCCGCGCGCCAGTCAGGTCGCACTTTGCCGGCAAGCCGCCGCCGCCGCCACGCGCAAAGCTTTGCCGCGAGCATCACTCGCGCCACATGCAGTCCTCTCGCATTAAGGCGGCGTGACCCAATCAGCGGGTTGTCTAGGAAGCTCTTGGCGCCAGTCAGCAGTTGTACGGTCCAGAAAGGCGCGAGCAGCGCTGCACCGATCTTCTTTGTTGTAGTGCCTGAAGCCATGCTGGCCGGTTGCGCCAGGATGGCGCCGGATGCAACCACAAAGACGCTTGTTGCGCCAACCTGGGGGACGATCTCCGCTTAATCTTTAACCACTGCGTCGATCGCCATGAGCCGGGTCCAAAGCGCTTCAAACTGTTCTAGCGGAAGCGCGTTCGGACCGTCGGACAAGGCATTGTCGGGGTCCGGGTGGGTTTCCATGAACACGCCCGAGACGCCCGCCGCCACTGCCGCGCGCGCCAGCAAGGGCACATATTCGCGCTGCCCCCCTGAACGCTCGCCCAAGCCCCCGGGCTGCTGCACCGAATGGGTTGCATCGAAAACCACAGGGCAGCCGGTCTCCGCCATGATCGACAGGCCCCGCATGTCAGAGACAAGCGTGTTGTAGCCGAAAGACGTACCACGCTCGCACAACAGGAAGGCATCGGGGTCGTGTCCCGCCCCTTGGGCAGCATTGCGCGCTTTGGCGACAACCTGCTTCATATCAGCGGGCGCCATGAATTGCGCCTTCTTGATATTGACCGGCTTGCCCGATGCGGCGACGGCAGCAATGAAATCGGTTTGACGGGCGAGGAACGCCGGCGTCTGGAGCACATCGACCACCGACGCCGCCGCCTTGACCTGCGCGGGCTCATGCACGTCTGTGATCACCGCAAGTCCCGTCTCGGCACGCACCTTTTCAAGAATACGAAGGCCCTCCTCCATCCCGACACCGCGGAAGGATTTGTCCGAGCTGCGGTTCGCTTTGTCGAACGAACTCTTGAAAATCAGGAACAAGCCGAGTCTGCTTGCGATTGCAGCAAGCGTTTCGGCTACAGAAAGCGTCAGTTCCTCGCTTTCAATGACACATGGTCCCGCAATCGCGAATAGAGGAGTTTGGGGGGTGAGCGCGTGTCCGCAAAGGATCATGGGTAATGCCCTGGCTGATTAAATTGCTGCAAAGGGATAGGGTGGCACGCGCGGTTCCACTAAGTCGGTTCTCGCTCGGCGCATTCCTTTGGCCGGTTCTGAAATTGCTGGCAATCCCTGTCACGTTCAAATACCCCCCAACGCTCGGCCTGTTTGCGGCCCGATCCGCTAAGGGTCGAATCACAAGAAGTTTCATGACGATATGAGTAGCGCATTCTTTCCGACAAAATACGCCGCTTCCGCGCTGAAGACCCTGGAAATCGAGCTGCACGCGCTGGAAACGCTGAAAGAGGCACTACAGGGCCAGGACCTGGGTCGCGAGGTTGATCGCGCGATAAAGGCGCTGGCCTCCACGCGCGGGCGCGTCATCGTCACTGGCATGGGCAAAAGCGGGCACATCGCGCGCAAGATCGCCGCGACCATGCGATCAACGGGGACCTCGGCGCTCTACCTTCATCCCGGAGAGGCGAGCCACGGCGACCTAGGGGTCATCACCGGGCACGACGTCGTACTGGCCATTACCTGGTCAGGTGAGACGGCGGAACTGGGCGATATCCTGCACTACTGCAACCACTTCCATGTGCCGCTCATCGTCGCCACCGCGCACGCGGATAGCACTGCGGCACGGGCGGCAGACATCGCGCTCATCATGCCGCTGGTCAAGGAAGCGTGCCCAAACGAACTTGCACCAACATCCTCGACAACCCTCCAGTTGGTTTTGGGCGATGCCCTTGCGGTGGCGTTGATCGAGGCACGCGGCTTCACCTCCTCGGATTTCCGCGTGTTTCATCCCGGGGGCAAGCTCGGCGCACAGTTGTCCGTCGTCGGCGAAATCATGGGCACCGGCGATGCGATACCACGCGTCAGCGGCGATGCTTCGCTCACCAGTGCTACAATTGAAATGAGCCGCAAGCGCTACGGCTGCACCGCCGTGGTAGATGCCGACGGCAGGCTGGTCGGCGCTTTCACCGACGGTGACCTTCGCCGCTGCATCGCGGTCCATGATCTCAACGACAACATCAGCCTTCACATGTCGGTAAACCCGTTGGCAGTCACCGCGGACATGCTGGCCTCCGAAGCGCTGCGGATACTCAACGAAAACGCGGTTTCGGTGCTGTTCGTCGTCGAGGAAACCAAGCTGGTTGGTATCCTCCATATACACGACATCGTCCGCACCGGGGTGGCCTGAAGTGATCGAAGAAGGCGCCGGATCCCTGGCTCGTCCATGACATGAGCTCCGCTCGCGCACTCATTGTCGTCCCCGCGCGTTATGGATCGACGCGGCTCCCTGGCAAGCCGCTGTTGCGTATCGCCGGGCGCACCTTGCTGGAGCGGGTGCACGCTGTCGCAACCGCCGCTGCGCATCTGGCAGGGGGGTGTGACGTCGTGGTAGCAACGGACGACCGGCGGATTTGCGAACATGCTCGCCAGATCGGTGCAGAGGTCGCGATGACATCGGCAGATCTGGACTGTGGCTCCTCGCGCGCTTGCGCCGCTGCGCTCTCGAGGCCGCTCGTGCCTGACATCGTAATAAACCTGCAGGGCGACTCACCTTTTGTGCCGCCTGACGTGGTCGCACGGCTGATTGAAACACTCAGAAACGGCGGCGCCGACGTTGCCACCCCAATTTACCGGTTGGATTGGGATCGCCTCACGCGCCTGCGCAAACACAAGGCAACCGTGCCTTTCAGCGGCACGACCTGCATCCGGGCAGCGGACGGGCGAGCGCTGTGGTTTTCCAAGACAATCATTCCCGCACTGCGCGATGAGGAAATGCTACGCGCTAGCGGGCCAGTTTCGCCGGTATGGCAGCACATGGGCCTTTATGGTTACCGGCTCACTGCGCTCGAGTGGTTTGCCTCCACACCGCGCAGCCCGTACGAGGTGCTGGAAGGGCTGGAGCAACTCAGGTTTCTCGAAGGCGGGCGCTTGATCGCGACGGTGGAGGTCGATCCGCCCAGTCATGCGATGTCCGGAATCGACACTCCGACCGACCTTGCATTGGCGGAAGAGGCGATCCTGCGACTAGGCGATCCTTTCCCGGCCTGATATCAGGCTCGGCAATGTTCGTTATCGTCCGACACGGCAATACTTTTGAGGCAGGCGAACGGCCGCGCCGCATCGGGGCCCGCACCGACCTACCGTTAACGGCCACCGGCCTGAAACAGGCGGAAGCGCTCGGTGTCAACTTCATGGCGCGTGAGTTCGGATTTGGCCGAATTCTTGTTTCTCCCCTCGCCCGCACCCAGCAGACCGCGTGGGCGATTGTCGCCCAACTTGCCAACACACCCAAGCCCGAAACCGCCGATTGGCTTCGTGAGATTGACCATGGCCCCGACGAGGATCGGACCGAGCCTGAAGTGCTCACGCGCGTCGGTGCGGCGGCCCTAGCGGCTTGGGACGCGCGCGCAGTGCCGCCGCCGGGTTGGACCGTCGATGCCGAAGCCCGAATCGCAGGGTGGCGCGCACTCTTCGCGCAAGAATGCCGACCTACCCTGCTTGTTACGAGCAACGGTGCGGCGCGGTTTGCGCTGGTGGCTGCTGGCGGAGAAGTTGGCGGAGACATGAAACTGGCGACCGGCGCGTACGGGGTGATCCGCAAGGCATGCGACGGAACCCTCAGTGTGTCGGAATGGGGCACGAGACCATAATGCGTTCACCAATTCTGCGTTCTCCGCCATTCCCCGGGGTAAACGCACAGGTCTCCCGCCTGGCACCTCAAGGGATCGCGCCATCAGATCCCGCCGCACTGTTCGCCCTGGTGCGCGAGGCGCGTGTAGGAGGCCGTTTCTGGGCGACGCCGGCAAGACCCGAAGATCGCGTCGCAATTGTACGCCGGCCGCTCAATACAAAAGATCAGATTGATACAGATCCTTGGTCTCTGCTTCCCTATGCACAGCGCCTGGAAGCGCATGGCGATGATGAATGGATCGTCCTCGCCCGCGCCGCCGGGTTGCCCGTGACGGTGCTGTCTGCAGGCCGTTTCGGCGCTCCGAGCGACGACTCGGCCCGACTTGATCAGCGGGCCGCAGAGGCCCTCACTGCCGCGGAATGGCGCGATCCATTCACGGGCGGGCCATCTACCATCGAGGCCGTGGTTGAACTGCTGGCGCTGTGGCGTACTGTGCTGCAGGCCAACCGGCCGATCCTTGCGGCCTGCGGAATGGCTTGGTGGAAGCGTGCGGAAATCGGGCGATTTCTCTGGCATCCAGGGCACCGTCTCGCCTTGGCGCGTTCTGCCGACCGGGCCCTGCAGATTGCGCGCAAGGGCGGCGGTTCGCTCGCCATCTGGCCCTCACGTGTCTCGCCAGCCCTCGTTGAGCAGGCCCGGGCCGATGGCGTGCCCCTGGTACGTGTAGAGGACGGATTCGTGCGCTCCGTTGGCCTCGGCGTCGATCTGGTACCGCCCTCTTCTGTTGTAGTCGATGCCACTGGGATACACTTCGACCCCTCGCAACCGAGCGATCTGGAAGCAGTATTGGAGGGCGCCGAGCTGCATCCGAAAATACTTGAGCGCGCTCGCCTACTGCGTGAAACGATCGTGAAAGCGGGCATCAGCAAGTATGCAGCGGGCCTAGGTCGTAACACGTCGACCACCCTGCCTGCCCGCGCCCCGAACAAACGTCTTGTTCTCGTTACCGGGCAGGTCGAGGACGATATGTCCGTTATCGCCGCCGGAGGCGGCCCAGGTTCCAATCTTGTGCTGCTGCGCCGCGCCCGCGAACTTGAACCTGATGCCGAGATTTGGTTCCGCCCCCATCCCGACGTCGATGCCGGCCATCGCCAGGGTGCGGTGCTCGATTCCGATGCTTTGAGCCATGCCGACAGAGTTGTACGCGGTGGCAGCATGGCCGCGCTTCTCGAGACGGTGGACGCGGTGCACGTGCTCACCTCACTCGCCGGGTTCGAGGCGCTGATGCGCGGCCGGGATGTCACGTGCCACGGCGTGCCTTTCTATGCGGGCTGGGGCCTGACACGAGACCTAGGCGCAGTGCCGGACCGGCGCACTCGCACGCTCACGCTCGATGCGCTGATAGCAGGGGTGCTGATACTCTACCCTCGCTACCTCGACCCGATCACCGGTCTTCCGTGCCCGCCCGAGGTGCTCGTTGGCCGCATGGCAACCAGACGCGCGACCAATCGGCTCAGTTGGATCGGCCCGGTACGCCGCTGGCAAGGCAAGCTGATGAATCTGATCCGCAGGTGCCGATAAGCCAATGACCGTCATTCTCGACATTTCTCGCCTGATCTCACGCCTGCGCTACTCGACGCCTTCTGGCGTAGACCGTGTGGAAATGGCCTACGCGCGCGGCCTGCTTGCGCATTACGAGCAAACGTTGGCTTTTGCCGCAGTCCATCCCTCGGGGCTTTACGGCCGCCTGAAGCGCGAGGCCGCGCTTGCCTATCTGGACGACCTGGAACGCCGCTGGTCCAGTGCGACCGAGGCGCCGCGCCAACGCTCGCTTCCCTCGGTCATGCCGCAACTCGCCGCACTGCTACCCTCGAACAACGGTATCGGCAGCGGCGGCATTTACGTTCAAGCTTCGCCCCATCACCTGACCAACACTGCGAAGGTCCATCGCATCCTCGCGCGCGAGCGCGCCAAGTTCTTCTGCCTCGTTCACGATCTCATCCCCATCGAGTTTCCCGAGTATGCCCGCCCCGCCGGCGCCGAGTTGCACCGTAGGCGGATTCAGACCGTAGCATCAGCCATTGCCCAGACGGACGGCGCCGCCGTCGTCAATTCCGCCGCGACCGGTCGCTCTCTGGCACCTTGGCTCAAGCCGGCGACTCCGATTCACGTCGCTTTGCTTGGCACCGAAGCCTTGCCTTCTGCGCCGCCTGCGTTGAGTGACGACGGTCGACCTTATTTCGTGTGCCTGGGGACCATAGAACCGCGTAAGAACCACTTGCTCCTGCTTCATCTCTGGCGACATCTGGCTGAATCTCTCCCGCCCGAGAGCGTCCCGCGTCTTCTCGTCGTTGGTCGCAGGGGTTGGGAAAACGAGCAAATCATCGACATGCTGGAACGCTGCCCTGCCCTCGTTGGCCATGTTGAGGAAATTGGCGGGTGCCCTGACGTGCGCCTCTCCGCCTTGCTGCGCGGTGCGCGGGCGCTGTTGATGCCATCCTTCGCAGAAGGCTACGGCATGCCGGTGGCTGAGGCGCTTTCGGTTGGAACGCCGGTTGCCGCCAGCAACCTTGCGGCACTGCGCGAAGTGGGCTGCGATGTGCCTGACTATCTCGATCCTCTGGATGGCCCAGGCTGGAAGACCATGGTCCTCGACTATGCGACACGAGGAGCCGCTTACACCGCGCAAATGGCGCGACTGCCAGGCTGGCACAATCCCACTTGGGCCGAGCACATGGGGATTGTTACCCGGGCGATCGACAGGCTCTTCTGATCCGGATCGCACCCCGCACGACTATCTCGGATGGTCGATTCCTGCGGGCAGGCGTACCTTAGGACCCCAACCGCCCCGTCGTGTCGTAGCGCAGCGACGTATATGGCACCTGGAGATAGTCTAACACCGAATACGCTGCGCGCCCGACGCGCGAATTAGACTTCGCAAACAGCAGTTCGCCGAGGTTAAGCCCGACGCCCACAAACAGATGGCGCTTGGGTCTAACGCCCTTGTCGCGATCGCTATTGAGAAAGTCGCTGGCGTAGTATCCCACCTGCAGGTCGAGATATTTGAACGGGCTACGCTGCAGTGTGTCGAAACCCGCTCCCTTGAGCGAAAACATGAACCGTTGTTGCTCATAGTGCTTCTTGCCGACATGGCTGTAGATCTGACCGTTAGGAATGATCTCCAGTTTGAAGGCCACCTTTTCCTTCAGCCCGGGCACCGTGTTGCGCAAGACCGAGAACGCCGCACCGGCAATGTTCATCGTTACATCCTGCATCGAATAGCCGCTGTCAGGCTCGATGGCATCGGATATCTCGTTAATGGCCATTAATCCGGCAGCGAGGATGCCCGCAGTGAGGGCGTCGCCCTCCGCCCCGTCGGTGTTGCGATGGATGCGGTAGTGCAGCAGTTCAGCGATGAGGTAGGTGTTGTAAGCATGTGTGAGCTTGTCAACGCCGATATTATGCGTGTCCTTACCGAACCACCCCTCGTTCTTGAAATGGAAACCCGTGGTTGGCTTGAAAAGCTTGGGGATCGACTGCGCGCCAACGTAAGCACTAAGCAGTGCCAGTTCAGTGCCAACGCTGCCGGCTTGGCGGAAAAAGCCTCGGTGCGTGGTGTATTCGCGTGGAACATGACCGGTCGGGCTGTGCGGCACGGCAGCAGCGATCGAGGGCTCAAGCGACACGTCGGAGGCCTGCGGCGGCGGAGGTGGTGGCGGGCCATAGAACTCTGCTGAGTCGAACGCCTTCGCAGCCGGCTTGTACGAATTTTCGGCCAAGCGCGGTTCGGATACAGCGCTAGGGTCCGCGTTGGCGACGGCATCGAGATCCCAAGCCTCGGCCACGAGAGCCAAGGATTTAGGGCTATGCAGGTTGGCGATGCGGAAGACCCCATCCGATTGCAATTCGTCCAGCGAGCCGGCGTAAGCCGGAGTGGAAGCGAGGCAAGCGACCAGCGTCAATACAGAGCGGTCGCGGTACCTTTTTGTCATGAGAACCCCTGTTACAACGCCTTCTTTTCAGGCTGAGGTGCGGCGCATCCAGCGCTCGGCGCAAAGAAAGGTAGGAATACCCTGCTCGCCTCCCTCAAAGCCCCGATCCCGGATAATTTCAACCGGGTCAAAGGTTTCTAACGGCGCAGGGGGATGTTTCCAAGCCTGCTTGTCATCGAGATGTCATCCCCCGAACAGGGGACGATGCGCCCCCTCACTTCCTGAGCGAGGTGATCCGACTGCCGAACACACGGTCCCAGAATATCGCCGATATTGCAAAATTGCCCCCTTCGTCGACATAATGGTGCCGCATGTGATGCCGCTTGAGCGCTGCGCCGATTCGGCTGCGCATGGGAAAGTGATGGCAGGCATAGTGCACCGCATCGTAAATCACGTAGCCGGTCATGAAGCCCAGCAGCACCCACGTTCCCGCCGGACCGAACACCGCGACCAGCCCCACCCAGATTAACGCGCCAACCGATATGCTGACCGGTAGCGGCATCAGGCCCCGCATCGGGTCATTGGGACTGAGATGGTGGTTACCGTGGATCAGATACACCAGCCAGCGCAGCACAGGCACATCGGTTTCCAGATGGAACAGATAGCGGTGCATCGAATATTCGAACAGCGTCCATCCGAGCAAGCCCACGGTGACCAGGCCCAGCGCGTGATGAAACTGCGCAGCGCCCCACCCGGCAAATGCGATCAACGGTAGAATGACAGCCCAGCTCAACGCGAACATGCGCGGCGACATCAACGTGAGCTTTTCCAGGCGCTCGCTTTTGAACAACCGGATGCGTGGCGAACTGGAAACCGGAGGAGGCATTAACTCCGATGCTGGACAATAGGAGCGGTTGGCTGTCAAGTCCAATTACCTTCAAGCGGGGTTAAAGTATGGCGAGAAGTCGCAAATTTCGAGGCACACCACTATGACGGAGTCATCTGCCTGCACCCGTATTCTAGTGACCGGAGCCTCGGGCGGCCTAGGTGGAGCGCTCGCGAGAAATTATGCGAAAACGGGCGTGAATATGAGCCTGTGGGGACGCGACCCGACGCGCCTCGAGGCCGTCGCGTCGCAATGCCGCGCGGCGGGGGCCGAGGTGCAGGTGCAGCTGCTGGACATCGCCGACGTGGACGCAGCGCTCGCTGCACTGGCCAAGGCGGATAGCGCCGCACCTTTTGACCTGGCCCTGTTCGCTTCAGGCCAAGGCGATACTCGTGCGGCGTGCGACCTGGTTGAGGACTCAAGGCTGGTCGCACGATTGGGAACGGTCAACTTCACGGCGCCCGCCGCTATGGCCGCGGCGCTGGCCGGGCGCATGGCGCAGCGCGCGAAAAATCAGAACGGCGGAGGACGCATCGTACTGATCAGTTCGGCGGCAGCGTTTCACGCCCTGCCCTTCGCGGCGGCTTACTCCGGGACTAAGGCGGGTCTCTCACGCTTCGCCGATGCCCTGCGCATCGGTGTCGCTCCCCTTGGAGTGAGCGTCACACTGGTCTCGCCCGGTTTTATCGACACAGCCGCAGGGCGCAAGGTGCCTGGTCCCAAGCCGATGCTGATGACCGCCGATGCCGTTGCCGCGCGAATCGCCATAGCCGCCGAACGACGCCAGGCGCATCTTGTGCTACCTTGGCCCTTCGTTGCGCTGCGCTGGCTCGATCGCGTCCTCCCCCGCCCTTTACGCGACCGCCTGCTGGCAAACCTGACGCCCTCAGGGTAAGGCCATGCTGCGCGCGTCCGCCTAAGCGATGGTCAACTTCCCAAAACTTCCGCGAGTATCGCGTGATGAAGCCCGGCAGGCGTCAGATCCACGCGGCGGTTATCGCCGGGGATTGCCCTGCCGTCCGTGTCTATCCTCACCATCACATATGGTGTGTGCCGATCTCCGCCCGGAGCAATCGCGCCGGGAATGCTGGGGCGATGGTCACCGAAGAACACCAGCAGAACCGAGCGTCCCAGCGCCCCGAGCCGCTCAGTAAGGGAACACAGCATGGCGTCGCTCTTGCGCGCAAGCCGCATATAGCCATCGATCCTATCAATGCCGTACGCTGTTTCCCATGGGCCATGATTCTCGATTGTCACGGCGTACAGTAACGTGGGTTGCGAGGCCATTTGGGCCAGCGCGATGATCTCGTCCGCCATCGCCGCGTCGGTAACGTAGCGGCCTTCACCGGGGCCAGGCGGAGCGAAACGGTCCTCTCCCACCAGTTCTGCAAAGCCCGCTGCAGGCATGATCCGCTCCCGCCCATAAAAGCGCATGTCGTGCGGGTGGACGAACAGGCTGCGGTATCCGTCACCTTGCGCAGCCAATCTCGCGGGAAGGGCATAGCTACTATCTCTCGTGGCCGTCAGGAAAGGGTCGTAACGCCGAAATTCCAGTACGTCTTCGCCGCGCCCGAACAACACGCCGTATTCAGTTCTCATTGTGTAAGCGCCGAAACCACTGACGTTCAGGTTCCCCCACTGAAGCGCGCTTTCACGCGCAGAAACAAGGCCGGGCAGCGCCAGCGCCGGATCGCCAAACATTTCGACAGGATCGCCAAAGCTTTCGCATTGGATCACAACGATAATTTCCGGCGGGTTCGCCGCCGATTGCGGGATTGTTTGGGGACAGGGCGCGGGGTCGCATTGCGCGCGCCAACGCAGCCAGTAGAGCAGCAGCGTAGGCAACAGACCAAGACGGCAGGTGTCGGCATGCGCACTGGGGTCCCGCGCCAGACTTCGCCACGGCGAAAGCCGCAGCGAGAGCGCGAGCGCGCCCAGCCCTGCCCCCATCAGGACTAGACCGCCCACGTGCGATTCTACCTTGGCTACCGAGAACCATGCGATCAATCCCAGCAATACCGCAGTGACAATTACGGCCCCCACCCTTTGCCATACAGCGACGGCAGAGAGATAAAACTGTGGATGGCGAAACACGGCACGGATCAGCGCCAGGTCCGAAAATAGCAAGGGCTCGCCAAGCATCGCACACTTGGCGTTCGAAGCAAAAACGAGAAACGCCTGGACTGTCGCCGTGAGCAGCATCCCCACCACTGCGTTTCCACAGATTGCCAGAAAGCCGCCGTACAATGCAGCAGTTATACAGGCGAGCAACCACAGGCCTGCACCGCTACGCAGGCCCCGACCCTCACTGCAAGCCCCGGTTCCGGGCCGTACCAGCGCATCAAGCAGTCCCGCGCCCAGAAGCGTTGCCGCAAATGTCAGTCCATAAAAGGTCACTGTCTGCCTGGCACCATCATGCGCCCTATCATTCGGAGGCCTTCCCGGAATGGGAAGACGCAGGTGGGGACGGGCTCATAGCGAGTGGGACCAAGGCTGTCATCAACCGACTCCGTCTGGTCAATGACGCAGCAGTGCGTCCGCCGTGGGCTTGCTGCAGGTCATCGACCGCAGTAACGATATTCACGACGTGTCGCGATGCCAGGCAGCGCAAGTATCTGCCTTTATGCGGTTTTACTGATTTCAACACGGAGCCTATCTTTTCCGCATGTCAGAATATCGAACTGCGGCGGCAGAGCCCCCGGATTCCTCAGGCCAGCTTACGTCCAGCAAGGACAACCAAGCCGGCACCCCAGGCACAGGCCCGTCCGGAGCCCGGCGGCGTACCGTGCTGCTCCTGCAGGGCCTCATGGGACCGTTGTTCCGCCGGCTCGGAGAGGGACTGATCGCGGCGGGACACGATGTTCACAAGGTCAACTTCAACGGCGGTGACCGCGCGTTCTGGCGGCTGCCCAATGGCATCGACTATCGCGGCACCCTCGCTGACTGGCCGGACGCATTTACAGCATTGCTTAAGCAACTCGGCATCACCGACGTCGTGCTGTTCGGCGATTGCCGCGACCATCATATGCCTGCGATTCGCATTTGCCGCGATCTGGCCGTGCCGGTCCACGTCTTCGAGGAGGGCTATATCCGGCCCGACTGGGTGACCTTGGAGTTGGGCGGCGTCAACGGTCATTCCTCGCTGCCACGCGATCCCGCCTGGTACCGAGAAATGGCGGCGACTCTGCCGCCGGTGCCACCGCACGCCCAAGTGCCCTCATCGTTCCGCCGCCGCGCGCTCGAGGGGCTAGCCTATAATGTTGCGGACGTATTGAGCCGCTGGTACTACCCGGGCTGGAGCAACCATCGACCATGGCACCCGGTGGTCGAGGGCATGGGCTGGATCCGAAAGCTTCGCCGACGCAAGCAGCGCGAAGAGTCTGCCGCCATGCTGATGGCGCGGCTCACGGCCTCGCTGGATGCTTACTTCCTTTTTCCGTTACAACTCGATTCGGATGCACAGATTCGCCTGCATTCGCCATTCGCGGGGATCGCCGACGCGCTGAGGCTGGTCATTGGCTCATTCGCCGCGCACGCTCCAGCCGGCACCCGTCTGGTGGTCAAGGAGCATCCGCTAGACAACGGGGTGCGCGACTGGCGGCAGGTAACGGCTGATATGGCCGCGTTGTTCGGGGTAGAGGACCGCGTCGACTATCTTGCCTGGGGCGACATCGTCGCGGTCACGCGCGGAGCTCGCGGTGTGGTCACGATCAACAGCACCAGCGGGACTTTTGCACTGGCCGAGGGATTGCCTGTCGTTGTCCTGGGCCACGCTGTATACGACATTGAGGACATTACGTATCAGCGAGGCATCGACGCATTCTGGACCGACCCGGTGCCGCCGTCGGTCGAAACCTTCGCGGCGTTTCGTCGCGTGCTCATCGAGCGCTGCCTGATCCCCGGCGGCTTCTTTTCTGAGGAAGCGCTGGACAAAGTGGTGCGCCACGCCGTTGCCCGGCTTGAAGGTCAGCCGATCACGCCCGAATGACGATTACGCGAGGGGATAGACAGAGCTTCTGCTAGATCGCATCCAAAGGTAGTGGACACGGGAACTGGCGCATTAGGGTATCGCATGCCCGGTTCGCCGCGTCGCGCGGCGTTGCAGCGGGCGCGGGGCCGGCGTCTTGTTCCGTAATTACAATAACCCGGTCGCCCCCATCCACGTCGGCAACTTTAGTACCTTATTGGTTAGTATGGCTGATGTCACAGTCGCGAGCGCGCCGCCGCGCGGCGCATCCTCACGCGGAGTCACCCGTTCCTTTCCGGATTATCCGCAAGATGCACTCCGAAACATCGCTACACGAAGTTACCTTCGCCGCAGTTAACTTCCATTCGCTCCCCACACGCTCCTTGATACGTTCCGCAGAACTGAGGGGCGAGAGCGGCCCTGCCAAAATGGCTCCCGTCGATATGCTCTGATCGAGGCGATGCCGCGGTACCGCGGCCATGACGAAACTACGCGGACCTGGCGGACTACCCCATCGCGCAGGTTAGGGTGCGCTCTTGATGCTGCGGCGTTGATCGACGAGCGGGCTGGCCTGCCTGCACCAAAGCGTTGGAGCGGCGCACCGCGTCCCGACCGGCATGACAGTACTTATGAGTTGTATTACAAGAAAATCGGGGTCCGCTGAACACCTTGGACGGGTTAGGTCATCGGGAACCGGGTCAGGCATGCAAGAGGCGCCGCGCGCGAATGTTCTGAAAAGTGCTCTCGCAGCGGTGCCCGCGCCGATGTATGCGATCGCCGTTCCCATGCCGGGGTGGGCGGTGGCACCGCAGTCTCTAGGGCTGCGGCGTCCGTGGCCCCGGAACTGCGCGACTTGCGAGGCTACAACACCAGCGGCGATCCCGAGGCGGCGCTGCGCCATGTCGATGACGTGCTTGCCCGCGCCGGGGCCGCGCCGCGAACCGATCCGGCAGAGTTGCTCTAAGCGAAGGCGGTCAAGGCCCGGGTACTCTCCTCGCTCGACCGGACCGAGGAGGCGCTGTCACCGCTGCGCGCCATCGATGCCGGCCTCGCCGCTCGCAAGGCTCCGCTCATGCCCGAGCGCGCCAGCATGCTGCTGCACATCGGCTCAGAACGCGGTACGCTTGGCAAGTTGGACGAGGCGCAAGCCTATACCACCCGCGCGCTTGCCCTCGCCGAGAAACTGGCCGGGCGCCGCAACCCGGACTATGCCGAAGCGCTCTACGCCATGGCCCTGCTCGACTGCCGGCGCGGGGCGCAAGGCGCGGTCATTCCCAAGACCGCCGAGGCGCAGACGGTCGCCGGCGCCCACGCGCTAGCGACGGGCGAGAACCGCGATGGCCCGGTCGAGTACGGCATCAGCCTCAGCGCGCTGCAACTGAACGTCTTGGACGCCGACAGCGCCATCGTCACCGCGCGCGAGGCGGTCGCCTGGAACAGGCCGCGCCGATCCCGGCGGCGGCCCCGGTGACGATGGCAACTTAATAAGTCATGCATTCTCTCCTGAAGCTTTGCGCGCAGGCCCACCCCGAAACGCGCCCTCCAGAGGGGCGGGGCGAGGTGGCGGCGGCAGTGTTCGCCCCGGCGACGCGGCACACCCACTTTCGGAGTTCCTTGTGCTTCGAGACCGAACAGTCAGCCGGGCCGGACCCGCGCCGCAAGCACGTGCCCTGGCGCGATTCGCCCGGCAATGGGAGAAGCAGCGGGCAAGGCGGCGCGCGCAGCTTTCTCCCGCGCGCCCGCCAGCAGGGCGCGGAACGAGGTGGTCGGCGCCACCTCGAGTCTGGCCTGCCGCGCCGCCTCGCGCACCCGGCTGGGCGTGGTGCCGAAATACCGGCTGAACCGGCGACTGAACGCCGCTTCCGAGCCGTAGCCTGCCAGTTCGGCGATCTCGGCGATCTTCATCCGCCCCTGCCGCAGCAGCGCGGCGGCGTGTTCCATGCGATGTTCCGCCACGACCTCCATAGGCGCCTTGCCCACCGCCAAGGAGAACTGCGCCGCGAAGTTGGAGCGGCCCATCCCCACCGCCCGCGCCAGCGATTCGACTGTCCAGGGATGTGCCGGGCTCGCGGCGATGCGCTGGATGGCCGCTTCGACCGCATCGCGCTTCTCGCCCGAGAGGATGCGCCGGCAGGCCGGGTCCGCGCGTAGCCCGGCGACAAGCAGCATCTCGGCCAGCCGGGTAAGCAGTGCCGTAGCGCCCGCTCCCAGGCCAACCCGCGCCAGTGCATCGGCACGCAAAAGGTCATCTCCACCATAAAGCAGCGCTGGAAGCCCCGCCCGCTCGACTCCGTCGGGCCAGGCCGCCCGCAACCGTGCGCTCAGCACCCGCGCGGCCGTACGCCCCTTCCCAAAGCTTCGGGCCAGCGGCAGGTCGGCGCCCTCATCACGTCGCAAGGCGCCGTGCGCGACCGTCGTGGCTCCCGCATCGGTGCGCAGCGCATGCGCCTCGCCGGAAAGCACCATGATGACTTCGCCCGCGCCCACTCGGGCCATCGCCCCGCCGGCGCAGGCGATTCGCACCGTGCCATGGATCACCGCATGCACGAATACAGCATCACCACCCGCCACCGCGCAGCCCGCGTGCTCGGCGAAGTCCCCATAGCTCCAAGTGCGCCCGGAAAGGCGCACTTCCCCCAGAAGTTCGGACAAGTTCGCGACGCGGGCACGCCTCTCTCCGGTTGCAGGCATCGCATCCTCCCGCCGATCCTGTGGACGATCGGTCATGTGCCGGAAGGATATGGGATTGCGCCCGTCCGTCAATCGAGGCGAGAACGGGGCTGAACGAGAGGGCGAGAGGCGTGCGGCAGGTCGAAGTCACCATTGATGTCAGCGATGCGGCAGGTCTCGGTATCCCCGCGTCGATCCGGGCCACCGTGGTGCTGCCCGATCCCGCCGAACTGCCCGATCGTCCCGTAATCTGCTTCGCGCTGCCGAGCAGCAGCTACGCGCGCGGCTATTATACCTGCGAACTGCCCGGACCGTCGCACGAGGCCGGATCACAAGCCGCATTCCACGCCGCGCGCGGATGGATCGTGATTGCGCTCGATTGGCTGGGCTGTGATGACGAGAGCCGCATCGACCCGGAGGATCTCGGCTACGCGGCCCTTACCGCCGCCGCCGACGCCGCACAGAGAGAGATCGTGACACGCCTGGCCAATGGCGTGCTTTCACCCGACTATCCGCCGGTAAGCGCCGCCTGCACGATCGGCATCGGCCAGTCTCTGGGTGCCGCGCTGCTGATCTATCAGCAGGCCCGTCATCGCAGCTTCGACGGCATCGCCGTGCTCGGCTTCAGCGCCATCCACGCGCACCCGGCCACCCCGCCCGGCGGTATCCCGGTCGCCGTGGCCTGGTATCCGCGCGACGCCCGGCTCGAGGAATGCCGTGAGCCACTCAACACCGCCCTGCTGGCCCAGGCCGGAGGGGCCGCCGCGCAGGCTGCGTGGGAGGCGCTTGCCTGGGGCTTCCATTACGACGATGTCCCCCTCGGCGTGGTAGAGCAGGACCTCGCCCATTACGAAGGCATCGCGCGCGGCGACGATGTCGGGGCTTCGTACCCGCCATGGTATGCTCACCGCACACCGCAGCGCGCCGCGCGCTCGACGCTGACCCCGGGCATCGTCGCCTCCGAAGCTGCCGCGATCACCGTTCCCGTTCTCGCCGCGATGGGCGAGCGCGACCTCGTTCCCGATCCCCGCGCCGAACCACGCGCTTATCCCTGCGCCCGCAGCATCGACCTGTTCGTCTGTCCGCGCATGGGCCACGTTCACAACATGGCCGGAACCCGCACCCTGTTTTGGGAACGCATCCATCTGTTCGGGTCGTGGTGTGTTTCGACGAACGACATGAGAAGTAACACCTAAGCAATCGACATATAGTCGCTGTCCTGGCTATTGTCTTTGCGTTCACCACAACACATTTCCATCAGCCTCCAGGGCAAGGACAACGATGACTTACGAAACGTTGATCGCCGTCGACGCGCTCAAGAACATGATCGCGTCAGGCGCGGACGTACTGATCTTCGACTGCGAATTCGAACTCGGCGCACCCGACAAGGGGCAGGAGATTTACGCGAAGGGCCACATCCCCGGTGCCCGCTACGCCCATCTCGACGAAGACCTCGCCTCCCCGTCCGACGGCAGCAACGGGCGTCACCCCCTGCCCGCGCCGGTGGCGATGGCCGCCTGGCTGCGTGCGCAGGGGCTGCGCAAGGACCAGCAGGTCGTCGCCTACGATAGCAACGGCGGCGCCTGGGCCGCGCGGCTGTGGTGGCTGCTGCGCTGGCTCGGCCACGCCCCTGTCGCCGTCCTCGACGGTGGTAAGCCCGCATGGGTCGATGCCGGACTGCCGCTGGAGACCGGCACTCCGCCGGCCGCCGCATCGGGGGATTTCGAGCCCGGCGCCCAACTCGTGCCTGCCCCGGTGACCGCCGCGCAAGTGCTCACCAATATTCAAACCGGCGCCGCGCAAGTGCTGGATGCGCGCGATCCCTCGCGCTTCGCGGGCACGCCCAACCCGCTCGACCCGGTCGCCGGACATATCCCGGGCGCCCGCAACCGCTTCTTCCGCGACAACCTCAATGCCGATGGCCGTTTCCGCCCGGCCGAAGACCTCGCCGCCGATTTCTCCGCCTTGCTGGGCGAGGCCGCGGCGATCCTCCAGTGCGGCTCGGGCGTCACTGCCTGCCATAACGCCCTGGCCATGGCCGTGGCGGGAATGCCGGCCGGACGGCTCTATCCCGGATCGTGGAGCGAGTGGATCGCCGATCCGGCGCGCCCGGTGGCGACGGGGTCCGATTGAACGTCTCGGGCGGCGACGCGCCACCCTCACTCCGCGCGCTAGTCAAGGGGGTGGAAACACGCGACGTGCCCGGCGGTGCACATCGCGCGACCTGAGCGCCGATCGTCGGGCCGGTGAGAGATGAGGGCGGGCGTTTGGCCCGCCCCGTTCGGCTAATTCGCTTCGCTCGCAAGCCTTCCGGCCCCTCCCGCTTGCGGGAGGGCGAATCTTGCCTCTCCCTTCCCGCTTGCGGGAGGGGACGGGGGTGGGCTTCCTTCCGCTTACTTCGCCAGTTCAGCCTCGATCGCGCCGATCAGCAGCGGGTCCTGCGGCGCGGTGCCCGGTGCGAAGCGACCGGCGACCGAACCGTCGCGCGCGATCAGGAACTTCTCGAAGTTCCACAGCACTTCGGGGTCGTCGTTCGGGGTCATGCCGTAGCCCTTGAACTTCTCCTTCATGCCCTCGACGTCGCCTTGCTTGGTGGGCACCGCCTCGGTCAGCGCGGCGTAAAGCGGCTGCTTGGCTTCGCCGGTAACATCGGCCTTGGCGAAGAGCGGGAACGAGACCCCGTAGTTGATCGAGCAGAACTCGGCGATTTCCTCATGCGTGCCGGGCTCCTGCGCGCCGAAGTCGTTGGCCGGAAAGCCCAGCACCTCGAAGCCCTTGTCCTTGTATTCGCCGTAGATCGCCTCAAGGCCCTCGTATTGCGGGGTGAGGCCGCACTTGGAGGCTACGTTGACCACCAGCAGCACCTTGCCGGCGTGATCGCCGAGGGTGTCGGGCTTGCCGTCGATGCGGGTGAGCGGGATGGAGGCGAGGTCGGCCATTGGATGTTCTCCCATTAGAGTTCGAGCGGGTTATGCGCACGACTGGATGACCGCCGCAAGACTATGCAGGCAAACCGCCGAGGACCGGAGAAATCCACCTCGGATCATGCGCGAAGGGCATCTGCGCGCCGCCGCGCAAGGCAGTGAGGATCGCGGCGAAATCGGTTTCGGCACGCCAGCCGAGCAGGCGAGCGGCCTTGGCGGGATCGTAGACGCGCTCGATCCGCTCGGGCAGAACCCAGCCCGCGCGGGCGTAGAGGTCCGCGGCATCGGGATGGTAACGGGCGATCACGGCGCGCGCATCGCGGGCCAGTTCCGCTGCATCCTCGCGCGCAAAAGACGGCGGGGCGGAGAGCACGAAAGTCTCGCACCCCTTGATCCGCTCCAGCGCGGCAAGGTGAGCGAGCGCGGCGTCGCCAACGGTCAGGCGGCGGTTCAGGAATTCGTTCGCCTTGAGGTTGGGGCCGGAGGGGACCACGTGCGTATCGTCGTCCTCCGGGAAGAAGCGCCCGGTGCGCAGGATCGCCGCCGCTATGCCGGTTTCGCGCGCGACAAGGCGGCAAAGGTCCTCGGCCGTGCGCTTGGTCACGCCGTAAACGTTGCGCGGGGCTAGCGGGCCGAACGCCTCGTCCATCCACCACGCGCCGTGCTCTCCCGCCCCGGCGCGGACGTCATCGCGAACCATCAGCGAGGTGGTCGAAGTGAACACGAAGCGTGAGTGTCCCGCATCCACCGCCGCTTCCAGCAGGTTGAGCGTGCCCGTCACATTGACGTCGACGAAGGCCTGCCGCCCGAAGCGCGCGATGTCCGGCTTGTGCAGCGCGCCCGAGTGGATCACCGCCTCGATCCCATGCTCGGCGACGGTGCGGAACACCAGCGAGCGGTCCGCCACCGAACCCAGCACCGTCGTCGCCGCGCCCTTCGCCACGTCGAGGCCGATCACCTCGTGCCCGCGCGAGACCAGCAGCGGTGCCAGATGCCGACCCAGCCAGCCGGACGAGCCCGTCAGCAGGAGGCGCATGGCATCAGGCGGGGGCGCGGTAGTCGGCGATGATCGCGCCGGCTTCGGCAAGTTCGGCCTCGTGGCTCTCCTCGCGCCAGGTCTCGGCGAGGGCTTCCTCCTCCCACTGGCGCATGGCGGGGTGGGCGAGCATCGCATCGACCCAGGCCTGCCCGCCGCCGACGTCGAGGCCATACGTGCGGATGCGGAAGGCAACCGGCGCGTAGAAGGCATCAATGGCGGTGAACTCCGCGCCTGCCAGCCAGGGTCCGCCGAAGCGACCCAGCCCTTCCTCGAACATCTCACGCAGGCGGTGGATCTCGCGGACCAGCGCGCCGCTCATCGGCCGCAGCTTCACGCGCACGCCCACGTTCATCGTGCACACATTGCGCAAGGCGGAGAAGCCCGCGTGCATCTCGCATACCGCGCTCTGGGCGAAGGCGCGGGCGTCCGAGGCCTTGGGCCAGACGGCGGGATGGCGGTCGGCGAGATAGAGCGTGATGCCGAGCGAATCCCAGACGGTACGCTCCTCGTCGATCAGCGCAGGCACCTGGCCGGTGGGGGAAAAGCTGCGGAACGCGTCGTAGTTCACCGGCATGGTGAAGGGCTCAAGCTCATCCTCGAACGGGATGGCGAGCGCCTTCATCAGCACCCACGGGCGCAGCGACCAGCTCGAATAGTTCCGGTTCGCGGTGATGAGGGTGTAAGTCATGGATGGCCCCTTGCGAAGAGTGCGCGAGGGATAGCGTGAAGTTGGCAGCGTGGCGAGAGGGGTGAAATTCCTCCCCAAGACAAGCTCGGGGAGGAACTGGCCAGGTCAGCTCACGTAATGCGCGGTCGTCTTCGCGGCGACTTCCTCGGCCGTCACGCCGGGCGCGAGTTCGATCAGCTTGAACGGACTGTCGTGGTCCGGGCGCTGGAACACCGCGAGGTCGGTGATCACCATGTCCACCACGCCCACGCCCGTCAGCGGCAGGGTGCAGGCGGGGATGAGCTTGGGATCGCCGTTCTTGGAGGTGTGCTCCATGACGACGATGATCTTCTTCACACCCGCGACGAGGTCCATGGCGCCGCCCATGCCCTTGATCATCTTGCCGGGGATCATCCAGTTGGCGATGTCGCCGTTCTCGGCCACTTCCATCGCGCCCAGCACGGTCAGGTCGATGTGCCCACCGCGGATCATGCCGAAGCTGGTGGCGCTGTCGAAATAGGCCGAGTGCGGCAGCTCGCTGATGGTCTGCTTGCCCGCATTGATGAGATCGGGATCGACCTCGTCCGGGTAGGGGAACGGCCCGATGCCGAGCATCCCGTTCTCACTCTGCAGGGTGACGGTGATGTCTTCGGGCACGTAGTTTGCCACTAGCGTCGGAATGCCGATGCCGAGGTTCACGTAGAACCCGTCCTGCAGTTCCTTCGCCGCGCGCGCGGCCATTTCGTTACGATTCCAGGGCATCAGACGGCCTCCCTCTCGCGCGTCGTCGTGAACTCGATCTTCTTGTCGTAAGGTGCGCCCACGACGATGCGCTGGACGAAGACGCCCGGCAGGTGAATCGCGTCCGGATCGAGCGAGCCGGTGGGGACGATCTCCTCAACCTCGACCACGCAGACCTTGCCGCACGTGGCGGCAGGCACGTTGAAGTTGCGCGCGGTCTTGCGGAACACGACGTTGCCGGTTGCGTCCGCCTTCCAAGCCTTGACGATCGACAGGTCGGCGAAGATGCCTTCCTCGAGGATATAGTCCTCGCCGCGGAACTGCTTCACTTCCTTGCCCTCGGCGACCTGGGTGCCCACACCGGTCTTGGTGTAGAAGCCCGGAATGCCTGCACCACCGGCGCGCATGCGCTCGGCCAGGGTGCCTTGCGGGCAGAACTCGACCTCGAGTTCACCGGCAAGGAACTGGCGTTCGAACTCCTTGTTCTCGCCCACGTAGGACGAGATCATCTTCTTCACCTGCTTGGTGCGCAGCAGCTTGCCGATGCCTTCGTTGTCAATGCCGGCATTGTTCGAGGCGAACGTCAGGTCCTTCACGCCCGCATCGCGGATCGCATCGAGCAGCCTTTCAGGGATGCCGCAAAGCCCGAAACCGCCACTGGCGATCAGCAGGCCGTCCTTGAGCACGCCTTCCAGCGCGGCCTCCGCACTGGGGTAGATCTTGTTCATTGAGGCAGATCCTCTTCTCCGTTTCAGGCGGGAGGCTAGACACCTTCTCCCATCACGAATAGCGATTGTTTTTTATCAATTCTGATATGTAACTATTATGAAACGCATTGCCCTGTTCCATCTCGAAACACTGATGTGGATCGATCGCCTCGGCACATTCGCGGCGGCCGCGCAGCGGCTGAACACCACGCAGCCCGCGATTTCCGCGCGTGTGCGCGAGATCGAGGAGCAACTCGGAGTGCCGCTATTCCAACGCGAGGGACGGCGCATGGTGCTCTCCGCGCGCGGACGGCGGCTGGTGCAGGCGAGCGAGCCGCTGTACCACGGCCTCGAACAGGTGCTGCTGGAGGCGAGCGACTTCGCGGGCGCCACCGCCGCCGTGCGCATCGGCTCGGGCGAGATCGCCGCGGCCAGTTGCTTGCCCGCCTTCATCCAGGCCATCGAGCGCGACCGTCCCGGCGTTGCCATGGAGATCGAGATCGACCTCACCGCGCCGCTGCTCCAGCAATTGCTGGCGGGAACGCGCGACATCGTGTTCCTCGCCGGGCCGGTCGCAAGCCCGGGGATGCGCACGGCCTCGATTGGCTCGGTGGAACTGGTATGGTGCGCAGGCGCCGAAGTGGCGCAAGTCGGTGGCTTCGCTAAGGCGCTGCCGGTCTGGTCGCTGCCCGATCACTCGCCGCTCCACGCAGTGACGCACGAGACGCTGGAGGCCCGCGGCATCGTCCCGCGCGCGCTGCACACCTGCAACAATGTGCGCACCCTCATCGAGATCGTTGCCAGCGGCCAGGGCGCCGCCGTGCTGCCCGAGACCATGGTGCGCGATCGCCTCACCGCCGGACACTTGCATGAAATTCTCCCGCGCCCCCGCCATCATGTGCACTTCGAGGCCGCGATCCGCACCCGCGAGCGCGACCCGGTGATCCTCGACCTCTTCGCGCGGGCGAGCGAACTGCAGATCGAGCCCGGCGCCTGACACACCTTCGTTTCAAACCATTTCCCTCGCGCCTTTCCCGCAACTCCGCGCCCCGCCATTCGTTTTACCAAAGCCCCATGTTTGATCCCGGTCATGGAAATCCCACCGCCACGGGTTAGCCTGAGGATGCCTAAGAGGGAGAACGACCATGCGCTCGATACTCGTCAACGCCGACCGCAAGCCCGGCAGCGATGCCCGCCTCCAGACCGCCGTGGACATTGCCCGACGCGAGAACGGCCACGTCACCGTGCTCGTCGACACCCCCGTTTCGCGCTACATCGCGATGGACCCGATGGGCGGCAGCTACGTGATCTCCGAAGCGCTCGACAAGGCGCTGGAGGCAGACGACGAAGTTGCCGCCGCCGCCGAGGCCCGCCTCGCGGACGCGGGGGTGCCCTTCGAGGTGATCCGCTGCGAGGACGACCCCGTGACCGCCTTCGCCTATGCCGCGCGCCTCGCTGACCTCATCATCGTCTCGCGCTCGGGCGGGCTTGCCGGAGACCTTGCCCTGCGTGCCCGCGCGCCGGTGCTGGCGCTTGCCGAGACGCCGCTCAAGGTGCCGGTCGGAACCGCCTGCATCGGCTGGGACGGCGGGGAACAGGCCGCCGCAGCGCTGCGCGCCGCCGCGCCGCTGCTGGCGCAGTGCTCCAGCGTGAAGCTGATTTGCGTGGTCGAGAAGGAAGGCGGCTTCCCCGCCACAGACGCCCTGCGCTACCTCTCGCGCCACGGCATCAACGCCGAACTGGAAGAGCATGAGCGCGTCCACTCGACTCAAGAGACGCTGGCCGCCGCTGCGCAAGGGGCGGACCTCCTCGTCATGGGCGCCTACGGCAAGAATCGCGTGCGCGAGTTCCTGTTCGGCGGCGTGACCGAGTTCTTCCTCAAGGAGGAAACCGCGCCCGCCCTGCTGCTCGCGCACTGATCAGCGCCCGACATAATACCGTACGGCGCCGCCCCGAAAGGGTGCGGCGCCGCAGTTTTATGACGATTTCGAGTGACATGCTGACCTTGGCAAGCACTTGACGCATTGCAGCAGGCAAAGGATTGCAGCCCATCGCCCCGGCGTTGCGCGCTCACGTAAGCGTAAAGGTTAATCTGAAAGTCGGTTCATTATCATACATGGCGGAAACCCTGACATTTCGTTCAGGAAAGTACCCCTTGTGCAGCAATACGCAACCTTGGTTCACATTTTCGCAACACGACCTATCCTTTTCGCACTTGCACAAAAGCCGATTCGGCGGCATACAGACAGTGCCTTTCAGGCATCCTCTCCCAAAACTTCTACGGCCTGGTCGGAAACGACCGGGCCTTTTTTCTTGTCCGGGTAATGCGCGAATTCCGCCACTCGGAAAGGGAACACGCGCGCATCGTACGGGTTCGAATTGCATTCCCCGGTGGCGATACCCAGCTATCCTCCACCGACCGGTCGATCAGCACGATGACCGGCACGGGATCGAGGAAGGAACACCCCGCACATGGCGGATACCGAAACCAAAACCGAAGACCGCACTATCAAGCTGCAGGTCGCCGCCGCTCGTCAGGAAGAGAGCGGCCAGGGCATCGCCCGCCTGTCTCGCGCCGCATTGGGCGAGATCGGCGCCATGGAAGGCGACGTGCTTGAAATTACCGGCAAGGCCGTGACCGTGGCGCGCGCCGTACTCGCCTACGACGAGGACGAGGGCCTCAGCGTCATCCGCCTCGACGGCCTCCAGCGCGGCAATGCCGAAGTCGGCTCCGGCGACCACGTCACCATCCGCAAGGCCGAATCGCGCCCCGCCCAGCGGGTCGTCTTCGCGCCCGCGCAGAAGGACATGCGCCTGCAGGGCCCCTCGGCCGCGCTCAAGCGCAACTTCTTCCAGCGCCCCATGGTGCAGGGAGACCTCGTCGCCACCACCGGCCAGCAGCAGGTCGCGGACATCCCGCCCCAGCTGCGCCGCATGTTCAACGCGCCCGCCTATGCGCTGACGCAGATCCGCCTCAACGTCGTCTCCACCACCCCGCGCGGCATCGTCCACATCGACGAGAACACCGAAGTCGAACTGCGCGAGGTCTTCGAGGAAGCCCACGACGCGCGCGGCGACGTCAACTACGACGACGTCGGCGGCATGAGCGACACCATCCGCCAGCTGCGCGAGATGGTCGAACTGCCGCTGCGCTATCCCGAACTGTTCACCCGCCTCGGCGTCGCACCGCCCAAGGGCGTCCTGCTCCACGGCCCGCCGGGGACCGGCAAGACGCGCCTGGCACAGGCGGTCGCCAACGAGAGCGAGGCCAGCTTCTTCTCGATCAACGGCCCCGAGATCATGGGCTCCGGCTATGGCGAGAGCGAGAAGCACTTGCGCGAGATCTTCGAGGAGGCGACCAAGTCCGCCCCCGCGATCGTCTTCATCGACGAGATCGACTCGATCGCCCCCAAGCGCGACCAGGTCCACGGCGAAGCGGAAAAGCGCCTCGTCGCCCAGCTGCTCACGCTGATGGACGGCCTCAACAGCCGCGCGCACGTGGTCGTGATCGCCGCCACCAACCGCCCCGACGCCATCGACGAGGCCCTGCGCCGCCCCGGCCGCTTCGACCGCGAGATCGTCATCGGCGTGCCCGACGAAAAGGGCCGCCGCGAGATCCTCGGCATCCACACGCGCGGCATGCCGCTGAGCGAGCGCGTGGACCTGAACGAGCTGGCCCGCACCACCCACGGCTTCGTCGGCGCCGACCTTGCCGCCCTCGCCCGCGAAGCCGCGATCGAAGCGGTGCGCCGCATCATGCCCAAGCTCGACCTCGAAGCGCGCACCATCCCCGCCGAAGTGCTCGACAACCTCCAGGTCTACCGCGAGGACTTCCTCGCCGCCCTAAAGCGCGTCCAGCCCTCCGCCATGCGCGAGGTCATGGTGCAGGTGCCGAACATCGGCTGGGCCGACATCGGCGGCCTGGACGAAGCCCAGATCAAGCTGAAGGAAGGCATCGAACTGCCGCTGAAGAACCCGGAGGCGTTCCACAAGCTGGGCATCCGCCCGGCCAAGGGCTTCCTCCTCTACGGCCCGCCCGGCACCGGCAAGACCCTGCTGGCCAAGGCCGTGGCGAAAGAGGCCGAGGCGAACTTCATCTCGATCAAGTCTTCCGACCTGCTCAGCAAGTGGTACGGCGAAAGCGAACAGCAGATCGCCAAGCTGTTCGCCCGCGCCCGTCAGGTGGCCCCCTGCGTGATCTTCATCGACGAGATCGACAGCCTCGTCCCCGCCCGCGGCATGGGCGGCGGCGGCAGCGAACCGCAAGTCACCGCCCGCGTGGTCAACACCATCCTCGCCGAGATGGACGGGATGGAGGAACTGCAATCGGTCGTCCTCGTCGGCGCCACCAACCGCCCGGCACTGGTCGATCCCGCCCTCCTTCGCCCCGGCCGATTCGATGAACTGGTCTACGTCGGCACCCCCGACGCCCCGGGCCGCGAACACATCCTCGGCATCCACACCGGCAAGATGCCACTGGCCGAAGACGTACGCCTGGGCGAGATCGCCGAGCGCACCGAACGCTTCACCGGCGCGGACTTGGAGGACGTCGTCCGCCGCGCCGGCCTCATCGCCATCCGCAAACGCGGCGCGAGCGTGGAAGAGGTGACGATGCAGGACTTCGAGGAAGCCCTCGAAGACAGCCGCGCCACAGTGACCGAAGCCATGGAAGACGAATACCAGCGCATGAAAAGCGAACTGAAAAAGCGCGCCATGGAAGTGACGCCGATCGGCTTCATCGCCCCGGGTATGCTGGAAAGCACGCGAGAACGGAAGCACTGAGGGTCGGGGGCATCGGTGGCGCGCCACCGCCCGATCGCGGATGCCCCCGCCCCCCCACCCTCATCCCCGCGAAGGCGGGGACCCATCTGATGCCCTTCCAACAGGCACCAGGTGGGATCGCGGAGAGCATCGCCTTCCGGCCCGGCCTAAGCGCCGATAGGAAAAGCCCGGTCGATTGCGCCCGGGCTTTTCTGTTTCAGGCAGGGGAGAAGGACGAAGAGAAAATGCGAGGGCCATCGCCTCCGCGCTCCCGGGACTCGGCGACGTTGCGCCCGCAGACAACTTTGGCCGATTTCGGAATGACGGCTAACCGGGCGAGAGGATCAGATAGCTGCCTGTCAACTTGCGCCGCATGCTGAACGTCTCGAAACAACCGTCCGGACCCAAAAGCGATAAATGCCACACTTTGCGCCCCCTCGATGCCACTCAATGAGCTAGCAAAGCGACCATCAACCGTTTAGAGGTAAATTCTTTACGGATCGGCGGTCGATACATCGTGGGCGAACATCAGGACAAGCAATCGCAAGTCGAAGATAAGCTTGATGATCTGATTGATAATCCAAACCTAGCTGATGCGCTGGAAAGCGATCAATTCAAGCAGTTTCTCGATCAGGTGCCGATCGCGATAGCAGTGGCGGAGCTGGAGCCGGAAGAACGGCTGGTCTACGCAAATCTCGAGTTCGAGCGTATAGCTGGCGTGAGCGCTGAGCGTATCACAGGCAATCGCTGGGACGTCTTAAATGACGTCGGATCAGCGGTAGAAGATGGCGTTCCTCTGGGTATCGCAGTGATCGCAGGTCATGACCATCTCGGAACGTTTGTGTTTAGCAATGGCGAGTGCGCGCGCGTAAACATCTGGTCAAATGTGATCGAGGGTGATGCGGGACCGGCATTCCGCCTAGTGGCTCTCGCTCCCGCGTCCACGGGGGACGCCTACGCGGATACCACCCTTCAGGAGCAGCTGGCCGAGAAGGATGTATTGCTTCAAGAGTTGCAGCACCGGATCAAAAATAACCTGCAGATGGTCACAGCGCTAATCCGGCTCGAAGCGCGCAATGTTCCCAAAGATGCAACCACCGAGCGGTTTGAGACGCTGGCGGGCAGGGTTGAAACCCTTGCTTTGCTGTATCGCACCCTGTCGGGACAAGACGTTGGCGACGAGGTCGACCTCGGCATCTTTCTTTCGCAGATTACCAGCTCAGTGGTTGCAGCGCACGCGAACGAAGGGGTTAGGTTAGACCTGAAGGTGGACACCTGGCCCGTGTCTATCGACGTCGCGATGCCCACGGGCCTGGTAGTCAACGAACTGCTCACGAATGCGCTCAAGCACGCGTTCGTAGGTCGAGATTCCGGGACGATCACGGTACACAGCCTGATTGATGATACAGGCTGCCATGTGATTGTTGCGGATGATGGCGTTGGTTTGCAGTCTCCTGAGGACTGGCCTCCACGCGGGAAGCTTAGCTCCCTGATTGTCCAGTCTCTTCGCCAGAATGCGAAGGCGGATCTGAACGTTCAATCGGCGCCGGGCGAGGGCATGCGCGTTACAATCAGCTTCAAGCGCGCGAATGCTCACTGACACCCCAACCAGGGTTGCCGCCCAAACTGGTCGCGGCTGCGAAGCGAGCGTCGATAAAGCTCATTCGCTATTAGCGGGACGTGGGGAGAGTCCACGGAGCGTAGCCATCACGGGTACGCCGAGGTTCGCTGTTCCCGGCGCCCACCAAATCCCCTGGCTCCCCGACCTCGTCAAAGCAGCTCCAGCCTGAACGCCCGGAAATTTGCCCCGGTTACGATCCTACAGCGCAACTGGCTGGCAAACGGGCGAGGATACTGCTCGGTTCCGGTAGCGAGTATCTGGTCGATCTGCGCGGCATCGTCGATGAGAGCGCCTATGCGAGTTGAGAGCAATCCCATTCCGGATTCCTGCACATGAGATCGCCGATGTTAAACTGCCACGCGTATCCGTACCCGGCAATTCGGCATCATTGAGAACAAAGGGGCTTTCTGCTATCGACCTTCACCTCGACGTAAAGCGCTGCACTTCGATTGGCGGCGCCCTATCTAAATTCAACGTCCAAGGATAAACATTGTCTTCATACAAAGCGCCCTCTTTTCAAGACCGTATTGCCGCAGCCGGATCGGCCAGACAAAAGGCTCTGGATGCACTCAGAGCTAAGCCGCCAGTTGACGCGGCACTGATAGCGGAGCGACGCCGGGCGCAGGAAGTTCGGGATGAGGCAGATGCAAAGAAGCGAGCCGCCAAAGCTGAGGCGCTGGCTTTAGCCAAGGCGGAAAAAGCAGAACGCAAAGCCGCTGAGGAAGCCGCCGCAGCGCTCAAAGCCGCCAGGCTGACACCCGCCGGCGCCGCCGAAATGAAAGCAGCACGGGACGCACGATACGCTGCGCGCAAAGCTCGAAAGAAGTAAGGGATATCGGGAGCTGACCAAGCTGGTCGATGCGTGATCTCGCCAGACGTCTCGCGGACGATCTGGTGTTATCGGATCCAGAGCCCGTCCGTTTGTCGGACGTAGATAAATTGCCTCCAGCTTTTCTTCATCCTGTACCCGCAATGCCATGCCCGCAAAGCCTCGCGCCGTGGCGCTAGCCGTGGAGTTTGGAGAGCCGCTGATCCAGGCTTCGACCACTCCTTCGCCGAAGTCGCGCGTATCCAGCATCGCCAGACGATTAAGACCCGAGACACTCTCCAAGGCATTAGCTTGCAGCGCGGGGCACCGCCTTGTCACCTTGCGCCTCCACCGGATTACGCTTCTGGTCCCCACCGCGATCAGATATGTTCACACCACCAGTGAGGGGGAGTTCGCCGAATGGCCGGGTTTGCTCCGCAGCAGCAGGGTATCTTCTACCTGACCGAAGGCGGACAGGAGACCGAGATCCAGTACCGTCACGGGCACGACCTGCCCGAGTTCGCCATGTACCCGCTGCTCGACGATCCGGCGGCAATGGCGGACCTGAAGGCGATGTACGAAGCCGTGCTCGAGGTCGCGGCGCGCCATGGCTTCGTCGCGATGCTCTCCGGCCTCGACTATCGCGGCAGCCCCGACTGGGGCGAGAAACTGGGATACTCGCGCGATGGCCTCGCCGATGCGCTCGAACGGTCCATCGCCTTCCTGCGCGATGTTGCCGAACCTTACCGGGACCGGCTTCCCGGCCTGCTCATCGGCGGCCAGGTCGGCCCGCGCGGCGATGCCTATGCCCTCAACCGCACGATCACGGCCGAGGAAGCCGAGGACTACCACGCCTTTTAGCTGGAGGTCCTGAAGTGCGCCGGGGTGGATTTCGTCTGGGCCGCGACCTTCAACGGCGTGCCCGAGGCCATCGGCGTCGCCCGCGCCGCCGCCCGCATCGGCTTGCCGCTGGGCATCTCGTTCATGCTGGACGGCGATCACCGACTCAAGTCGGGCGTCAGCCTGAAGGACGCGATCGAGACGGTAGATGCCGAGGCCGGGAGTGCGCGGCCGGACTATTACGGCATCAACTGCTCGCACCCGATCGAGTTCGAGCCTGCCTTCGAGGCCGGCAACTGGGCTTCTCGTGTGCGCAGCCTGCGGCCCAACGCCAGCGCCCGGGACAAGATCGAACTGTGCTCGATCGGCCATCTGGAGGAAGGCGATCCCGTCGATCTCGGTGACCGCATCGCGGCTTTCGCCGCGCGCCATCCTCAGGTGGACATCTTCGGCGGCTGCTGCGGAACCTGGGACAAGCACCTCGACCAGATCGCCGGCCGCGTCCGCGAAGTCCGGCGCGAAGTCCGGGCACAGCCATGAAAAAGGGCGCCCCGGCCGAAACCGGGACGCCCCCTCTCCACCTATCCGCGCCAATGAGAGCGGGTATCAGAACTGCATGTTGATCGAGCCCGAGATTGTGCGCGGTGCGCCGATATAGGCGTAGATGGTCGAAGTCGGATTGATGCCCGCATCATCGAAACCGCCGACGTAGAACTTGTCGAACAGGTTGGTGACGTTGAACTGCAGGTAGGTCTTCTCGCCCAGCCCCAGAAACCCGGCGTTGAGGCGCGCGTCGAGGTTGACGGTGGTGTAGGCCGGAACCTTGGCACCGTACACTTCGACCCCGGCGGTGGTGTAGACCGCCGAATTGGAGTCGTTGTAGTACCGCGCGCCGGTGCGCTTGGCCTCGAGCCCGACCGACAGCGGGCCGAACTCGCCCTGCACGCGGCCGCCCAGGGTGTACTGGGGGACGGCGCCCTCCATGTTGCCCTTGGTGGCGTAGTAGTAGGTGTCGCCCGCCGCCGAGCAGCCGTAGGCGCCGATCGGGTCGAGCGTTCCGGTCACCGCATTGGTGGTGCTGCCGCAGGTGCCGCCGGCGACGTCCTCCTTGATCTTCGACCACAGGTACGAATAGAACACCGAGGCCGAGAAGTGGCTGTCCGGCCGCACCGCAAGGCTGGCGTCGATGCCGTAGCGCTCGACCTTGCCGAGATTGGTGTAGATCGAGGTCTGCGAGTCCGGGTCATAGGCCGAGGACAGGCGGTTGCTGAAGATCGTGTACCAGCCGCCCAACGATCCCTGCAACATGCCGCTCTGGTAGCGCACGCCGACGTCGAAGTTGTCGGTGGTCTCGGGCTTCGCCGCCGATGCCCCGCCCGAGTAGAACGCGTTATAGAGGTTATCGGTGCCCGGCACCTGGATGCCCTTCGAATAGTTGGCGAAGGCGGTGACGGCCGGGGCGATATCGAAGGTGGCGCCGATGTTCGGCAGGGCGCGGGTATACGAGAAGGTCTTCTGCATGGCGCCAACGTAATTGGTGCCGAGCGAGGTCAGGTAGGCCTCGTAAGTCGCCTGGTCCTCGGTATTGGTGCTGAAGCACGAGACGCTGCCGCTGGCGCTGGTGGTCAGGCAGTTCTGCGTGAGGTTGCGCCGCAGGTTCTTGAGCGCAAGGCCCGCGTTGATATGCAGCGCGCCGAACTCGCCCGAGTACTCGCCCGAGATCTGGTGCAGGATCGCATAGGACAGGCGATCACGCTTCTGCAGGACGTTGCCGCTGGCATCGACGAGCGGGTTGTCGTCATTGAAGTAGGAAGAGGCGAAGCCGTTGCTGTTCACGTAGCCCAGTTCGCCGGTCTGGTGGTGGCGGCCGCGATCCCAGGCGTAGGAGACGCGGAAGCGCTGCGTGTCGCTGAGGTCGTAGATCAGCGAGGCGAGGACGCCGAGGCGCCAGGTCTCGGTCTGGCTGGGGGCAGAGAGGAGCACGGTGTCGAGCGTGTCGCCGTCGCCGTTGAGGTCGACGCCGCCGAAGTACGGGGTGCCGCCGATGTAGCCGCTGATGGCAGTGCCGCCCGCATTGAACGAACCTTCCTTGGCCGAGGCGGTGCCGCCGCCGTTGGCCGAGGTGTACTGGAGGTAGGGATCGACGGTCAGGGTCAGGCGGTCGCTCAGCGTGAACTTGGAGTTCATACGGATGTTCCAGGTGCGCGACGGGTTGTAGCGCCACTCCCACGAAGCGCCGCAGGTGGTCGCCGCATCGGCCACGCCGGTTACGCCGTCGGCCGCCGAGCAGGAGTCGAGCGAGTAGTCGTCACGCTCGGCCTTGCTGGTCGGGAAGCGGCCCGAGCTGCTGGAATTGACGCCGGTGTTGTTCGGGTAATCGTCGGTGACGAGGCGGACCGAAGGATAGTAGTTGTTGTGGTTGACGTTGTAATGCCCGGCGATCGAGATGAAGTCGCCATTGTCGCCCAGCGGCTGGTAGATCTTGGCGTTGAGCTGGGTCTTGTCGATCTTGCCGATGCCGCCGTAGGCGACGTCATAGGTGTCCTTCGAGGCCGCGAACCAGGCGCGGGTACCGGACGAGTTGAGGTCGCCGGTGTTGATCATCCCGAATATGCGCATCTTGTTGTAATCGCCCAGCGTGCCGACCATGCGCGCGCCGAATTCGTGTTCGGGCACGATCGAGCGATAGTTCACCGTCGATCCCGAGGCCGAAGCGGTGGGCGAATCGACGTCGGTGGTGCCAAGGTTGACGTTGACCTGCTCGATCAGCTCGGGGTCGAGCATCTGGTTCGAGTAGATCGCGTAGTTGCCGGTGTCGTTGAGCGGGATGCCGTCGAAGGTCTGCGAGATGCGGCTGTCGTCGAAGCCGCGGATCATCAGCGTGCCGCCCGAGGAGCCGTAGCCGTCGTTGTTCTGGAAGCTGACGCCGGGCATCATGTTGATGATGTCGTCCACCGACTGCCCGGGGGTCTGGCGGGCGATCAGCTCCTGCGTCATGACCTGCTTGGCCTTGGGGGTGTCGGGAATCTTGAGGCCCGCGATGGAGTTGTCGACCTTGCCGGTGACGACGATGTCGGAATTCTCGAAGTCGAGCGAGCCGGTCGACTGTGCACGCGCGGGGGCGGAGCCGAGCGCGCAAGCGACGGCGGCGCTCGCCGCGGTGGCGGCGAGCAGGCGATACTTCTGCATGTGAAACACGACCTCAAGCTGGCCCCTCGCGGGGCGTCAATGGCGCGGGATCATCCCGGTTGAGGAAGCACAATCGTCCGCCAACGGCTGTCTTCGATGGCAGCCCGTAATCCGCTGCCGGGACCGGCATAATCAAAGCTATGTGACGGTTTCAAGACACACTGGTGCGCGAAAGCATCGCGCGGGCACCGCTGTGGCGCGCTCGCCACATTTGTTGCAGGCGTGCTGATATACAGCTGAAATATATCGATAAAGCCTACACAGCGCGACAAACGAAGGAGCACCGTGCCGCCCAGCGCCTCGGTTCGAATCGCTTTGGTGTGGTCAATGGGGCGATCGTGACTCGCTACCGTTGCCGTTCGCCATGCTGCCGGTCAGCGCCTCGACCATGGCGGGCGCCGGGCTGAGTTCCATTGGCGCGACGTGCAATTGGCGGCGGCGGGCGATGGCCTCGGGCTGCTCACGGCGGATCCAGTCCATCATGCCCTCGCGGATCTCGCAGCGCAGGTCAAACAGGGTGGGGCCGTCACGCGCGCTCATCAGCAGGCGTACCTCGAGGGTGGCATCGCGGCAGTCTGTGACCTGCAGGATCTGTGCGCGCTGGTCCCACAGGCGGTGGGCCTTGATCTGGCGGGTGTATTCCTCACGGATCGGGCCGATGTCCACGCCCTGGTCCAGGTACAGGAACACGGTGCCGAGCAACTGCGAGGTGGTCTTGGTCCAGTTCTGGAAGGTATCCTCGAGGAAGCGATTGGAGGGGACGACAAGGCGGCGGTCGTCCCACAGGCGCACGACGACGTAAGTCGTGCGGATGTCCTCGATACGCCCCCATTCGCCGTCGAGGATGATGACGTCGTCGATCGAGATCGGCTCGGTCATCGCCATCTGGATGCCCGCGATGAGGGCCTTCAGCGCAGGCTGCGCAGCGGCGCCGACGGCCAGCGCGGCAAGGCCGGCCGAGGCCATCAGGGTAACGCCGATCTCCTTCACCCCGGGGATCGAGGCGAGCATGCCCGAGATCGTCAGGAACACGATCAGGAACGTGCCGAGGCGGCTCATGATACCAAGACGCGTGCGGCGGCGGCGGGCGTTGCGGTTGTTCTCGACGGTAATGTCGGCCCGCAGGATCATCGCCTCGATGAAGGCGCGGAAGATCGCGATGGCCACCCAGCCGGTGAGGAGCGGCATGACGAAGGGGGCGAAGCGCTCCCACACCGCATCGAGCGCCGGGGCCTCACGCGCGGCGAAGACCACGCCGATGGAGACGAAGGCCCAGCGGGTAGGCCGTTCGAGCCGGTTGACGACGAGGCCGTCCGCATCGCTGGTGCTCCCCCGAGCCACCCGGACGAGGACGCGGAACAGCACGGCGTGGATCACCAGTGCAAGCACCACGCCGATCAGCCCGGCGAGGATGGCGACCACGGGTCTTTCGGCCCAGTTCGGAAGGCCCGCGATGTGGCTCTCGATGACGTCGATCATGGGGAGCAAACGATGCTGCAATGCAGCAGTTTCGCAGGCGGTCGCATCAGGCGGGCGTTGCGCCGAGAACCCGCCCTTCGAGAAGCTCAGGGTAAGCGGGGTTTAAGGGCTATCCCCGAGTGAGCGAGACACGGGACGTCCCCTGAACCCGCTCAGCCTGAGCCTATCGAAGGTCCCGAGGCGGGGCGCAAGGCTCAGTGCGCCGCGCCCCAGCTCTCGCCGTGACCGATCTCGATCCCCAGCGGCACGTCGAGCGTCACGGCGGGCAGCGCCGCATCCGCCATCACCCGCTCGATCACCGGCGAGGCCGCCGCGACGTCGCCCTCGGGCAGTTCGAAGACGAGTTCGTCGTGCACCTGCAGCAGCATGCGCACGTTCGGCAGGCCCGCCTCGACCAGCGCCGGGGTCATGCGCGCCATCGCCCGCTTGATGATGTCGGCGCTGGTGCCCTGGATCGGCGCGTTGATCGCCGCGCGCTCGGAACCCTGGCGCTCGGCCTGGTTCTTGGAATTGACGCGCGGGAACCACGTCTTGCGACCGAACAGCGTCTCGGAATAGCCCTTGGCGCGCACGCTCTCCAGCGTCTCGTGAATGTAGCGCTGGATGCCCGGGAAGCGCTCAAAATAACGGTCGATCATCGCCTGCGCCTCGTCCGATGACGTGCCCAGACGCCCCGCGAGGCCCCAGCGCGAGATACCGTAGAGGATCGCAAAGTTGATTGTCTTGGCCCGCCCGCGCGTGTCGCGATCGACCGTGCCGAACATCTCCATCGCCGTGCGTGAGTGAATGTCCTCGTTCGCCGCGAACGCTTCCTTGAGGCTGGGCACGTCGGCCATGTGCGCGGCGAGGCGCAGCTCGATCTGCGAATAGTCGGCGGCGAGCAGGACATTGCCCGGCTCGGCGACGAAGCAGTGACGGATCTGGCGGCCGATCTCGGTGCGGATCGGGATGTTCTGCAAGTTCGGGTCGGTCGAGGACAGGCGCCCGGTCTGCGCGCCGACGAGGCTGTAGCTGGTGTGGACGCGGCCCGTCTCCGGGTTGATCGCGGCCTGCAGCGCCTCGGTGTAAGTCGAGCGCAGCTTGGAAAGTTGGCGCCATTCCAGCACCTTGGTGGCGACGATCTCGCCCTCGGCGGCCAGCTTTTCGAGCACCGACTGGTCGGTGGAATACTGGCCGCTCTTGCCCTTCTTGCCGCCCCTGTAGCCGAGCTTGTCGAACAGGATGTCGCCGAGCTGCTTGGGGCTGCCGATGGTGAATTCCTGGCCGACCTTCTCGAAGATCTCCTTTTCCAGCGCGCCGATCGCCTCGGCGAACTGGCTGGAAAGACCGGACAGTTTCTCACGGTCGACCTTGACCCCGTGGCGCTCCATTTGCGCCACGACCGGGATCAGCGGGCGGTCGACGCGCTCGTAGATGCGGGTTCCGCCTTCATAGGACAGGCGCGGTTTCAGCGCAGAGTGCAGCCGCCAGGTGACGTCGGCGTCCTCGGCGGCGTACTGCGTGGCGCGGTCGAGCGGAACTTCGCCGAAGGGGATCGCCTTCTTGCCGGTACCGCAGATTTCCTTGAAAGTCATCGTGGTGTGGCCAAGGTGGCGCTGCGAAAGCTCGTCCATGCCGTGGCCGCCGCCGATACCCTCGATCTGACGGCCGGCATCGAGGCAGAAGCTGACGATCATCGTATCGTCGATCGGCGCCACCGCTATGCCGTGGCGCGCCAAGACGTTGAGGTCGTACTTGATGTTCTGGCCGACCTTGAGCACCGCATCGCTCTCCAGCAGCGGCTTCAGGCGGGACACAGCGGCACCTAGCGATACCTGAACGGGCTTCTCCGCGAACATATCGCTGCCACCGTGGCCAAGCGGGATGTAACACGCCTCGTTCGGCCCGACCGCGAGGCTGATGCCCGCCAGGTCAGCCCGCATCGAGTCCAGCATCGAGGTCTCGGTGTCCACCGCGACAAGCCGCGCGGCGAAGGCCTTGGCGATCCACTCGTCGAGCTGCGCCTCCGTCGTCACGCACGCGTAGGCATCGCGATCGATCGCGGGCCACTGGGGCAGCGATTGGCGCGCAGCGCCTTCGGTCGGGCGGGCGGCGGCTATGATCGTCGCCTTCGCCGGGTTCAGCTGCGTCGCGCGCTCGGGGCTGCCGTGGCCGGTGTCGAGGCGCTTCAGGAGGCTGGTGAAGCCGTGGGTGGAGAGGAATGCCGCCAGCGGCTCGGGCGGGATCGCATCGAGCTTGAAGTCGTCAAGCGCCATCGGGAGGGTGCAGTCTTCCTTCAGCGTCACCAGCACCTTGGACAGGCGCGCCTGCTCGGCCTGCTCGATCAGGCGTTCCTGAAGCTTGGACTTCTTCATCTCCGGCGCGGCGGCGAGCGCGCTTTCGAGATCGCCGTAGTCTTGGATCAGCTTGGTCGCGGTCTTGGGGCCGACGCCGTAGACGCCGGGGACATTGTCAACCGCGTCACCCATCAGCGCGAGGACGTCGCCCACCTTCTCGGGGGGAACGCCGAACTTCTCGATCACTTCGGGAATGTCGATGCGCTGGTTCTTCATCGTGTCGAGCATGTCGACGCAGCCGCCGCCGATGCCGCATTTGCCGACCAGCTGCATGAGATCCTTGTCCGAGGACACGATCGTCACGTCCCAGCCCTTCGCCGTGGCGGCGCGTGCGTAGGAGGCGATGAGGTCGTCTGCCTCAAGGCCCGGCTCCTCGATGCAAGGCAGCGAGAAGGCGCGCGTCGCGTCGCGGATCAGCGGAAACTGCGGGACCAGATCTTCGGGTGGCGGCGGGCGGTTGGCCTTGTAATCCACGTAGATGTCGTTGCGGAACGAATGGCTGCCCGCGTCGAGAATCACCGCCAGATGCGTCGGGCCATCGGCCTTGTTAAGATCCTCGGCCAGCTTCCACAGCATCGTCGTGTAGCCGTAGACCGCGCCCACAGGCGTGCCCACCGGGTTAGTGAGCGGCGGCAGGCGGTGATAGGCGCGGAAGATGTACGCCGAGCCATCGACGAGATAGAGGTGCTGCTTGGAATCCATGCCGCAACCCCTAGAGCATTCTGAAGTCGGCTGGAACAGCCGACGGCTCGCAGAATGCGGCAAACAAGAGCATATGGACCATCAGCTGAGTCAACCTGATCGGATGATGATCCGGCAACGCTCATTTCTTCTCCGCACAGGAACCGTTCATGTCCGCAGGTGTTTTCGCCGAGCGCTTGAAACGCCGCAGTGTGCCTCGTAACCACGGGTCTGAGCCCGTCGAAGAGGCTCACGCGGCGTTTTCGCCGACGGGGTAACTCGCAGAAAGAGGGATTGAATATGCGCAAGATCGTTTTCGTTGCTGCAGCAGCAGTGGCCGCCATGTCGCTGGCCGCCTGCTCGGAAAAGACCCAGGACGCCGCCAGCGAAGCCGCTTCGTCGGCCGGCGACGACCTCTCCGACACCGCCTCGGACGTGGGTGATGCGCTCAGCAATGCTGGCGCCACCGCATCGCAGGCGGCCAACGACACCGCCGACGCCGCCAAGGACGCAGCCAAGAGCGCCGAGAAGACCACCGACGACATCGCCGCCGACGCCGAGAAGGCCGCGAACGACGTCGCCAAGGAACTCGACGATCACACCGACGGCAATCCGCATACCAACTGATCCTTTGAGATCACCGAAACGGAAAAGGGGCCTCACGGCCCCTTTTTTGTGTCCTTCGCTGTGGACACATCGGTCGCGCCCATAGCCGGTCATTACAAGCCTAGCGAAGCAATGACGCCGTGAACGGTCTCAGCGCGCCGAGGCGCTGCGCGGGTAGTTCGGGCCTTCGGCCTGATAGCCGTTGTAGATCGTGCGCGCGATGTTGGCGATGCGCGTCTCGCGGCCGGGGCGACCGCCCTGCCCGGTCACGTAGATCGCAACCGCGAAGACCCGGCCATCGGGCGTCTGGATGATGCCGACATCGCTCGAGGTATTGTTGAGCGAGCCGGTCTTGTGGGACACCTCCACCCCCGCAGGCAGTCCGGCCGGAATGCGGCGCTTGCCGGTCAGGCAGCGGCTCATCGCGCCGAGCAGGACGTTGCGGCTCGACGGGCTCAGCCACTTGCCCTGGTAGATGCCCGAAAGCAGGTTCACCATGGCCTTGGGCGTGGCGCTGTCGCGCTTGTCGACGACGCGGGCGGGATCGATAGCGCCGTCGTCGCGCACCAGCGTCGCGATGTCGCGGTCGATGTGCCAGTCGTCGATCCCGGCGCGCTGAATCCAGGCGTTGACCGCCTTGGGACCGCCGATGACCTTCAGCAGTGCGTCGGTCGCGTAGTTGTTGGAGCGCGTGATCATCAGCTCGATCAGGCGCGTGGCAGACATGTACTCACCCGGCCGCACCGGTGCGATCGCGCTGGAGAACGGCGCCGAGCCGACCGGAACCATCAGCGGAAACTCGCTCGACAGGCTCCACTTGCCCTTGTCCACCCCTTCCAGGAAAGTCGCGGCGATGGCGATCTTGCTGGTGCTGGCCATCGGGAAGCGCTGGTCGCCCAGCACGTCGACCATGCGGCCGCTGGCGAGGTCCATCGCGGCGACGCCGATGCGGCCCTGCGAGGCATTGGCGACGGCTGCAAGCTGCTGGCCGAACGGCGAATTGTAGGTACGCGGCCCGCGCTGGTCGGTGCCGAAAATATCGTCGAAGCTGTTCTGGACCTGCACCACCTGCTCGGTCGGGCGGGAGAGCGGATCGATCTGCTCTGCCTGCGCGCCATGCGGTGATGTGACGGCCGCGAGCATCGTCGCAGCAGCGAAAAAGCGTCCGGCGCCCTTACGGCACCGCGCGAAAAGTCGGTCTGCCCCGGTCATGCAGCCCACACCCTACCTTCGTCCATATTCCCAAACGGTTAACGTTCCAGCGACGAAACGCCAGAGTCCAGCGATGAGTTGCATTGGACGTGCGGCGATTTCCCAAATGCGCACTTTCCTTTCACGCAGATGAACGAAGTTTACTCAGCCTAGGCCTTCGGCGGCTTCGACAAGCTCAGCCTGAGCCGGATGAGAAGTTTACGCGACGTCCGCTCACCCTGCGCTTTTCGCAAGGCCGGGCGCGGCGAAGCCTCGCCAGACAAACAAAAGGGCCGGGAGATCGCTCTCCCGGCCCCTTCGATGTGCTGACGCTGGGTCAGGGCTTCATCAGAAGCCCATGTCACCCATGCCGCCCATGCCGCCGGGCATGGCAGGCATTGCAGGCTTGTCGTCGGCGCGCTCGACGATACCGGCTTCGGTCGTGATGAGCAGACCAGCAACCGACGAGGCATCCTGCAGCGCGGTGCGCACGACCTTGGTGGGGTCGATGACGCCGGCGGCCTTCAGGTTCTCGTAAACGTCGGTGGCGGCGTTGAAGCCGATGCCTTCGTCCGTCTGGTCGAGCAGCTTGCCAGCGACGACGGCGCCGTCGCTACCGGCGTTCTCGGCGATCTGCTTGACCGGCGCGGTGATCGCCTTGCGGACGATGTCGACGCCGCGGGTCTGGTCTTCGTTGGCACCCTTGAGGCCTTCGAGCGCGCGGGTTGCGTAGAGCAGCGCGGTGCCGCCACCGGGGACGATACCTTCTTCAACGGCAGCGCGAGTCGCGTGCAGCGCGTCGTCGACGCGGTCCTTGCGCTCCTTCACCTCGACTTCGGTCGCACCGCCAACCTTGATGACGGCGACGCCGCCGGCCAGCTTTGCAAGGCGCTCCTGCAGCTTCTCGCGGTCGTAGTCCGAAGTGGTGACTTCGATCTGCGCGCGGATCTGCTCGACGCGGCCCTTGATGTCTTCGGCCGAACCGGCGCCGTCGACGATCGTGGTGTTGTCCTTGTCGATGGTGACCTTCTTGGCCTGGCCCAGCATCCCCAGGGTCACGGTCTCGAGCTTGATGCCGAGGTCTTCCGAGATCATCTCGCCGGCGGTCAGCGTGGCGATGTCGCCCAGCATGGCCTTGCGGCGATCGCCGAAGCCCGGAGCCTTGACGGCAGCGATCTTCAGGCCGCCACGCAGCTTGTTGACGACGAGCGTGGCCAGAGCCTCACCCTCGATGTCTTCGGCGATGATGAGAAGCGGACGGCCCGACTGCACCACGGCTTCTAGGATCGGGAGCAGCGCCTGCAGCGACGACAGCTTCTTCTCGTGGATGAGGATGTACGGGTTCTCGAGTTCGACCGTCATCTTCTCGGGGTTGGTGACGAAGTAGGGCGAGAGGTAGCCACGGTCGAACTGCATGCCTTCGACGACGTCGAGTTCGAATTCGAGACCCTTGGCCTCTTCGACCGTGATCACGCCTTCCTTGCCGACGCGCTCCATGGCTTCGGCGATCTTCTCGCCGACTTCCACGTCACCGTTGGCGGAGATGATGCCGACCTGGGCGATTTCCGACGAACCGGCAACCGGGGTCGAACGCGCCTTGAGGTTTTCGACGACCTTGAGGACGGCGAGGTCGATGCCGCGCTTCAGGTCCATCGGGTTGGTGCCGGCGGCAACCGACTTCATGCCTTCGCGCACGATCGCCTGGGCGAGAACGGTCGCGGTGGTGGTGCCGTCACCGGCCTTGTCGTTCGCCTTCGAGGCCACTTCGCGCAGCATCTGCGCGCCCATGTTCTCGTACTTGTCCTTGAGTTCGATCTCCTTGGCGACCGACACACCATCCTTGGTGATGCGGGGCGCGCCGAAGCTCTTCTCGATGACGACGTTGCGGCCCTTGGGGCCGAGGGTCACCTTGACGGCGTTGGCGAGGGTGTCGACACCGGCGAGAATGCGCTCGCGGGCGTCACGGCCGAACTTTACGTCCTTGGCTGCCATTTTAGAATTCCTTCAAAAAACAGATGGTAGGTCGGATGCTCAGGCGATGACGCCGAGGATGTCCGATTCCTTCATGATCAGCAGGTCTTCGCCGCCGACCTTGACTTCGGTGCCCGACCACTTGCCGAACAGGACGCGGTCGCCGATCTTGACGTCGAGCGGGGTGATCGTGCCGTTCTCGGCGCGAGCGCCCGAACCCACCGAGACGATTTCGCCTTCAGCGGGCTTTTCCTTGGCGCTGTCGGGGATGATGATGCCGCCGGCGGTCTTTTCCTCGGCTTCAACGCGGCGCACGAGAACACGGTCGTGCAGCGGGCGGAAAGTCATTGGGGTGTCTCCCTAGATCCAACGAAGTATAAAACTGGACTTGGCACTCAGTGAAGGAGAGTGCCAACGGCGGAGATATGGTCCGGTGCCATGGGGCCGTCAATGGGGACTTCGCAGAAAAATTTATCTGCCGTTCAACTTCGCGGCGAACTGGTGCGCCCGGTAGATGATCGCTCTATGACAATGCGACAGTCGGCGCAGAGATAGGCATCGACCGTTCGGGCACAAGGCCGAATCGATCGCGCCAGTGCCAGCGGCCGAGCAGCAGGATCGCCGCGACGGTCAGGCCGACCGCGAGGCCGATCCACACGCCCACGCCCTTGAGCGGCGTGAAGAGGCCCAGCACAACCGAGGTGGCGAAGCCTGCCAGCCAGTAGCCGACGATCGCGATCAGCGCGGGAATCCGTGTGTCCTGCACACCGCGCAGCACGCCAGCGGCGATTGCCTGCACGCCGTCGGTCAACTGGAATATCGCGGCGATGAAGAGATACTGCACCGCCAGCGCGACCAGTGCCGCATTGGCAGGCGCGGACACGTCGACATAGGCGGAGATGATCGTACGCGGAATCAGCAGCATCGCCAGCGCGGACAGCCCGACGAAGCCAAGGCCGATCGCGATCGCCACCCATCCCGCGCGCGCGATCGCGTCACGGTCGCCGGCGCCGTAGTGATAGCCGACGCGGATCGTCGCGGCCTGGCCGATGCCGAAAGGCACCTGGAACGCGAAGGCGGCGATCTGCAGCGCGACGGTGTGCGCGGCCAGTTCGACCTCGCCGACCAGTCCCATCAGGAAGGCGGCGCCGGAAAACAGCCCGCCCTCCGCGATCAGGGTCGCCGAGATCGGCAGGCCCAGCCGCAGCATCTGGCGCAGGCGCTGCCATTCCGGCCGCCAGAAGCGCCCGAACACATGGAAGCGGCGCAAATTACGGTCATTACGGATGGCGACCACGTACGCCAGTACGGTGACGCAGGCCGTGATCGTGCTGGCCAGCGCCGAGCCGGTGAGGCCGAGCGCAGGCATGCCGAGGTTGCCGAACACCAGTGCATAGTTGCCCAGAGCGTTCACCCCTATCGACAGCGCGGTGATCACCGTCGCGAAGACCGGCCTCCCCAGGGCGGATACGAACGTACGCAAGACGTTGGCCACCGCCATCGGGACCAATGCCAGCGAGATCACGCGGATGAAGTGCCCGGAAATCGCCGAGACACGAACATTCTGGCCGGTCAGCAGCATAATCTGCTCACCGAAGAAGCAGATCCCCACCGCCACCAGCCCGAGCCCGAGCGCCAGCCACAATGCCATGCGGGCGGACCGCCGCACCTCGCGTACCGAGTTGCGGCGACGTCCGATCTCGGCGGCGATCAGCGGGGCTACCGCGCCGGTCACGCCGTTAAGACCCATCATCACCACTGCGACAATAGCGACTGCGAGGCTCGATGCCGCCAGCGCCTCCTGCCCCAGCCGCGCCACGAAGATCACGTCGATGGCGAAGACCGCCATCTGCAGCATGTTGGCAAGCGCGAGCGGCCCGGCCAGCCGCAAGGTCGCGCGCAATTCCTCGCGCAAGGGGTGGTTGTCGCTTCTCTCCCGCATCGCGGCGGGCGATAGATGCTGGTCGGGATAAGGGGAAGCGATTTCCTCGGTAGCATTCCGGGCTGGCGCCGATGTATGACCCAGGCCCATGAAGCAGATCGCAATCCTCGGCGCCTTCGCGCTGGTCGGCGCACTCGCGGGGTGCGGCGACAAGGCTCCGGAACAGTCCTCCGTCAGCGCCTCCCCGGCCGCAACGGCATCACCGACCGCTGCGTCAGCCGCCGTGACCGACCCCGCGCCGATGGCCTTCGCCACCTGCCGTTCGTGCCATTCGACCGAGCCGGGCCAAAACGGGATCGGACCGACGCTGCATGGCATCGTCGGATCGAAGGCAGGTGCGGTGGAGGGCTATGCCTTCAGCCCGGCGCTGAAGAACGCGGGGATCACCTGGGATCGCCAGAGCCTCGACACCTGGCTGCAGGGGCCGATGAAAATGGTCCCCGGCACGAAGATGGTGCTGCCCGTCGCCGATGCGCAGAAGCGCAAGGCAATCCTCGATTATCTCGAAACGCTGAAATGACGCCCGACGAAGCCCTTGCCCTCGCGGAAATCCAGCAGCATCTGGCTCGCTGCACGCAGGCCGGAGATGCCCGCAAAGCGGACGCTTACGCGGATTGCTTCACGACGGACGGCGTTCTGGAACTGGCGCATGAGACGATCTGTGGGCGCGAGGCGATTCGCGAATGGATGAGCGGACCATCAGTGATCCCCGTTCCGGCAGACGGCACGCCGGGTTTCGTCAGCCACCATCTGACGACCTGCCACGTCGAATTCACCACCTCCAAAGAAGCGGCTGCGCGGACCTACTGGCTGGTGACGAGCGCCGCCGGGCTCGACCACAACGGCTTCTACCGCGATGACCTGCGCCGAGAGGACGGATGCTGGCGCATCGCCCGTCGCCGTCCGCGCACGCTGTGGATCAGCCCGGCGAGCGTACTCCACCGGGGCTGACCGACCGATCGCCAAAGAAGAGGCCCTTGCGCGTATAGTCGCGCAAGGGCCTGTCGGTCGACGTCCAGGGACCGGAACGTCGCGGGGATGCGAGATCAGGTCAGACCTTGCGTCCGGGCGGCAGGGCCTGCTCGGCCGGAGCCTCCGCCTTGGCTGGAATGGCTTGTGAGGGTGCCTTCGCCGCATCGCAGCCATCGGACGCGGCCTGTGTCATCTTCGGCTGTGCGCCCGATCCGTCCGAGCTGTAGGAAACCGAGCGCGTGCATCCGCTGGCATCGGTGCTCGACGAATAATACGTCACATGCGCGTCCTGGGGCATGTCGCCGACCATCGTGAGACCCGGCATCCCAGCACCGTCAGCGCTCGCCGCCGTCACTTGCTGCTGCATACGGGCCGCCTGCTGCTGCATGAGTGCCGCGCGCTGCATTATGGCGTTCATTTGCGCGTCCATCATCGCGGAGATCCGGTCCATATGCGCGAAGGGGTCGGCCATGACCGGCATGTCCGCCTGCTGCATGACATCGGCGGGCACGAACTGCACCTTGGGCGCAACGTCGCCGGTGTACTGGACGTGGACGACGGTGCCGTCGGGCGCATCGACCTTCATCGTATGCAACCGGGTACTGGCGGCCTCGGCCGCTCCGGCGCCAAGCAGGGCGAGCACGGCAGAGCCGACGAGGTACTTCCTGGGGGGCATTCGCATTGGGGATGTTCTCCTTCGTGACTCGACCCTTTGCGGATGCGAAGCTGCCTTCCCGAAGCTGAACGCAGGATTACGGAACCGGAACGCAAAAAGGGCGGCGCCTTGCGGCACCGCCCTTTCCGTTATCTGCCCGGAAGAACCGGGAAGAAGATTACTTGAGCTCGACGGTGCCGCCGGCTTCTTCGATCTTCTTCTTGATTTCTTCGGCTTCAGCCTTGGTCGCGCCTTCCTTGACGGCCTTGGGAGCGCCTTCGACGAGAGCCTTGGCTTCAGCCAGGCCCAGACCGGTGATGGCGCGGACTTCCTTGATGACGTTGATCTTCTTGCCACCGTCGCCGGTGAGGATCACGTCGAATTCGGTCTTCTCTTCAACGGCTTCGGCAGCGGCGCCACCAGCGGCCGGGGCAACTGCGACAGCAGCAGCGGCGCTGACGCCCCATGCTTCTTCGAGAGCCTTGGCGAGGTCAGCGGCTTCCAGAACGGTGAGCTGCGACAGTTCTTCAACAAGCTTGGCGATATCGGCCATGATTATAACTCCTGATCTGTGGTCCACCGTGGGCCTCATGCCCGGCGGCGGAATAAATCGTAAGAAACGTTCTGCTTAAGCGAGCGCTCAGGCAGCCTTGTCGGCGTAGGCAGCGAAAACGCGAGCCAGCTTGGCCGCCGGAGCGGTCTGCAGCTGGGCGATCTTCGTCGCCGGAGCCTGAACGAGGCCGATGAGCTTGGCGCGCAGTTCGTCGAGCGAGGGCATCGAGGCGAGAGCCTTGACACCTTCGGGGGTCAGAACCTGCGAACCCATCGCGCCGCCGACGATCTCGATCTTGTCGGTCGTCTTGGCGAATTCAACGACGGCCTTGGCGGCTGCAACGGGGTCCACCGAAGAGGAGATACCCGTGGGGCCGGTCAGGAAGTCGCCGATACCGACGTAGTCGGTGTCCGCGATGGCAAGCTTGGCAAGACGGTTCTTCGCAACCTTGTAGGTCGCGCCCGCATCACGCATCTTTCCGCGCAGGGCGGTGGACTGGGCCACCGACATGCCGAGGTTGCGGGTGACTACCACCGCGCCGGCCTCTGCGAAAACCGCGTTGAGCGAGGCGACCGATTCGGCTTTCTGCGAACGATCCATGCCATACTCCTTCACAATGGCTACGAAAGGCGAGCCCTTCGTAGCCGGCTACGTATTGTCCGGGGCGCTTGCAGCACCTCGGGCGAGTCCGTCGAAGGGGAAGGAGTTCTCGTGCCGAAGCACGATGTTGGCACCACGCTCGAGGGAGTGGGGCCGGGTGATTTCCTTGTCCCCGTCTAGGCTGCGAATTAAGAGGGGAACCCTCAGCAGCGGTCTCGGACGGATGACAGACGGGAATCACCCCATCAGTCGGAGCGGGCCAATGGCGGATTGGCGGTTCTGAGTCAAGGCCGGACGGTCAGGATTGGCGGCATTGTACCTGGCTGCGGGCGACGACGGCGAGGATGGTGATGAGCGCCATCGCGGGCAGCGCCCCGTGCCCGAGGTGCCCCGCCGCGATCGCCGCAGCCGCGAAGGCGAGCAAGCCGTGACGCCAAGGTCCCGTCAACACCAGCCGGTCGCGCACGAACCACAGCGCCACCATGTAGACCGCCAACGGTACTGCGACGGCAAGGTTGCTCGCCAGCATGGGGGCGTGGTGGCCCTGCCCTGCGGCATTGTCGATGGCGACCGCAAAGCCCGCCCCAGTTGCGGCGCCGCCTGCGTATATCAGCGCATGAGCGTAGCTCCAGTTGAACGAACTGGAAAAGCGCTCCTGATCGAGCGGGCCTTCCTGCGAGAAATAGAGCCACCACATCGCGAACGTGATCGCCAAGGCCGACAGGGCGAGGACGATGAGTTCGGCGGGATGCCCTCCCGGAGCATCCGCGTATGTGAAGGCCGCCGCGCTGGAAAGGAGCACCTCGCCCAGCACGATGATGACGAACAGCCCATGCCGCTCGGCAACGTGGTGGTGGTGCCAGGGCGTCTTGCCGCGCGCTTCGGCGATGACGGGAACGGCCATCTCCATCAGCGCCCCTAGCGCGAACAGCCCCGCCACCGCGCCGAACTCGCCCGGGCGCAGCACCAGCAGCGCGAGCGTCCAGTACAGCTGCGTCACCGCGATCCCGAACGCATAGCTCACCGCCGTTGCCCGGTGACGCGGGTCGGAGCGCGCGGCGATCAGCCAGAATGCCACCATCGCCGCGCGCATGACGATGTAGCCGACGATCACCAGCGTCAGGCTGCCGCCCGCGAAGACGCGTGGAACCCCGGCCGCCACGGCCAGTGCCCCCGCCATGATGACGCAAGTAATGAGGCGATAGACCGGCCCGTCGCTGTCGTAGGCCGAGGCGAACCAAGTGAAATTCATCCAGGCCCACCACGTCGCGAAGAAGGTCATCGCAAACGTCGTCAAGCCCATCGCCGCGTGGCCTGCAGCCACCGCATGGTGCAGCCCCTCGGCGGCGCTGGCCACGGCGATGACAATGACGAGGTCGAACAGCAGTTCGAGCGGCGTGGAGACGCGGTGCGCCTCGTGCGGGTCGCGGGCGCCGAAAGGGCGCCAGCTACGGGTCTTGGTCATCTGTGCGGCGGGGCCCCTGCTGTTTGGTCGATGACCTTAGAGGCGAGACCACCGGGGCGGCAAGGCCCGCCGTGGCCCCGGGTTCAGGGCGCATCGTAGCCCAGCAGATCGCCCGGCTGGCAGCCGAGTTCGCGGCAGATCGCCTCCAGCGTGGAGAAGCGGATCGCCTTGGCCTTGCCGGTCTTGAGGATCGAGAGGTTGGCGAGGGTGATGCCGATCCGCTCGGCCAGTTCGGTCAGCGTCATGCGGCGGGCGTGGAGCAGGTCGTCGAGCTTGACCACGATGTTCGTGCCTTCCGTTTCGTCGCCCATCACACCATCCCTTCGAGGTCGGCACGCATCTGGGCGCCCTTGCGGAAGACGCGGGCGAGAATGAACAGGATCAGCATGAGCAGCAGGCCGTTGCCGTCGACGCCGCCGATCACTTCCAGGTCGGTATGGCCCTGGCCCTTGGTGAGCGCGTTGATCCACGCGCCGATGCCGGACATCGGCAGGCCGACCAACTGCACCGCGAGCGTCAGCCAGGCCATCTGCGTGAGGCGCGAGGCGTTGTCGGGCACGAAGGGATCGCCTTCGCCAACCGTATCGACGATGCGCTTGAGGAGCTGGAACAGGCGCAGCAGCAAGGCGCAGAGCAGTGCCGCCAGCAGCAGGATGCCCGCGATTGCCCAGAGGAACGGTCCAGTCGGCACGCCCTCCAGATGCTCCGCCAGCGCGGTGCTTGCGGGTCCGTGGAAGATCGCCAGCAGAGGCGCCGCCAGCAGGCTCGCGCCCATGCCGAGCGCCAAGACCGCCATGAGGAACCATAGAACGCCCTTGGCGATGGCGAGGAGCGGGTCACGGGTGATCGTGTTCATCGTCTGGTTTCCTTCCCGTCCGGATCACATGAGCGCGGGGACGACCCGCGCTCCGATGACGATCACTTGCCCGTGGGCCGATGCTTCCGCGGGGGCCGTGACGGTGGGGAGCCAGAAGCCTGCCAGGAAGAGCGTGGCAAGGAGCAGCGAGAGCAGAGGCGGTGCCATCCGGGGCGTGTCAGGACGGATCATTGTTCGTTCTCCGATATGCTTGATATCGAAATTCAATAAATCCAATTCTGCATATCGTCAATCAATAATATTGAAAAACGATATGTTGCCGTTGGCGCGCAAAAAAGGGGCGGCTCCGGTCTGGAGCCGCCCCCGTTGGGGCTCGACCATGTCGCCGGGCGTGACAACCGGCGGGCCGGGCCGGTCAGGCGTCGGTAAGCTCCCGGTTGGTTGCAGGGGTGGAGGCCCCGGGAGTCTTGATCGACGGCCTGTAGGTGCGGAAGTCGAAGCGGTTTCCAGCCTTGCCCTCGGCTTCCAGGCTCTCGCGATGCTGCAACTGAAGACGCGCGCGGCGCAGGCGGCCCTTGCGCGAGGTGAACGGGTTCCCCTCGTCAGGCTCGGCGGCGGCCATGGCGTCGAGCAGTTCGTAGCGCTCCTCTGCCGTCTGCGGCAGCGGCGAGGCTGCAAGGATCGCCGTGGCCGAATTGCCCGCGATCACGCGATCACGCTGCACCGGAGCGGGTTCGGCAACGATGGGCTCGGCGACTGCAGGCTTCACCGCTTCGACCGCCGGCGCGGGGGCGGGAACCGGTTCGAGCGCGCCCACCGGCTCAAGCGGCTCGGGCACATTCTCAACCTCCTCGTAGATAGGATCGGAGCGACGGCGGCGCATCGCGGCGATGCCCACGCCCGCCACGCCAAGCGCGGCAAGAATGCCGGCGACTTCGGCCACCGGGAAGCCATCGCCGTCGGTAGTCGGCGACGCTGGCTGGGCGGCAGGCGGCGGAACTTCAGCGCGCGCGGGAGCCGGAGATGCAGGCGGAACGGAACCTTGAGCCAGCGTGCCATCGCCTGCAGTGCCGTTATCCTGAGCGGTCGGGACAGTTGGCTGCACCGGCGCGGCACGTTCGGCGCGCGGGGCGGCGGAAGCGCGGTTCGTGCTGCGCGTCTGCGCCGCCGCGCTCGACGGTTCGGCTGCCGCCTCATCGGGAGCGGCGGGCGGCGGCACGTCGGGCAAGACGACAGTCTGCTGCTGGGGCGGCGTCACCGAGGTCGGTGCCGTACCCGCCGTGGTCGCCGTGTCGGTGGGCACATTGAGCGGCGCGGACGCTTCGGGCGGCAGCGCGACGGTGGGCGCCGTCGCCGGTGCGCTGGCTGGCGGCGTGGCAGTAGGCTCCTGCGGCAGCGACAGAGAAGGCGTCGTCACGGGGGCCTGCACTTCCTGCGCAGCGGCGGGGATTGCGGAAAGCGCGAGGACAGCGGCGATCGCGGTCAGTGCGCTGGGCGAGCGGGGGACGGCAAAGTGTATCATACCAGAAACAATGCGCGCCCTGTGCAAAAGTCCTTTCGCAAGTGCGGAATACGGGACGGGCCGACCCGTACCCTGCGATGAGTTGAAGCTATCGGCAAGAACACGGTTTTTTGCGGATTTACACCAGATTAATGGCATTCGCCCGTTCACGCCGTTTGACACCCCGCACCCCGGCTCCTATAGGACGGCCTCGCTCGATCGCTTCGAGCAAGGCATGTCCATGCGCGGGGACATGCCCGGGAAGGAGGCGATCGGGATTTCATCCGACGTGGAAGGCTGCAGGCCGCATGGAGACCCGAACCCCGGGAATCCGCGTGCCAAGCGGCCTTTCTTGCGTTCCGGATGGTCTGCTTGCGGGCAGGCGACGTCACTCGCGACGACGATTTTTTACGAAGGCCGTGTCCCTTGCGACTCGGTCCTCACACGAAGAGGCAAAGACCAGCTCATGGCCACCAAGCCCATCGACACCACGCCGCTGGTGCGCACTGCGAAGAAGCGCATCCGCAAGATC
>Ga0308159_1000914_pt1 | contig 51712 bp, 54 predicted proteins | sample PhyCR1_FD_201040 | JGI IMG/M metagenome (GOLD analysis project Ga0308159, IMG submission 201040) | Phyllosphere microbial communities from UC Gill Tract Community Farm, Albany, California, United States - DLSLC.R1 | ecosystem: Host-associated > Plants > Phyllosphere > Unclassified | place: USA...
CAGAGTTCATGAACACCAAGGGTGGCATGTCCGCCAAGCGCAGGCTCGTTGCATCAATGGTCTTGTGGCCGAACGAGCAGCGCACCACCACGACGCCCGCACTCTCCACGAGCGCCGTCAGGTCCTTGATCGGTCCGTCAGGTACCAACCAGTGCGCTCGCAGCGCACGTGCGACATTGCTGGCACTGAAGCCGTAGTCGTCGATGCTCCAGGACGGCAGCGCTCTCTTGGGTTCGATCTCCACATGCGGCAGCAGGCGCTTGATCGCAATCCTCAGCAGGTTGACGGTGCTGTGAATTCGCTTCCGCTCCGGCGCTGGAATCGTGGCCCGCTTACGGTAGAAATAAGCGCTCGACCCGAAGCCCAACAGGGCCTCATCCTGGGCCAGGAAGGCCGTCGGAAAGTGAAGTGCATCAGCGAGCTTGGCTCCCAACGCATCCTCAAGTTCGGGCTTGAGCCCAGCTTCAATCTTCGCGATCTGCGCTTGGCTGAGGCCCACCTGCCGTGCCAGGTCATCTTGGCTCATGGCGCGGTATTCGCGCGCCAGCGCCACCATATCTCCGGTGATGAGCATTGCTCATTCCTGTTTACGTTCAAAGGGAATGACCTGCCCATCCGGCTTGCGCGGCGTGATGTCCGCGGGTTCCACGGCTTGGCCACCTCCACCGCCTCCTTCGAGGGGAAACAGATCCGCCAATACCGTCTCCACACCACGATCCGAGATCGAAACGACCCAGGCGTTGCCTCGACCTGATGGGCAAGCGAGCCGGACATCGGCGATCGAAACGCCGAGTGCATCGGCGATGTAGCCCACCTCGAGGTGGTGGGCCGCATCGATGCCATCCAGCTCTACTTGTGAGCGGAACTCCACGACCTGCAGCGTCGGGTGATTCTTCGATAGGTTGTCCTCATCGAATTTCTTGAACCGAACTGCGTAGCGGCCGTTGAAGACGAGCCCATGCATCAACTGCCGCTCGAAGGTTCGCACGCCGGGCGTCCGTTCAGCGTACTGAGCTGCTCGCTCCACGATGAAGTCGTGGACCAGCGACGCGCGGCTTCGCGCGCTCATCGCGATCTGGCAGCTCGCAGGCAACTCCTTAACGTCGTTCCATGCACCGCGCACGATCTCATGAAGCGCGGCCAGATGGCTGCTGAGGTGTTCGACAACGGTCTCTTGTGCAACTGCGCCCATGGGGTTCTCCGCTCAATGCTGCGCATGATAGACCTGAAATGAAATAAATCAATAAAAATATTCCCGAAGATATTCCGAAGGTCTCCCTCCTGCTTGGAGTGGGACGCGCGCCCAGTAACGATGCCCTACCTGCGCCTTCCCCAACCATGTATCGGGGGAGCAGCCCGCGGCCGGCGTAGAGTTACGAGATTTGTAGAGATCGCTACATCATTGAAGCGAAGGTGACAGGCCACTAAGCTGCACCCATGACTTCCGCCTCCGACATTTGGCTGCTGCTTGTCGTCAGCCTGCCGGCCGTGAGCGCGACGGCGCGCATGCGGATCTGGCGCGCCGTCAAGGCGCTGGGCTGTGCCGCCCTGCGCGACGGTACCTACTTGCTGCCCGCCCAGGCAGAGCAAGCCATCCAGTTGCAGGATTTGGCCGATGAAGCGCTCCAAGAGGGCGGCCAGGGCTGGCTGCTGCAGGTGCAGGCCCGTGACATGGCCGAGCAAGCTGCGTTCCAAGCCCTGTTCGATCGGGCTGCCGACTACGCCGTCTGGCTGGAAGAGCTCGCGCAAGCACGCCAGACCCTCTCCAGCCTGAGTGTCACGGAACTCCAGCGCCTGCACCGCAAGCACGCTCGTGCCTACGAGGCCACTCGCAAGATCGACTTCTTCCCAGGCGAGACCTCGATTCGTGCGCAAGCCCAGTGGCGAGACTTCGCCAATGCCATTGAGGCCGCGCAGTCGCCTGGCGAGCCACAGCCAGCGGTCGGGCACATTGCCCGGCGTGATCGCACACAGTACCAGGGACGGGTCTGGGCGACGCGCCGTCATCTGTGGGTGGATCGTGTCGCCAGTGCTTGGCTGATCCAGCGCTTCATCGACCCACACGCGCGCTTCCTATGGCTGGACTCTCCAGCTGATTGCCCCTCGGACGCGCTCGGTTTCGACTTCGACGGCGCCACTTTCTCGCATGTCGGCGAACGTGTGACTTTCGAGGTTCTGCTGACGAGCTTTGGCCTGGATGGTGATCGCGCTCTCTCCCGCCTTGGGGACATGGTCCATGCGCTGGACGTGGGTGGCGCTGCCACGCCGGAAGGCAGTGGCTTCGAGGCCGTACTGGCTGGGGCCCGAAAACGGTGGCCGGACGACGAAGCGCTGCTCAGCGATATCGGCGGCGTGCTGGATTCGCTCCACGCGCATTTCTCCAGCCCACGCAAGTCTTAGGTCACAAGCACACCGGAAACGACGATGAACGACATTGATGTCACCGCAGCTGCGGAGCAATCCACAGAGTCTCCTAGCTACACGCTTTGGCAGATCGTGCGCTACATGCTGGCCCTGGGGACGTGGGGTTTCGGCGGCCCGGTGGCACTGGCCGGCTATATGTACCGCGACCTTGTAGAGAAGAGGCAATGGATCACCGACGCCGACTACAAGGAAGGCTTGTCGCTGGCCCAGTTGATGCCAGGACCGTTGGCCGCCCAACTCGCGATCTACCTCGGCTACGTTCACTACCGGTTCCTGGGCGCCACCTTGGTGGGTGTAGCGTTCGTGTTGCCCTCCTTCTTCATGGTCGTTGGGCTGGGTGCCGCTTACACGGCCTATGGCGGCATCGGATGGATGCAATCGGTGTTCTACGGCGTCGGCGCCGCAGTGATCGGCATCATCGCGATCAGCGCGTACAAACTGACCAGCAAGAGCATTGGCAAGGATCGACTGCTCTGGCCAATCATCCTGGTGAGCGCGGCATTCACCATCGCGACCCAGTCCGAAGAGGTCTGGCTGTTTCTTGGAGCCGGTGTGCTGGTCTGGCTCTGGCGCGCGCCGCCCGCTTGGCTTCGGCGCGGCGGCGGGCAGCTTCACAACGTGGCCGCGCCGGTCCTCGGGCTGTTCTCTGTCAATGCTGTTGATTGGGTCAAGCTCAAGCAGATCGGCCTGTACTTCGCCTATGCCGGCAGCTTCGTCTTCGGCAGCGGCCTGGCGATCGTGCCCTTTCTCTATGGCGGCGTGGTCAAGGAGTACGGATGGCTGACCGACCGCCAGTTCGTGGACGCGGTGGCCGTGGCCATGATCACCCCCGGGCCGGTGGTCATCACCACCGGCTTCATCGGCTTTCTCGTATCCGGCTTCTGGGGTGCGGTGGTGGCGGCGCTGGCCACCTTCGTGCCTTGCTACCTCTTCACGGTGATCCCGGCCCCGTACTTCAAGAAGTACGGCAAGCGCCCGGATGTCGTCGCCTTCGTCGAGGGCGTGACAGCCGCAGCCATCGGCTCCATCGCCGGCGCCGTGGTGGTGATCGGCCAGCGGTCCATCACAGACTGGATCACGGCGACGCTGGCCCTGGCGACGGCTGCCGTCCTTTGGCGCTTCAAGAAAATTCCCGAGCCGGCCGTCGTGGCCGTGTCAGCAGTGATTGGACTGATCGTGCACCCGCTGGTCGCGCAAGTCTGATGGAGCGCAAAACCCAAGGAGCACCGCTATGGATTGGCAACCACGTCCCCTCAGACTCGATCCCGCAGATCTCAATGGCCTCTCGAAAAACCTGATCGTCAGCCACCACACAAACAACTACGCCGGCGCCATCAGACGCCTGGGCGCCATCCGCACGCAACTGGAACAGTTGGACTGGCCGAGCGCTCCGGTCTTCGTGATAAACGGCCTCAAGCGCGAGGAACTGATTGCCGCGAATTCCGCCTGGCTCCACGAGCTGTACTTCGATACCCTGGGAGGAAGTGGCGCTTTGCCAGACGCAGGTTTCGCCGTTGCGATGGCGCGCGACTTTGAAAGCGTCGATCACTGGCGGGCAGAGTTCACGGCCATGGCCAAGGCCATGGGCGGTGGCTCAGGCTGGGCGCTGCTTTCCTGGTCTACACGCGAGGCCAGATTGCTCAACCATTGGGCGGCCGACCACACGAACCTGTTGGCAGGGGCCACGCCGCTGCTGGCGCTCGACATGTACGAGCATGCCTATCACCTGGATTTCGGCGCCAAGGTGGCTGCGTATGTTGACGCCTTCATGCAGAACATCCGCTGGGAGGCGGTGGTGCAACGCTACAGCGCGGCCATCGAGGCCGATGCCGGGAAGTGGTCTGTATCGCCAGAGAATGTGCGCGATGCATCGCAGGTTGTCGATGTGCGAAGGGCGGCTGCTTACGCACTTGCGGCAGATCGCATTGCCAACTCCGTGTGGTGCGATCCTGCCCGCTTGAACACATGGAGCCGTGACCTCGATGGTTCCAAGCCTGTCGTCGTTTATTGCGTGCACGGCCATGACGTGAGCCAAAGCACGGCCCTCGCCTTGCGGGCGCTCGGCCTGGACGCACGTTTCGTGGTCGGCGGCATCGAGGCCTGCCGCGCAGCAGGTATCCCGCTGGAACCAAAGGGGTAGACCATGCGGGACATCACTCGTGGACGTTCAAAGATTGACTGCATCACCTCTGCCTGGCTGAGCGCGCGCTTTATCGATATGGTGCCGACGCTGCCCCGCGTGCCGGCCTGCCAGGTACGGACCTACGCAAGACCCCGCCGAACGACGGCGGAGCTCGCACGTCTGGTCACGGTCCTGTACGCCTGCACGCTGATCTTTTCAGTCCTATTGAGTCAAAGTGCGATGGCAGCGGCGAACGCCTCGCTCGAACTCACTGGCGCTCAGATTCATGCAGCAATCAGCGGCAGATACGTGACCGACGGGCAACATTGGGGACACCAGTACTTTGCGGACGGTCGCGTCAAGCGATCGGAGAACGGTCGCGAGCGAAGTGCACGCTGGATGATCCACGGCAATCGCCTATGTCTGCTGCGGTCGGAAATCAGTCAGGATCAACCGATCTGCTACCGCGTCCTGCGTGATCGGCAGCAGTTGCAGTACGAGGACGACGGCGGCTCCGTGGTGTTTCGAGGGGCGGTCCGTCCGATGCCCCCGGCTGAACGCAGGCGGACACCGTGAGCTTATCCCGTCCGATTTCGTTGGCCCTGTTGTACCCGGGCGACCGCACGACTCGTGACCGCGCTGATCCCGCCGCCAGCCGCTTCGTGGCGCTGTTCGAGGCTTTTCGTGCAGCAGGTGTGGCCACGGAGCCCGCCATCTACCATGACGACTTCGCCGACGAGGTGGCCGAGCAATTGCGCCGGGTCGACGGCGTGCTCGTCTGGTGCAATCCGATCGAGGGCGGCTGTCGACGCGATCGCCTCGATATTCTGCTGCGTGACATTGCCGCCGCAGGGGTGTTCGTCAGCACGCACCCTGACACGATATTGCGCCTGGGCACAAAGGATGTGCTGGTGGACGTTCGCGACTTGCCTTTTGGCAGCGACGCGGTCCGCGTGGACACGCTTGGCCAGCTGGCCAAGGAATTGCCTGAGCGGCTCCAGGGCGGTGCCCGTGTGCTCAAGCAGTACCGCGGCCAAAGTGGCATCGGCGTGTGGCGAGTCGAAGCCATCGCGAGCTCATCGCTGCTGCGCGTGCGGCACGCCCAGCGCGGCAGCGTGGAGGAAGTCTTCGATCTGACGACCCTACTTGAGCGACTGGCCCCCTATTTCGACATCGCCAACGGCGGCCACATGGTCGACCAGGCCTGGCAACCGCGGCTGGAAGAAGGGATGGTTCGAGCCTACCTGATAGAGGATCGGGTCGGCGGCTTCGGGCACCAAGCGGTCAACGCGCTGCACCCAACGATATCGACGCCGGGCCCGCGGCTTTACTACCCGGCAGACGAACCGCGATTCGCGCACCTGAAGCAATTGCTCGAAACGCAATGGATCGACCTGCTGCGCGCGCAGATCGGCCTCACCCGCGAGCAACTGCCCATGCTCTGGGACTGCGATTTCATGCTGGGCGGATCGCCTGAGGATGGACCTGAACGCTACGCGCTGTGTGAGGTCAACGTCAGCAGTGTGTCGCCCTTCCCGCCTTCGATGATCGGCCCGCTCGTGGAAGCAGTGATGGCGCGACTGGCGTCAGTGCGCCGTTGAGCGACACCGTCCGGCCCACATCGAACGTTTGGCTGTTCAGTGATCGTGCGCATGGTGCACGTCGGGTACATGGGGGTGGGCATGTCGCATCGGTTGGTGGTGATGCCGGTGACTGTGCGGACCTGTCGGCATCGGCTCGTGCGTATGGTTGTGATGGCCGTCGTCGTGTGAATGCGCGTGCTCATGGTCCAACATCTCGTGGGCATGCTCATGACCGTGCGACTCAGCCAGGTGCAAGACCACGCCCACCAACATGAGCGCTCCGCCGCCAGCCATTGCCCAGCTGAGGGAACGATCTCCCATGGAGATCGCCAGCGCGGCACCGATGAAAGGAGCAAAAGCGAACACCGACCCGGTGCGGGCTGCGCCAAACGCGCGCTGCGCCAAAAGATAGAGCCGCAAGCTCAGGCCGTAGCCGGTGGCCCCGATGACCAGCAACGCGCACGCAGGGCCCCACCCTGGCCAATGCTCGCCTGCGACCCACGTCAGTGCGACCGTGGCCACCGAGCCAAGCGACGACTTGACCAGTACCACCTGGGCCGGGTCCCGCTCTGCGAGCGCGCGCGACAAGGTGTTGTCGACGCCCCATGCCGCGGTGGCTCCGAGGACGGCGAGCAGGCCCAGCAGCTGAGCCTGGCCCGTCCCCCCGCGGTCCAGCACAAGCACGATACCCCCTGCCATCATCAGCAGCAGTGCCGCCCAGACCCGGCGGTCCATCCGTTCGGTATAGAGTGTGCGCGCCAGCACGGCGGTGAAGAGGGCTTCGAGCGCCAGCATCAGCGATGCGCTGGTGCCGCTGGTGTGCCGCAGTCCCCAGGCCAGCGCGACCGGACCGACAACCGCCCCGAAAAGCGCCATCCACCCCAGTCGCGGCAAGTCAGCACGTCGCAGCGCGGCTTCTCGATGCACGGGCTGCCGCAGCGCGGCGCCCAGTGCGGCCGCCCCGCAGTAAAGCAGGGCGGCCGTGCTGAAGGGCCCCACTTCGCGGCCGGCAAACTGGACCAGAGGCGTGCTGGCGCCAAACAGTCCGGCAGCTCCGAGCGCCAGGAGACCCCCTCGCAGGGCAGGATGACGACCAGTCGCAACCGAGTTCATGGGTGCTGTTCTAACGGATCGTGAATCGCACCGTGATGGCTTTTCGGCCGGCGCCCTTAATGACCGCGACCGCCTTGGCCCCCTTGCCCAATTTGACGCCCTTGGCCTCCAGCTTGTTGCCGCCGGCTGGCTTCAGCTCGGCCTCGGACTTTTCGGCGCCGTTGAGCACGGTGAGCTTCCCGCCGAACTTGGCAACGTCCGCCTCGTCGTCATGGTCCATGACGTAGAGGATGGCACCGCCCGGCTGGGCCACGAGTTCGAAGGACAAGTCCGCCGCCGATTGCACCACCCCTCCATGTTGCGGATCAGCTGCCCCATGCGCCGTGGCGAATGGTGCTGCCGAAGCTGCAGCCAGTGCCACCGCGGTGGCGATCAGGATTCTGCGAAACATAGATAGGTCTTTCAAACGAAAACGGTGCACTTGTAAGAGGCGGCACCAGGTAGCCTCGTCGGACGCATTCAGAACGCTTCTTGCAGTGGTGCCCGAGCGTCATTGGAAGCGGCTGTGTCCACCTCGGCAAGCAGGCGCTTCAGCGGCTTTTCGCCCACGAGCCAGAACGCCAGCGGTGTCAGAAGGGTGTCCAGCACCGTGGAACTGACCAGGCCGCCGAAGATCACCACGGCGACGGGGTGCAGGATTTCCTTGCCCGGCGCGTCCGCGGCCAGGAGCAGCGGTATGAGCGCGAACGCTGCAACCGTTGCGGTCATCAGCACTGGCGTCAGCCGCTCCAGCGAGCCACGCACGATCATGGCCTGCCCGAATCGCTCGCCTTCGAACTTGCAGAGGTTGATGTAGTGGCTGATCTTGAGGATGCCGTTGCGCGATGCGATGCCTGCGAGGGTGATGAAGCCCACCATCGACGCCACGGAGAGGCTGACTCCGGCGATCCACATGGCCAGCACGCTGCCGATCAGGGCAAGCGGGATGTTGACCATGACCAGCGCGGCCAGCACGGCGGAGCGGTAGCGGGAGTACAGGACCAGGAAAACCATCACCAAAGACGCCAGCGACAGCGCAGCGATCAGCCGCGTGGCCTGCTCCTGCGCCTCGAACTGGCCTTCCAGCGTCACGAAGTTTCCGGGTGGCATCGTCGTGCGCGCAATGACTTCACGCACGCCGGCGATCACCGCGCCCATGTCGCGACCGTCCGTGTTCGCATACACCACGATGCGGCGCCGCCCGTTTTCGCGGCCGATCTGGTTGGGCCCGTCGGTCTCGGTCACCGTCGCGATGTCCGAGACCGGAAGGCGGCCGGCGGGTGTGTCGATCAGCGTGCGCTCCAGATCCTGCGGGCCGCGCCGATCATCGGGCAGGCGCAGCACCAGCTCATAACGCCGCTGACCGTCGACGATCTGCGCCCCATGGGCGCCATCGGTCAGCGCCTGCAGCACGCGCATGGCCTCGCCCGGCGACAAGCCGGCTTGCGCGGCACGCCTGTGGTCGAGCCGCACCGTGATCTGGGGCACCAGCACCTGTTTCTCCACGCTCAGGTCGACCAGGCCCGGCACACCGGACAAGCCCTGGCGCATCTGTTCGGCCAGGCCTCTCAGGGTGTCGATGTCGTCACCGAAGATCTTCACCGCCACCTGCGCACGCACGCCCGACAGAAGATGGTCCAGCCGGTGGGAGATCGGCTGGCCGATCGCGATCTGGGCCGGAAGGACGGACAGCCGGCCGCGGATGTCCGCCATGACCGTTTCACGATCGCGGTCCGAGCGCTTCAGATCGACATCGATTTCCGCGGAATGGACGCCCTCGGCGTGCTCATCCAGCTCGGCACGGCCGGTCCGACGTCCGACCTGCACCACCTCGGGCACCTCGCCGATCAGCGTTTCGGCCAGCGCGCCCATGCGATTCGCCTCGGCCAGGGCCGTGCCTGGGTTGAACACCATGCCGAGCACCAGGGAGCCTTCATTGAAGGCCGGCAGGAAGGCGCGCGGGAAAAATGGCACGCTCGCCGCGGCGAGTGCGACGATCAGAGCCGCGGTCGCCAGCAACGCCTTGGCGCGCGGGAACGACCAGGCCAGCACCCGGGCATCCCACGCCTTCAATCGCGCGACGAGCGCGCTGTTTCCGTGATCGATGCGTTTCATTCGCGGGAGCAAGTAGCTCGCCAGCGCCGGAGTCACGGTCATCGAGACCAGCATGGACGCCAGGATCGAGACGATGTAGGCCACGCCCAGAGGCGAAAACAACCGCCCCTCGATGCCGGGCAGTGCGAACAACGGCACGAACACCAGCACCACGATGATGGTGGCCGACACGATGCCCGAACGCACCTCCACGCTCGCCCGTCGCACCACTTCCAGCACCGGCAGAGGTTGGGCTGCCTGGCGGTTCTGCTTGAGCCGCCGCAGGATGTTCTCGACGTCGACCACCGCATCGTCGACCAGCTCGCCGATGGCGATCGCCAGTCCGCCCAGCGTCATGACGTTGATCGATTGACCGAGCAGACGGAAGACGAGAGCAGCGACAGCGAGCGACAACGGAATGGCCAGCAGGGAAATGAGAGTGGTGCGAGCGGACAGCAGGAACGCGAACAGCACGATCGCGACCATGATCGCGCCGTCGCGCAACGCCTCGTTGACGTTCGAGATCGACGCCTGAATGAAATCCGCCTGTCGGAACAACACCTTCGGCGCGGCGATGCCCGCCGGCAGGCCCTGCCGCAACTCCGCGAGCGCCGTGTCGATAGCAGCAGTGAGTTTGACCGTGTCGGCAGCGGGCTGCTTCTGCACATTCACGATGACGGCTGGCTGGCCGTTGTAGCCCGCGTCGCCGCGCTTGAGTGCGGGCGCGAAGCGCACGCTTGCCACCTGCTCCAGCAGGATGGCCCGGCCTTCCTTCCAAGCCACGGCGACACCTTGCAGGTCCTCGATCCTGTTCGTCCGTGCAATGTGACGGATCAGGAATTCGCGGCTGTTGAGGTCGATAAAGCCGCCGCCAGCGTTGGTGGCGTAGCCACGCAAGGCCGCTTCGACCTGCGTGAGCGTGACTCCGAACTGCGCCATGCGGGCCGTGTCGGGCTCCACGCGGAGTGTGCGAACCTCGCCACCGATCGGGATCACTTGGGATACGCCTGGGATGGACAGGAGCCGCGGCCGCAACACGAAATCGGCATACTCGCGCGCCTGCATCGGACTGGCTGCGCTGTCCTCGGCCAGCGGCAGCGCGATGAGCATGATTTCTCCCATGATGGAGGAGACGGGGCCCATCATGGGCGCCAGTCCTGCCGGCAGTTGCTCACTGACCAGGGCGAGCCGCTCTGCCACCAACTGGCGACTCCGGTAGACGTCCGTGCCCCAGTCGAACTCGGCGTAGACGATGGAAAGGCCCACGCCGGACGTGGACCGCACGCGGCTGACGCCCGGCATGCCGTTGAGCGCGGTTTCCAGCGGGAAGCTCACCAACTGCTCCACCTCCTCCGGGGCCATGCCACCCGCCTCTGTCAGTACCGTGACCAGAGGCTTGTTCAGGTCGGGAAAGACATCGACCGGCGTGCGCCAGGCCGTGAACGATCCCCAGGCCAGCAGCAGAGCCGCAGCCGCCAGGACGAACAGGCGGTTCTGGAGGCTGAATCGGACAATTGCGTTGAACATCTTGTCCCCGTCAGCGAATCTGTGCGATCAGAGGCGCACCCTCGATCACGACACGATTGTCAGCACCGAGACCATGAGTGACGACCACGCGGCTTGCATCCAGCGCGCGGTACTGCACCGGTTGTGGAATGAAGCGCTGGGCGCCTGACTTGATCCAGACGATCGGCTCGTTGACCGGGTTGCGCACCACCGCGCGCGCTGGCAGCACGTAGCCCTTGACCGTTTCCTTCAGCGTGGCAACCACCGTGACCGGGTGCCCCACTGCCAAAGGCAACGGCTTGCCACCATCACCCGTGGCCCGGAAAGTGATCGGCAAGGCCCCGTCGCGAAGGCTGACGGCAGCACCCACCACGGCGAGGCTTGCGCCCGACGGGCTGCGGAGGGTCGCTTGTCCGATCCGGCCGCCGAGGGCGGGGTCCGTGGTGGTTGCTTCGACCAGCAGCCGGGCGGTGTCGACCACCTCGTAAAGCACCGCGCGCGGCTCGACGATCTGCCCCGCCTTGGCGTCGGCCCGTGCGATGACGCCGGTGACGGGGGCCGTCAAGCTCTCGCGTGCGCCCAGACTGCTCGCCGTTTGCGTCATGCGCGCGTTCAGTCCCTGAAGTTCGGCCCGCGCCGCCTCGATCTCCTTGCGCGGCACGGTGCCTTCCAGACTCTCCAGCCGTTCCAGCCTTTGCTGCGCCAGCGCATGGTTGCTGCGGGCCTCCGCCAATTGCGCCTGCTGATTGGCTTGGGCGTATGGATCGGCGGCAAAACGGACGTAGCCAAGCACGTCGCCTTTGCGCACCGTCTGGCCGGCCACGGGCAGACCGGCTGGGCCGGGCTCCACGCGGCCGCCCAGCGCTGACTGCACCAGACCGCCAGCGTTCGGATCCATGCTCACTCTCCCGGGCAGCTCGACGGTGGCCGCTGTGTCGCTTTCCCTGGCGATGGTCGTGCGCACGCCCATGCGGCGCTGGGCAAGCATTGGCACCTGGACGCTGCCGTCGGGGAGACGCGAGAGTCCGGAGGTGCTTGTGGATGACGGAGTGTCGAGGTGCTCGCCGTTGGGGCCATGCGCCCCTGGAGCGGCGTGCGCGCCGAGCACAACCCATGCAGTGAGCACCGCGAGCGGCCTGCGAAGCGTTTGAAAGCCGCGAATCATTGCGCTGCTCCCTGCGCGGTGGCGCCAGCAGTTCGCCGTTGCCGGCGTGACCACAAGCTGCCGGCCGCGATGATCGCCAGGAACACTGCGATCACCCACGCCGAGCGAGGAACGCCGTGGCCATGGCTCTGGTCGCCCGCATGCGTATCGGTTGGGCCGGGCACGCGGAGCACGCCATCGAGCAAGTCGACGTCGTTACCGGCCTTGATGGTCATGACCAGCGCATGTTCGCCGGGCGTGCCGAGAAGCTTCAGAAGGGCGGGATCCGCGACCGCGTAGTCGCCGATGTCGCTGTGGAACGGCGCCTTGGCGGTCAGCGCACCCGACTCGACCTCCACGTCCGCCTGCTGCACCGGCTCGTTTGTCTCGTAGCGGTGAATCAGCATGGACAGCTCGCCGCCTTGCAGGCGTCCCACCAGTTCGAAGAGTTCCGAATGGGCCTCGAAGCTCGGTGCGGCTTCGGCAGACGATCCAGTCAACGCGGGCACATCCAGATGCTCGCCGTTGGGACCATGCGCACCCGGGGTGGCCCAGGAGATGGACGACGAAAGAGTCAGCACGCCTGCCAGGGCCAGCGTGCACAGAAGCTGGCTGGGTGCTTGGAGGAAGAGTTTCATGGAAGCAATCCGAAAGCTTGTTGGAGACGGGCATGGGCAGCACCCAGCGCGTTGTGTTGCCGTGCAGCCGAGAGTTCAGCCTGCGCAGCCAAGTCGAGGGCACGCAGCAGCTCGGGCAGCGACGTGTTGCCTGCATTGAAGGCCTGTTCGACCCATGTTGCGCGCTGACGCAACAATGCCGCTCGCTCGCGCTCGCGAGGAAGCTGTGCCTGTGCGGCCTGCAACGCGGCCTGGGCGTCCTCCCGTTCGGCGGTCTTCTCGATCTCGAGGCGCCGCAAGGTCGCTTCGGCGACCTCGACCTCTGTCAGCGCCGCGGCTTCCAACGGCACGTTGCGTGCGCTGGTTCCCAGCGGGATGCGCATGCCGATGCCCAGGGTGTTGGCGTTGGCTCCGCCTTGCGCGCGTTCCTGCCGCGCACGCACGTAAAGCTCGGGTGGGTCGGCGCGCTGAGTTCTTATCACCTCTGCGCGCGCCTGCGCCTGCACCAAGACCTGCTTGGCGAGTTGGATGTCAGGGTGTTCCTCCAGGGACGGCGAAGTCGGCTGCCTCCTCAGGTCCTCGGGCAGGGTTGTCGGCGCATCCGGCACCGCCTGCAGCCCGGTCAATGCGGTCCACGAGCGCCTTGCACTGGCCTCCTTGATCGAGGCGTCTGTGACAGCCCTCTCGGCGGTCATCTGCTCGGCACGGGCAGCCAGGCCGTCAGCAGGGGCCAGATCGCCCGCTTGCACCCGACGCTGAACGTCTTGCGACACCCGCTGGGTGATCTCCGCCTGTTGGCGGGCTATGCGCAGCTCGAGCACCTGAGACTGCACCGTCCAGAAGGCATCGCGTACCTTGCCGGCCACGATCAGGCGCGCAGCGATCTCCCCGGCCGCCGCCCGTGCCAGATCGGCATTGGCCGAAGTGCTGCGGGCATCGCGCTGTCCCGGCACCCAGAGAGGCCAGGCGATGCCCACCTCGGTCTCCCGGCTGCCGTCAGCCGATGCCCGGCGACCATCGCGATGGGACCACTCCAGCGCAGGGCTGTTGGGCCACAAGCTGTCGGCCGCCGTGCGGCTGGCCTGCGCCTGGCGCGTCGCGCCAACCGACTGGCGTTGCTCCACAGCGCGCGCCCAGGCTGCCTCGAGGGCGGCAGCCAGAGGCTGGGCCGCTGGCCCGACGTTGACTGTCTGGACCGAATTGGGTTGTGCTGCGACGGGCCAGATGGCAAAGCCGCAGAGTGCGCCAGCCAGCAGGCATGGCGCAGACCAAGTGGGGGATTTCACATGACTCCTGAGCGATCCACGGGTCACGGCCGCGCGTACACGCGCGCGCCGAGCCCGACCACGGGCGCTGCTCCATAGCCGGAGCAACGAACTAGAGGATCACAGCAGGGGTCGGGGCGGCCTTCTCAGCCCGTCGAGATGGGGCGCAGGCGACGCCAGAACGTCCAGCGCGGCCGGCTTGGTCGAACTGAAGATGATGGGAGGCAGCGAAATGGCGGACCACAGAGCCGGGGTACCCACCGAGCCATCGGCGTGCGTGTGGTCTCTGGACGCCTGGGAGTCATCCACCACCACGGTGCCGTCATCCTCATGGTGGTGGGATATCTCTTCCAGGTGCATCACGGCATGCTGCCGTTCTTCCGCTTTGGCCATGGCGGTTGCCTGCCCGGCGACCGCGAAGGCTTGCCAAAAAGCAGAAAGCAGGAGCAAAAAGAGGACGACGCCGCGGCGCATGGGAAAGAAGTCTAAGTTACCTCATCGGCCAGCACCGCTTGTCCTTCGCAAGCCAAGGGCATGCCGCTCAGCTCTACGGGCCACCATCGTCTCAGAACCGCCACCCCGGTCCGCAGTCAACTTGACGGACACGGCACCGGAGTGATCCGCCTGTTTCATCAAGCGTTGTTTGAGCACTCGACCCGTATATAAGTATGTATATATATACGTACGGGGAACAGCGATTGGTCCAAATGCCGGCCTGATGCCCACGGAAGCCAAGTCGGACGACACGCCCCCCGCAACTCAAAATAACCCCTGCCGCACGACATTTCGGCTCTGATTGCCTGGTGTGGTACGCGGCAGGGGACGAAACATTTTACGGTCTGGCGAGCCGTCCTCATTCGCATGCAAGACAAGACAGAAGTACTGACGCTCGCCGCCTCCAAGCCGGCGCCGTATGTAATCGAGAGGTACCTTCGGTGTCGGCCCGGCTTGAACGAGCCAGTCTTGCGTACGTGGGTAGTACCAGATGCAGGTGCGCTCGCACGATGTGCGAAGGTCGAGGCGACGAGCCCCCTCGCGTTGCGTCGCCCGCAATCGTCGAGTACCTTGATCACTCCGCGCGGCCGGAGTCCAGTCGACCTGGGGGGTGTCTACCACCAGGCTTAACCGTCCGACCGCATCTTTGACGCAACTCCATCCGGGTGAGAGATAGGCTTGCCGGGGAAGGGGAAAACTTTTCGGGGCCGTGGATCCCCATCCCCATGTTGCACCGAATCCGGCAGCTGCGCGATCGGTGGCGCGCTGCGCGCTGTCCCACAAGAACATCAGACTCGCGGCATAAAGATGGCTTCGAATCCAATTGAGCTCAGCCATGGATAGCCAAGCAAGGTCCCGGACCCCACGTGCGAGGACGTCCCTTTCAAATTGCTCTTCATCATAGACGCCAGGCCGGGATGAACGGAACCAGTCCCTCAGGCTCAAGGAGCCGACACAGCCCTGCCACCACAGCAGCATGGTCCAGGCCCCTCGCGTCTGCTCGGTGCACTGGACTAGGGACGAGATCTTGTCGCTGTCGCTGCTCATCGCAAGTGCCGTTATCCAACGGCGACCACGGACGAGTACGTGATGCGCGATGTATCTCCGGATACTCTTGAAGTTCGGTGTGCACGAAAAATCGCCAGTGGATGCTCGATCCTGCGCTTGTCGCAACTCCGAACGTCTAAGTGCGCCCGGCGTCAGGTGTAAATCGGGTGACCAAGCGCGCTCTTGGTCGACTGATGCGTCGGGCGGTACCGCCCAACAGGCCGGTGGCGGTGAAGCCAGCCGTGCTTGCTCCCAATGCTCCTGATGCCGTTTGAAGGACATCGGGTATGCGGTGAGCTTGTCCGGCAATTGATACCAGATTCGCCGGCCGGCCCCGGTGAGCCAGTCGTCCAACTCCTTCAGACACGCATCGCGGTTTGGAAGCACCTCTGGCCGCCGCGCCCTCCGGTCGCCTAAAAAGTACATCCCGCATGTGCAGTGGCCGGGGCGCACAAGGTGGACAGCGAGGCTCTCGTGGCCTACCCGGCGCTCACACAGGCAGGACACCACCAACTGCGTCTTGTGATGAGGACACTTTTGAAGCCCTTTCAGGGAGAAAAGCACGCTGTGGAAGCCGCCGATCAAGCAATCCCGACACCACCACAGCTCAGGATTGAAGAGCTGCTGCGCAGAGGGCGGGAATTGACTCAGCCGTGGACGCACAAAGATGTCCGGTGCTTCACCCAGCAACCGCGCGATACCCAGAACCTGTGACTCCTGCACCTGAAGGGGTGGTAGCTCCCAAACAGCGCCAGCGTATGCCTGCCTTTTCTTCAGCCTCGCGAAGATCCTGTCGAACTGCAGTTTGGAGGGGTGATTCAGGATCGCGAACCGCTGCGCGACCACCCAAAGCGAGGAAAATGGCTGAACGGTCCCGGGAATCCACGAAAGCACCGACGTCTCCAGCGGCGCGCATACGCTATGTTGCGTCGAACGCAGAGTGAAGGTCTGCGTGCTCATGGCGAGTCAGGTCAACCGGTAGGACGCCCCTGCGGAGATTAACCGCATGTGGTCGGTCAGATGCGTCTGCTGAAATGCACGCAGCCAGGCATGGTGGCCTGTGGCGTCATGCCACGAAGTCCCGGCCGCGAGCCGGCGCAGCACTTCTTCCACAGCGCGCGCCAGGTGCTGCATCGGGAAGTTCTCCTCCCCTCGATAGCCCGAGGGAAGCATGGTCAGCAGGACGCTCCAGATGTCCGATGCACTGTGATGCAGACGCTCGCCTCTCGCAAATGCCTCAGGTGCGAAATGCGCCAGATAGGAGATACCGCTTCCGGCTGGCCATTCGGAAGCGGTGTCATAGCCCTGCAGCACGAAATCGATCTCGCGCTGGCTGAGCAGCCCAGGGAACCGCCAGTGCGCGACCATGACCGGGCAGCGAAATGCGCATAGTCCGCTCGTGCCATCAGCTCGTACTGGTAGCCCATCTGGTGCGAGGCCACGGAGAACACGCTCAACCTATAACCCTCAAAATCCAGATCATTCTGCAGACCGTGCAGCCACCCCCACTCGCTCACGGTCATGTCCTGCGCCTCGTCGATGAGCAGGACGATGAGATTGGTCTCGTTAGAAGCGCCGCGCGTCAGCAGAAACTGCTTGAAGGTTTCGCGCAGCACATCGGCGCTGCGACGCCCTTCGGCGTATTTGTGTTTCACCGTCCTGAGCCATCTTCTCCAGAAGGTCGATTCCGTCACTTGGTTGCCCGGCGGGCGCGCGAGGATGTGCAAGGGCAAGGCGTACTGGAATCGCTCGCTCAGCAGCATACTCAGATGCCACTTCACGCCACGGGATTTGCCAAAACGAGACGGTCCATAGATGTAGCCGCCAGGTTGTCGCTGGTCGATCCAGTCACCCAGGGTTCGTGCCATCTCGTCGATCGCCGGCGTGAAGACGGCATACTCCTGCAGCAGCAGAGGATGACGGGGGTCCACATGGCTGCCCGTTGGATGGTCCACGTCGCTCCCGTGCTTAGTTGTTCGCCGCCATGCGCAGCAGCGGCAAGGGCTTTTCCGAGGTGGCCCGATCCTCCAGCTCTGTCCCGCCTGTGGAGCCCAAGCTTGCAACGTCTTGCGTCGCCGTAGCAACTGCCGTTACTGCCCCTAAGCTCGGCCTGTGGCGTCGAGCGTTGACGTGCGCCCGTTGCGTGTTGTTGGCGCCGAATGCGTCCCGGGCTTCGAACATTTCCGCGTGCTCGATCGAGCGTTCTAAAGTCTCTTCGGACCCTGCCCGCTCTTCCTGCCTGGAGCCCGAATGGGCGAGAACACGCTGGATGGCCATGTAGGTCGGGTGGACAGGAAGTTTTCCGCCGGCCTGACGCTCACAGTACTCCATGAACAGAGTAATCGCGTCACCACTGGAGGACAGGGCAAACATCCGGTGATTGATCATCGACTTGATTACGCGCCGGATAGCCAGGGAGTGAGGCAACCGGTGCCATGGTGGCCCTGCAAGAAGAATCCCTATGGTGGCGCCCTCTTGCGTAGAGGCCATGGCTACGCGGGCATCGTCCTCCAGATGATTGACGACCCAGATGCGCTTGCCCACGAGGTCGTGCCGGTCGCCGATCGCGGTGCCGGAATAGCGAGCACCTTCGAAGTTGACGTAGGGCCTACGGCCCACAGCGTAGCCTCCCTTGACGGTACAAAGCTTTCGCACGCTGAGCAGCGCGTGCACCAACTGCGGATCCGCGCGACGCGTGGGAAGACGGTGCTGTGTCCCCAGAAAATCTATCAGGCTCAACGGCGTACGGTGCCCCAAGCTCGCGTGCGGCGTCGCGTTGTAGTTCGCGATGAGTGCCGCCAGCAGTTCCTCCAGGTACGGCAGCTGGAATTGCTTCGTAACTGCGATGTGGCCGGGGTCGCGCCCCTGCTTGCCTGCGGCCGTAGAGCCCGTCGTGTTCGAGATCCGGGCCAGACCCCTGGCCGACAAAACGCTGAAGACGCTCGATGAATGGCCGGTCGTCCTTGCTGCGCCTAGCGCTGAAGCTGGAAGCGGGCTCCAGCAGAATCGAGCCGACCACATTCGCCAAGGTGGTCTTGACGGTCTTGCAGGTCTCGGCGAGGGCGCCATCTACACTCATCTCCTCCCAGCAGAGGCCAACATAGTCTTCGTTGTGAGACGACGGCAGCCCGGCCTGGGGACGCAGTTGCTGTGCGCTCGCGAAAACCATCTCTGGCAGTTGCCAGCGGCTGAGCGCGCACTTGAGGGCACGCATGACGTCCTCGAGGGCCACCTCGCGGCGCAGGCTGAGGAAGTAACCGAGTACCGCACGGGTGACCACCTCGACCACGCAAATGACCCAGACGCGATGCACGATCTTGGACGCCCATCCGCCTTCCAATTGCGGCACCATGATGCATATGCGGCAATCGAGCTTGTGGGCATCCATCTCCACCCGCTGAAAAGGGTTCAGCTGCGGCCTTTGAGTTCCATCGCCGGTCAGCAATTTTTTCTTTGCGTCGGGTCCACCGACTAGCACTGCAGCCTTCCCGGGATTGGCTGCGAGCAGCTTGTCGACGTATCGCGCGACACTGGAATATCCCTGGGTCTGTACTGTGAAGGGCCACTGGTTTCGCGCCTCGTAGCCGAGCTTGCGAAGCTCTGCAAGAAACCAAGCCCATATGACGTGGCGCGGTCGTCTGATCTCGCCCAGCGCATCCTTCCGAACGGTCTTGAGGATGTATCGCTGAAGCCGCACCGCAAACTCCGGCTCGAGGCTCAACAGCAGGCCCAACGCCCCCACCGCGCCGTGGCCATGCACGTTCGGCCTAATCGGCTTTTGCCGGGTGAAGGGATTGATCCGTGCATAACGAACCAAACCTCTCCAGCCGTACACATTGCCGTCAGGATGGGGTTTTAGGCAGCGCAGCCTAACAAGCGCGGCGACCGTGTGTTTGCTGAAGCGAACAGTCTTGCGCAGTTCCCTATCGCTCGCGCCAGCGAGGTAGCTCAGAACCGCTTGCTTGCGCCGTAGGTATTCAGCCAAGGCGTTAGGCGCCAGTGCACCCGCATCGATATCCGGCCAAGCTGCGACAGCTTCAGCGCTCAGAGCAGCACTGCTTTGGCGATGCACTATCTGCTCCACCAAGTTGGCCATGGCACGCTCCTGAATCGGGCCGAGGTCGCCGAGTGGACAACCTTAGCGGCATTGCAGGCACGGATTTAGGCAAACCGGCGCGTCGAGCCCAGAAATAGGCAAATCCGTCAGGCGCAAATGTGCCCCTGGCCACAGCGCGCTGTCAACAGAATCAACGACTTAGAGTGTCTGGGTTGGGCACGAATTTATGCAAATAGACGGCCGCCGCCGAGGATCACGCCTGCGGAACGACCGCCGCCTCCTTCTCCTCGGGCACGCCGGCCAGAACTTTCAGCGCCTGGCGATGAAGTTCGGGCGTTGCAGATGCGAGCACGCGGCCGTCCGAGTGGATGCCCAGCTGCCGGCCACGCCAGTCGGTGATAACGCCTCCTGCTCCTTCGACCACGCCCACCAGCGCCATGTAGTTGTAGGGCTGCAGTTGGCACTCGGCCACGAGGTCGACATGACCTCCCGCCAGCTGCGCATAGCCATAGCAATCACCACCGAAACGGCGCATCGCGCAAGCGCGGCTCAAGGTGTCGTACGCGGCCCACTCGTCAGGTGCGAATGCGTCCGGAGATGTTGTCACGATCCGTGCCTCCGCCAGCTTCGTGCACCCACTGGCCCGCACCGCGCGGCCATTGCGATGCGCCCCGTGACCAGCCAGTCCGATCCAACGCTCACCTAGCATGGGCATGTCGATCAGCCCCAGTTCGACGCGGCCTCGATGCACGAGCGCGATCAGCGTGCCCCAGAATGGGGAGCCCGTGATGAAGCTCTTGGTGCCGTCGATCGGATCGAGCACCCACACATGGTCGGCGTCGAGCCGCTCACGCCCATGCTACTCGCCCAGGATGCCGTGCGTGGGCACCATCTCGCAGAGCAGCGCCCTCATCGCGGCCTCGGCCGCGCGGTCCGCCATGGCGGGCTGGCGTCGGCTTTGGCCTGGACCTCCAGTGCAGTACGGAAGTTGGGCAGCGAATGCCGCGCAGCGAGATCCGCCAGTCGGTGAGCGAGAGATGCAAGGTCGAGGTGGGGCATAGAGCGGTTCACGCGCGGAGGCTGCGCAGGTTGGTCAAGAAGTTGTCATGCATGCCCGCCAAGATTCGTGGCATGACCGTCTACTCGGCGCTCGAGGAAGACGAGATCAAGGACTACATCGCGGCGGCCAAGAAGGACATGCCGGATGTCGATGTCAAGGTGCTCCGGCTGTCGACCGGCGATTTGGGTGCGCGCATCCTGGCCGAGGCGTCCAACCCGCAGCACGACGTCATCTGGGGCTGGGCCCTGACCAACATGCTCGATTCCCGCATCACCGCGCTGCTCGAACCCTACCCCGCCAAGGGCAGCGAAAAGCTCGCCGCGGCGAACAGGGCAGCCGACGGCAAGTGGTTCGCCATCACGGGCTATGCGGCCGCCTTCTGCGTCAACACCGAGGTGCTGAAGGCCAAGAACCTGCCGATGCCCACGAGCTGGCAGGACCTGACGAATCCCATCTACAAGGGCGAGGTCGTGATGCCCAACCCCGTGTTCTCGGGCACCGGTTACCTGCAGATCGCGGCGCTGCTGCAATCGAAGGGCAATGAGGCCAGCTGGGCTTTCCTGAAGTCTCTCGACGGCAACGTCGCGCAATACATCAAGTCGGGATCGAGGCCTTGCAAGGCAGCACGCGCGGGCGAGTTCGCGGTCGGCACGTCGCTGGCCTTCGCCGCCATGCAGTCGATCGAGGAGGGCTACCCGGTGAAGATGGTCATCCCGAGCGATGGCGCGGGCTACGAACTGGAGGCATCGGGCCTGATGGCCAAGGCCAGGAACAAGGCCGACGCCAAGCGCTTCCTCGACTGGACACTGTCGCCTTCCGCCTCCGCGCTATACACAAAGTACAAGGAAATCGTCACGGTGCCCGGTGCCGCGCAGTCAAGGCTGCCAGAGCCGCGGGCCTGCCGGCCGACCTGAGCAAGGTGCTCTATCCCATGGACTTCGCCCAGTCCGCGAAGGATCGCGACGCGATCCTGGGCAACTGGCAAAAGACCATCGGCCGCTGACCCTTTCCCTTGACGGCGGCCGGGAACGGCTTCCGTCCCACTCCGACCTGTCCACCTTTCCCTCGCCGGGCGGGCGTGGGCGCCCTTCCGTTTCCGGAGCTCATTCGAAGACACCACCATGGCGCCGGAAGACAGCGGCTACTTCACCTACAACTACACGGTGGTGGCCGACCAGACGCCGGTCTCGCTGCGCGCCACGCTGAACTACGTCAAGCCGATCTCGCTGCAGCCCAGCGTGGCCATCGCGCTGGGCCAGTACGGCGGTGCCGTGCGCTTCAACATCGGACGCGGCGGCGGACGCCTGGGCGACAAGGACCTGAGCTTCACGCCCAACACCTGGGAGTACGTGGCCATGGCGGTGGACGTGCCGAACTTGGCGGTGACCTACTACGTGTACGACCCCGTGTACGGCATACAGAGCAACTCGGCCGTGCTCACCAGCGCCTTCGTCTCGGCACTCAACGGCCTGGGCAACGGCTTCTCGCTGAACGAGGACGGCGACGGCGGCTACGGCCCGAACTACCGCAACGGCGATGCCAGCAACACGATCGGCGGCCGCTTCGACTATGGCGAATTCGGCACCTGGAACCGCGCGCTGACGAAGACGGAGGTCGAATCGATCGGCCGCTCCGGAACGTCCCTGACGACGCTGCTGCCCTGAGCGGAGGCCACCACCATGCACACCACGCATCCCCGAGCCGGCGCCACCCTGGCGAGCCGCCCCCTCCACTTCGCCGCGGCATTGACCCTCGCCACGGCCCTGGCCGCCTGCGGGGGCGGCGGCGGAGGCGGCACTGGCCTTGCACCGGGGCTTGGCCTCGGCGGAGGCACCTCCGACTCATCGACGCCGTCCGGCAGCGGCGGCCAGACCACCGTGGTGGTCACCCCCAACGATCCGGCGACCGCCGGGCCCCCCGCAGCCGCAGTCACCCCGCCCGGCGCCGACACCCCGACCCAGCCCCCGCGCCGGCCCGAGACGGTCCGCTACGCACCTTGATGGCATGACCATGAGCAAAGAATCCATTTCCACCAGCCGCCGCGGCTTCCTGCGCGGCGCGGCGACCGCCGCGGGTGCCACCGCAGCCCTCGGCTTCCTGCCCCCCAGCATCCAGCGCGCGCTGGCCATCCCGGCGGCACAGGACACGGGCACGATCAGCAACGTCAAGCATGTCGTGATCTTCATGCAGGAGAACCGGGCGTTCGACCACTACTTCGGCACCTTCCGCGGAGTGCGCGGCTTCGGCGACCGCTTCCCGGTGCCGCTCGCCAATGGCAAGCCGGTCTGGCACCAGCCGGCCACCTCGGGCAGCGGCACCCACCTCCCCTTCCACTACGACACGACCAGCACCAGCGCGCAGCGCACCACCGCGATGGCGCACAGCTGGCCCGACGGCCAGCAGGCCTGGAACGGTGGCCGGATGAACCAGTGGGCGGCGGCGAAGACGCCACGGGCGCTCGGCTACTACCAGGAAAGCGACATCCCGTTCCAGTTCGCGCTGGCCGATGCGTTCACCCTGTGCGACGCCTACCACTGCAGCGAGCTGACCGGCACCAACTCGAACCGGCTGTTCCTCTGGACCGGGTCCAACGACCCGCTGGGGCAAGGCGGCGGCCCCGCCATCGACACCACCAACGACGACCTGGCGAATGCGCCCGGCTACAGCTGGACGACCTACCCCGAGCGCCTTGAGGCTGCCGGTGTGAGCTGGCAGATCTACCAGGACATGGCCGACAACTTCACCGACAACCCGCTGGAGGGGTTCACCAGTTACCGCGAGGCCTACTACGCGAGCGCACCGAGCGAGGCGCAGGTTTCGCTCAAGGCGCGAGCGCTCTCGACGCGCACACTTGACGACCTCGCGGACGACGTGAAGAACGGCGCGCTGCCTCAGGTGAGCTGGATCGTGGCACCCGCCAAGTACTCCGAGCACCCTGGGCCCTCCTCGCCCCTGTGGGGCGCCGAGTACACCGAGCGCGTGCTCGATGCGCTGACGGCCGTGCCGGACGTGTAGAGCAAGACGGTGCTCTTCGTCATGTTCGATGAGAACGACGGCTACTTCGACCACATGCCGCCGCCGGCGATACCGTCCCTCAACCCGGACGGCAGCGAGGCGGGCATGAGCACGGTATCGACGCTCGGCGAGCGCAACGACCTGAAAGCCCCCTACCTCGGATCTCCCTACGGCATGGGCTGGCGCGTGCCGATGTACGTGGTGTCGCCCTGGAGCCGCGGCGGCTGGGTCAACTCGCAGGTGGCCGACCACACCTCCGTCATCCGCTTTCTCGAAACCCGCTTCGGTGTGGCCGAGCCCAACATCACGGCCTGGCGCCGGACGATCAGTTCAGACCTGACCAGCTGTTTCAACTTCGCGACCCCCAACGCCGACCTGCCGACACTGCCGACCATCACGAGCGCCCAGGCCGACGCCGCGATCGCACAGCAGCTTCTCTATCCCACACCGGCCGCGCCCGCAGCCGGCGCCGGCACCATGCCACAGCAGGCCGCGGGGGTGCGGTACTCCCGCGCGCTGCCCTACGAACTGCACACCAGCGGCAAGCCCGATGTCGACCGGCAGCTCTTCTGGCTGGTGTTCGGCAACACGGGGCGGGCCGGCGCGGTGTACCACGTCTACAACCATCTCGCACTTGACAAGGTGCCGCGCCGCTACACCGTGGAGCCGGGCAAGCTTCTGAACGACAGCTGGACGCCGGCAGCAGGCGGCGCATATGACCTGTCCGTCTTCGGGCCGAACGGCTATTTCCGGCGCTTTCGCGGGGTGCTGCCGGCGACGCTGTCGGGCGGGGTCGGCCTGCCAGAGGTCCGCGTCTGCTACGACACGGCCAACGGGGACGTGCATCTGGAGATGCACAACCTGGGCAACATCAGCTGCAACGTGACCGTGACGCCGAGCGGCTATCGCACCGACGGCCCATGGAACTTCGCGTTGGCGCCCGGCCAGGTGGTGGTACAGCAATGGGACCTGAGCTACAGCAAGCACTGGTACGACTTCAGCGTGACGGCCAACGTCGACTCGGGCAACACCTTCCTGCGGCGCTTCGCGGGCCGTGTGGAAACCGGCGCCGACGGCATCAGCGATCCCGAGATGGGCCGCGTCGCCTGAACCGGGCCAGCAAGCGTCAAACACAAAGACCACGTCGATCACAGGAACACGGACCGCATGGCATTGCAGATCAGGGACCTCCACAAGAGCTTCGGCGGCCAGGTGGCGCTGGAGCGCATCGGGCTCGAGGTCGGAGGCACGGAATTCGTCTGCCTGCTCGGCCCGAGCGGCTGCGGCAAGACGACATTGCTGCGCATCATCGCGGGGCTGATGGCTGCTGACGGCGGCAGCGTGTCGCTCCATGGGCGCGACCTCTCGCAGTTGCCGGCCCGCGAACGCGGTTTCGGCATCGTGTTCCAGTCGTACTCGCTCTTCCTCACATGACCGTCGCGCAGAACGTAGGCTACGGACTGCGCATCCGCGGCGAGCCCGGCAGCAGGATCGACCGCCGCGTGACCGATCTGCTCGACATGGTGAAACTGCCGGCCTTCGCCGACCGGTATCCGGGGCAGCTCTCGGGCGGGCAGCAGCAGCGCGTGGCCATTGCGCGGGCGCTGGCCGTGAACCCCTCCCTGCTGCTGGAAGCCATGTCCATGGCCGACACCATTGTCTGCATGAACCATGGCCGCATCGAGCAGGCGGGTTCGCCACACGCGCTCTATCAGCGCCCGCGCACCCGCTTCGTGGCCGACTTCATGGGCCACAGCAGCCTGCTGGCGGAGGTACAGGCCAGGGCTCTGATCGAGAACCTGCCTCCTTTGCCCGCGGGCATCGACGCGGCGGATGCGCTGCTGTGCGTTCGCCCCGAACGCATCCGCGTCGGCGCCCCGGACGGAACGCGGGGCGAGGTCGGTGAGATCGTCTTTCTCGGCGGCGTCCAGCGCGCCCGCGTCCGCTGGCAGGGTGTGGAGGTGCTGGCCGAAGTGAGCAGTGCGGTGCCGATGCACGTCGGTCAAGCCGTCACGCTTGCCGTGGATGCAGCCGACTGCACCTGGGTGCAGGCATGACGGCAGCCGCATCGCTGCCGATGCACCCGGCCGACCGCGGGGTGCTGCGGGCATCGCTCTGGATTCCGCTGGCGGCGCTGGTGTTGTTCTTCGGTGTCCCGATGCTCGGGATCGCCTGGCGCAGCCTGGTGCAGGACGGCACCGGCGGCATCGGGCTGGGAAACTACGCGGCGCTGCTCGACACCCCGGGCGTGTGGCGCGCGCTCGCCAACAGCTTGCTTCTGGGCATCTCGACCACGCTGATGACGCTGCTTCTCGCCTTCGTCGTGGCCTACGGCATCGAGCGCACCCGCATGCCCGGACGCAGCTTCGCCGCCATCGGCATGACGCTGCCGGTGCTGGCGCCTTCTCTGGTGCTCGGCCTGGGCCTGATCTTCCTGCTCGGCCGCAACGGGATGGTCGGCAAGGCGCTGGGCATCCGGCCCGAGATCTACGGATTCTGGGGCCTGCTCGTCGCGGACGTTCTGTACGCGCTCCCCCAGGCCGTGCTGATCCTGCGCGCGGCGCTTCGCCATGGCGACGCCCGCCAGTACGACGCGGCCGAAGTGCTCGGCGCCACCCCGTGGCGGCAGTTCGTCGACATCACGCTCCCGGGAGTGCGCTACGGCCTGTTGAGCGCGGGGTTCGTCGTGTTCACGGTGACCATCACCGATTTTGGCAATGCGGTCGTCATCGGCGGCGACTTCCAGGTGCTGGCCACCGAGATCTACAACCAGGTGAGCGGGCAGATGAAGTTCGGCATGGGCGCCGTCGTCGGCATCGTGCTGCTGGTGCCCGCGGCGCTTTCGGTCTTCATCGAACACATGGCGGCGCGCCGGCAGGCCGGGGTCGGCGCAGAGTCCGCCCAGGCGCCTGTTCCCCGACCGCATGCGCTGCGCGACGGGTCGTTCTTCGCCGCGACGCTGCTCATCGTCGGCTGCATCTACGCGGTGGTGTTCACTGTCGTCATCGCGAGCTTCATCCGGCTGTGGCCGTATAGGCTCGACCTCACGCTCAAACACTACGACATCAACATCGCGGGCGGCTACGCGCCGCTGTAGACCTCGGTCGGCGTCTCGCTGGGTGCGGCGATCGGAGGAACGGTACTGCTCTTCCTGCTGGCGTTCGGCGTGCAGCACCATGCGGGCCGGACGGCCGGCGTGGCACGCCTGCTCAGCGCGCTGCCGGTGGCAGTTCCCGGGCTGGTGCTGGGATTGGCGTACGTCTTCACCTTCAACACGGCCGACATGCCATGGGGCTTCCTGTATGGCACCGCGATCCTGCTGGCGCTGTGCAACTACTACCACGACCACACGCAGGGGTTCGTCAGCATGATGACGGCCATGCGCACCGTCCCGACCGCCCTCGAGGATGCCACAGCCGTGCTCGGCGGCGGCATGGCGCGCGTCCTGGGTGACGTCTACTGGCCGGCGCTGCGCACGACGCTGCTGGCCATCGGCGTCTTCCTTTTCATGCGCTCCATGGTCACACTTTCCGCCGTCATCTTCCTGGTCACGCTGTCGCTGTCGCTGGGCGCGGTGACGGTGATGCGCCTGGACGAGGCAGGTTTCACCTCGCAGGCGGCCGCCTTCTCCACCTGCATCATGGCGGTCGTGGGGGGAATGGTGCTGTTGCACCTGATCACCCGCAAGGCGGCGACGCCGGCTCATTGACATCGACGCCATTCACATGCTCCAAGAAGAACGATTCCTGCGCATACGCAGCCTGCTGGCCACTTTCTCGCGCGTGAGCGTCGAACGCATCGTGCAGGACCTAGACGTTTCGCGCGAGACAGTGCGGCGCGACCTGCTCGAACTCGAAGGCCTGGGCGAACTGCGGCGCGTGCATGGCGGCGCGATCGCGACCGGCCCCGAGCCGGAGCCGCCGCTGGCGGTCCGGCTGGTTGCGCGCCAGAAGGAAAAGCGGGCGATCGCCAAGGCGGCGGTCGGACTGCTGCGGCCGGGGCAGACGCTATTTCTCGACGCCGGCAGCACCACGTCGACGCTCGCGGAGGAAATCGCCACGCTCAGCGGCATGACGGTCATCACCAACTCGTTGACCATCGCGCTCAAGCTGGCCGGGGCCGACGAGGGCCGCAGCGCGCGCAACGACGTGCGGCTGCTGGGAGGCCAGATCGACGTTAAGACGCAGGCGACGCACGGCGAAGGCACCCTCGAGGACATCCGCCGCTTCCATGTCGACGTGGCGCTGATGTCTCCCGTGGGCCTGCATGCCCGGCACGGGGCCATGAACTTCGAGCACCACGAGGCCGCCGTGGCGCGCGCGATGGCCGAGCATGCACAACAGGTGGTCATCCTCGCCGACCACACCACAGCAAGATCGGCCATACCAGCCGCGTGACTTATGCGCGCACGGCCGACATCGACGTCGTCGTGACCGACGCGAAAGCCCGTGAGGTCGCGGGGCTCCCAGCGCTGCGCAAGACCTGCGAGCGCATCGTCATCACCTGAAGCACATCCGGACCTGAGCACTATGTCCTACCACCACACGGCCGCGGGCACCACATGGCGATTCGCCGACCTGCGCACGCTCATGGCGAAGGCCACACCGCCGCGTTCGGGCGATGTCCTGGCGGGCGTTGCGGCCGGGACCACGGTCGAACGGGTGGCCGCGCGCATGGCGCTGGCGGAGGTGCCGCTGCGCCGCTTTCTGGACGAGGCGCTTGTCCCCTACGAGGAAGACGAAGTCACGCGCCTGATCATCGACACGCACGACGCGACCGCCTTCGCGCCCATCGCGCACCTCACGGTCGGAGACTTCCGCGACTGGCTGCTTTCAGACGCTGCCGATGCCGCCACGCTGGGGCGCGTGGCCCCCGGCATCACCCCCGAAATGGCGGCCGCAGTGAGCAAGCTGATGCGCAACCAGGACCTGATCCTGGTTGCGCGCAAGTGCCGCGTGGTCACCCGCTTTCGCAACACCATCGGCCTGCCCGGCCACCTGGCGGTGCGCCTGCAGCCCAACCACCCGACCGACGACCTGCGGGGCATCGCCGCGTCGATGATCGACGGCCTGCTCTACGGCGCAGGCGACGCCGTGATCGGCATCAACCCCGCCACCGACAGCGTGCCGGCCCTGACGCGGCTGGTGCACATGCTCGACGAAGTGATCGACAGGCTCGGCATCCCCGCCCAGTCCTGCGTCCTCACGCACGTGACCAACACCGTGCAGATGGTCGAACAGAGGGCGCCGGTCGACTTGGTCTTCCAGTCGGTGGCCGGCACCGAGAAGGCCAACACGAGCTTCGGCATCCACCTGGCGCTCCTGCGCGAAGCGCACGAGGCGGCGCTCTCGCTCCACCGGGGCACGCTGGGCGACAACGTCATGTATTTCGAGATCGGCCAGGGCAGTGCGCTGTCGGCCGGCGCAAACCACGGCGTGGACCAACAGACCTGCGAAGCGCGCGCCTACGCGGTGGCACGTGCATTCCGGCCCCTGCTGACCAACAACGTGGTCGGGTTCATCGGCCCGGAGTACCTGTACGACGGCAAGCAGATCATCCGCGCCGGCCTCGAGGATCACTTCTGCGGCAAGCTGATGGGGGTGCCGCTGGGCTGCGACGTCTGCTACACCAACCATGCCGAGGCCGATTCGGACGACATGGATACGCTCATGACCCTGCTCGGCGCGGCGGGCCTCACGTTCATCATGGGCGTACCGGGCGCGGACGACATCATGCTGAACTACCAGAGCACGTCCTTCCACGATGCGCTCTATCTGCGCGAGGTGCTCGGCCTCCGGCGGGCCCCGGAGTTCGACGCCTGGCTGCAGCGCATGCAGCTGGGCGATGCGCAGGGCAGCATCGACCCCGTGGCGGCACGCTACCCGGCGCTGGAACAGATGCGCGGGTTGCGCATCGCGGGATGAGAGGACGCCGGACATGACGGACGCCGATCCCTGGAACGATCTGCGCGCCTACACCGCGGCCCGCCTGGCACTGGGCCGGGCGGGCGCCAGCATGCCGACCGGCGAACTGCTGCGATTCGGTTTCGCGCACGCGCAGGCGCGCGATGCCGTGCACCTCCAGTTTGACGCCGAGGCCCTGGCCGGCCTGCTGCGGAAAGATGGCCTGGCAACGCTGCAGGTCCACAGTGCGGCGCCGGACCGTGCGGCCTATCTCCTGCGTCCGGACCTCGGCCGCCGGCTCGACGATGCGAGCGAACAGCGCTTGCGCGATGCGGCCGGGCCCAGTCCCGCCGCGGGCTGCGACCTCCTCCTGGTGGTGGGCGATGGACTCTCGTCGCTGGCGGTCGAGCGCCATGCGCGCCCGCTGATCACCGCTATTCGTGCGGGCATGCCTGCCGATTGGACGCTCGGCCCGATCGTGCTCGCCCGGCAGGCGCGCGTCGCGCTGGCGGACGAAGCCGGCGATTTGCTCGGCGCCCGCCTCGTGGCCATGCTGATCGGCGAGCGCCCCGGCCTGAGTTCGCCGGACAGCCTGGGGCTGTATCTCACCTGGAAACCCGTCGTGGGCCGCCACGACGCCGAACGCAACTGCATCTCGAACATCGGCGCCGAGGGTCTCGTGCCCTCGGCCGCGGCGGCCCGCTTCTGGTGGTTGGCGCTGGAGGCCAAGCGGCTTCAACTCACGGGTGTGCAGCTCAAGGACCGCAGCGACGCCACGGTGATCTCGGCCACTCCCACGGTAACCTTGGCTTACCCGCCGACCTAGGGCGGGAGGCCGAGCTCGGCATGCCAAGTCCGCACCCCTTTTTTAGGGCTTGGTCTCCCGCAATTGGCGCGATGCGGCACATCGCCATGTCTCTGCGCTCCGCAATACGGTGTGTTTGACCTTCGTGCAATGTCGCCCTTGGCTCATCTGGAGCAGCGGAAGGCCTAGGCGCTGTTAGCTCCCCAAAAGAGTGCGTCAGCGCTGGCACCCAACTTGCTTATGAGTTGTTTAATTAATTTATAGGGGATAACCCAGGGGATGCTCCGGCGGCCTCGTGACTATCCTTACTGCATTAATTAATTGGTCGTTTAATTGATTCGTGCCGGTGTGCGCTCTCGTGCGCTGGCGCATTGCATCGCATCTCAACCGGAGAAACGAATGAACAAGTCTCAACTGATGTCCATGGTGGGCCTGGCGGCTGCGGCTGCACTGGCGAACGCGCAGGAGTCAATCAAGTTTGGCGTGATCGAGCCGTTAACGGGCTCGGTGGCGTACAACGGTCTGGCCTCGGTCAACGGGGCCAAACTGGCCGTCGAACAGCGCAATGCGGCGGGCGGGGTGCTTGGACGCAAGGTCGAACTGGTGATCGAGGACGGCCAGTGCCGGCCCGCCAACTCGGTCAATGCGGCCGAGAAACTGGTGCAGCGAGACAAGGTGGTCGCGCTGCAAGGCGCCTTCTGCAGCTCCGCCACGGCGGCAGTGATGCCTGTCGCCGAGAAGTACAAGGTGCCCTTCGTCACCGGCGTGTCCTCCAAAGCCGACCTGACGGAAAAAGGCATGCAGTACTTCTTCCGCTCAGCCGAGACGGATCGCCTGATGTCCAAGACCTTCAGCAAGATCCTGGCGGACAAGCTGCAACTCAAGACTGTGGCGTACATCGGCGTCAACGATGACTGGGGCCGTGGTGGCGTGGAAGACTTCTCGAAAGACCTCGAGGCCTTGGGCGTGAAGACCGTGATGAAGGAGTACTTCGACCACGGCGCGACCGATTTCTACACGCTGCTGACCAAGCTGCGCGCCAGCAAGGCCGACGGCGTGTTCGTGGCGGCGGAAACGCAGGACGGCTCCATCCTCGTCAAGCAGTTCAAGGAGTTCGGACTGAAGACCAAGATCTTCGGGGTGGGCTCCTGGGCGACAGCCGACTTCATCGGCCTCACGGGCGATGCGTCCGAGGGCATCTATGCCGCAGTCCCCTATGCGTCGAGCCTGGACAACGAGCGCAACAAAGTCTTCGTCGAGCAGTATGCCAAGGCCTACAAGGAGAAGCCCGGCAAGTACGGAGCGGCCGGCTACAACGCGATGAACATCATGCTCGACGCGGTGCAGCGCGCTGGCAAGGCCGAGCCGGAAGCGATCCGAGACGCCCTGCGCAAGACGGACTATGCCGCACCCAACGGCCGCTACCGCTTCACCGACAAGGGCGAAGGGTATGGCTTCGACGTCGTGCTGGTGCAGATTGCCAATCGCCAGCCCAACGTGGTTGCGCAATCGGCCACCGAAAAGCCCTGACAGGACGCCGACGATGGAACTGCTTTCACAGTACCTCGCCAACGGGCTGGTGACGGGGTCGTTCTACGCGCTCTCGGCGCTGGGACTGACCCTGATCCTGGGCCTGATGCGCGTGGTGAACTTCGCGCACGGCGAGCTGTACATGCTCGGTGGTGTGATGGGCTGGTGGGCCACTACCCGTCTGGGCCTGGACTTCTTCAGCGGCCTGGTGCTGGTGGCCGTGGCCATGGGCGCCTTCGGCTGGCTGGTGGACCGATTCTTGATCGAGCGCATCCGCCACCAGGGCGAGGAACCCGGCATCCTGCTGACCATCGGGCTGTCAATCTTCCTGGCCAACACCGCGCTGCTCGCGGTGGGCACGGCCCCGCTCAAGGTCGAGGCGCCGATCTCCGCCGGTCCGGTGTTCCTCGGCGCCATCGTGCTCACCAAGCTGCGCGTGTTCGCGGTGGTGGTGTGTGCGCTTCTGATCGTGGCGGCCTGGCTGGTGATCCACAAAACACGCCTGGGCCGGGCCATGCGCGCCACCTTCCAGGACCCGATGGCGGCGCAGCTGGTGGGCGTGCGCACCGCCAACGTGTATGCCGCCACCTTTGCGATGGGCACGGTCATCGCCTCCATGGCCGGCATGCTGCTGGGCTCCATCTATTCGGCCCAGGTGGCCGTGGGCGGCTTGGTCAGCATGAAGGCGTTCGTCGTGGTGATCCTGGGGGGGATGGGCAGCTTTGCTGGCGCCATTGCCGGCGGGCTGCTGCTAGGCGTGGTCGAGGCCTTGTGGGGCGGCTATGTCGCCACCGGCTGGGTCGACATCATCGGCTTCGCGCTGGTGATTCTCACGCTGATATTTCGGCCCTACGGCCTCTTTTCCAAGCGGGCGGAGCGTGCATGATTATGAAGTTCGAGAAGCATTGTCTGGTGGGACTGATGGCGCTGGCCGCGCTGCTGCCGCTGGTGGTGCGCGACCAGTACTTGTTGCACATCGCCATCATGGTGCTGTTCTATGCGGTGCTGGCCAGCAGCCTGAACCTGGTGGTGGGCTACGTGGGCGAGTTCTCGCTCGGCCACACCGCCTTCCTGGGCACCGGTGCCTACACGGCGGCCATCCTGTCGACACAGCACGGTTGGCCGATGTGGGCCACAGTGCCCGCGGCAGGCCTGCTGGCTGCGGTGGTGGGCGTGGTCATCGGCGGCATCACGCTGCGGCTGCAGGGCCCGTTCTTCGTGATCGTGACGCTGTCCTTCGCCGAGGTGCTGCGCCTGGTGGCCGACAACTGGATCGGCCTGACCAACGGTCCGATGGGCATCGCCGGCATCCCGCAGCCTGCACTGCTGGGCGAAGCGGGCAACCTGGGCGCCAAGCAGTTCTATTACGCCGTGGCCTGGGTGCTGCTGGCGGTCACGCTGTACCTGAGCTTCCGCTTCGTGCACTCCAACGCCGGCCGCGCCGCGGTGGCGGTGCGCGAGAACCGCTACGTGGCACAGTCCATCGGCATCCGGCCGTTGAGCTACTCGATGCTGGCACTGGTATTGGGTGCATTGCTCTCGGGCATGGCAGGTGGCTTCTATGCCCACTACATCTCTTTCGTCGGCCCGGAGGTGTTCCGCTTCGCTTTCATGGTGAGCATGATCATCATGGTTCTGATCGGCGGCAAAGGCACTTTGTTGGGCCCATTGATCGGCGCCCTGCTGGTGACTTTCCTGGAAGAGTACCTGCGTGAGGCTAAGGAGCTGCGCCTGTCGATCTTCGGCCTGGCGGTGATCGCCATCGTGCTCTTCCTGCCGCGTGGCCTGATGGGCTTCGTCATGCAGTGGCGCGAAGCGCGCAAGGCCCAGGCGCCGCAGATCGCCACGCCCCAGGCCGAGAGGAGGGTGGCATGAGCGCCATGACCCTGTCTATGAACGCACCGCGCGCCCTGGAAGTGCGCGGCCTGGGCAAGTCCTTCGGCGGCATCCATGCCGTCAAGGACATCAGCTTCGACGTGCATCCCGGCGAGATCGTCGGCCTCATCGGGCCCAATGGCGCGGGCAAGACGACCTGCTTCAACCTGATCACCGGGTTCTACACCCCCAGCGCGGGTCAGGTGCGCTTCGGCGGCAGCGACGTGACGGGGCGCAAGCCCTACCACATGGCCCGTATGGGCATCGTTCGCAGCTTCCAGAAGACCAACATCCTCAAGTCGCTGACGGTGTTGGAGAACGTGCTCACCGGCCACTACATGCAGGCGCGCCAACCGCTGTGGCGCACCTTCTTCCCCGGCCGCGCGGTGCGCGACACCGAGGCGGCGGCGCGCGAGAGTGCCGAGCGCATCGTGCGCACCATGCGCCTGGCCCACCGCATGGACACCCCGGCTTCGGTGCTGTCCTGCGGCGAACTGCGCCTGTTGGAAGTGGCGCTGGCGCTGGCCGCCAAGCCCGAGATCCTGATGCTCGACGAGCCCGCTGCGGGCCTGAACAGTCAGGAGGCCCGCCAGTTCGGCGAGATCCTGAAGGCGGTACGCGGGAAGTTGGTCAGCGCGATCCTGATCGTGGAGCACAACATGGGCCTGGTGATGGGCGTGTCGGACCGCGTGGTGGTGATGCACTTCGGCCAGAAGCTGGCCGAGGGCACGCCAGCGCAGGTGCAGGCCGACAGCAAGGTGGTCGACGCCTACCTGGGCGGTGGAGGAAAGAAGGTATGAGTGCCGTGTTGAAGAGCGATGAGGCGGGCGCCAGCCTGGCCGACGCGATGGCAACGTCGCCGGTACTGGAACTGCGCGAACTGCATGTGAGCTACGGCAAGACCGCGGCACTGCACGGTGTGAACCTGCGCGTGATGCCCGGCGAGGTGGTGGCCCTGATCGGTGCCAACGGCGCCGGCAAGAGCACCACGCTGCGGGCCATCTCCGGCCTGCTCAAGCCCACCCGCGGCGAGATCATCTTCCAGGGGCGCAGCATCGGCGGCATGGCGGCCGACCGCGTGGTGGCGCAGGGCATCGCCCAGTCGCCCGAAGAGCGCCACGTGTGGCCGACCATGACGGTGGACGAGAACCTCTCGATGGGTGCCTACCTGTGCAAGAGCAAGGCCGAGATCGAACGGCGCATGGGGCTGGTCTACGCACGCTTCCCGCGCCTGAAGGAGCGGCACCGGCAACTGGCCGGCACGCTCAGCGGCGGCGAGCAGCAGATGCTGGCCATCGGCCGCGCGCTCATGTCCGAGCCGCGCCTGTTGCTGCTGGACGAACCCAGCCTGGGCCTGAGCCCGCGCATGGCCGAGGAAGTGTTTGACTTCGTGCGCGAGATCAACGCGCATGGCGTGACGGTGATGCTGGTCGAGCAGAACGTACACAACGCGCTCTCCGTGGCCACGCGCGCCTACGTCTACGAGACCGGCCGGGTGGTGGGTGAGCGCGATGCGGCCGGCCTGCTCGGCGACCCGGAACTGCTCAGCGCCTACCTCGGCGGCTGATCCTGCGCGACGAGGGCGCAATGCGCCCTCTTTTTTCGCCTCGGCATTAATTGAACAGGTGTTTAACAACAGGGCTGGTCATTGCCGGCCCCTCAGATCAAGGAGTAGCAAAGAGATGAGCAACAAGACCCTGAAGGTGGGAATCGTGGGCGGCGGTATCGGTGGCGTGGCCCTGGCGCGCGCGCTGCGGCTGCGCGGCATCGACGCCCATGTATTCGAGCGTGCAAGCGCATTCGGCGAGATCGGCGCCGGCGTGCAGATGACTCCCAATGCCGCCAAGGTGCTGCGGGCGCTGGGCCTGGGCGACGCGCTGGCGCGCATCGGCTTCCTGCCGGGTGCCATGGTGGGCCGCAACTGGGACGACGCGCGTGAGCTCTTTCACACGCCGCTGCGCGAGGTGTGCCCGCGTCTTTTCGGGGCCGACTTCTGGCACGTGCACCGGGCCGACCTGCACGCCATCCTGTGCGAAGGCATCCCGGCCGATCGCGTGCGCTTCAACGTGGCGTGCACGGGCGTGAGCCAGGACGCCGGCCAGGCCGTGGCGCATTTCAGCGACGGCACGCAGTTCAAGGCCGACCTCATCGTGGGCGCAGACGGCATCCATTCGGTGGTGCGTGACACGCTGTGGGGCAAGACGCCCTCGCAGTACACCGGCCACATGTGCTGGCGTGCGCTGGTGCCGGTGGAGCAGCACCCGCTGCCCTTCGTGAGCCCCGACGCTTCGTTCTGGATGGGTCCGAAAGCGCACATCGTCACCTACTACGTGAAAGGCGGCGCCGCGGTGAACATTGTCGCTGTGAACGAAAGCGCCGATTGGGTGACCGAGTCGTGGACCGAGCCCAGCACCCGCGAGGAGCTGCTGTCCGCCTACGAGGGCTGGCACGAGAACATCGTGCGCCTGTTCGAGAAGACCGACGCGCAACAGATCTTCAAGTGGGGCCTGTTCGACCGCGATCCGATGGCGAAATGGTCGCAGGGCCGCGTGACCTTGCTGGGCGATGCGGCGCACCCGATGCTGCCCTTCCTGTCGCAGGGGGCGGCCATGGCCATCGAGGACTCCTACGTGCTGGCCGCTGCGCTGTCGCATTTCGGTGGTGACCTGGACGGCGCCCTGCGCGCCTATGAGTCCGAGCGCCGCCCGCGCACCGCCCGCGTGCAGCTGGAGGCGCGCGAGCGCGGGCGCACCTATCACCTCTCGACGCCCGAAGAGCAGAAGAAGCGCGACGAGGAGTTCCAGAAGGCCCAGGCCAAGGACCCGAACGCGGTCGGCATCAAGGCCGAATGGGTCTATTCCTACGACGCCACCGCTTGCGTGGAGCGCTTCGACGAGCGCGCCGAGGCGGCAGCGGCCTGAACCCACGAGACACCGACATGACAAGCAAGAGCCAATTCCGCATCGGGCAGATCGTGCCCAGCTCCAACACCACCATGGAGACCGAGATCCCCGCCATGCTGCGTCTGCGCGAGCAGGTGCGGCCCGAGCGCTTCACCTTCCACTCGGCGCGCATGCGCATGAAGCACGTCAACAAGGAGGAACTGGCGGCCATGGACGCCGAGTCCGACCGCTGCGCGCTGGAGTTGAGCGACGCACGCGTCGACGTGCTGGGCTACGCCTGCCTGGTGGCCATCATGGCCATGGGCCGCGGCTATCACCGCCAGTCGCAGTCGCGCCTGGGCGCGGCCACCGCCGGCAACGCGGGCGAGGCACCGGTGGTCACCAGCGCCGGCGCGCTGGTCGATGCGCTCAAGGTGATGGGCGTGAAACGCATCGCGCTGGTGGCGCCCTACATGGTGCCGCTGACCCAACTCGTGATCGACTACATCGAGCACGAAGGCTTCCAGGTGGCCGACTGGCGCGCGCTGGAGATTCCCGACAACCTGGAAGTGGGCCGCCACGACCCGGCGAAGCTGCCTGCCATCGTGGCCGGCATGAAGACCGACGACGTGGACGCGATCGTGCTGTCGGCCTGCGTGCAGATGCCCTCGCTGCCGGCCATCGCGCAGGTGGAGGCGGCCACCGGCAAGCCCGTGGTCACGGCCGCCGTCGCGACCGCCTACGCGATGCTGGGCGCGCTTGGCCTGGAACAGGTGGTGCCCGGCGCAGGCGCGCTACTGTCCGGTGCGTACGCGAAGGAGGAGCACGTATGAACGGCGGCTACTTCCTCTACGGGGCGCAGGTGCATGCCAACGACATCCGCCAGCATTACCTGCGCTACGGCGGTGCCGAAGGCGGGCGGGCCGATCGCAATGCGGTCGTGATCGTGCCTGGCATCACGAGCCCCGCGGTGACCTGGGGCTTCGTGGCCGAGCGCTTCGGGCGCCACTTCGACACCTACGTGCTGGACGTGCGCGGCCGCGGCCTGAGCGAGGCGTCCGACACGCTGGACTACAGCCTGGACGCGCAGGCGGCCGACCTGAACGCATTCGTGGGCGCGCTGGGTCTGCAACGCTACGCCTTCGTCGGCCATTCGATGGGCGGGCGCATCTCCATCCGCGCGGCGTCAAAGCAGCCCGCAGGCCTCACGCGGGTCGTGGCAGTCGATCCCCCCGTGTCGGGCCCCGGCCGCCGTGCCTACCCCGCCAAGCTGCCCTGGTACGTGGACTCGATCCGCATGGCCCGCCAGGGCATCAGCCTGGAACAGATGCGCGAGTTCTGCCCCACGTGGACCGAGGCCCAGCTGCGCCTGCGCGCCCAGTGGCTGCACACCTGCGACGAGCGCGCCATCGTCACCAGCTTCGAGGCCTTCCAGACTGACGACATCCACGCCGACCTGCCGCGCATCGCGGTACCGCTGATGCTGATGAGCGCCGAGCGTGGCGACGTGATCCGGGAGGAAGACGTGGCCGAGATCCGCACCCTGGTGCCCGGGCTGCGCGAACACCGCGTGGCCGGTGCCGGCCACATGATTCCCTGGGACAACGAGAAAGGCTTCTACCGCGCCTTTGGCGACTTCCTCGGCGCGGCCCTGGACTGATTCAACTTCATCGGAGATTTGCTATGGCCATCTGCGACACCGACCTGATCCGCGCCTGGACCCAGGTGCTCACCCTTTCCAAGCTTCAGGCCGGCGATGTCGTCACCGTGCTGACCAGCGACCACACCCATCCGCAGACACTGCGCTGCGCCATCACCGCCGCCACCCTGATGGGGGCCTGCGTGAGCCGGCTGGACCTGCCGCCGGTGAACGGCGAGAAGGCGCTCAGCCGCGACACACTGGCCTACCTGGGCACCACCCCACTCACCGGCAACCGCGCCGCCAGCGCCGCGCTCAAGGCCAGCGACCTGGTGCTGGACCTGATGACGCTGCTGTTCTCGCCCGAACAGCACGAGATCCTGGCCGGCGGCACGAAGATCCTGCTGGCCGTCGAGCCGCCCGAGGTGCTGGCCCGCCTGGTTCCCACGCTGGAGGACTACCACCGCGTGCAGGCCGGCGTCGCGCTGCTCAAGGGCAAACGCGAGATGCACGTGACCTCCGCCGCTGGCACCGATTTGCGCCTGCCGCTGGGCGAGTACCCCACCACCGCCGAGTATGGCTTCGTTGACCAGCCCGGCCGCTGGGACCACTGGCCCAGCGGTTTCGCGTTCACCTGGCCCAACGAAGGAGGCGCGCACGGGCGCATTGTGCTGGCCAAGGGCGACGTGCTGCTGCCGATGAAGAATTACGTGGGCGAGCCCATCACGCTCACGGTGGACAAGGGCTTCGTCACCGCCATCGAGGGCGATGCCGAGGCCGAGCTGCTGCGCGAGTACATCGAGTCCTTCGGCGACCCGGAGGCCTATGCAATCTCGCACGTGGGTTGGGGGCTGCAGAAACGCGCCTTCTGGTCCACGCTGGGCCTGTATGACCGCGAGGCGACGCTGGGCATGGATGCGCGCGCCGTCAGCGGCAACTTCCTGTTCTCTCTGGGGCCCAACAACGAGGCCGGCGGCAGCCGCACCACGGCGTGCCACATTGACGTTCCGATGCGGCACTGCAACGTCTTCGTGGACGGGCTGCAGGTGGTCAGCGACGGCAAGGTGGTGGAGTCGTTGATGAAGCCGGCGAAGCTGGCCGCGGACAGGGAGCCGGCCCATGCATGACGAATCGAAGGTGTATGAGCGCCAGGGCTTCGGCGCAGGCCTGGGCGTGCAGCCGCCCATGGGTCTTCTGATCATCGACTTCGTGAACGGATTTGCCGACCCCGGCATCTTCGGCGGCGGCAACATCCCGGGCGCCATCGACCGCACCGTGGGCCTGCTGGCCACCGCGCGCGAGCGCGGCTGGCCGGTGGCGCACAGCCGCATTGTCTATGCCGACGATGACAGCGACGCCAACATCTTCAGCACAAAGGTGCCGGGCATGCTGGGGCTGAAGGAGCATTCGCCGGCCAGTGCCATCGTGGACGCGCTGGCACCCGTGGCGGGCGAGCGCGTAGTGCGCAAGAACGTACCCTCGGCCTTCTTCGGCACCGACCTGGCGCCTTGGCTCACGCAGAGGGGCGTTCGCACGTTGCTGGTGGCCGGCTGCGTCACCAGCGGCTGTGTGCGCGCCAGTGTGGTCGACGCCATGTGCTGGGGCTTTAGGCCGGTGGTGGTCGAGGACTGCGTGGGCGACCGTGCGATTAGCCCGCACGAGGCTAGCCTGTTCGACATGCGCCAGAAGTACGCGGACGTGCTGAGCTTGAGGGCCGTGCAGAAGCAGCTGTCGGCCTAGCCTGATCGGTGGGACGGCGGTGTACCTTCAGGAGGCCTGGAAGCCGCCCACCACGAAACGCGTCACCTGATCGATGAGAGTCTCGGTGTCGTCCGGATCGTAAAGACCCCGGGGAGTCATCTCCTCCATGCGGTGGGTGTCCGAGAAGGCATAGAGGTAGGTACCGACCATCAGCGTCATGCGCCAATACGCATCCAGCTCGCCCAATGCGGGCAAGGCCAGGCGGAGCGCTTCCACGAAGCGCTGCGTCGAAGAGCCGTAAGCCTGCGTGCGCAGCTTGTACGAAATCTCCGGCGGTTCGGTGTGCAAACGCGCCTGCAAGCGCAGAAAGGCCCGACCTTGCGGCGTGGAACGCATGGCGAGGGTGGGTGAAAGGAATGCATGCACGATGTCACGAACCTTGGGCTTTCCCTTTTCGAGCAGTGCCTCGAGCAGATCCATCCGCTGTTTAGAGATGACCTGACCGCGCCGCAGGAACGTTTCCTCGAACAAACCGTACTTCGATCCGAAGTAGTAGCTGATCAGCGCCTGCGTCACGCGCGTGGCAGCTGCAATCTCGCGCAACGAAGTGCCGGCGTAGCCCAACTCGGCAAACTGGGCCTCGGCGGCATCCATGATCTCGTCGCGAACCGCGCTGACGCCCTCCGGTCGCCCCGGGCCTTTGCGTTTAGTCCGAGTAGCGCCGGGCGAAGCGTCTGTCTTCATTTAATTAATCACATGGCCAATAGCTCAGTGTATCGGAACACGGCCGCGCAGCGTCGAGGCGACTGGACATGTGTGTTGCCGATCGGCACATGCCTTCGCAGGCCCGAGTTACGGCTTTCATCTAGCCCCCGAGATGCTGCCTTCCGCTTGCGGTCGCTCTGGCCGGAATCTATGGTCACCCAGGAGCCACCACCACCTGCGGCCAGTACTTGCAAATTGGATCGAGCTCCTGGGCAGGATCCCATAGCGGAACGGGGGCTGGCCAAAGGCAGCGTGACGCACACCCCATCTTGGGTCCATCCTGCTGTAGGTTGTCCGTCGCAAGGAATACCCAGCGCCGCGGCCAACCGGTCATGGCCTGCTCTAATCTCGACGGCCGATCGCGCTGCAATAAGCTCTTTCAGCCACCAGCTCGTTGTTGCGAAGCCATGGATGCCATGGGTCACGCCGAAGCACAGCCGGCAGTGAAGCGCCACCGAAGCGCCCGCGATTCCTCGCCCGCCCGGCACGGACACGGGTTCAGGCGGTACGGCCGGCCCGTGGACTCATCGGTTGCGCGCCAGCGCCTCCTGCATGCCCCGTGAGCACGCTCTTGGTGCGCCACCTGCGCAGAGCTGGGGGTGGGTGCCGCAACGCCATTGCCTTACCTTAGTGTGACTAACCTCAGCCGGAACAGGAGCTTCCGCAATGGCACCACCCTCATCGATTGCGGCGAAGCGCAAGACCAGCGCAGGGGCCTGGTGCAAGGACTAGTCCGGCACGCTGCTCGATCAGATGACGGGCTACCTCACGCACGGCCTGCATGGCGTGCTGGGCGATCTCGCTGAGCACGCCGCTCCGCCGCGTGACGATGCCGACCGAACGAACGGGTCCGTTACTGATCTCCGAGACGCGCATGCCTCCACGGTCCAGCAGCGGCATCTTCCACAGGTAAGGCAGCACCGCGATTCCCAGGCCCTGACGCACAAACCCGGCAATCGTGCCAACCTGATCGAATTGCATCTTGGGCCGGAACTCCATGCCGCGTTGCAGAAAAGCTGCCGACATGTAGCGCATGGCAGTGCTTGCATCGGTCATGCTGATCAGCGGGAAATCTTTGAGTTCAGCCAGCGTCCTGCAGCTCCCCACTCTTCGTCGCATGCGACCAGCCGATCCTCGAGTCGGAGCAGGCGATACGTGCATTCGTGGGCCAATGCGCCCTCAGCCGGCCCATCACGATCGATCAGGCCATGATCGATGGATTCGGCGGGCTGACCGGCGACCGCCAATGGATCCACGTGGACACCACGCGCGCCGCTGCGGACTCTCCCTTCGGGGGGACCATCGCGCACGGCTTGCTGACCCTGGCCCTGCTGCCGGCGTGGTACGAGAAGGCCGTGTCCATCCCCAATCAGAAGATCGGCGTGAACTACGGCTTCGACCGAGTCCGGTTCGTTCGGCCGGTGCCCAGCGACGCCTCTCTGGCCGGGCGCTTCACGCCGGCCCGAGTCGAAGAGGCCAAGCTCGGCCAGATCCGCATGACATGGGACACCGAGATCGTTGAAGCATCTGCATCCGGGCAGACGGTTGTTGTGGCCCGCTGGCTGACACAGGCAGGGCACTGAGTCGTTTGCCGGCATGGCCCGCCCTCGCGCAGCCGCCGTCACCGGTGTCCCAACCCTCAGCTACTCCCGCAGACTTCGACTGCACACCTATGCTCCACCAAGCGCCGCCACCGTTCGAATTCGATCCCCTGCGACTTGATGACCGCCTCCGGAAAGAGCTCCCCGAATTGCGCGGAAAGATGCGGCTTGAGCGCGTCACCGGAGGCCAATCCAACCCGACTTTCTTCGTCAGCTATGACAACCGCCGGATGGTGCTGCGGAAGAAGCCGCCAGGTGCTCTTCTGCCATCCGCGCACGCGGTCGACCGCGAGTACCGAATCCTCTCTGATGGCGGCGATGGGGGCAGTGCGTCCAAAAGCAGCGTGAGGCAAGCAAGACGCCTGAAAAGGCCCAAAGACGCGCGCCCAAACATGCCTTTGTCGCGCAAGCGCCGACTTGGTTCGCCCAACATGCGGGTCAAGCCGGCTTGTTCAGACCTTCCCTAAGCTTGGCGAGTTGACCAAGTTTAGGAGTCCTTTATTGCGTGACGGTGCAAGGGCGGAGCCCGGGCGCCTCGCTCCTGGTTGGCCGTCCTCCTCCGCCCGGCAGCCGGCGTAGAGCGCAAATTCAAGCACCCAAGAGCGCGTAGCCCGAGGACAGCGCGAGGAAAAGCACCACCAGCTTCTTGATGCCGCTCGCCGGGACCCGGGCCTGCAGTCGAACGCCAACAGGACTGGCCAAGGCGCCGCACCCGATCAGCAGCCACTGGCCTGTGACGTCGATCACGTGCCCGGAGAGCGCCCCCTTGGTTGCCGCGAGGCTCCCGTAGTACCCGACGACTCCCATCAGGCCAACGAAGATGCCGACGAAGTTGGCGGTTAGGGTGCAGTCCTTGATCTCCCTGCCATGCACGAGAAAGTAGAAGATGGTGTACGTGCCCCCGCCGACGCCGATCAAGGTGCTGAGGCCACCCACCAGCGAGCCGACCGCAGCGTCCTTCACAGGAAGCCGTGTGCTCTGCAGGCGCTCGTACCACGGCCTCGGAACGAGCATGCAGACCGCCAGCAGGAGCTGCAGAGCTGCCAGCCCTTTGCGCGATATGATGCCCGGATGCCGGCCCACGACCACGGCGACCAACAAGGCGGTCAGCGCCGCGCCGGCCGTGTACCAGCCCGCGCCCCGAACCAGAGCCCAATATTGCGACTGCCCACGTGCCTTCCGGCTCTCCAGCGTGGCGGCCAGGCTGTTGAGAAACACCGCGAAGAAGGAAATGGCGATGGCTTCGCCCATGGCGTCGGGACCGAGAAGCAGCACCACCGCGGGCACGAGAAAGATGCCGCCGGCGAGGCCGACGGTGCCGGCGATCAGCCCGCCAGCCGCACCGATGAGGGCCAAAAGGATGTGAAGCTGCATCGACCGCCCCTCAGGGAAGCCGTGGGGTGTACCCGTCGCGGCCGGCGGGATCGGCAAGTGCCCGGACGCCGGTGCGGAATGCGAACCGGGGCCAGCGCGAATAAGGAAGATGGATCTGCACGTCGGACTCCTTGGGTGGTCGAAGCCCGAAGGTAGGAGCACTCCGTCCCTTGAACGTCCGGTCGCAGGCACCAAGAGGACGGCGTGCGCTTCAGCCGCCTGCAAACTGAAGAATCGCGTTGTGCACCGAGCCGCTGTCGCCGCACCACCAGAAATGGTCGACGCCCTCGAGCGGTTGCCAGCGGGCCCCGGGGATGCTTCGAGCCAGGTGCTCGCCGGCCGCGAACCGGACCGCGCGGTCGCCGCGTCGATGCATGACGAGCGTCGGTGCACGGATGCGGCCGAGGTCCTGGCGCAGGTCCGCGTCACGAAGTCCGACCAGAATTGCCTCCAGTCCACCCGGCGACGCGCCGTGCCGCACCAGACGGGCCCACCAGGCGCGCAGTGCCGCGTCGTGGCTGCTGCCGGGAGCGAACGTGTCCAGGCCAATCGGGCCGCCCCAGCCCGCGATCAGCTGCCTCAGCCAGGCGTCGTACGCTGGCGCCGGGAGTGCCCATGGGTAATCGGGCGCGGCGGACCCGCGCGCCAGGGCCCCAAACAGGCAGAGGCCCTCGACTCGGTCCGGATGGTCGATCGCGAACTGCGTGGCGCCGAGCCCGCCCTCCGACGAGCCGAACAGCCAGGCGCGCTCGACGTTCGCATGCGAGAGGATGGCCCCGATGTCGTCCGCGATGGCGGCCGGAGTGCTCCTGGCGCGCAGGCGCTCCGACAGGCCGACGCCACGTCGGTCGAACAGGATCACCTGGAAGTGATTTGCCAGCGCATCGATGACCGCGCGGAAGGGCGGGAACTCCAGCGCGATCTCGATATGACCGACGAAGCCAGCCGACAGGATGAGGGTGCGGGCGCCGGCGCCCAGCCTCGTGTATGCGACTGCCCCGGAGCCGTCTTCGGCGAACCGCAGCTGGGGCCAGTCCACACGACGTGAGGATAGGCGCCTGAGGTCCTCGGTCATGCGCAGGTAGGCGCGCTCCGTCTGGGGTCCCGGGGGAATCCCGAATTCGGCCCGGAGCAGTTCCGCGCAACGCATGTAGCTGGCCTCGACCCCGGCGCTGTGCCCCTGCAGCGCGTGCAACTGCATGACCAGCACATGACTGGGTTCGCGGCACGGATCAAGGCCGATCAGTCTCTCGGCCAGCTCGAGTGCCTCGCCGAACCTGCCTTGGCGGCCGAGCGCCTCGACCAGGCGTTCCAGCACCCGCGCAAGGAGGTGCTCATGCTCGAGCGATGTCGCCTTGACCCAATCGTCGAAGTGCTCGGACCCGAAGGCGATGTCTTGCAGCAGCGGACGATGCGCGCGCGCAATCCACCCTTGCGCCTCGGCCAGTTCGCCGGCGTCGTCCAGCCCGGCAGCCACGACGCGACGACCGAAGCGGGCGAACTGAAGCGCGTCGACCTCGACGGCGCCCTCCCTCAGCGCGAGGCTGTCGCCCAGCGCCACGAACACGGTGGCCCCGACCGACTCATCGATGGTGTAGATCAGCCTGCGCAGGCGGGCGCGCCCCTGAGCTTCGTCCGCATCGGGCCAGAGGAGGTCCGCCAGGTGCACTCGCGGCACCGGTGCGGCCACGAAGGCCAGATGGGCCAGCAGTGCGAATGCCCGCTTGAGCCGCCATGGCGCCGTCTCGGCATGCAGCGTCGCAACCGGCACGCCCAAGACCTGCAATTCGAGAGCGGACGACGGAGGGCGCGGCGGCATGTGTGGGTTATAGCCTGGGCCGCCCCGTTCGCACAGGGACGGCCAGGGGACGCTGACGCATTACCTTTTGCTCGTGTGCTTTGGCTTCCGTCCTTTAGCGCTGCGGTGCAGTACCTCCCCATCCATCACCACCCGTCGCCTCATCATGAAGAAACCGATCGCGATCCTGTACGGCCTCGGCGCCTATGCCGTGAGCCTGGCCACCCTGTCCTATCTGATGGGGTTCAGCGGCGACCTCCTGGTGCCGAAATCCGTGGACCGGGGAGCCGGCGCATCGCTCCTGCCGCCGCATGGCGTCGATCTTGTCCTGCTGGCCGCGTTCGGCGTCCAGCACAGCCTGATGGCCCGCCGCGGTTTCAAGCGCTGGTGGAGCCGCGTCGTGCCGCCCGTCGTGGAGCGCAGCACCTATCTCGTTGCCTCGTGTGCAGCGCTCGGTCTTCTCTTCGCGCTCTGGATGCCGATCGACACGCCCATCGTCTGGGCCGTCGGGAACCCGATCGGCAGGATCGCGCTGTGGGTTCTGTTCGGCCTCGGCTGGTTCGTGGCCGCTGTCAGCACCTGCCTCATTGATCATTTTTCGTTGTTCGGACTTCGCCAAGTGTTTGCACGGCCAACACGGGATGCGCCGCCCGAGGATCGGCGCCTGACCCCGCTGTTCTACCGCTACGTTCGGCATCCGCTGTACGCTGGCATGCTGTTGGGTCTGTGGTCGGCACCGGTCATGACGGCGGGACATCTGCTGTTCGCCGCCGGACTCGGCGTCTACATCCTGATCGGAATCGCGTTCGAGGAGCGCGACCTTCTGCAACGGTTCGGCGACGGCTACCGCCGGTATCGCCAGGAAGTCGGCATGCTCGTCCCGTGGAGGCGAGCGTCCGTCGGCCGCGCAGAAGACGGGACGCATTCATGAGGGTGGCCCTCGACTTCGACCCGGGCACGCCCCTGCAGGACCTGTTGCCCGGTCACTGCTTCGGTTGCGGCACGCTCAACGCAAACGGCCTGCACGTCAAGAGCCGCCGAAACGGCGAAGAGTTCACCAGCGTGTGGTGGCCGCGGGCGGAGCATGTCGGCTACCCGGGCTTCGTCTATGGCGGCACGATCGCGTCCGTGATCGACTGCCATGCTGTTTGGGCCGCCCTGGCGACCTGGTGCGGCGACATTGGGCATGACCTGAAGGACGGCGCGCCCCCGTTTGCAGCCGTGACCGCGAGCCTGCGGGTGAACTACCTCAAGCCCGCGTCGGTCCACAAGGCGCTGACGCTCCTGGCGCGCATCTCGTCGCACGACGAACGCAAGTGCGCCGTGAAATGCAGCGTGTACCAGGGGGCTGCGGAGTGTGCAAACGCCGAAGTCCTGGCTGTGCGTGTGCGGGAGATGCGCTGAAATGCGAGCGGTGATCTGCAGCCGCTTCGATGGCATCGACGCCCTCGAGGTGCGTGAGGTGCCGGAGCCGGTCCCGCGGGAACGGGAAGTGCTCGTGGGCGTGCGCGCCGCCGCCCTGAGTCTGATGGACACGCTGGTGGTGTCCGGTCGCTATCAACTCAGACCGAAACTGCCGTTCGTGCCAGGAACCGACGTCGCCGGCGTGGTGATCGCCGTCGGTGGCGACGTGCGTAGCGTGCGCGTCGGAGACCGGGTGACCTGCACCCAGTGGACGGGAGGCATGGCCGAGCGCCTGGCGGTACCCGAGCACGCCGTGGTGAAGCTGCCCGAACCGGTGTCCTTCGAAGTCGGTGCGACGGTCCGGTATGCCTATGGCACGGCGCGCTATGCGCTGGACGATCGTGCGCGACTGTGCCAGGGCGAGGTGGTCTTCGTCAGCGGCGCGGCCGGCGGCGTCGGGCTTGCGGCCGTCGACCTGGCCCGCCTCAGGGGCGCAACCGTGATCGCCGGCGTAGGATCCGCAGCCAAGGGCGAGGCCGCACGCCGCCAGGGCGCCGCCCATGTCCTGGACTATTCGGCCGACCCCGTTCGCGATCGCCTACTCGAATGGACCGACGGCCGTGGCGTGGACGTTTATTTCGACACCGTCGGCGGTCCGCTGATGGCGGCCGTGTCCAGGGCCATGGCCTGGGACGGTCGGATCCTGCCCGTCGGGTTCGCGAGCGGTGAGATACCCAGCCTGGCCATGAACCTGCCGCTGCTGAAGAATTACAGCGTGGTGGGCTGCCACTGGGGTCCGTGGGCCGAGCGCGAGCCGCAGTCGAGCCGGGCGGCGGACGAATGGCTTCTGGCCGCGGCCGCGCAGGGCCTCGTCCGCCCCCGGATCGCACGGGTCCTGCCTTTCCATTCGTTCAGGCAGGGCCTGCACCTGCTCACGAGTCGACAGGTGGCGGGACGCCTCGTCCTGCAGGTGGAGGCAGGCATAGAAGCCTGCGCAGGAACCGCCCTCTAAGGTGTCCGGCGTGGCGCCTTCGCAAGTCCCGCCCCTTTGTGCCCAACTTGCCTCGGTCGCCCGCAGCAGACGTGGAGCGTCGCCCCAATGCCGGGGCAAGGCTACCCGTCCCGGCTGCGTCGGCTGGTACGGCCCCTGTTGCGCTCGTCCATGATCTGCTTGAGCCTTGCACCCTGCAGTTTGCAGTCCGTCTGTGAGCCGATTAAGGCGATGGGGTTGCGCCGCATGGAGCGGATGGCGCTTTCCTGGCGCGCAGTCGACTCCCTGTCGTGCCCATTGCTGGCGGCCACGAAGTCTTGCGATTGCACATAAAAATTCTTCTCGAAAGCAGGTGTGCTGCACCGAGCCGCCACGACGCGATAGTCCGCCTCGCGCTGCAACGCCGCGGCATCCAGACCCGTTGGCCTTGCCTGGGCCCAGCACGACGACCCCCCGGCTGCCGCGACGGCGACTGACAAGCTGCAGAATGCCCACGCCACGGGCCGGCCGGACCGCCGGCGATCTCGAAGTTCGACGCGTTCTAAGGTGCTCACGGTAATCCTCGGAATTCCTATGGGCGCTCCGGCCATTGCGCCACTGTGGCACCAATCGCCAGCGGGGAGATGACATTGTTCCGCGTTGCCACTCGACCAGCGATTTAAGGATGGAGCACAACTGTGCACGTTGCGCTGCAACAAAGGAATTTGTTAACCCTCAACGCAGCGGGGATTCAGTTTTGGAATACTGTATGGATGTACAGAATTGTAGCCGACGATTTCTAAGAGCGACCACCCTGTGCGGATTCGTACTGCCGCTCGAACTTCACCTTTCTCACCGGCGCCTCGCAGCCGAAGGAGTTCGTAGAGCGCCTTCGCCAAGATGTACAGCGCCCTTGCCCTCACCGATGAATGCACGGTCTCGGGTGTGGTGCTAGGCAATCTTGCCTCCCGCGAGAGTGGTCTGCACTTCATAGTTTGCTCCGAGATCCTGCTTACCACAGACGGTGGCGCCGCCTTCACCCGCGTCGTCTTCCTGGCGCAGCGCCGCCTGGGCTACGGCAACCTGTGCGAGCTCAATACCCTTGCGCGCACGCGCGTGCCCAAGGGCAGCTATGTGGCCCAGCTTGCCGACGTCGAGGGCAAGACCACGAAAGCGGCGCACTTGGCGGGCATGCGGGGCTACCTTGGTGCTGATTCTGCCTGAGCGAACAGCCAGCGTGGAGTCGCCCTTCGCCCAATGCATGTGGGCTCGCTACTGGCGCTCGGACCGGGCCTGGGTGCTGGCCCCAAGACCGGAGACCTGTACCTGTGGACCATCGAGCAGGCGGCCCAGCGCTCAGGCATCCAGTTGGCAGCGACGTGCAGCCCGCTCATGCACACGCGCCTGGCCAAACCCATCCTGGACACCCTGACCGCCGTGCGGCACGGCTGCACCGAGGACGCCGGGGGGCGGCGCTACCCCAAGGACCACAACTATCTGCGCGGTCGTGCCATGCTGATGCGGGAGTTCCCGGAAGAGCGGCTCCGCGAAACCGTGGCCATCGGCGCGCGCTGCGCCTTTTCGCTGGAGTAACTGCGCTACGAATACGCGGAGGAGCTCGTGCCTGCGGGCGAGACGCCCGCCTCGCACCTGCGCAAGCTGACCTACGCCGGCGCCGGACGCCGGTTCCCCGGTCTCCCGGACAAGGTGCGTGCCCAGATCGAGCACGAGCTCGGCATCATTGCGCGGCTGAAGTACGAGGCGTAGTTCCTGACGGTCGAGAACACCGTGCGTTTCGCGCGCGACGAAGGGAGCCTTTGCCCGGGCCGCGGCTCGGCCGCAACTCGGCCGTCTGCTACTGCCTCTTCGTGACGGAGGTCGACCCCGGGCGCACGAGCGTGCTCTTCGAGCGCGTCATCAGTGTGGAGCGCCGGGAGCCGCCGGACATCGACTTAATCAACCAGCGGCGCGAGGAGGTCATGCAGTACATCTACCGCAAGTACGGCCGTCACCGCGCAGCCCTCATTGGCGTAGTCACCTCCTACCGCACCAAGTCCGCGCTCCGGGATGTAGGCAAGGCATTGGGATTCCCGCTCGAGGTAGTCGAGCGCCTAGCCAAGACCGCCTACGGCATCGAGGGCCAGCGCTGGATTTGCGGCGCCCGCCTCGTCGAGAACGGGCTGGACCCCCAGGCCAGGAAGGGGCGCCAGTGGTTGGCGATCGCGAACGCCATCCGAGGCTTTCCTCGGCACCTGAGTCAGCACACCGGCGGCTTCGTCATCGCCCGATACAAGCTCAGCCGCCTGGTGCCGGTGGAGTGATCGTGCGCGGCAGGCCGCGCTGCGCAGTGATGCGATTGAGCGTGCGCACGACGTCTTCTCCCTTCAGGCTCAGGAGCCGGAAGTTTCTACTTCAGAGCGGTACAGACTCGGGTACAGGGTCAGCTTCTTTTAGTTTTGACGTTGGCAGTGTGCCTAGATATCTCATCGAAAACAAAAGTATTCGTTTGTTTGCATTCACACGTACCCCTCTTTGCCGGGGGGAAGGAAGTATGTCAAAGTGCTCGGCGTCGCAAATAACACGTGACCCATATTTATGCAGTAAGTAATTTGAGAGGGAAAGCTGCCAGAAGGCTGATCGGTAGACGTTCCTGTGAATGAGGACGGATGTCACGTTGGGCCGCTCACTAACGATAGATAGAACTTATGCCACATTTCGTTTGGGCAGCCGTTCATGGGCCTAGCACGTGCTAAAAGGGCACTGAGCGTGAAGGTAGCCGATTGGATTGCCGAATACTCTCAGCCCGAGCCCACAGGAAAGACTCATTTTGGAGCCCTGAATGATCAAACATGAATCTCAAAAAACGCACATCGCAGCGGTGCGAGCAGAACTAACGCGGGTTGAGGTTCTCTTGCGAGCTCAAGGACTAACGCCTGAGGCGAACGATCATTACATCGGTCTTTTGATTGAGCTTGAGAGGGCGCGACACTTACTTATCACTCGGCAGCTTCACAACAGTATTGGGCACGCCTGACAGGCTAGGGTTTGAAGCCAAGTAGCTTCATTGTTTTGGTGGCACGCTGAACTGCGCGTGAATCGCCCAGGGTTCTGTAGACACCTCTGAGCCTCAAACCTGAGGCCCAATAGGAGGTGCCATGAGCAAGCAGAGATACCCCGAAGAATTTAAGTTCGAAGCGGTCAAGCAGATCACCGAACGAGGCCACAAGGTGGCCGATGTGTCGGCCAGGCTTTGCGTCAGCCAGCACAGCCTGTATCAATGGATCAGGGCTAGGCAGATGTCGCCTGACCAGCGCGAAGCGCAGGGCTCGCAAGCCGACGAGATGCGCCGCTTGAAGGCTGAGCTCAAGCGTGTAACCGAGGAGCGCGACATCTTAAAAAAGGCCGCCTTGGATTCAACCGGTCGCTGCACCGGCTCGCTGGAGTCCGCTTGCAGGCGTTTCGTAGCTCAGCGTCTTTCGAGGCCTCGTGTTCAAACGCATGGAGATCGCGTCTAGATTTGCCTGACTGTAGATCGATAGATCCGCACCCTTGGGCAGGTACTGACGCACCAGCCCGTTGGTGTTCTCATTCGTTCCGCGCTGCCATGGGCTTCGCGAATCGCAGAAGAACGCATCGACGTCTGTGGCCACGGAGAACGTTCTATGCTGAGCCAACTCCATGCCCCGATCCCAGGTGAGGGACTTCATCAGCCCTTCTGGCAGTCGCTTGACCTCACGCGTGAGGGCCTGCACCACACTACCCGTATCCTTGCCATCGACCTGTACCAGCAGGGCGAAGCGCGAGTGACGCTCCACCAGCGTATGCGTCCGGCGAAGTCACCTTGACCGCCAGTGCGTCGCCGGTGACAGCCCTCAAGCGGAAGGCGACCAGCGGTGCGGCAGCAGTTCGTCGATGCGGCTGGCCGGGTGGGCCGGCAGTCGTTC